>Ga0210398_10000275_pt1 | contig 62143 bp, 60 predicted proteins | sample IncBWC4OmetaG_FD_161047 | JGI IMG/M metagenome (GOLD analysis project Ga0210398, IMG submission 161047) | Forest soil microbial communities from Barre Woods Harvard Forest LTER site, Petersham, Massachusetts, United States - Inc-BW-C-4-O | ecosystem: Environmental > Terrestrial > Soil >... | reverse complement strand
CTTGTGCAGCTCTGCCAAAGCAGTACGAAGCTGCCGCTCGCCTTGCTTTGCAATAACGAAAAAAGCACATGTTGGTCGTCGGTCGAAGTGAAACTGCCGATCCTGGCCGGGCCGGAATACGGGAACGCCACCAAGACATTTACCAACGCTACGGCGGCAAGCATCGTGTTGGCTTCCCATATTCTTGGCCGGCCGTGGCGCGAAGATGCAGAGCGGGCGAGCGCAGCTTACGCGGCAGCGCTCGATAAGATATTCAGCCGGCGCGAAGAACTGGAAAGCTTTTGCAGCGGAGCCGCGAATATCGAGCTGGTAGGCCGGGGACCGGCGTACGGAGGCGCCATCATGGGCTCGTTGTGTATTCGCGAGATGACCGGCCGTCGTGCTGCCGCCCACTCCGGCGGCGGGTTTCGGCATGGGCCAATCCTCGACGTCGACGGCTCGCACGTCGCCATCATTTCAGCCCTGGGACGCGCGGCCGGCTTGGGAGTCGAACTGGCCCACGAGTGTCACGCGCGCGGCGGCAAGGTAATTTTGGTCGGAACCGAAGACCGGCGGAACGAAGAGCAGCAGAAGTCAGAGAGGTTCTTGCCGATAACCATCGGTCGAGTCCCGGAGCCGTGGGAAGGAATTACTTCCGTCATCGTGCCGCAGGCGCTGACGCTGGCCATGGCGGAAAAGTTTGGCGCGAAATTACCTCCTCGTTTTCAGTACGGAGTCATGAAGGAGTAGAGCGCGAACGGTTCGCGCGTTCGTATTTTCCGCGCAAGACGGCGCGGGGTTTGGCAGGAATGGATCGTGGGTTGGCTGGTCGTCAGGAAGATTGACTTGAAAGTCACGCAAGGCGAAGGCCTGAAAAGGAGACGGAAATGACACAGTCGAAGGCGTCCTCGATAATCGCTCTAACGCTGTTCGCGACCCTGTTCGCCACATTTTTCGCGGTGAGCTCCGCCTGGGGGCAGGAAGTCACCGCCACTATCACTGGCACTGTGACCGATTCTTCGGGGGCTCCCGTCGTCGGCGCTTCGGTGGTGGCTCGCGATGTGGAGCGCGGCACCGACTACGCGACGCCAACTAATCCCGACGGCGTCTTCAATCTTCAGCGCGTGCCGGTTGGCACGTACGAAATAACGGTAACCTCGAGTGGATTTCAGACCGCTAAACAGTCCGCGGTCCCGTTGGTGCTCGATCAAATCGCCCGCTTCAACTTCAAACTCCGGGTCAAAGGTATAAACGAGGTTGTGGAAGTTATCGATACCGTGCCGAACTTGCAGACGGATAGCGCGCAAGTAGGAACGCTGATCGATGCCAAGACCAACGACAATCTACCACTCGCCTCGCGTAACTTCGTGCAGTTGACGCTGCTCAGTCCGGGCGCGCTTACCATCGATCCGCAGACCATGAACACCGGAAGCCAAACCTCGCAACAGATAGCGGGCAATGGAGGCGGGCGCCCGTATATCAATGGCAATCGCGAAGAGTCGAATAATTTTATCCTCGACGGCGTGGACAACAATCAGGCTTCGGAAAACGCGGTGGGTTTCACCCCATCGCCCGACGCCATTCAAGAATTCAATGTGATCACCCAGAACGCATCGGCGGAATTCGGCAATTTTCAAGGCGGGGTGGTGAGCGCCTCAATAAAATCGGGGACCAACACCTTCCACGGCGATGTCTTTGAATTTATCCGCAACGATAAATTCAATGCAAACTCGTGGCAAAACGGATTCTCAGCCAATCCACAAGGGACGATCGGTCTCCCGAAAGCACAGATGCGCTGGAATCTGTTTGGCGGCACCATCGGCGGGCCCATCATCAAGAACAAACTGTTCTTCTTCGGTGATTATCAAGGCTCCCGCTTCGATCATCCGCCTGCGGCAGGCGGCCTTACCGTATTGTCAACGGCGGAACGCGGAGGAGATTTTAGCGCCCTGCTGACCCCCACCGCTGCAAATCCCAATGGCGTGCAGATCTATGACCCCTGTACGCCAGGTACAGGAGTCAGCGGCACGCCGTGTGTTCTATCCGGGAACCCAGTACCGTTCCTGCACAACATTATTCCTTCCAACCGGTTGGATAACGCCTTCAAGGTACTCATGGCTTCGCCACTCTATCCCCAACCCACTCCCGGTGCGCCCAATAGCGCTGTAGTTCTTAATGGAAGCCAGAACAACGACGACCAGGAAGACGTCAAAGTCGACTTCAACGTCTCTGACAAGGATCGCCTTTTCGCCCGTTATTCCCGGGCCAAGGAAATTGATCCCTTAACGACTTCCTTCCTACTCGGTGGGAATTCGAGTTCGGAAGCGCACATCGACAACACTGCTTTTGATGAGACGCACACATTCACTTCGTCACTGCTCAACGATTTTCGCATTGGCGTGAACTACGTCTTGCCTTACGGCCCGAATACGACCTTTGACCCCTCCGTCGGCGCGCTCGCCGCTCAAAGTGGTATCGCCGGTACGACCGAAGGCGGCATCAGTGGATTGCCCAGTATCACGTTTACCAGTGCCGCTAGCAACGGAAACGGCATCGGCAATTACTCCAGTGTGGGCAACGGCGCGATCATCCAAAAGTTCGCTTCCACGGTTTGGCAAGTATCCGACAATCTTCTGTGGAGTCACGGCCACCACAATACAAAATTCGGATTCCAGATGAATCGATACCGCTTGAATATTACCTATCCGGGCAATGCCGGAGTACTGGGCGACATCGGCTTCACCAACAACTACACCTCTGAAGCAGGCGATGGACAATCTGGCGGAGATGCGGGAGCGAGCTTTGCTCTGGGCTTGCCCGATTCCGTGGCTCGAGGGGAAGTGGGTGGCGGTTTCCATCAAAGGGACTGGCTGCTGGCTGGCTTTGCCCAGGACGATTGGCACGTAGCCGATAGCCTAACCTTGAATCTGGGACTACGCTACGAGGCACGTACTCCATGGGTCGAAACCAACAATCGTCAGGTGAATGTCGACAAGACGACCGGCATCGTGGAGTTTCCCGGAAGTAGCCCCGTCCCCACCGGCATTGTCGGCAAGAACGGCTTCGGTAGAGGACTCTACAGTAGCAAGTATGATGGCCTGGGAGAGTTTGAGCCTCGGATTGGATTCGCTTGGACTCCCGCGGTACTTGAAAGAAAAACCGTTGTCCGGGGAGCTTTTAGCGTCTCGTCTTATCTGGAGGGTACGGGGACCAATCTGCGCCTGCCTCGTAATCCGCCATATACACCAACACAGATCGGAGGAACGAACAACTACACCCCAGGCGCCACACCTTATACCACTGAGGCTGGAGCTACGGGCGGAGCCACACCGCAGCCCCAATCGGTCGTCGGAGCAACCATGTTCGCCTGGGGTCCGGTGATGCAGCCAGCGGTCGGAGAACAATGGAATCTTTCGATCCAGCGTGAGGTGACACAAATGCTCACCCTGCAGGTTGGTTATGTTGGTCAGAAGGTTACGCACTTGGTAGTGCCGCTGGATCTCGGGCAACTGCAATTGGGAACCGACAACACTCCCTTTATCGGCGGTTTCAACGGAGTCGATTCTGGCGGAAACAGTCTCGGGTATGGTCCGAACAGCTTCGCCGACGTTTACGATACGGCATCGGTCGGCACCATGCGCTATGACGCTTTGCAAGCAGTATTACAAAAGCACGCCAGCCGAGGATTGGAAGGCCAGATTGCCTACACCTGGGGCAAATGCATGACCAACAACAGTGGGTACTATGGAACCTACAGTACGAATGCCGAGACCACGAGCTCGTATCCCTATTGGCAGAACCTCTATGATCCGGGATCGAACTGGGCGCGTTGCTACTATGATTCCAACCAAGTCGTGAGCGGCTATCTACTTTACGAACTGCCCGTGGGGCGAGGAAAATCCTTCGGCCATGATCTGCCTGCGGCAGCAAATGCGGTGGTTGGAAACTGGTCGATTGATCCAATATTTTCCTATCACGCCGGATTCCCCCTGGCCGTCTACGGACCCGACAACTCGGGGACGTTCACCGGCAATGACGGTGCCGGATCCGGTTCCGCTCGTCCCAACTGCAATGGTCCGGTCCAGTACACCCACCAGATTGTAAACACCGGAGCGGGTTATCAATTCCAGTGGTTTTCGAATGCCAATAACACATTCACACCGGAGGCGCCCGGGACCTTTGGCACCTGCCCCGCGCAGGGCCCGGTCATCGGGCCTCACTACGTGGACTTGGATCTGAGCCTGCAAAAGAATTTTCTCTTCGGCGAGTCGAAGCGCTTGCAGTTTCGTGCCGATTTCCTGAATGCATTCAACCATCCCAACCTGGCCGCCCCGAATATGTACTATGCCCCGTCAGCGACCACGTTCGGCAACATCACCGGCAGTCAGGATCCCAGGAACCTCATGTTTGCTCTTAAGTTCTATTTTTGACTTGGGTAGCTTGGGCCGCAGGGCAGACAAGATAACGTGTCTGCCCTTTTTGATTCCAGCGTCGCTGTGATAGGCCGGGATACCGACTCGCCGCTCCTGACGAGTGCCCGCTGGGCAACCGTGCCCGAACTGGCCTTGCCCCAATTGTGGCGCGCCCATGATCGACGTCGAGAGATTTACTGCGGCTCAGGGTGGTCGTGCAGATACTGCTCGAATGGTTCGTTGCGTAGTATGAAGCGGAATCCTCTCCGCGTGTTGGCATCAACGGTGGTTTGCAACTCCAATGCGTCGAAAGGAATCACGTGTTCCTCTGGTTTTGTGCCAACCTCCTCCATCATCGCGAAATGAAGCTGATCGTCGACGAGCCAGTAATCGGTCACGTTGAGAACCGTGCCGTCTTTCAAGAAGAGTTGCGGTAGGTCCGGCCCCTCTTCGCCGTAGACATACACGGGAGCCTCGTACACCTGCGAAATATAGTTTGTCGGACCGGGAGACGAGACGGTGGTGTAACCGAGCGCCCAAAGCCCGAAGAGGTCACAGGTCGCCCACCAACAGGAGTTCAATCCCCAGAATGGTCCGCCGAGAAGAAAGGGGGATTCGTAAACGACCAACACCGGCGGAAATGGGCGAATCGGACGGTGGGGAGGGCGAAAACCGACCCCGCCGAGTTGGCCCACAGACGAGGCCACCGAGATTCGAGGAGTAGAAATCGGTGGGTGGATCATCGGCGCTGGAGAAATCGACATGTGGGGAACCGGTGGGGCAGGTATATGAACTTCTCCTCCAGCCGTGCGGCCGGTGGCGTACTGTGCCGAAGCCAGCGGAGTGAGGACACACACGGGGAGGGTGCAGGAAACCACGATGAGGAATTTCTTGAGGATCGAGCGGCGAACCCCGGGCGCCATATTCTCACCCCCTTACAGCCTGCGTGAATTCCGCAGACTGGTTACTGACAAGTTTAATCCCTCAAGCGCCCAGTTTCTATTTCTTGACGAGGGCCGGACAAGCGGAAAATGCCTAGATTTTGGCAACTGCTGCAAATCGCCATTTCGTTCATTCACTCTCCGCTGAAAACCGCGACCAATTCCACCAGCGTCTCCCAATCCCTCGGATGCGGTCGGCGTTGGGCCGCGCCAATGCAATCCGCTCAGTTAGTGGACAGATTCCTGTCCGATTACCGGCCTTTTATTCACCTCCCGATGCACCATCGTTACCTGCTTGTGAGGATGCCCCTCGGCGTATTCTTTCCAAACAGCCATGAGCACAATGGATTTCCCCCAACGTCCACAACGAAGCAGTGTTCGCTATCAACTGCAACTGCCTGTCTCACTCAAGTTGGCCAACAAGGAACTCTACGCACGGTCGGAGAACATCGGTCTCGCGGGTATTTTGCTCTCTAGCGCTTTTCCGATTCCTGAGGGGTCGGCGGTAGAGCTGGCGGTTGGAATTGTACGTTCCCGACCCGGCACTTTCTTGTGTGGTCGCGGCAAGGTAGTTAGCACTCAGCAGAAAGAAACTGGAGATTTCGCTTTAGCAATCAAGTTGGACAGGGATTTCGAGTTAGGCCCTTCTAACATCGTGGTGAAGGGGTCGCGACTTCCCCAAGAGAAGTGGGTTGTCGGCAGCTGGGGGTGGCATTTCGCCCTGGCCTGGCACACGGAGACGTAGTCGCGCCACAGTCCTTTTTTACATCATCGTCGTGAGCGAGGGTTTTGTCGTATTTTTCGCTCATCACGACGGTTGGCACGGCACGGTATGCCAACGCCGAAGAACTCCGAATTGGGCATGTTTGCGATCGAGGATCGTAGTTGAACAGGAGCCTTATGGCACCGATCCAGCTCACTTACCGGCAGCCGCAGCAGGTTTGAACGATTCCACGAAGGTTTGACCGTTGGGCGTTCCCACGCCGGTTACATTATCCCAGCCGACTTTTGTTTCGAGCGCCGACGGCGTGTTGCACGGTGTACCGTCATTATCGCTATCCGGCAGCGCCGAGCAGTCGGTTCCAAAGGAAATCACCGCCGCAGTGTCCTCGGCAGTCGGCCAGTCCCACAGCGCGCTGATGAATTTTGCCGGTGTGGCCGGCGGCGTGCCGCCCAAAACTTTGCTGGGAGTGTAGTTATTGGTGCCGGTGGACTCCAGAATCGACGCTTTCAGATTGTGCGTCGTGCTGACGGGAACCACGTCGGTGACCGCTCCGGCCGGCAACGCATAGACGTATTGTGCCGCCTGGCCAAGAGGCGCTCCTGCGACCTGATTTGCAATCGCCCATAGCCCGGAGAACATGGGACAAGCAACGCTGGTGCCTCCCCATATCTGCCAAACCAACTCGGGTGCCTCACCCGGAATGCTGATTGCAATCACAACTCCCGTGTACGGGTCCGCCAGCCACGCAATGTCTGGCACCTGCCGAGTTTTACCATGCAAAGCCTTCTGGAATGCGGGCTTCGGGAACCCCGCGAGACAATTCCCGCTGCTATCCTGGGTTGCGCAGTTGCTCGAGCCTCCTCCAGATCCACCCTGGAAGCCGTCCGTGATCGGCGGATCGAAAATGTCGCCCTGCTGCAGTAGTACGGTTGCATTGTTTCCCCAGCCCGCCTGCCACGCGATGGAATTGTCCGAGTTCAACGCCAGCGTTACTCCGCCGACTCCAGTCGCCCACGGAGAATCCGCAGGGGCGCTTACGGTTTGCGATACCGGAGCGAACGTGGTGTAGTCGCCATAGTCACCGGAAGAAAAATTGGTCGAGATCCCTGAGATCGCGGCCATTTCAGAAATCAGATTTTCAGTCTCCAACTCGGTGGCTGGAGTTTCAGCTTCTACCGACCCATAGCTGCCCGATAGAGTATTGCCCAAGTCGTAATTGACGGCGTAGAACTCGGCTTCATTTATGTCCTGAAAGCTGGCAGAGGGAGGAACGACGAGATCGATATTGGCACCTGGGGCGATCGCATGCGCCCACTCGACGTCAATGTTGATCTCGGCGTCATCGGTGCTGATGCATTCACTCGGCGTAGGAGTGTAGATGATGCTGAAGTTCGAACCGTTCAAAAGAGGCAATCCAAATTTCCGCGAAAAAGCATTGGCATCATGCTGAATCGTCGATGAACCGCACCAATCGAGAATCACAATGGTCTGTCCCGCGCCCGTGTATCCCTCGGCGTATAAAGCGGTCAGATTGTATGCAGTTTGGATGGGCGGTGGAGTGTACCCGCAGCCGAGGCTGGTGAAGCTCTGCAGATTTAAGTGGTTCCCGGTGTAGGTTGCAATCGGAAGCTGGCCGTCGTTGTTCGTAGAAAACTTTTGTGTGACCACGCCATCGAAGCAGTTCGACGAATAAAAGCTCGGGTCTGCGGCGCCCGATGATGGCCTAGCACTCGACGCGGCCATCTGCGACCGAACTGAACGAAAACTGGTTGGCCGGGTCATCGCGGGATGCTCATACTCGCCTGAGTCGAGGCCCGAAATCGCCCTCACCAACGGAGCCGCCGCGCCCTCCACGTAAGGATCCGAGGCGTTGGCTCGAATCATCTTGCTGCCGAGCTGGTATTCGTTCAGTTGAACATGGAACGCTCTCTCGACATCCGCAACTGCGCCGCGTGCTCTCACAAAGAAGTTGTCATTCCCCACGACAACCACTTTCAGGTTATGCGATTCAAAAAAACCCTCGACGGTGCGTGCTTCTTCCACGGTCGGGGCAAAGCGCGCGGCAATCTGCGAGCGAGTTAACCACCGGCGGTAATTTTGCGAACTTGAATCGTACAGATCCTGCGCCAGCGCATCCATTTCGGCACGATTGTGCGGATTCAACCAGACGGTCACATCGATTGTTTTCAAGGGATCTTCCGTCCCCAGGTTCTTTGCCGTAGCTGCGTAGGGAGGGGTGTTATGAGCCACGAACTGACCGCCAGCGGCCAAGGCTGGCAAGGCCGAGCAAGAAATTAGAGAAAGTACAACCAGTCTCCTTCCCGTTTGTCCGATTCGGGTCAAGCGGGATGAGCGATACGAAGACGTTTTCACCTCTAGCATGGTTCTCTCCAAGGAATTGACTGATTCATCTTCTTTTAGGGCGCTTGGCCCATTCACAACCTATGGGCCCATCTGCAAGACGTCATAGTTGGTCCTGTTCGTTCTGCCGGCCGGTTATTTGTTCTTGGCGGCGGGAGCGAACCAATCTGCGAATGCCTGGGCATTCGGCGTTCCCAGTCCGGTGACCTCATCCCAGCCCACTCTTGACCGAAGCGAGGTGTCTCCTCCGAAGGAGATCGCGAGGGCGTCGTTTTGTTCACCTGGAAACAAGTTCCAAATCGCGCTGTAGAACTCACCAAACGGGAACGAGGCAGGTATGCCCATGGTCTGTTTTGAGTTGAACCGATTGGTCTGGGAACTGGAGACTTCCACGATCGCCGTTACATCATGCTGGGAACCGTATGGAACGACATCGGTAATCGCAGTCGAGGGCATGGAATACAGATAAGGGGCAGCCTGGCCCAGGGCAGTTCCGGCCTCTTGATTGGCGATAGCCCAGAGTGCGGAAAACATTGGCGTTGCTAGCCCCACCCCTCCGCTTACATACCACACCTGGGGTGGAAACTGGCTCGGTTGGGTTATCACCATGACCACGCCGGTATAGGGATCGGCCAGCCAGGAAATGTCCGGCTCCAGGCGCTTCTTTCCTGCCAGGCTGTTCTGGAACGACGGTTTCGCGAAAAACTGGCTTGCTCCGCCGGCCGCTCCGGTCTCAGGACCACTCGTGCGCGGGGAAGGAGAAGTCGTAATGTTGCCGGCGACATCGAGAATGCTCTCCCAACTCTCCCAGTCCGTTTGAAAGGCGATAGAGTTGTCGGAATTCAGCCCCAGGCTGACTCCGCCTACTCCGGTGGCGTAGGGAAGATCGGCCGGCAGCGTGACGAAGAAGACAGGTGAGTGTTGGAGAACCGTTTGCCATTCACTTCCGGCATAGTTCGTCGCGATTCCCGCGACCGCCGCTATTTCCGAGATAAGATTTTCTTTGTTGGCTTCGGCGCTAGAGACCTGCTCCTCGGGGCTGAAATATCCGCCCGAGATCACATTCCCCAATCCGGAGTTCACCGCGTAAAACGTGGCTTCATCCATGTCTTCGAAGCCTCCGGAGGAAGCAATGATGAGATCGATGTTCGCGCCCGGCGCAATGGCGTGCGCCCACTCCACCTCAAGATTGATCTGCGGGTCTTCGCCGGAACAATCAGACGGAGCGGGATAAGTGATGATGCTGAAGTTCGATGCGGTAAGCTCTGGCAGCCCGAATTTTTTCGAGAAGGTGTTAGCGTCTGCCAAAATGGTTGGCGATCCGCACCAATCCATGATCACAATTGTCTGTCCGGCTCCGTTGTAGCCTTCGGCATATAAGCCATTCAGGTTGTAGGCGGCGTATATATTTGCAGGCGAATAACCGCATCCTGCCGATCCGGAAGAGTACAGGTTCCCGCTGTAAGTGGCTTTCGGGTAACCTCCCAACGTGGTGTAGTCCTCAGTCGTTGGGCCCGGGAAACAAGCAGCTTCAAAGGAAACGGAATCAGGAGCGGAAGCCGCATGGGAGAAATCGGCCGGCGGAGAGTCGGAACTAGACATCGAAGGCATGCCCCTCTGTTGGAACTCGAAAGCATGATTGAATTGCACACTGTCGAGTCCGGCAACAGACTGCACGAGGGGCGCAGCCGGCCCCGCTATGTAGGGGGCGCTCGCGTTGGCGCGCACGACTTGCGTACCGACCTGATAATTATTGATCTGCACCTGGAATGCACTCTCGACGCTGGCAACCGTGCCGCTCGCCCGCACATAGAAATTGTTGGGGCCGACAGCGACAACCTTCAGGCCATTCGACTGAAAAAACTCTTGCACGGTTTTTGCTTCGGCGGCGGTGGGCGCAAATTCGGCGGCGATTTCGGCGCTGGTTAGCCAATGGCGGTAATTTGCGGAGCGGGGGTTATAAAGATCTTGAGCCAGTGCGTCCAGAGCAGCGCGATTGTGAGGCTGCAGCCAGAGGCTGACCTCGACTGACTGGGCGGCATCCGTTGCGCCCAGGTTTGTAGCCGTGGCTACGAACCGAGGCGTATTGTTCGAGATGAATTGCCCGCCAGTCGCATATGCTGAGGTAAGAAGTAGGGTTACAGAAACTAGCCACCCCAGAACCACAAACCACACTCCTCGGCCGGGCAAATCCTCCATCTTGCGAGTCGGGGGGAACACTGCTTTGCGTGCGTTCACGAACGTCTCCTTTTGAAAAATGGTTGAGGATAGGGCAAGCTACCGGCGTTGGCCGGATGATTGCTCGAGGTGAACAACAAAGCCTTCGCATCGACCTTTGCTCTTGAGGTTTGTCGAGATGAACAACCAACCAGCCAGGCAAAGGGGAAAATTCACTTCTGTGGCGCGTGCCGTCTTGGCCTTGTAGGCGAGGAGGCCGCCAGACAGAAAGCCTAGTCCATCGGGCGATGGATCAGTCGATACTTCTTCAACTTTCCCAACATCAGAGCTGCTTCCGCACGAGCGGCCGGACTTTACCGCCGATATGGGGGAAGACGTTATCACACGATGGAAAATCACGCAACCGGAAACATGCGTCCCGAGCCATGTTTCATGAGAATGGACGATCAAGCGCGTGCCATAAACACTCAACAGTCCTTCAACAAATGTTGCGGACTTCGGAGGAACGAGGAAAGAGAGGAGGAGAAAAAAAGGCGCTTACCCGCTCGCCACATTCGCACGGAAGCTGGCCAGTTCGCCGACGTGCCAGTACCCCAGCACCGACGGATATGCGAACCACTGGCTCAGTCGGCTGAATGGCGGCCACAATTTCTGCGAACAGGTTGTCGATCATGATGCTCGGGGTTCTGCTATGAGCGATTTCTTGATGTTGGCTGAAGCAGATCAAAAGGAGGCTTAGTTTACTGCGGCTCCGGATAACTTCAACGCCCTGGCTACACTGGTCCGTGAAATTTTGCAGGCCTTGGCCAGATGAGCCAGGCTCAACCCGCTGGCAGAGCAAAGCGGGATGATCGATCTCGATGGGCTTTCGACCTGGCACTCGACCCTCGAGCCGGACACGCCTAAGGCCGGCGCGAACCCTCTCTATAGTTGCGTTAATAAGGTTGCGTTCCAATTCCGCAAGCGCCGAGACGATCACCATAACCGCCCTGCCCAAAGGTGCGCCGCAATCGAGCTCTTCACGGAATGACACGAGCTCGATACCCGGATGGTCTAGCCTGAGCACTTCGAGAAAGTGCCGCACGCCGCGAGCGACGCGATCAGCGGCCCAAACAATCACAACATCAAATTCCCCAATGGGCGGCGGCCATCACCTGACCGAGTGCAGGACGTCTTCGCCTTGGCGCCGCCGATCCGGTGGCTATACTCGTGGACGATTTCAAACCCTCGCTGCTCCGCCAACCGCCGCCATCCAGGGCCTGTGTCTCCGGATTCCAGTCGCAGGTGCGGCCCGCGATCAGGGATCGTCTGACGGTATTGGTATGATGCATACAAAGCGCTCGAATTATTTTCAAACTCGGCGCGCAAGTGGCGTCGGTCAACGATTCTATTTCGTTGGATTTCTGATCATGGGAGTGGGTATGAACGGATTCTGGGAACGCTCAGCTTTTGCCTTTCGGTGTTTCTTTTCCATCCTCCTCCAGGCTGACATTCCCCTCGACATCCTGCAAAAGCTGGTCAAGCCTTCTGGTTTGGCTCCGCAGGCGGCGACAGGTGCTTCACCTTCCGCCTCCCGTCTGAAGGAAGTTGAACCGCCGCCCTCCGAAGCGTTCGATCGCGCCATTCAGATGCTGGCGCTGCTGCAACGCGACGGGCGGCTAGTGGATTTTCTGGCGGAGAACATCTCCGCCTATCCCGACGCGCAGATTGGAGCGGCTGTCCGAACCATCCACGAAAATTGCCGACAGGTCCTCGACAAGTATGTAAAGCTGGAGCCGATTCTGGACTCCGATGAGGATCAACCGGTCACCGTGCCGGTGGGTTTTGACCTGGTGGCTATCCGGCTGATCGGCAATGTGGTGGGAGAGCCCCCAGTTCGGGGAGTATTACGACACAAAGGTTGGCGGGTGAAGGAAGTGAATCTTCCCCCTTTGCCACAAAGCGCAGGCCGGATGGTGGTTGCGCCGGCTGAGGTCGAACTTTCATAGCGACTCGTCAACCTGTGTTCAGTAAATATTGGTTTATAAAGGAGACTTTCATTGGCGGGCAAGTACATCGTCGGCATCGATCTCGGGACCACAAATTCGGCGCTGGCGCGCTGCAGCGCAACGGCCACGGAAGAGGAAAGCCCTATCGAAGTCCGCAGCATTCCGCAACTGGTGAATCCGAACGAAGTGGCCGAACGCACGTTGCTGCCGTCATTTCTCTACATTCCTGGTGAGCTCGATTTTCCCAAGGGCAGCCTCAGGTTGCCCTGGGAACCCGAGCCGAAGTTCTTGATCGGCGAACTGGCGCGCAAACGCGGCGCGGAGAGCCCGAACCGACTCATTGCCTCGGCCAAGTCCTGGCTCTCTTATTCTGGGGTGGATCGCAATGCGCCGATCTTACCTTGGCAAGCGTCCGAGGATGTACCCAAGCTGTCGCCAGTCGATGCCTCGTCGCAGTTCTTGCAATACTTGCGCACGGTGTGGGACAACGGCGTGGTTGGGGAGCAAGGGGAACTCGCTCTGGCGGAGCAAGACGTACTGCTCACGGTGCCAGCTTCGTTCAACGAAGAAGCCCGCGAGTTGACCAGGCGCGCCGCCGAACAGGCCGGTTATCCACACGTCACATTGCTGGAAGAGCCCCTGGCGGCCTTTTATGCGTGGCTTGAAAGCCAGGGTGATGCCTGGCGCAGCCGCATCAAGGTCGGCGACCTCGTTCTCGTGTGCGACGTCGGGGGCGGCACCACGGATCTTAGCCTCATCGTGGTTTCTGAAGAGAACGGCGATCTGACACTGAAGCGCGTTGCCGTTGGTGATCACATCCTGCTGGGCGGCGACAACATGGATTTGGCACTGGCGCGCGTTCTCGAGCAACGCCTTGAGGCCCTGGGCAACCGTGTCGATACCTGGCAGTTGCACGGCCTGTGGCACCAATGCCGCATCGAGAAGGAAAAGCTGTTCGAATCACCCAAGACGCAGAAGCGCCCGATCACCTTGCTCGGCAAGGGGACGAAGCTCATTGGCGGCACGATCAAGACGGAATTGGTGCGCGAAGACCTGGACCGAGTCCTCGTCGAAGGATTTTTTCCCAAGGTGGCGAGCGGCGAATTACCGGTGCGGCAACGCCGTGTGGGCTTTCAGGAATTGGGCCTGCCGTATGCGGCCGATCCAGCCATCACCAAGCACCTGGCGCGGTTTCTGTCGGAGCAAGTTCGCAATAGTCCTGAGGCAGCGGACATCCGGCGTGGCCCGAGCGGACTGGCATGCCCCACCCACATCCTGTTCAATGGTGGAGTGATGAAGGCGGCGCTGCTGCGCGACCGTGTGGTCGAGGTGCTGAACGGCTGGTTGCGAAAAGAAGGATTCGACGCGCTCGGGGCAGAACAAATCCTCGAAGCTCCCGACCTGGAGCACGCCGTCGCGCGCGGCGCAGCCTATTACGGGAAGGCTCGTCGTGGTCGCGGCGTGCGTATACGCAGTGGCGCCTCGCGTACTTACTACATCGGAATTGAAAGCGCCATGCCGGCGGTGCCCGGCATGGAGGCTCCGCTCAAGGCGCTCTGCGTCGTTCCGTTTGGGATGGAGGAGGGCACCGAGGCTGCGATTCCCGGCCGAGAGTTTGGCCTCGTCGTCGGCGAACCCGCCGAGTTTCGTTTCCTGAGTTCCAGCGTCCGTAAGCAGGATCATGTCGGCAGTCTGCTGGAAGACTGGAGTACCGACATCGAGGAACTCAGCCCGCTTGAGGTCACGCTCCAATTGGATGGTCAGCAGGGAGCGATCGTGCCGGTGCGGCTCGCGACTCGGGTCACCGAACTCGGAACCCTCGAGGTCTGGTGCGTATCTCGCGACGGCACGCAACGCTGGAAGCTTGAGCTGAACATTCGCGAGAAAACCGGGAAGTGAGGTCGTCGGTGCTTTCCCGATATCTGATCGGCATCGATCTAGGCACGACGAACTCTGTCGCGGCGTATTCCGATAGTCAGGAAGTTGGTGATGCGGCTTCCCCTATTCATGTGTTCCCCGTACCGCAGTTAGTGGAGCACGGGGAAGTCCTCACGCTTCCGGCACTTCCTTCCTTTCTTTACTTCCCCACCGAAGATGAGTTGTCTGATGGATGGGTGAGCGCCACCTGGGATGAGAGTCCGCCAATGGTCACAGGTGTGCTCGCGCGTCAACAGGGAGCGCTTGTACCGAGCCGCCAAGTATCATCCGCCAAGTCCTGGCTTTCCTATCCTGGGGTGGACCGCCGCGCCAAGATCCTGCCGGCCCAAGCCGAACCGCCGCAGCCCATGATTTCTCCCGTCGAAGCCTCCGCGCGGTACCTCATGCATCTGCGCGACGCCTGGAACAGCACAATCGGGACTGATACAGAAACTCGTTTTGAGAATCAGGACATCGTTCTCACCGTTCCCGCGTCGTTCGATGAGGAGGCCCGCGAGCTGACGGTCGAAGCGGCTCGCCGTGCTGGCCTCCACAAGCTCACATTGCTCGAAGAACCGTTAGCCGCCTTTTATGCGTGGATCGCGGAAAATCGCAATGATCCGGCAAGTGGCCGAGTCTCGCGCCCATATCCGACAGGAGAAGGGGGCCCTGAAGACCTCGGCGATGCTGAACTGATTCTGATCTGCGACATCGGCGGGGGCACGACCGACTTCAGCCTGGTGAGCGCTCGTTTGGTCAATGGCGAGCTGCAATTTGAGCGAACTGCCATCGGCGAGCACCTTTTGCTCGGCGGCGACAATCTCGATTTAGCCTTGGCCCGCCGAGTAGAAGAGAAACTCGTGGAAAACAAGGTCATCGACATCACGCTTACGCTGCGACAGCGTTACGCGTTACGCCGAGCCTGCTGTGCTGCAAAAGAGCGGCTGCTGAGTGACTCGTCCTCGGGACGGACGAGCGTGCCCGTCACCGTCTTGGGCAGCGGTCGTGCCGTCGTTGGACAGGCGGCCACCGCTGAGCTGACGCGGGACGAAGTCTTGCAAATTCTGACGGAGGGCTTCCTGCCGATCACGGCGGCGGATGAGATGCCGCGACATGGTCGGTCAACCGCGCTGCGCGAACTCGGTTTGCCTTACGCCAGCGATCCCGCCATCACGAGACACCTTGCCGCATTCCTGAGGCAAGCGGCGGTCACCATGGACAGTTTGCCAGCGAAGCACCGGATGGCTCGACCGAACGCTGTCCTGTTCAATGGCGGTTTCTGCGTACCGGCGGTAACTCGCGAGCGGATCATCGAAGCCATCTCCGTCTGGTTTGGTCAAGATCGAACGGACTGGCGGCCCAAGCTCCTCAACCACGAAGAAGCAGAAAGTGCGGTAGAGAGTGCAGTCGCTCGCGGTGCTGCTTATTACGGTCGCGTACGGCGCGGCACCGGTTTGCGCATCCGAGCCGGCAGCGCGCGTACTTACTACATCGGGTGGCGCTCCGAGGACAGGCTCGAAGGCATCTGTGTCTTGCCCGCCGGGATCGAAGAAGGCTCCACTCTCCCTCTGCTGAACCGCGAATTTTCGGTGCTGGCGAATCGCCCAGTGTCGTTTACGCTGTACAGTTCGCGCACCGCACGCCATGGGCACGGCGAAGTGGCGGCCTTGGACGAAGCGAATTTCCATCGTCACGCTCCCCTGGTAACCCTGTTGCGCTATGGCAAGAAAATGCGCGATGTATACCTATTTATCCGTCTCAGAGCCAGTTTCACGGAGGTTGGAACGCTCGAAGTCTGGTGTGAATCGCGGGACACTCCGCATCGCTGGCGGCTGCAATTCGAACTGCGCAGCGAAGAAGCGCAAGCACAACAACTCGATACCGCGAAACCACGACCGGTGCTAGCACATTCATCGGCGGTCGCGACCTCCGAGATAGCGGTCGAATCGGCTTTGCAACTAATCCGCGACGTTTTTGGCGGCTCGGATCAGGCTGGCACCCTGGCGCCCGAGACGCTTACCACCCAAATAGAAGTGACGCTGGGCGCAAAGAGAGACTCGTGGTCTATCTCTGCCATTCGCCGGCTTGGCGATGCGCTCCTCGAAGTTGCTGCCGGACGCAAGAAGTCTCCCCGCCACGAGGTGCGCTGGCTCAGTCTATGCGGCTTCTGTTTGCGACCGGGATTCGGCGCACCGGGTGATGACGTGCGGGTGAATGGCCTGCGAAGCATCGCGTCCAACGAACTCGTCTTCGCCGACGATCTGCAATGTCGCGCCGAACTGCTGGTGCTGTTGCGCCGGATCGCGGGCGGCATCAGTGCCAGCGAACAGCAGGCGCTCTATCGCAAGTATAAGAGGCATGTTGGGAACCAAAAGAAGGGCCGCCTGAACCGGCAACTCGATTACGAGGAGTGGCGCTTGGTTGCGAGTCTTGAGCACTTGTCAGCGACCACCCGTGCCTCGCTGGGACAGGAACTGTTGGCGAAGATCAGAAAAGAACCTGGGGATGCCATTTGGCCGTGGGCGCTTGGCCGGCTGGGCGCTCGGATTCCGCTGTATGGGCCACCGCACTCTGTAGTGGCGGCTGAAGTTGCCGGGGAATGGCTGGAAACCCTTCTGGACTTCTCTACGTTCGCGACGATAGTCTCCTCCATCGCGCTGATTGCACGGCGCACTGACGATCGCTCGCGTGACATAGATGAGGCAATTCGCGATCAGGCAATCTCCCGCTTGATGGTGCTCGGGATTGGCGAAGAAACCATCCTGCTTTTGTCGAAGTACGTCCCGCCCGAACAAGCGGATGCGGTTCGAAGCTTTGGCGAATCTTTGCCGCCCGACCTGCAACTTGTGAGCTCGGCGAACTGCTTGTTGTCGGTACCCGCTTTCCACAACCTTGGTCCGAATCTTTCGGAATCGGCATGAGATCGGGGGCAACACCTGAAAACTCCTGCCCCGGCGCAATCGGGTACGCCAGAATTCCCGGTTCCATCCGCCTGCGGCGATACTGAAAACACGCCGCTTAGTGCCCACGGTTTCCCGTTGCTCCTAGAACAATAAAGACTGTACCCCGCTCCCGGGCAGCGAAAGTTGTCGCCTGCGTCGCGTGTCCCCTGCCGAACGATGGCGGCGACTCTGGAGGGGTGACCTTAATCTTATATGGTTGAAGATTCGGAACCGGAGCTAGCGCGGCAGGTTTCGAAAGGCATATCCGACAGCAGCCGGGAGCAGTTTCTAATTGTGTAATCGCCCGGCGTTTCCCGCAGCCGGCCAGTCCTCGGATAGTGGTACGACTTCCTCCGCGACAGTCAGCGACGCGGCCCCATACAGCAAACACCTGATTGTTCCGAGAGGGTTACGTTGAAAAACTTTTACATTGTAAAATTGATGCTATCGGCACAATCTGAATCGCATGCCGACTCGCCGTTAATCTGAAAACATGCTGTCATGAGCAGGATTATCCCAGATGCGCGGCGATATTTCCTCGCGGCTCTCGCTGCAATAGCCGCTCTGCTCGTGCGGAAAATGCTCTCGCCTTTGCTCGGAACGGAAAATCCTTATATCACGGCTTGGGTGGCTGTAGCACTCTCGGGTTGGTATTGGGGCTTTGGCCCATCCGTGGTCTGTACTTTCATTAGCGGGCTTGGGGTGTGGTACTGGTTTCTCCCATACTTCAAATCATTCACGTTCGAGAATCCTGTCACTGAAATTTCGGAGATGGTGCTCTTCTTAGTTCTTTCGGGTCTCATGATTGGTCTGGCAGAGGCGAACCGTAAGTCAAAGGCAGAAGCAGAACACGAGGTTGCCGAGCGCAGGCAAATCGAAGACCAGTTGCGGCGATCCCGGGCGCTGCTTGAGGATCGAGTGCAAGAACGCACCATGGAACTAAACCTCACGGCTCAGCAACTTGGCCAAGAGGCAGAAAGAGTAAGAGCGCAAGCGGAGTGGTTGGACGCGGCTAACGATGCAATCTTTGTAGGTGGCTTCGATGAAGCCATTACCTACTGGAACAAAGGCGCTGAACGCCTGTATGGCTGGACCAGAGCAGAGGCGGTAGGCAAGTCCCCGCATGACTTGTTGCATACCGAATTCCCAGTCCCATTCGCCGAGATTGCTGGCCAGCGCCAACAATGCGGTTGGCAAGGCGAGCTTGTCCACACTAGACGAGACGGTACCAAGGTGACTGTTGCCAGCCGTTGGACAGCCCTGAACGACGCTCATAACAACCTTACGGGCTGGCTCGAAATAAACCGGGACATCACCGACCGTAAAGCAGCAGAGGCCTCCCGTCGACTCAACGCCCAACTATTGAAAATGCAGGATGAAGAACACCGAAGAATTGCACGCGAGCTACACGACAGCGCGGGACAGATGGTGATCGCACTGATGCTGAACTTGGGGAGCCTCAAAGCGTCTGGAAGTCTGAGTCTAGAAGAAGCCCGACTTCTTTCCGACAGCAATGCCCTTCTGCACAACCTTAATAGCGAACTGTGCGCCATGTCACATTTGTTGCATCCGCCTTTATTGGACGACGTAGGTGTCTGGAACACATTGGAATGGTACGTTGATGGATTTACAAAGCGCAGCGGAATCACCGCAACCTTGGAGGGTGACTCCAACTTCGGGCGGCTGAACTCCGATCTGGAGGTTGTTATTTTCAAAGTCGTGCAGGAATGCCTTACCAACGTGCATCGCCACTCCGGTAGTCCGGTGGCCACGGTTCGGTTGCTTGAGTCTTTTGGAAAGCTTCGGCTCGAAGTTCAGGATCGAGGAAGAGGTGTCCCAACAGAGAAGCAGTTCATTTCGAATCAAGACGGATCAGGCCTCGGTCTTAAGGAGATGCGGGAGCGTGTCTCCCGGCTTGGTGGAAATCTGAGTATTGAATCGAAAGGCGCGGGGACGACTGTCGTCGCGATTTTCCCGATCTCTAAGACAGCGACCGCTTCCCATGCAAACCAGGCGGGGCTCTAGCCATGTCTGAGACGACACGCCGCGGCGGGCGGCCGGTTTTCTTCGCTGCGACAGCGTATCGCACACGGTTTGCTCTCGGGAAAAAACGAAAGCTCCCCAGGCTCAATCGAGTCACGAGGCGCGTACCGGAAAACCTCTGTGAAGCTGGCATGAATGTTCGAACCGTCGACTCGCGAGCTCCGCCGTACAGGTTGGGACTCGACCTAACGCAAGATTTGTTCTCCAGGCTGGCCAAATAAACTGGTTGCACAATCGCGGCCTTGATGGATGGATGGATATGGATGGGATCAAGTTCTCAGGGCGCGAGATGTTCCGGCACCTAAACCTGGCCTCTCTGACATCTTGGTACGAATTCAAGCCTGGTCGAGGGGCATCGCCGCTGACCACGATGCCTGGGGAAAAGCCGAGGGATCGGGCTGGAACTGGCCAGAGCACGGACGATCACCCGTGCATTCTGCACCATCACAGGGTTGCCGATCTCGTCAAATCAATGCAAGCCAAGAGCAAGCCTGTTGCTCAGAAAGGAAAAGTAGCATGAAGAGCACCGACACCTCTCCATCCGCCCATGTTCATAAGAAGTCGCAGCCGGAAGAATTTGATCTGGTAATCCTCGGTGGTGGCACGGGCTCGACGGTCGCGGCCTGGACGTTTGCCGCCGAAGGCAAGCGTGTCGCAGTCGTCGATCGGAAGTATATTGGCGGCTCTTGCCCTAATATTGCGTGCCTTCCCAGCAAGAACATTATCCATAGTGCGAAAGTTGTGGACTACTTTCGCCGAAGCAAAGAGTTTGGCATTGCTCGCGACGGCTTCACGATTGAGATGTCAGGCGTCCGAGACCGCAAGCGCAAGATGGTCGTCGGCCTGAACGAGATGTATATGGAGAATTACCGGAAGACGGGGGCCGAGTTCATTTTGGGCACCGGGCGGTTCATTGCTCCGAGAACCGTGGAGGCCGCCCTCCCCGACGGGAGCACTCGTCAACTCCGCGGCGCGAATGTGATCGTCAGCACCGGCACGCGGGCTTCCTTCGAACCAATTCCTGGTCTTGCGGAAGCACAACCGCTCACGCACATCGAGGCGCTCGAGCTAGGCCAAGTCCCCGAACATCTGCTCGTTATCGGCGGTGGCTACGTCGGAATAGAGCTTTCGCAGGCCATGCGGCGATTCGGCAGCAAAGTGACTGTGATTGATCGCAATGGACGATTGCTGTCCAAAGAAGACCCGGACGTATGCGAGGCGCTTCGCAGCCTGCTCGCAGATGAAGGCATCGACGTTGTCCTGAATGCACGAATCCAGCGAGTTTCGGGCAAGTGTGGTGACTCGGTGAGTGTCGTCCTCGAGCAGGATGGAATTGAGAAACTGCTGAAGGGTAGTCATGTATTGGTCGCCGCAGGCCGCTATCCGAACACCCAAGGACTCGGCCTGGAACTGGCCGGCGTTGAGCTTACCGACCGGCGATACATCAAGGTCAACGAACGACTGCAGACCACCGCGCCCGGCGTCTGGGCGATCGGCGAAATCGCAGGTAGCCCGCAGTTCACGCACATCAGCGTCGACGATTTTCGCGTAGTCCATGCCAATTTGACCGGCGGCAATCGTGTGACCACGGGCAGGCAAGTCCCGTATTGTCTGTTTACCGACCCCGAACTGGCTCGTATCGGTCTGAGTGAAACAGAAGCGGAGGCTCAAGGGATAGCGTATCGCCGGTTTAAGGTCCCAATGGAATCCAACCTGCGTGCCCGCACGCTTTCGGAAACCCGCGGTTTCGTGAAGGCTCTCGTGGAGGTGGATAACGATCGCATCCTCGGATTCACGGCCTTCGGTGTCGGTGCGGGGGAGATCCTGGCCGCCGTCCAGGTTGCGATGATCGCGGGGCTGCCCTACACGGCGCTGCGCGATGCGGTCCTGACTCACCCAACCCTGGTCGAAGGTCTCATACCTCTGTTCTCATCCGCGGCGTCAGCGCACAACCTTGTCGAGACCAGAGGAGCCCAGATCTCCGCCGCATGAAGTGAACGGCAACAGTAATGAGAAAAATAGGAACTCAGGATCCGGTCGTTACGCAACATGTTTCGCTGCTTGCGCCCGCACCATTCGGTATGTCCGAAGCTGTCCGAAGCCATCGTTACAGGTAGGACATCCCGTCGACAATTCCCAGATTACAGCCGGAAGTTATCGGCTCACCCGTTGAAGTTTCTGGGAAACTGGCTCGTGCTCGCTGAGTTTAGGCGCTTCAAATCTGGGGTTAAGGGGCGATAAGAAGTCACATGCGGCTCGGTTTTTGTATCAAACAAACGTCAGCCGACACGGTCTGATATCAATCAGGTACATCTCGTTATTGGCCTGTCGCGGCAGGGAACGAGAGGGTGCCGGAGGGAATCAGACCATCGCCAGTACGCGGGGGAGTTAGAACGTCTGCCTGTCACGCAGGCGGCCGCGGCTTCGAGTCCCGTCGCTCCTGCCGAAATTGGAGCAGACTCTCACGGTCAAAAGACAACAGGTTGCTTCTGACTCGGCCGCTTCCTCCGGCAAACGGCCACTTCGCCCCACAGACGATCCTTCAGAGGGGGGAGAGTCGGGCCTGATCTTCCAGTAGGTCGCTGGATTTGTTTCGTCCTGCCGTTACCCTCGATTTTCGACTATTAACTCCTAGCTTTCCTCACAAACCCGTCCTCGCTCCAGTCTTCCGAGCCCACGCCGTTATGTACAAAAAACAATCCTGCCGGATCGTATTTCTTTTTCACCGATGACAGTCGTGCGTAATTGCTTCCCCAGTACGCCTGCTGCCAGTTTTCCTGGAAAAAATTGCTCTCCGAAACGTACGCTCCGTCGTCCGGCGCGATCGCGCGCAACTCATTTACACACTTGTGGATCTCCTGCCGAGATTTTCGTCCGGCCTCAACATCCGGCTCATGGCCACGTACGCCGGGATAACCGCCGCCAGCGTCGCCTACGATGGCCAGCGCAAACGCATTCAGCACTGCGCCGTTCGTCGCCGTATCGCGTGTTGCCTCCAGGGCCTCGCGCGGCCCTCCCGCCAGCCCTTTGTTGAAATGCAACTCGATGTCTTTGTGGCGCGAACCGGCAAAAAGCGCCTGCGCGAGCCGCTCTTGCGAATCTTCTTCGAGTAGGGACGCCGGCATCCACAACGATTCATATCCGTAAAGGAACCACGCCACTTGCCCCGCGTCTCCCGTCCACCACGCGTTGCTTGAACTGGCTTCCGGCCGCTGGTCGAAATTGAAAACTGCTTGATGGTTCTGCTTCCTCCACTCCACGTCCCACCAATGCCGAGCCGGCATACTGCCAAGAATCGGTTGTCCCTGGATTGTGTAAGCAGCTGGCCAGCGCGCCACCCAATTCAGAAACGGTTGCCATATCTTTTTTACTTCTTCCGTACTCAAATCGTGGCACACCATCAACAGGTCGAGCACATTGTCCCCCGCAATTTGCGCGTGCTCGCCCCAGTGATGGTTGAAAAGATTTTCCCGATAGAACCCGACGAAGTAGCGCAACAAACGCCGAAACGCGTCATCGGAAGCGGCCTTTACCTTAAGAATCGCTGCACCCCAAAATTCCGGCAGTTCCTGTACGCGCAGCGTCACTCTGCTCACTGCGCCGAATGTTCCTCCTCCCCCGCCCTTCAACGCCCAGAACAAATCTGGGTTCGTACATGCATTCGCGAGGCGTACTTTCCCATCTGCGGTGACTACTTCCGCCTCCAACAATCCCGCCGCCGCGGTTCCATAATGCTTCGAAAAACTTCCGAAACCTCCGCTCTGAACCAGGCCCGCCACGCCGACCGTAGTGCAGCCGCCGCCTTGCACATACGCGCCGCCCTTTGTCGTTACCGCGTCGTAGGCTTGCATCCAAATCGCGCCGGAGCCGAGCGTCACCGCGCGCTGTGGGCGATGCCTGCCCTGGCATCCTTGTGGAACAAATGTTTCATGCATGCTGATGTCGTGCATGCGCCGCGTCCACACGAGCAGAGAATCCGCCGCGTTCGAGGTTCCCTGATAACTGTGCCCGCCGCCCTTCACCACCAGCCGCAAATCATTTTCCCGTGCGAAGTTCACCGCCGCCGCGATGTGATCTGCATGGTTTGCCGCCACGACGTAAACGCTGGGTTTGCTCACCCACGCATCCACCCACCCCAACGTTTGCGTCAAGCCAGGCTGATCTCCGATGTAATAGGGATTGCGAATGTTGTTGTATAGCGTCTGGCAGCCCGCACTTCTCACGTCTTTGACGCAAGCTTCGATCGGAAAGTCCACCGGAATCAAATTTCCGTCGACCTCATCATTGAGTCGCTTCCATGCTGCCTGCGAAGGCCAATTCGCATCCGACGGCCGCCGCCGAGTCCCCCCACCGACCTGCGTCCTATTCCACAGGTCGGCAGTTCCTGCTTCGCGCGCCAGATTCTTTGCGGCTCCCCTTAGCTCGCGCGCCCATAGAGGGCCCAGCGCCGCTATGCCTGATCGTTTTAAGAATGTTCTTCTGTCCATTGATCTAGGAATTTTGCCCCGGTTTCCGGCGGTTTCCGGAGACGGCCGCCGAACCGTTGTCGGCAGCTGGTTATATTAAAGGATTCTTCTCAGCGGGCCATCTCTGGCTTCTATCGGCATTCGCTTCGCCTCCGTTGATATTTGGAATCATACCCCTCTCTGCCTAGCCCGTTCGTTCCACGGCTGCAGGGGCCGGCGGTCGGTCGGTCGGCGCCCATGAAGTCAGAGACTTTCCCATTCTGCCAGTTCCATGGCGAATGGTAGCGCTCGCCCGAAGCTATGAGCCGCGTTCTTGGCAAATAAGCCAGGGTCGAAGAGGCGCTCTTCTGCGTCTAGACTCGCGATCGAGTATTCCAAGCGAATCCTGGGCCACTGCACGCCCCCGGCGAATGAGTGCCCGGCCGAGCGACAGGAACGCCGAGTGCTCTAGGTTCGTTGGCAGCGCCGAGGCGGAAAAAGGATAGGAACGCAAAGAACTGAAGATCACGTTAAGGACGGGCATTGTCGCTCATCAGCTTGCCGCAGCATTCCGGTCGTTCTGGCAGGCTTGAGCGGTCCCATCCCCCGCCGAGAGCCTGGATTAGCAAGACCGTGTTCGCCATCCGTCGTCCCAAAATATTGACCGCCGTTACTTCGTCCGCGAGCGCGGCACTTTGCGCTGTGATCACCTCAAGATAACTGGTAACGCCACCCTTGTAGCGCGTGACGGAGAGGTCCTGCGAGCGCTGCGCGGCCCTTACCGCTTCATCCTGGACCTGCGCTTCGTGTTCCAGAATTCTGACCGCGGCCAGGTTATCCTCGACTTGCTGGAATCCAGTGAGCACGTTCTCTCGATAAGCCGCGACTTGATAGTCATAAGCGGCGCGCGCCTGATCGTTGAGGGAACGACGCCTTCCGACATCGAAGACTGTACCCACGGCAGATAGTCCAATTGACCACAAGCCGCTCGGCCCGTTGATCAGGGTGGTGATGGCGGAGCTTTCAAAGCCTCCCGAGGCGCCCAGGTTGACCAACGGGTAGTAAGCGGTTTTCGCAACTCCGATTTGAGCGTTGGCAGACGCCACCAGTCTCTCTGCGGCTGCTATGTCCGGACGTCTTTCGAGCAGTGCTGATGGCAGGCTGATCGGAACGTGCGGAGGCGGGGCGGTAAGAGGCAGGGGAGGAAGACTGAACTCTGCCGGGGGTTTCCCGATCAGGATAGCGACGGCATGTTCGTATTGCGCGCGTGCCACGTCCACGTCAATCGCTTCTGCCTGGGTGGTCTGCAACTGAGTTTTCGCCTGCTCGACATCTACTTCCGAAGCGATGCCTCCCTGGAACCGGCTTTCGTTCAGTTCCAGGGCCTGCTCGTACTCCTTCACCGTAGAGTTCAAGAGCTGTTCCTCGGCATCAAGGCTGCGGGCCTGAAAGTAGTCGATGGCCAGATCCGCGTGCATGCTTAGATTAACCGTAGCCAAGTCCGCGGCACTCGCCTGCGCCTGCTCTCGATAGGACTCCACAGTTTTTCGAACTCGTCCCCACACGTCGGCTTGGTAAGAAACATCGAGTGGCAACACAAAGTCGTTGTACGTGACGCCACGTAGGACCGTACTCGTGGGACTGTTGGCGGAGATGAGCGTCCGAGTCGCCGATGGCCCGGCTGTTACGGTTGGGTAGTAGTCAGCCCGAGAGTAGCGCAGGGCGGCGCGTGCTTGCCGGAACTGCGCCTCCGCGGCCTTTAGATTCTGATTCGACACATCAACTTGCGATTCCAGGGCATCAAGCTGAGGATCCTGGAATATCGTCCACCACGTACCGCCAAGATTCTGATCATTGGGTTGAGCCGGCTTCCAGTCCCCGACCTCTTTGTAGGCCGGAGGAGCCTGTACCACGGGCGGGTGGTACTTTGGGCCGACCACGCATCCTGTCAACTGTAGCGCCGCGATCGCGATCAGAACGCGTTCAGCTGCTTTCCGGGACGTCCTGGAACCATTTCGAAGGAGCTTCACTTGGTATCTCCCGGTAATGTTGCCTGAACAATTTGGACTTCCTGGCCGGAAACAATAGAGTCTGGCGGATTAATAATGATGTGGTCATTGGCCGTGACACCAGAGACGATCTCAATCTGATTGCCGAAATCGTGTCCGGGCGTAACCGCAGTCAGCACCACCTTCCGGTCTTTCACAACTCCTACGCGCAACCCTTCGGTGCGGAATAGCAGAGTATTGACCGGAACCAAAAAAGTGGAGGCCTGGGTTGGAACCGCCAAGTGAACTTCGGCGTAGGAGCCCGTAAGCAGCGTGCCCGTCGGATTATCCACATCAATTTCAATCAGCAGAGTACGAGTTGCCACGTTGATGTCGTCGGCAGTGCGCACCAGTTTCCCCTGAAATTTGCGGGCCGGAAATTCAGCCAGACTGAGATCCGCGGTCATACCGACTTTGATCCCCCGCGAGTATTCCTCGGGGACGTTCACGTAAACGCGCAATTTTCCAGGTTGAGCAATGTGGAACAGGTCGGTTTTTACATTGCTCGTGCTGCCGGAATTGATTAAGTCGCCGATATCGGTGTTGCGCGCAGTGATCACGCCATCGAAAGGTGCGTAGACCTTTTCGAAAGAGACCAGCGCGGAGTACTGCTGTACCGCTGCCTTGTCGGCTTCAACGATCGCTGCATTCGCATTGTAGGTGCCTACTGCATTGTCCACGTCCTGCTGGGACACTGCGTTGCTTTTCAAAAGTCCCTGATAGCGGGTTTTGGTGATGGCAGCGAGTGAGAGATTTGCCTGCGCAGTCAACAGGTTGCTGCGGGCTTGTTCGAGTTGCTGATCGACTTCCGGCGTTTCGATCACGGCCAGCAGCTGGCCCTGCTTAACGTGCGCGCCAATATCGAAATACCACTTCTTGAGATAACCATTGGTGCGGGCATAAATGGGGGAAGTAATGTAGGGCTGCACGTTTCCCGGAAGAATGATTTCGTCCGTTGGCGTAGTTGCTTTCGGCGACACTACCGACACCGCCGTCAGAGCGGATTTGGCGGTTTCCGTGTCTAGGGCAGCGCGCGCCCTGACCCGGGACCAGATGCCCGATATCAGCAGTGCAGCGACCGCGATGAGGGCGATTCCTGCGCCCAGCCAACGTTTGTACGAATGCTGCGCCATTTCCATGCTCGTTGGAACTGTTGGACTGGCAATTCGTCTATCTTCAGTTTGGGGCAACATAAATCACTCCGTTCGGCTGGGCGCCTGGTGTCCTTTTTCCTGAGCTGAATGCGCGCGTGATCCTTGCAGCACGCTGAAAAATGCCGGAACAAAGAACAGCGTCGAAACCGTTGCGAAAAGCAATCCACCGATTACTGCCCGGCCAAGGGGAGCGTTTTGTTCACCGCCGTCGCCTAGTCCGAGAGCCATGGGCACCATGCCGATGATCATGGCCAAAGCGGTCATCAGTACAGGGCGAAAACGCGTAAACCCTGCCTCCAGCGCCGCACCCATGGAGTCCATCCCTTCGCTCATCTTCTCCGTCGCAAAACTCACCACCAGGATGCTGTTTGAGGTTGCGACCCCCATGCACATGATGGCTCCCATGAGTGCCGGCACGCTCAGAGTGGTGTGGGTTATGAACAAGAACCAGGCAATCCCGGCGAGCGCCGCGGGCAGCGCGGAAATCATGATGAAAGGATCCAGCCAGGACTGAAAGTTGACCACGATCAGCAGATATACCAGCACGATGGAAAATGCCAGTCCACTCAGAAGACCGACGTAGGAAGCTCGCATCGTCTGAACCTGCCCGCGGACAACGACTCGGGAGCCGCGCGGCAATTGCGGGCGCGTCGCATCAATAATCTTGTTGATATCACCGGCTACGCCACCCAAATCCCGGCCAGCGACAGAACCGAAGATATCAATCACCGGCGACACGTTGTAATCAGAAACGACAGCCATTCCCGCTCCGCGCTGTGTGGATACCAGACTGGCCATGATCGACGGGGAAGCGTTCGGGTCAGAGCCGGTGATGGGAACGTTCTCCAGGTCTTGCAGAGTGTCCACGTGATATTGCGGTGTCTGCGTCGCGATTTGATAGCTGACGTGATTGTTTGGGTCGACCCAAAACGTGGGCGAAGTTTGGAAGCTGCCACTCAGTGACACCAAGAGATTCTGCGCAATGTCGTGAGCCGTAAAACCCAGTTGTTCTGCCTTCGTACGTTCCACTCTCAAGCGGAGATAGGGCTCATCGAATGGCTGCTGAATCCGCAGATCGGTCGCTCCGGAAACATACCTCATTTTCGCGAGCAGGTTGTCGGCATAGATCCGGTTTCCCTCCAAGTTGTTTCCCACGACCTGAACATCGATAGGAGCGGGCAATCCAAAATTCAGAATCTGCCCGACCATGTCCGCGGGTAAAAAAGCGAATGAAACACCCGGAAACCGTTTCGGCAGCGTCAGACGCAACTGGTGAATATAGTCGTCGGTAGGATGGTGATTGGCGGAGAGGGTCACAAGAATGTCGGCGTCCGATGTGCCGACCGGTGCCGAATTGCTGTAAGAAAGGTTGATGCCGCTGTAGGGCAGGCCGATGTTGTCGATTACGCTCTGGACCTCCGCGGCTGGGATCTGTCCGCGAATTGAGCGCTCGACCAGATCGCAAAGGTTGGCGGTTTCCTCGATGCGCATTCCGGTAGGAGCGCGCATATGAAGTTTGAAAGTGCCGCTGTCGACACTCGGGAAGAAATCGCGGCCCAGCCAGGGAATCAAAATCGCCAGAGACCCGAGACAAGCGACGAAGAACGCAATCAGGAAAGCACGCCGATGATGCAGGCTGAGCTCTAAAGCCTTTCGATAGCTGCCACGAAATCGCTCGAATGCCGCCTCAAAGCGTTTTTGAAATCTCACCAGCGCATTGCGCCTCGGTGCATCTCCGGCCTCGTGTTTGTCCCCCCGCAACAAATACTTGGCCATGGTCGGAACGATGGTCCGCGAAAGAAAATACGAGGCCAGCATGGCGAACACTACCGCCTCGGCGAGCGGTACAAACAGATACCGCGCCACTCCGGAAAGCAAGAACATGGGAGCAAACACGATGCAGATCGAGAGCGTGGACACGAATGCAGGAGCCGCAATTTGCGCTGCACTGTCCAGGACAACTTCGTCCAGACTCTTTTCCGGCTCCGCCTCACGATTGCGGTTGATGTTCTCAACCTCGACCGTGGCGTCGTCGACCAGTATGCCGACCGCCAACGCGAGCCCGCCGAGCGTCATGATGTTGATCGTTTCACCAATCGCACTGAACGCAATGATCGAGGTCAGGATCGCCAGAGGGATCGAGGTAGCGATGATCACAGTGCTTCGCCAACTGCCGAGAAACACGAGAATCATGAAAGCGGTCAGGCAGGCGGCGATGAGCGTTTCCCTGACCACTCCGCTTATCGCGCCCCGAACAAAAATCGACTGATCCGCCAGAGGTGTGATCTTGAGCTGGGGTGGAACCGTCGTCGCAATTTGAGGTAAAAGACCCTTAATGCCCGCAATCACGCTCAGGGTGGATGCGTTCCCCGCCTTCTGGATCGTCAGCAATACGGAGCGCTGCCCGTTTACCCGCACGATGTTCGTCTGCGGAGGAAAACCGTCGCGTACCCAAGCCACGTCCTTCATATAGATGGTTGTGCTGCCAACTGTCTTGATCGGAATGCGGTTCAGATCCGCGATCGTCTGCGGGGCTGCATTGGGAATGGAAACGTCGTACTCCCTGGAGCCGATCTTAGACGTCCCTGTGGGCAGGATCAGGTTTTGCAGGCTGACCGCATTGACCACATCCAGTGCAGACAGACCCTTTGACTGCAGGGCGGTTGTGTTGAGATCCACTTGCACCTGACGTTGTTTACCGCCATAGGGATACGGCACCGACGCTCCAGGTACGGTGATGAGCTGCGTCCGAATGAAATTCAGGCCGTAATCATTGAGTTGTTGCTCCGACAGATTTTGCCCGGAAAGGGCCAGTTGAAGTACGGGCACGCTGGACGCGCTGTAGGCCAGAATGAGAGGTGGCGTGGTTCCCGCAGGTAGCTGCCTCAGCTGGGTCTGCGAGATAGCCGTAATCTGCGCAATTCCTTGTTGAATGTTCGCAGCCGGCTGCAGAAACACTTTGACCACAGCAATTCCGTAGAGAGACTGCGACTCGATGTGTTCGATGTTGTCAACCGTCGTGGTCAGGGCTCGCTCCGTGACACTAACGATGCGGTCACTCATATCTTCGGGGATGAGACCGTTATAGTTCCAGATGATGCTGACTACGGGAATGTCGATGTTCGGAAAGATATCGGTTGGGGTACGCACAATCGCGAGTCCGCCCATGATTACGATGAGTATCGATACCACCACAAAGGTGTAAGGGCGTCGTAACGCGAGTCGAACAATCCACATAGAACCTCTTCCTGGGTGAGTCTCTATTTCTCGGAGATGCTTGGCAGCGTCGTCTACATTCGACGCGCCTGAGCCTGCAAGCCGCGCGCCTGCCGCATCAATCGTTTGACCTTTACGCGTGCCCGTGCCAACTGGGCTTTCACTGTTCCATCAGGCACACCTAGAATGTGTGCTGCTTCGTTCGTGGTCAGACCATCCAAGTCGCGCAACTGGAATGCCTTGCGCAACGGAGGGGAGAGCTGGGTCGCAAGTTCTCGCAGGCGAGCACGGAATTCGGAACTCTGGCACTCCTCCTCAGGACTCGGCCGACAGTTTGCTAATTGCTCTGACAGGGTATGTCCCTGCTCCTCGCCGATGGGTTCGTCCAGTGACACGTGGATTTGGCGTGGACGCTTGCGCAACTGCATGCGCGCGGAATTGGACACAATCGCGGTTAACCACGTGGATATCTGCGCCTGACCTCGAAACTGGCCGATGTGCTGGTGCGCCAACAGGAGTGCGTCTTGAACCGCGTCTTCCGCATCCGCCGCGTTGTTCAGAAAGCGATAAGCACATCTGACAAAGGACGCCCGGCAGCAGGTGAAAGCTTGGCTCATTGCCTCCTCTACGCTGTCCCCGTTGCAGACGTTGGGACGCGACGAGTTTCCGGTGTGTGTCTGTGCTTCCTGCACGTTCTTTTCTCCCTGGCAGACAAACATGAGGCACGTCTCGTTCCAATGAGGCGCCCTGTAATTTGGCTTTGTATTTTCTGCAATATGGTCAACTTGACACTTCTGGCTCGCCCAATGAGAGTCGGGGAATTGTCCCCCGGCGGACAGGATGTCCTCATTTCGACAGGGTTTTGACTCGACAAAGGGCGCCGGATTCCTAAGAGGGAGATTGAACCCTGCTCGCCCGCAGTGTGAATGGCGACGTTAACCTCGGAGCCTTGCTCTAGCTACCGAAGGCACAACGAGCAAGCTGCCTTCGCATGGCATTGACGATTCCAGGGGCGGGAATGCGAAGGCGAGCATTGCTCTTGGCGATTTGCCATGTGCCTGCGATGCGATGGCGCACAACTTTGTTGCGCTCCACCCACAATTCACCTTTGGTTCCGCTTGAGATCTAGTTTGCACATCTTCCTGGGCTGTGGAACTGGAAATGCATTCTACCGTCGGGCAATTCGGTGACGATCCATCAGTCGCGGAGTCGATTTAGCAAATGAGTATCTGAAGGAGACGGTGCCGGATTGACCCGCCCTGGAAATGAAAGGTTAAGAAATGAGCGACCACTCGAAAGAAAGATCCATGATGGAGCACCCCTCGCGGAGAAGCTTCCTCGGCATGAGTTCGGTAGCTCTGGCAACTGCTGCTTTTGCCGGTCTGAGTGCCAACGCTCAAGACAAAGCGAGCACGCAGAAGGCGGAACACGACCATTCCTCAAGCGACCCCGGGCCGGAGAACAAGCCTGTTCTGGATCTGAATCCGAACTCCAACACTCCGCCTCCCACCGACCACGGCGACTTGGTGCCCATCTGGTACTCGTTCGATCTGGTGAAGAAGCGGGTTGAAGAGGGGGGATGGACCCACGAGGTGACTCAGCGCGTCCTTCCTTCTTCCCAGGATATTGCCGGCGTCCAGATGCGCCTCACCGCAGGCAGCTATCGCGAATTGCACTGGCACACTGCCGACGAATGGGCTTATGTCCTCTATGGCAATGCCCGCGTCACGGTGATGAACCCCGACGGAACCATGTTTATCGGTGACGTAAGTGAAGGCGATCTCTGGATTTTCCCGGCCGGCTTTCCGCATTCCATTCAAGGACTTGGTCCCGACGGAACCGAGTTTCTTCTGGTCTTCAATCAGGGGGACTTTTCTGAGGATGCCACCATGCTGCTCTCGGAGTGGGTGGCGCACACACCTCCCGAGGTATTGGCCAAGAATACAGGCCTGGATAAGAGTGTCTTCGCTAAAACGCCCGGAGCGCCACTCTACATTTTCCCCGGCAACTTACCCAACTCGCTCGAACAGGACAAGACAGAAATCGGCGGCGAGCAAGTTGCGTCGAAGTATCAATACACCTTCCGCATGAGGTCCATGGAACCGTCGAAATCGAGCGAAGCGGGCGAAGCTCGCATCGTCGATTCACGCAATTTTCCGGTCTCCAAGCATATTGCCGCGGGCTTGCTCATCATCAAGCCTGGACACATGCGTGAAATGCACTGGCATCCGAACGCTTCCGAGTGGCAGTACTGGGTCTCCGGCAAGGGTCGCATGACCGTATTCTTTCCTGTCGACAATGCCCGCACAATGGACTTCAGTGCCAATGATGTCGGTTTTGTTCCCTCCAACGCACCTCACTACTTCGAAAACACGGGCGATGCTGACCTGGTGGTCCTGGAGCTTTTCGCAGCTGAGCAGTTCATGGATGTTTCCCTGAATGAGTGGCTCAGGCGCGTTCCCAGCGAAATGTTGAAGGCACACCTGAACATCGATAAGCAGATGGCCACGAAGATCCCGGCGGAGAAGCGGTATCTCATTTAGGCCGGCTAACTGTATTCGTCATGTCCATGCATGGATCGATCGCACATGACTCCAGAGACTTGGAGGGAAGCCCGTTGCGGTAAGTGATTTTGAGAACGTCCCCGGGGGAGGCGCGGAAAACTGGAGCGACCGTCTTGCCATGGAAAGCGAAGGCATTCCGACCGTTTTCCTTCACGGCATCCAGCGCGAGGGATACAACATGATGCTTTGCCCTGACCTGAGGCGTTTCCGGCACCGAAACAGTCTGGGCTAAGCTATTCGCTGCGAGAAAGATCTGCACACCCATTAACAGAAATCGCTTGATTTTTCTTTGGGCTGTCATTGGCAGGTAGTTTCCTTCCAGTCGCGGCTACACCGTTTGAGGACTGCATGCAGCTCTCCAAAGCCACGATTTCGACAGTCTTTCGATTACGTGGATGCAGAAGATCAACTGCCCCACGCGTCAACAGGCTGATAATGCGGTCAACATTTCGACATTCTATAATCGCGGCTGCCTATTCAATTCCGCTTTGGATCCACCTCCGTCCGAGTCGATCGAGTCGATACTGGTAAAGAACGTGCAACTGCCAGTCCGGAGAGCGGGATCAAAATGGAGGCACAAGCATTCACGTTCACTCGTTAGGAGGTCACCAGAAGGCCGCTCTAACTCCTCGCTGACCATCCCGGATTGAGGTGACAGCGCTATCATCTCTGATCATTGGCTATGTGCTCAGAAACAGACACATCGACGAGAATGGGTCAAGTCAGGCAATGAGCCTCGATCAATGGGTGCAGTCTCAATGGCGTGCCGTCTTTCGATTTCCAACCAGCGGCATTGCTGTCGAGAGGGTAACCTGTACCCGCTTCCAACTCCGGCTGAGTCTTGCTAACGTTGTCCGTGTATACCTTGCCGCTGCTGTACCATCGAGCCAATTTCCCGGAATCGGGTTCGGGGCGAGTGAATGACGACCGGTGACACTCCCACGGTTTTTGTCGTCGATGACGACGAACTGGTGCGTGCTTCGATACAAGGCATGCTGAAGTCGGTTGGCTTGCGCTCCGAGACGTTTGGCACACCGCAAGGGTTCCTCCACAGCACGCGGCCGGACGGACCAAGTTGCCTTATTCTGGACGTGCGACTGCCTGGGGTCAGCGGTCTGGACTTTCAGCGAGAGTTGGAGGATGCGGGCATCCGGATTCCCATCATCTTTATTACCGGCCACGGAGATATTCCGATGTCGGTGCGGGCCATGAAATCAGGCGCTGTGGAGTTTCTCACCAAGCCTTTTCGCGACCAGGACCTTCTGGATGCGATTTACCAGGCTTTGGACCGCGATCAAATATCGCGCCGACAACACAGTGAGCTTAGCGAGTTGCGAACGCGCTACGAGTCGCTGACCGCGCGTGAGCGCGAGGTTATGACCCTGGTGGTTTCGGGGATGCTCAATAAGCAAGTGGCTTTTAAACTCGGGACCAGTGAAGTTACCGTGAAGATCCAACGGGGGCATGTGATGCGGAAAATGCAGGCGCAATCACTGGCAGAATTAGTAAGAATGGCGGCGAGGCTTGAACTTCCACCCGGGCGTCATCCATGAAAGCGCTCTCTAAACCTCGAGGTTACGTTCTGGCGGCAGTTTCTTGCGGCGTCGCGCTGGCGGTGGCGTGGCCTATCGATGCGCCCGCGTCCTGCTTCCTTCTTGCCGTCGCTGTAAGCAGTCTTTTCGGAGGATTAGGACCAGGCCTCTTGTCGATCGGCCTCTCCGCTTTGGCTTTTGGATCCCTATTCCTGCGGAGGACGATCCCGCCAGCCGTCGAGCCGGCGCTCTTTTTTCGATTTGCAGTCTTTGTGTTAGCGACTTTACTCATCGCCGCGTTGATCGAAATAAAGCGACGCGTCGAGGACTCCCGGAATCATGCCGAAGAAGCTCTGAGTCAGGCGAACTCGGATCTCACACGCGTCAGCCGGATGACCACCATGGGAGAGTTAACTGCTTCCCTTTCGCACGAAATAAATCAGCCCATGGCGGCCGCGGTCACCGACGCCCATACTTGCTTGCGCTGGCTGATGCGTGACCCACCCGATCTGGAAGAGGCGCGCGAAGCCGCATCGAGAACCATCAAAGACACCACACGCGCAGCGGAAATCGTCAGCCGTGTCCGCCAGCTTTTCAAGAAAGGTACGCCGCAACGGCAGTTGGTTGATGTAAACGAAGTCATTCGGGAAATGGTCGCGCTGCTGCGCGGTGAAGCCGCACGATACTCCATCTCGATCCGGACCGGCCTGGCCGCAGATCTCCCCCAGGTGCTGGGCGATCGCGTCCAGTTACAGCAAGTGCTGATGAATCTGATGCTGAACAGCATTGACGCGATGAGAGATGTGAAAGGGTCGCGTGAGCTTACCATCAACTCACGGCCGGGGGAGAACGAGCAACTTGAGGTCTCGGTGAGCGATACGGGCGTAGGGATACCGCCGCAGCAGGTGGACCAGATCTTCAACGCTTTTTTTACCACCAAGCCTCATGGCACTGGCATGGGACTTCGTATCAGCCGATCTATCGTGGAATCGCATGGCGGCCGCCTTTGGGTTACCAACAACCCTCCGCGCGGTGCAAGCTTTCACCTCGCCCTTCCCACCCGGTTTGATGCTCACGAGTGATTCAGGTCGGCGCCCGGAGCCAGGGCAGGCCTCACGGAATCTCATACCAAAGTATGATTGCGCGCTTCCTAACGTGTGATTGCGCTGATTTCCACGAAAGGATACCGTGCGAGCATGGCTGTTGAGAGGAATAAGAAAATGGTTGCGATTGTCGATGATGATGAGTTGATGCGGAGTGCACTGCAAGGCATGATGAAATCTGTCGGACTGCCGTCAAGAGCGTTCGCGTCAGCGGAAGAGTTCCTGAAGTCCGGCCACCAGCGGGAGACTGCTTGCCTGATTGCGGATATCCGCATGCCGGGAATATCCGGTCTGGAACTGCAGGCGAGACTGAACGCTGAGAATTGCAAAATTCCGACTATTTTCATCACGGCACATGGTGACACAAAAATGCGGATGCAAGCGATAAGAGCAGGAGCAGTGGAGTTCCTGGCCAAACCGTTTGATGATGAGGCACTGCTCGAGAGCGTTCGCGCGGCACTGGAGAATTAAGGTCGAAGAAAGTGGCTGTGCGATCTGGGAGGTTCTCTGTGGGGGCTATCCAAAGGATTGGTAGTGTTGATCAAGTATCGTATGAGCGCAGATTTGAACAGGTCATCGGTAGTAGCCCTGCTCTGGAATCCGTGCTCGAACAAGTGGAACGGGTTGCGCCCACGGGTTCGACTGTTCTTATCCAGGGAGAGACCGGCACGGGCAAGGAGCTGATTGCGCACGCGATTCACAATCTCAGCTCGCGGTGCGGACGACCCTTTGTAAGGCTGAATTGCGCCGCTATTCCGCTGGATCTGCTGGAGAGTGAACTCTTTGGCCATGAGAAGGGCGCGTTCACCGGAGCTATTGCGCAAAAGGTTGGCCGTTTCGAACTAGCCGACAAAGGCACGCTTTTCCTGGATGAAGTAGGGGATATTCCTCCGGCGTTGCAGCCGAAGTTGCTGCGCGTTCTGCAGGAACAGGAGTTCGAGCGCCTGGGCAGCACTCGGACTCATCAGGTAGACGTTCGGCTGGTAGCTGCCACAAATCGCAATCTGATGGAGATGGCGAACCGGGGCGAGTTTCGCAGCGATCTCTACTACCGCCTGAACGTATTTCCGATCCTGTTGCCGCCCTTGCGCGAACGCCGCGAAGACATTCCGGAACTTGTGGCCCACTTTGTCGAGATTTACGGCCGGAGGATGAATCGCCGGATCGAGCACATTCCTCCGACAACTATGTCTGCGCTCACCTCGTATCAGTGGCCGGGCAACATCCGCGAGCTACAGAACCTGATCGAGCGCGCCGTGATCCTTTCCGATGATGGCGTACTCCACAATCCTTTGCCCTCGACAGGGCCCCAGCCTGTTATCGTCTCGAGGCCCGCAACTACCCTCAGGGAGTCCGAGCGCTCTTTGATTCTACGAACGCTAGAGGAGGTTCGGTGGGTGATCGGCGGACCGAAGGGTGCAGCGGCCAAACTTGACCTGAAACGCACTACCCTGATCCACAAAATGCAGAAGCTGGGGATTTCCCGGCCAAGCTTCTTACCCGGCCGGAACGTGATGGAACCAACCGCAGAAGGGCAGGACTGGCTGCCGCAATAGAGCTCCGTACCCGGGATCCTGTTCTTCCATGGTTGTGCCGGTCTTCACCAACTTCTCGGCTCTCTGCCGGATGCCGGAAAATTAGGGTCGGATTCGTCAGAACCGGTTAGATCGTCTATGCCTAGCCAAGCCACTGCGGATTGGCATAGGTGCCGTCAAACTGGTGACTGGTCTTGTACAACTCGAATTGGCCGGCCTCCGCCGCCTTTGAGGTTTTTGCAAGAAGAGCCGCAACTTCGGAAGAGTCCATCGGCTGAAAACTGCGCGCGGCGTGGAGAGCTTGCTGCAGGATGGGCATCGAGTCGCAGCCGGTGATGACCACGCTCGTCGGAAGATTCATCGAGTAATACAGACACTCAGTCGCCGTAACGGTCTTGCTCTCAAGGATGATGTGGTCGCCCATCGGTTTCATGCCAAGCACTCCAACACCGTTCTCTGTCAAAACCGGGAGGACTCTTTTTTCGAAACTGTTAAAGTGGGCGTCCATCACATTAAGTGGCATCTGCACCGCATCGAACTTGAACCCGTGCTTCGAAGCCGTGGCCAGCATCTTCAAATGAATGTCTGGACTCTTGTGGCCGGTGAAGCCGATAAAGCGGACCTTGCCCGCTTTCTGGGCGTCGATCACAGCCTCCATCCCGCCACCTTGAGCAAAGATGCGGTCCGGGTCGGTATCTCGAATCACTTCATGGAATTGGAGTAAGTCCACTCGATCGGTCTGCAGCCTCCGCAGCGATTCGTTGAGTTGGGACGTCGCAGCGGTTCTGGTTCGACCATCGAGCTTGGTCATCAGGAGAGCCTTTTCGCGATAACCGTCGCGCAGGGCCTTGCCCATTCGAATTTCGCTCTCTCCTCCGTTGTAGTCCCAGCAGTTATCGAGAAAGTTGATTCCCTCGTCAATTCCTGTACGAATGATTCGAATACTTTCTTCCGTGTCGCTCTGTCGAGCCAGGTGATAGCCGCCGAGCCCGATCAGCGAAACCTTTTCACCGGTGCGGCCCAGCGGTCGATATGGAATCGCATTCCTACGATCCGGGGCTTCGGACCCGCTCAGTGCTCCGGTCATCAACAGGGATGCCGGAGTCATGCCCAGAAACTCTCTCCGGCTGAAACCGGAATCCTGATTGGCAATGATTTTTTCTCGCACAGGCGACTCGGAACGATCCGAGCAAGATTGATTGGAGTTATACGCGTTGAGAGTCATAAAGAAGCCTCCGGTTTAGTCGTGCTCCGCAATCTTATGCGAACAGGCTGCACAGCAGGGCTTATCGGGATCCCCGTTGAAGCTGCGGTCTATCCCATTCACTTAAAGCTTCATCATTCGCTCCTTCCCTTTGGACAGCATTCCAGGTGCCAAGTTGTCCGGCAGCGTCCAACGCAAAACCCGCGTGCTTTTGGTTTCAAAACCTCGAGCGAGATTTTGTCTCGGCGACGGTGTCCCTATTTCGACGCAAGTGTTAAAGGGTGGTCACCGTCGTCAGGCACAGGGAAGCATTTTGTTGCAGGTACAGGCACCCGCAATGGCAAGGAAGTTGCTTCTTCTCGGCAGTGCCTGAGTTCGCTTTTATGCTGGCTCTGCAGCTTGGAACTGCAAAGGGAACCCAGTCACTGGAGGTAGGGCTTGAAAGCAAATATCTGCCCATCCTTTTTAACGGCAGCGACCTGTCTCATTCTGTGTATGTTTCCAGTTTGGCAGCTGACAGCCCAGGATGCGCAGTTTCACGACTCACCTCCGTCCAGCGTTCAGTTGAAAAACCCGTATCTGGGACAACAGACAGCGGTCGCAGCGGGGTCGAGGCTGTACGCAACGAACTGCAGCTCTTGTCATGGAAGTAATGGGCAAGGAAACGGAGCAATGCCTGCGGTATCGCAAGGACCCACGCAAGCTGCGCCGGACGGGGAGGTCTTCTGGTTTATCACGACCGGAGTTGTCGACAGGGGTATGCCCTCGTGGAGCGCTTTATCAGAGCGGCAACGATGGCAGCTTGTCTCCTACCTGAAATCGCTCAAGAGCCCTGGTGGCGCACAAGCGAGCGCTTCTGCAACCAACCCCAGGGAAATAGTTCAAGCAGAATGATCGAGGCTGATTGTGAAGAAGAAAAACTAGTCAGCAAGCATGGCAGAAGAGATTTCGCTGGGCGGGGAACTTTCTGTCAACCGTCTCGGCTTGGGAGCAATGCGCCGTCTGGTGATTGCGTCCAAGGACGGCCGGAATCGGCCCGCCCCAAATCAAAGGAGGAACCCATGAAACTTCTTACTGCAGATCGAGTAAAACTCGGATTCATCGGCTTGGGCAATATGGGAAGCCGGATCGCGCAACGCCTGCTTGATTACGGATACGTGCTTGTCGCCTACGACATAAATCCGGCTAAGGCGGAAGCCGTCGCAGGAAAGCGAGGTTTCGCCGCGAAGAACATTCCGGAACTGACGACCACGGTTGATGTAGTTCTGTCGTGCTTGACCAACGATGAGGCGGCTCGCAGCGTGTACACGGGTGCGGAGGGAGTTTTTGCTGGGGCACGACCAGGAACCGTGGTGCTTGAGATGAGCACGATCTCTCCCGAGACCTCACGCGAATTGCACAGCCTTGGGGCCCGGCGTGGCATCGAGGTGTTGGACGTCGCCATCTCTGGCAGCACCCCTGCGGCAGAGCAAGGCACCGTGACGCTGCTGGCGGGCGGCAACCGCGAACTGTTTCGCGCCGCCAAGCCGATCTTCCAGACCATCGCAAAGCAGTACTTCCTCCTGGGCGACTCTGGGTCGGGAACTGCAATGAAGTTGGTCGTCAACACGCTGTTGGGGGTGGGCATGCAGGCGATCGCGGAGGCCGTGGCGCTTGGGGAGAAATCCGGCCTGGATCGCGAGAGGTTGCTCGAAGTCTTAGCAAAGACAGCTGTAATCGCGCCGGCTCATGTGGGAAAGCTGGCGAGAGTTGCAGTCAACGATTACAGTCCGCAATTCCCCCTGCGCCTGATGAACAAAGATTTTGATTTGATTCTGAAGGCGGCAGCAAGGGAGCATGTCCCGATGCCTGCCACCGAAGCTGCCTTTTATGTAAACTCAGAGGAATTGACTGGGAACAACAACGAGAAAGACTTCTCCGCCGTGCTGCGGCGGATGGAGGAGGTGGCTGGTATAGAGCTTACTCCCTCGAACACGGTAACAGGGTGACTTACAGCGAGACTTGCTTCACGCCGTTCGAAGCCTGCAGCTATCTCGCGCCAATCGTCTTTCCTTGAGCGTCTTTTCCTTCACCCACGAGCACACTTCATTCTTTCCCATTTCGCTGAGTCTCGCTTCCGGATGCATGGAACCGTACAGCCGCGGCGGTCTAGAGCTCTGACCACCTTCATAACCTATCGACACCAGACATGCAGTGCAAGGCCAGTCTCTCCCCCATTTCAAACCTATGAACTATGAATGATTTCATTTCTAATTCGCTCTTTCTGTCAGTGGTCGAATCTTGATTCTGATACGCACAAGATGTGCCCAACTGAGGGGAACGACCACCCCTTGGAGTAGCAGCCTTCGCTCGCGGGCCGGGTTTTTCGAGCCCGGGCCCTGACCAGCGAATAATGTTGCACCTTCCACTTTCACGTTAGAAAAAGAAGTTCACGACAGCTCTTCCTGCCTTGCCAGTGTCCTTCGAAGAGGCCTTCGCCGCTTTGTGAGTCTCTTTGCGATATTGACTGACTGCCGACAGCTTCGGTCCGAATGAGGAAACCGACAAACCCGCAGTAGGAACAGCCACCGCAAAAGCTTCTTGCCGCTTCCGCCTTTGTCTTCCCGCCGTGGGGTGCACTTTTGCCAGCCGCGAGTAAAGGCCACACCGGGAATCAGTACTCCGCGCAAAGCGTTTGGTCGTTCTATTTGCTTTTGGTTAAGACAGGGCGGATGCCAAAAGAGCCTGGCCCGAGTTTGCCCGCAACGGGAGACTTACAAAAAGTCAACAGCCTACAGATCCCTCCCTTAGAGGGCTGGAATGGAATTGCCTGAATCGTCACTGCGATCAGAACAACAGAGCGCCTCTAGACCCGTCCACATGCCGACTCGCTATCCGCATGCCGACACTCCTGTCTTGCTTAGCTTTACGACCTGCCTGCAAAACCCTTGAAATTCCTCTTGCTGGTGGCGAGGCGGATTTGGAGAGCTGCATGCAATTGATCGAGATGGCGGAGTCGCCAAGAGCTGACTAATCGAGTGACTCCCATCGAGTTCACTCGGCTTGGTCGGGCAAACGGGGCTTACGCAAGAATCGCAATGCTGGCGGGGTCGACAAGCGACCCGGAAAGGATGCACTCCATGGCAAATCAAAACAGCAAGAAGTGCGCACACATACCGTGTCTGTGCGATGTGGCAGATGGAGAGGAATACTGCGGAGAAGCCTGTCGTGACGCTGGAAATAACGAGGTAGAGATCGCGTGTCATTGCGATCATGCGGCATGTCCGCTCAGATTTCGGCAGTTCGCGCCTCGCAGTGCCGCAGGCCTGGCCAGCTGAAAACGACGGCTCGCGGCGGCGCCACTCGCGCGGGGGAGAAAGATCCATGGGTGATCGCGATGCGACCCGTGGAAGGAGAATCGATTGTGAAATTCATGAAACGAGGTTTGTCGCTTGTTCTCTCATGCTGCCTCGTATTCGCCACTGCGCCGGCATCGTTCGCCCAGACGGGCCCGTCCGCCGCCCAACCACCGGTTCAAGATGCGCGACTGACCCATGACCAACTGCAGCAACTGGTTGCGCCGATCGCATTGTATCCGGATGCGCTGGTGGCGCAGATCCTCGCGGCAGCGACTTATCCAGACCAGGTTGTAGAAGCGGACCGGTGGCGGCAACAACATACCGACCTTAGGGGCGAGCAACTCGGAAAAGAAGTCGATAAGCAGACCTGGGATCCCAGCGTGAAGGCTCTTGCAGAGTTTCCTTCGGTGCTCGCCAACATGGACAAGAATCTCTCGTGGACCTCGTCCCTCGGCGACGCTTACGTCAACCAGCAAATGGACGTGATGAACGCAGTGCAGGTGATGCGCGACCGTGCCGAGAAAGCGGGCAACTTAAAAAATACCGAGCAGGAAAAGGTCAGCAAGCAGGGGAAGGCCATCGTCATCGAGCCGGCTGACCCTGAGGTTGTTTACGTTCCCGAATACGACCCATGGCTCGTGTATGGAGGGCCCATCGGAATCTGGCCTGGCTGGTATGCGTATCCCGGACTTTACCTTGGAGTTCCGGGAATTGCGTTTGGCTTTGGCTTTGGAATCGGTTTGTTTGGCGGCTTTGGCTGGGGCTGGGGACATTGGGGATACGATTGGCGCGGTCACGGAATTATGTTCGATCACCACGGCTATGTCTCCCACAGCAGAGTTTTCGCCAACCGCGGCTTCAATCACATAGGCGGGTTTCATGGAGGCAGCGGATTTCACGGCGGAGGAGCGCATGAATTCTCATCGCATGCCCGGGCCGGCACTCATTCCGGGGCATTCAGCGGTTTTAATCATGGCGGTGTATCGAGAGGCTTCTCTGCACGTGGGCAGTCGAGTTTCGGAGGAGGTTTCCATGGCGGAGGCGGAGGTTTCCATGGAGGCGGAGGCGGTCACCGGTAATTCGTTCCAACCACATCAGCCGACGATTAGGGAGAGAGAAGTCATGCGCACTAACATTATGAAGCTAGAAGCATCTGAAACATTCACCGTGAGATTTGCTTTGGGATTCGCATTCACCATCCTCGTCAGGTTGCTGTTAATGGCCTTGCTGCTCATGGCCGGCTTCACCGGGTCGAGCTTTGCCCAGGGCATACCGTCCCGGACGTTCACGTCTGCGGGGGAAGCTGCGAACGCCCTCTTTGAAGCGGCCAGAAAAGAAGACGAGACGGCTCTGGAAGCAATTTTGGGAGCGGGAAAGGAAGTAACTTCATCAAGCGATGAGGTCGAGGACAAACTGGAGCGCGAGCAGTTCAGCCAGAAATATCAGGAGATGCATCGCCTGGTCCGAGAACCCGACGGAAGCACGGTTCTGTACATCGGAGCAGAAAACTGGCCCTTCCCCGTTCCGTTGGTCTCCAACAACGGTAAATGGTATTTCGATTCTGCTCGTGGTAAGCGGGAGATCCTGTTCCGCAGAATCGGAGAAAATGAGGCGACGGCAATTGACGCGTGCGAGGAATTCGCAATCGCCGAAAGACGCGGCGACAGTCAGGCGTCCAGCGAGGATCCAATCACCCAATTCGCCGAGAGCCTGGCTTCTGCCCCCGCAGCCAACGCCGACACCAGAGCGTCCAATCTTTTCCACGGGTACTACTTTCGAATCGCGACCAGGAATTCCGCAACCGAGGTGAGTAGCCAGGGCAAGAAGGGGGGAGGTTTGATCTTGGTCGCCTATCCCGCGGAGTACCAGTCCTCGGGGATTATGACCTTCGTGGTGAACTATGATGGGATCGTCTATGAAAGGGACCTTGGGCCCAGCACAACGACAGTGGCACCCCAACTAAAGGCCCCGACTGGTTCGAGTTGGCACCCGCCGGCATGAAGCGAAAGACACGCCTCCGCTGGCTCTTGGAGTGGTTTGAGGAAGAGAACTTTGAGAATCCCTTTAAATGCAAGATGATGCGCGAGGCAGTCAGATTCCTGATCCCGGCCCAGGGGAAGCCTTGGCTCGCGTCAGGATTGCGGCCATCGGCCCGCGAGCTCGCGGACGTCTCGGGACAGCTTCCGAACACATCAACTTCGCCAATCGGCGCAGTCTTCTTTTATGATGCATCGAGCGGAGCACGACATGGACCTGAAACTCACTGGAAAAATCGCACTGGTCACCGGATCGACGGCCGGCATCGGCTTTGCAATCGTCAAGTCACTGGCGATCGAAGGCGCGTATGTCTACGTGAACGGACGCACGCAGAAACGCGTGGACGCCGCGATGGCAGCAATCCGATCGCAGACTGGAAGAACCAAGGTTGACGGCATTGCAGCGGACTTTTCTGGTCCGGCCGGTGCAGAGCGAGTGATCGCGAAATTGCCCGCGGTCGACGTGCTGGTGAACAATGTAGGAATTTTCGAGCCGAAGCCATTCACCGAGATTCCTGACGAGGACTGGTATCGTTTGTTTGAGATCAACGTAATGAGCGGGGTGAGGCTCGCGCGACACTATCTCACAGGAATGCTAAAAAAGAACTGGGGCCGCATTCTCTTTATTTCCAGCGAATCGGCGGTGCAGATTCCCGCTGAAATGGTGCATTACGGAATGACAAAAACTGCACAGATTGCGGTGGCGCGCGGCATCGCGGAGTCGGTTGCTGGAACCGGCGTGACAGCCAATAGCATTCTTGCTGGCCCGACGGAGTCGGAGGGTGTCGCGGGATTCGTCGAGGCCATGGCGGAGCACCAGAAAAAGTCGAAGCAAGAGATCGAGAAGGAATTCTTCGAGCACGTGCGGCCATCATCTCTGCTGAAGCGCTTTGCCAGCGTGGATGAAGTCGCAGCCCTAGCGACCTACGCGGCTAGCGAGCTCTCTTCAGCGACGAACGGAGCAGCCTTGCGGGTGGATGGCGGCGTTGTGAGGGCGATTCTATGAATACCGACCTAATGGGATGGTGGGCGAAGTTGAAATAGTTTTCCTTCTCAGGAGATCTATCCAAAGACCAAGAACACAAACTGTTGGAGGCAGCCAGCAAATCTCCAATCCATGGCATGCTGACTTCGCCAGTCCCGATTCAAACGAAACTACAAGCGGCTCAGGTTCCGCTGCCAAAAGCGACCAGCTTCCGACGCGCGCCGGCCTGAGCATGTGCGGTGCCAAACCGCATTGGATTTGTTTCTGCGGGCATCAAAGGCATGTGATGGCTGTGGCGCGCCCGCTGACTACCGTGTGCTTGCCATTCAAACAGTTGAATTGCCCACGCGGTTTTAGGCGTCGCGGCAACAAAAATGCATCGCTAAAGCGGAGGCTTACAAATGGATTGGGCAAAACATGGAGTCAAAATCGTACATTCGGATGAACTTGATTTGAATACACCACAGACTTCGGGCATGACGCGGGCTGCCGCCATTACCCATGCGAGGGCCGGAGCCAACAAGTTGTGGGCCGGCACAATGGTGGTCCAGCCCGATGCCAAGACCGGACCGCATCACCATGGAGAACTGGAGACCGTGCTTTACGTGGTTAAGGGCCGAGTTCGAATGCGATGGGGCAATCAACTGGAACTAACCGAGGAAGCCAGGCCAGGCGATTTTATCTACGTTCCACCTTACGTGCCGCATCAAGAGATCAATGCCAGCCCAAACAATATCTGCGAAGCTGTGGTCGTGAGGGATGGACAGGATCCGGTCGTGGTCAATCTAGATGTGCGCACCCCGGAGCCGGCCAGTGCCGGGCATCGCGGCATGCCGTTTCACCCTGATCGTTGAATGTTCGTACTCCAGCATGTGGCCGCCGGATGAACGAGAACATCGAAACGATCTCCAATGTTACGCGGCCGAGGGTGACGACGCCGCCACGTCGGTCGGCAATGTGAAGTGAAATGTCGCACCCCGCCCCGCATTGGCACAGGCCCACAAAGAGCCCCCGTGGGCTTCGACGATCCGCCGGCTGATGGACAGTCCCATACCGGTGCCCTGAGCTTTGGTCGTGAAGAACGCCTCGAAAATCCGGTCCATCTCTTCGGTAGGAATGCCGATGCCCGAATCACTCACTGAAATGAGTAGCTGACCATTCTCGGTCCTCTCTGATGTGACCGTCAGTTCACCCTTTGCATCTTTCACGGCTTCGATGCCGTTGAGCATCAGGTTCATTAATACCTGCTGTACCTGGATGCGATCCGCCGTGATCTGCGGAAGCCCTGAGTCGAGCTCAGTGCGGATGGAGATGGAATTCAGATCCGCCTTGTCGCGCAGCAGAATAATCATTTCTCTAATGATTTCGTTTACATCAAGCAACTCCCGGTCCGATGTGTCTCGCCGGTAAAGTGAGCGAACCCGGTCGATAACCTCGGCCGCCCGAGTTGCGCCGTTGATCATTCTTAATGCCGCCTCGCAACCTTCAGCAACATCAGGAGTATCGCGCCGTAGCCACCGCACGCAGCTCTTGGCGTCCATTAGGGCGGCAGCGATTGGTTGTTTGATCTCATGAGCCAGTGAGGCAGCTAATTCTCCCATCATGCTCACGCGGTTGATGCGGGCGAGATCTGCCTCCAGCTCGTGCAATCTTTGGCGCTCGGCTGCTGCGCGCTTAAGTTCAGTAATGTCAATGTTTGAACCGATATAGCCCGCGAATTCTCCCCCGCTCGTGTATCTCGGAATCCCACTTTCCATCACCCAACGGTATTCGCCATCCGCTCGCCTTAGGCGGTACTCCATTCTGAAAGGCTTTCGAGCGTGGAAGGCTGGCAGGAAATGATCGAAGCAACCCTGCACATCATCAGCATGCACGCCTTCGGTCCATCCTATGCCTACTTCCTGCTCCATGGTTCGGCCGGTGAACTCAAGCCATGGCCTATTGAAATAGTTGCAAAGGCCATCGGTTCCGGTCATCCATATCAACACGGGCGCGGTATCGGCCATTGCCTGGAACCGAGCCTCGCTTTCCCGCAGGCGTTCGTCAGCACGCTTGCGCTCTGTGATATCGCGGTATATCGCGTAATTCAGGACGTACTCGCCGGAAGTCGTTCTCACCGAAATAGCGAGAAGAGACACGTCAATCTCAGTCCCATCCTTGCGTCTTCGAACCGTTTCGACCTCAACCCGGCCACCCTGCTTCAGCAGGCGCGCGAATGCTCGGGAGCCCCCAATCTGAGCTTCCGGAACGATAAGATCATTGATAGAACGCTGCAACACTTCGTCGGGTCCATAACCGAACATGCGTGTGAATTCCTGGTTGACGCGAACGACGAGGTCATCTGTAGTTAGGACCGCAACCGCTTCCGGAGCCTGTTCAAAAAGCTGATCTAAACGAGAAGTCTGCCTCTGCAACTCCTCTTGTGCGAGTTTTCGCTCTTCGATGTCCGTGTTCGTCCCATACCAGCGAACAATCCGCCCGCCGGAGTCGCGCAAAGGAACAGCCTGAATCAAGAACCATCGATAACATCCATCAGCCCGCCGCATACGCGCTTCGCCTTCAAATCCGGTCGACCGTACCAAAGCTGTTCGCCATCCCTCCCGCAAATCGGTTATGTCTTGCGGATGAACCGCCGCGGCCCATCCCCATCCCTTGATCTCATTAAAAGACATCCCCGTGTAGTCAAGCCATCTTTGGTTGCAGAATTCGAAGTCGCCATCCGGAAGAGCGCTCCAGACCAATCCCGGAATCGTATCCATCACGCCGCGCAAAGGAAGTTCAGGTCGCTCCCCATCGTCATGGATTTCGGTGGAGCGTGACCGTTCGTCCTGCCTGTCTTCGGCCCGAGCGGAAGTTTCATGAGAGCTGGATCGTGGGTGTTGCATCTGATGTGCCCCTTTTTGCAGTGACGTGGCACCTACGTTGCGAAACAGACCGAAATAAGTGGGGTAATTGTATAAGAATCGGGGCCGTTCACTCTACACCAGTCATGGTATTGACGTCTTCCCGCGCCGAGGGTAACATCTGCGGCTGATGGCCGCCCTTAGTTTTTTTCAAGTGGTATCCCAGTCGTCTCGCCGTGAAGTCAGGAGGTCGAATGCTCAGCAGAGAGGAATGGTTACCCCTCGCCCGCAAGCTGGATTGGGACTACTCCTATGTGCGAGAAGATGAAGTTTTCCCAGAGGTGATCAGCGGAAGGCCTTGGCTCCCTCATTCCGAATGGAAGGACTGGGAAGAGTCGTTTAAGACTTCCTATCGCGAATACGTCGACAACCAATACGAAAAAGATATGGCAGTACAGGCTGTCCACGATGCGGTAGGGCGCATAGAAAATGTTCAGAAGTTGGCCGTGCCTTGGTTGAACAGTCTGAAGGTACACGCAGCGGCATTGCCACTTGCAGAGTTCACCGGAGTCATAGGCAATCTACGAGGCGCGAGGTTTGGCCGCGACAGCGCCTGGCGAACGATGGCGACTTTTGGAGCCCTCGATGAATATCGCCATACTCAAATTCCACTGCTCCTGTTTCATCCATTACTGCGCTTAGACTCCCAGTTCGATTGGGCGCATAAGTTTTACCACACCAACAATTGGTTCGCCGTTGCCGCGCGACACTTCTTCGATGAGCTGACGGTTGGACAAAACGCGATTGAATTCCATATCGCCACCAACGTTGTGCTGGAAACCGGTTTTACCAATTTACAATTCGTTGGACTGGCGTCGCTCGCTCGCGAATCGGGTGACCATATGTTTGAGAGGATGGTCACCAGCATTCAGACGGACGAGGCCCGGCACGCCCAGATTGGACACCCTGTTCTAGCTACCATCATGAAGCACGACCCCAAGTACGTGCAGTACCTGGTGGACAAATGGTTCTGGCGAAACTGGCGCCTGTTCTCAATTTTGACGGGACTCTCGATCGATTATTTGACCGCACCTGAACAACGCCCGTATTCATTCAAAGAGTTCATGGAAGAGTGGATCATCGATCAGTTCCTGCGCACCTTGGACGAATTCGGACTCGAGAAGCCGTGGTATTGGGACCTCTTGCTGGACGAACTCGACATCTACCATCACATGATCTACGCGAGCGCCTACAGTTACCGTGCAACCTTATGGTTCAATTTCGTTATGCCAGGTCCGGCAGAGAGAAAATGGCTGCGCCAGAAATATCCCAAATACTGGGATGACATGGATGCCGTGTGGGAACAAATCAGCGAACGCTGGAGAACCGTTGGGCCCGGAGCGGCAAATGAATTGGCTGTGCACGGGACTGCCATGCCGACTTTCTGCGATTTGTGTCAAATGCCGCTGAGCGCAGGTACGCCGCGTAAGAATACTGCGAGGGTCCTGGTGCACGACGGGCGCAAGTACATTTTCTGCTCGGAGCCGTGCCAGTGGATTTTTTTACATGAGCCTGAAAGATATGCCAGCCACAAGGATATTGTGAAGCGCGTGCTCTCAGGGGAGGCCCCGTCTCAGCTGCCGAATTTGCTGATGGAGTATTTCAACCTCACCCCTGAGACTTGGGGCAAAGACGTTCATCATGGCGATTACGAGTGGCTCGGAGCTCGAAAACACTCTGCCGCCTAGCTTGCTGGACTGACGTTTATGCCCATTCCTCTTTATGGTTTCCTGGAAGGTGACACAGTCGGTCTTCTGATTCTGGCTGACGATGGGGATACGCTCGAAGTTCTTGCAGGAAAACTGCAGGCTGCAGCCAGCCTTCGGGTCGCCGCCAGAGACGTGGTCCGGGTGGTTTACAAAGACCAAACCATGGACCCGACAATGACCGTCGCGCAGGCCGGGTGGGAGGCATTGGATCGGTTTGACGTGCTTTCAGGATAGAAGCGATGGGGTTTCAAAGGGTCGCCAAAATAGAGGACCTCTGGAGCGGTGAAATGATGGGCCTGGAGGTGAACGGTGAGCGTGTTTTGCTGGTCCACGTTGATAACCGCATTTACGCCTACGCCGATCTCTGTCCTCATCAAGAGAGTCGTCTAAGCGAAGGCACTCTGATGAACAGGACTCTGCGTTGTGGGAGGCACCATTGGGAATTCGACGTTTGCAGCGGATCTGGGGTAAACCCACGGAACGCATGTCTGAAGCCGTTTCCCGTTAGGGTCGATGGAGAGGACATTCTGGTCGACATAGAGAACATTAATCGCTCAGGAGTCGGTGTGGACGGAGAGAAGGAGCGATGACCGAACAGGTAGCGGGAGTCTATGACCGAGTCGGTCCTGTTCTCCAAGCGGGAACCGTGACGAATGCCATCATTGCAGCAATTAAGGATCTGAACCAGGACGTTATGGTCGTGGACCGCGGAGCATATGTACGAGTCCTGGTTCCGCAATGCTGTGTCGTGACCCGGTCGGCAATCGAAAAGCACCTGGGACGCGCGTTTCGTTTCCCCGGCGAGTTGGAGACTGTGATGTCGGCCTTCAAAGGTTCGCTTCAGCTGAACCAGGACGATGCCGCTTGGCGATTTGCCGTTCGGACCCGTGATTCCAGCTGAACGAATTGCGTGCCTTGCCGTCCGTAAGGAGGACACATGGCTCAACAAAAAACCTATTGGCATCTTTTGCAACAAAGGCGGATGCCAACTGAATACGAAATTGTGACTTCAAAACTCCTCTGCTACACCGGCGAGGGCTTCACGGGAAAGCGGTTCGAGCTCGATGTGCCCCTGAAAGACTGGTATCGCCGATATCAAGAAGAGTCGCCCATGGTCTGCAGCTCGTGGGAAAAGTTCCGCGATCCACGAGAAACAACTTATACGAAGTACACGGATTTGCAGAGAGGGAAAGAAATCTTCGTAGACGGGATTCTGGATGAAATCGAGCTTACCGGGTACGATGCCCACCTCCGCCCCGCATGGCTGCACATTTTTCCAAGAGTGGTTGCTCCGTTCCGGTACCCGGGACATGGTTTTCAAATGGTCGCGGCATACATCGGTCAAATGGCGCCCAGCGGGCGCATTACGATCGCCGCGACGCTTCAATCCGCCGACGAGATGCGTCGCATTCAGCGGATCGCTTATCGCATCCGGCAACTTCAGCTAATCTACCCTGGGTTTGCGTCGGACAGCAGAACTTTGTGGGAGACGGACTCGCTTTGGCAACCGCTGCGTGAAGTCGCTGAAAAATTGCTCACTACATACGATTGGGCGGAATCCTTCGTCGGACTCAATTTAGTGCTCAAGCCCCTGGTGGACGAATTATTTATGAAGTACTTGAGCGATGTGGCGCTTCGTGCGGACGACTACCTGCTCGGGCAGATATTTTATTCGTTGAACGAAGATTGTCAGTGGCACCGGCAGTGGAGCGAATCGTTGGTTCGAATGGCAATCGAGGATCATGCTCACAACAGGGACACAATTCAAGCGTGGATTCATCGATGGTATCCGCTTGCCGCTCGCGCAACGCATGCATTTGCGTCCCTCCTTGAAGACACCTTGGAACAGCTGAAGACACCGCCACTCGAGGACCTCGAGCGGACCATCGATCTCTACTATCGCGACTACCTCCGGTCAATGAACCTAGAAGTTCGCCCGTGAATCTCTGAATTGCCCTCGTTGTTCATATCAATAGCGGGATCAGTCGGTTGAGGCCAGATTTCGACAGCGTGACCGCCACTTGACGGTGCAATCGTGAAAGTTGGAGCGCGCCGCGGCCAGCCCTTTAATCATTAATGAATCCATTGACCTCATCTTGGATTTGCGTCGCCCGGGAGGGGTACAAATGGACGATGCCCTGCGTCGCAGGACCGCGTTACCTCGGCAACCCCGTTGTTCGTCCTGACCAGCCCTCGCACCCACTCTGCCGCCGAGGCGTGAGCTTATGATCTCAAAAACACGCATTGCGCTACCATCGTCGGTGAGCGCACTGCGGGGACGCAATTTGAGCGCGGGTGAGATCGCGTTGGGCGAGGGCTTTGCTGCGTTGATTTCCAACGGTCAGACGAGAAGCCCGATAACCCACACCAACTGGGAAGGGACGGGCGTCGAACCCGACGTCGTCACGAGCGCCAGTGACGCGTTGATTGTGGTCTACAAGCTGGCTCTCAAGGAGGGACTCAGGTGTATCGTGGAATGTGTTCAAAAGTGCACAGTTATAGACATGCCCCAGAGAGTTCAATCCTCACGACCGTCCCCATCACCGTCTCAGAATGCACGTCTTCAGACGGAACTCATCCCCTCGGTTTCACAAGTTGCGCCTTCGCCGATTTGGACGATCCATTGGTGAAGCTCTCCATTGTTTGCGTCAACTGCGAATCCACTTCGTCAGCAATGGTCATGACATCGGGCAACAACAGGTTGAAATCCAGCAGGCTTAGATTCTCATGCAGTGTTCCAAAGATCGTCACTTGAAGGATTCGTGATTCATGGATCAGCATGGCGGAAGAGTAGCCTTGTTCCCGCCGCAGCTTGCCATGTTCGATGGCGGCGGGGGACACGCTGGCGTCACTGTCTTTAGTAGGCATGTTGAGTTTGCCCAGGCGTACCACGATGTCGTCAACCAACTTGGGAAGATGTCCAGTACGCTGCTCATCGCTGAGTTGAAGGCAGTTGAGTTCGGGCGTCCTCTTCGTTCGTGTCAACCAATCTGCAATTAGAGAGGTCTTACGGCGTTTTAGGATTGCGGCCACGCTCAGTGTTTCCCTGCTTTGCAATTTGTCATCCACCATCGGAACCTTGTGTGCGATTGGTACTTTGATCGGAGTAGCCATTGAACACCGCCTTCCGACACCATAGTCCTTAAAACACTCCCGAACTGTTCAACTAAGTACATCTTCGGGTATTGGCCAGGAGCGAGGCTGTGTGCTCCCCTGAAAGAAGGGCAAATCGTGCACCGTCGCCGACCAGATTGAAGATCTGGACGCGCTTCGTGTACATCTTGGTCTCGAGAGAATGGCCCTTCTGGGGAGTTCTCGTCGATTCCGCGGGCCAAAGTGGGATGAAAAATCGGATCTTGATGACTAAGTCTACCCGGAGGTCGTGGAGCGGGGAAAAAGCCTCGAGCTCTCGATGGAGTATTGGTCCCCTTCGCTGTGCGGAAGAGCAGCTCAATACCCGATAAACGGGCTGGCCGGGACCCAACGGTTGCAACAGGCGTCAACTACACGTTTTGCGCGTTGATCAATGCGATATCGGGATGCTTCGCCAATCGTAGATCGACGGCAACTTTCTCCCACTTTAACCCATCGTGTCAGGGCTTTATTGCAGCAAAGCGCAAGCGAATGTAATCCGCTGTCCACTTACCGTTTGCATCGCAGAGAACAGGTTTGAGCAGCGCCGTAACTTCATCGAGAAAGCCGCCGCGCTCATCACCGGGCAACGCGGCCGAGAACGGATTGGCGAATGTGTCCAGCCACCCCCGCATTCCGGTTGGCAGCGGGGTGGGGCGCGGAATCAGTTGTACAGTTTGCGGCACAAAACCAGCCCGCCGCAGCCGCAGTTCATAGTCTTCGACCGTCGGGAAATACCACGGAATCCACGAAGCCGCGTCTCGGATGCCCCGGCGCTCCAGCACGGCCACTAACGCGACGGTAATAGCGCCCACGCACGCATGCCCGCCCAACTCGCCCACGAACCTTCCTCCGGTCCTCAGGGCGTGGAATGCACCTGCAATCGGCGCGTCTGGATCGTCCTTGATCCAGTGCAGGACAGCATTAGAAAAGACAGCGTCGAATTCGTTCTCAAAGACCAGCGCACGGGCATCCATTGCCCTCGCGTCAAGGCCGAGCCGAAGAGCGGCTGCGATCATTTCCGGAGCATGGTCGATACCCACCACCTGTGCACCGAGCGCCACCAGCTTTTCGGTCAATGCGCCGTCGCCGCAACCCAAATCGAGGATGCGCTCGCCCGACTGGGGCCGGAGCAAATCCAGCACAGGTTGCCCGAGCGCGGGCACGAAATGGGCATTATCGGCATAAGCAGCCGCATCCCAATGCTGGGAGGATGTTGATGGAGAAGGGAGAGGCATCTCTTTGACAGGATATCCGACTTTGGGAAGTGATGGCTCGGCAAACCTAAGTTAGATGCGACTACTGCGACAGCCAAAAGTGGGAAACAGGGAAGAAAATACCGCAGATTGAATGATGGAATGGCACGCCGACTTCGTAGCATGGGAGATAATGTCCGGACATATGTTCAGAACGAGATTCAGGCAACAAATCGTAACAGAATTTCTCCCGCCACCGCGTCACCCGCGAGGCTCAAAGGCTGATCATCCTGTGCCACGGTATGCCCTCGATTCCGCGCAAGCAGCCGCTATCGGAATTTCTCCCGGCAAAGGCTTTTGGATCGTCTATCCGCGCTATCGCGGAGCGTGGGAACGTGGCGGGCAATTTCTGGAGAAGTCGCCCCAGGAAGACATCCTCGATATCAGCCATGATTTGCCAAAGGGGATGGACGAAATCGCGTCCGGTCGGCGCTTCCCCTATCGCCGGATCGAATCTTCGTCATCGGAGGAAGCTTCGGTGGTGCCCGGCGGCGATTCTGTTGTCGCCTGATCCACGAGTTAGGAGGATGATCGCAAATTGGCCTGTAGTGGACTGGAAGATTCTGGATCGTTCCGAAAAGGTGGAAACCGCTAAAGAGAATTCTATAATCCGTGGTACCACAGAAATGAAGTCACGACGTCGAGGATTCTGGTGTTTCACGCGCAAGCTTAACCCCCACGTGCCCTACGAGACTAGCAGTCGATTCGCGGGCAGCATCGGGGTGACTCTCCAGTCCCTCCACTGGGGCGGGCACCTCAGCAGGGATGACATCAGCAGAAAATACTGGGCTCAGATAAGAAAGTTCTCGATTCTAAGCCCTAGTTGAATTCTGAAAATATGAAGGTGATACTCATGCCCTCAAACATTGAGATCAAAGCCGTTTTGTACAACCGGGCGGCGGCGGTGACCGTCGCAGTTCGTTTGAGTGACGCTGGCCCGGAGACGATCTGTCAGGAAGACATCTTTTTCCGCTGCGATGGAGCGCGGCTCAAGCTTCGCATCCTCGGAGCGGATCGCGGCGAACTGATCCGATATGAAAGGCCGGACATGGCCGACGCCCGCTGCTCGCGCTACATGATCGCCCGAACGACCGACCCTCAAATCCTGCAAGAGATTCTGACCAAGACGTTAGGCGTAATGGGAGTCGTCAAGAAAACGCGAACTCTTTACCTTATCGGCCAGACCCGCGTCCACATCGATGAAGTCCAGGGGCTGGGAAGCTTTCTGGAACTGGAAGTCGTTCTCCAGCCAGGGCAAAGCGATATCGAAGGAAAGGCCGTTGCGGAACGATTGATGTCGGAGTTCGAGATCGACAAACGGCAACTCATCCCGGAAGCCTATGTCGAACTTTTATCTCGGCGGTTACATTCGACTGAGAGACCCAACCTGGGGTCTGTTTCTCCCTGATCCGGGATCCAGACATGTTGTTTGGATCCGCAAGAGGTGACCTACGCGCCAGATTGCCGAATTCTTTGCGGTCCTGTCGTGCAGCCTGTTCGCAGGAGCATCCATCTACATCAATCTTGTCGAACATCCAGCCAGAATGGAATGCGGAGTCGATATAGCTGCGAACGAATTTGCACCCAGCTATCGTCGAGCCACTGTGATGCAAGCGACCTTGGCAGCCGTGGGTCTGCTTGCTTCGGTGGCGGCGTGGCTTGCGGGAGCGACGTTCTGGTGGCTCGTTGGCGGACTCCTGCTGGGCGCTGTCATCCCATTCACGCTTATCGTAATCCTGCCGACCAACAAGCAGTTGCTCAATCCTGCCCTGGACAAGCATTCGGGACAGACGGGTCAGCTGCTTGCTCGCTGGGGCAGATTGCATGCCGTGAGAAGCATCCTCAGTGCTCTCGCGCTGCTGCTGTTCTTGTGCTTGGCGATCTTCAGGAAAGTCCTTTAGCCGGGAAGTTCTCACAGCGGTTTCAATCCGGCTGACGCTTCGTTTAAAGTAGAGCGCGATGAGGTCCACATTTTGGGCAATCTCTCTTCTTCTTGCCGCCAACGCTGCGAGTGCTCAGACAACCGCAATGTCCCCGAATTTTGACATCAAGGCTGCGGAGCGGTTCGCCAATCTCGCACTCGCGTGCGTTCACAAGGAATATCCAAACAAACTCAATCACAGCTTGAACAGCGATGCCGATGTCGCGCCGCCACGAAAGCTGACGCCTGCGTTCTACGGCTGCTACGACTGGCATTCCTCAGTGCATGGACATTGGCTGCTGATCCGGCTGATCAGAACCTTTCCCGACGCCAGCTTTGCGCCTGCTGCGCGAGAAGCGCTGCGACAAAGCCTAACCGTCGAGAACGTCGCGCAGGAGGCAGCGTACCTCCGAGCAGAGGGACGCGCCAGCTTTGAGCGTCCCTATGGGCTCTCATGGCTGCTCCAACTGGTCGCGGAACTTCGAGAGTGGGATGACCCTCAGGCTCGCGAGATTGCCACGAATCTGCGCCCGCTTGAGACAGTCGTACTGGAACGGCTAAGCGGATGGCTTCCCAAGCTCTCCCATCCTGTGCGGATCGGAGAGCATGACCAGACCGCTTTCGCTCTTGGATTAATTCTTGACTATGCTCGCGCCGTGGGGAACACAGACTTTGCCGACCTGCTGGTCTCGAAAGCCCGACAGTTCTACCTCGGGGACAAGAATTGTCCACTGGCATATGAACCATCCGGGGAGGATTTCCTTTCCCCTTGCCTCGGGGAAGCAGACGCGATGCGGCGAGTATTGCCGGGGCCTGAGTTTGCCCGCTGGCTGCGCTCATTTCTGCCTCAAATCTCCCGCGCAAAGAAGGGTTCTTGGCTACAGCCAGTGGTGTCGCCCGACCCAAGTGATCCCAAGCTGGCTCACTTGGATGGGCTGAACCTCAGCCGAGCATGGATGCTAGAGGGTATCGCTGCGGGATTACCTGTGAGTGACAAACGCCTGCCGATAATTTTGGCGACTGCCGAGGAGCACAAGAGTGCGGGATTAGCCGCGGTGACGGGCGAACACTATGAAGGCGGGCATTGGCTAGGGAGCTTTGCTGTTTATCTCGTCACGAAGCGCGGAATTCCGCAAAAGTGACTATCGCCAGGACGCGAATTTGAATAAGATGCACTCGATTTAGCCTCGACGCAACGATAGTGTACCGGGCAGAATCGGTCAGTCCTTGCCAGCGTCGTCCGACAACTCTCTAAAGTGATCCTCAAAATCATTCTGGCACAAGTCAGCGAATCGGATAACACCTTGCGCACGCAGTCGCCGTCCAAACTTTCATTCGTAAACGTGACATAAATCCTCCTCACATTGTTCTACGCACCCGGCATTGGATGCTACGCATCTGCGGACCACCTTATCTGGCTGCAGCTGAATCCGATTCTTTGCGAATCTTCTTTCGGGCGCGCTTTCGCGCCAAGGATTGCTTCATCCGGCGCTTCGCACCCGGCTTCAGGTAGAAGGAATGGCGCTTCACTTCCTTAATGATGTCTTCCGTCTGTACCTTGCGCTTGAACCGACGGAGGGCGTTGTCTATTGACTCGCCTTCTTGCAACCGGACTTCTGCCAAACATCACCCCCTGACGCTACTGCACTGCGTTCAGCTTTTGGTAAATCAGCATCGCCACCAGAGCCAGAAAGAATACCCCAGACCCCATGCTGAACACGCGCACCGGGATGGTAATCCGGTTGACCTTGGCCAACAGGTGCGTCTGCTCCTCGTGCATGTGGGAACTCGCGTCATCCAGAAACAACTGGTCATCCCTCTGCATGGTGAGGGTGCCCTTGTAGATCAGGAGGACGATCAGTCCAATTGCGAAGACTCCAAAGATCACCGCCACGATTGTCAGCATAAAAGCCACCTCCGCAGATTCCAACAGGAGGGTGACACATTCCGGCACACGAAACTGATCACTATTGGTCATGCGGGTCACCTTGCTGATCAGGATGCCGAAAAGAAGGGTAAAACACCGAGAATTCATTGCGCCTAACTTCATAATTAGCGGATAGCGTGCGCAGACAGACGCTGATAGTTTTTTTGGTTTTTTGTGCCCTCGCGAGCGGGGCAACGTGGATAGACCTGTGGGTACTGGGCGATGATCAGTCAGAGGGCTGGACTTCGGTAATCTTCGCGCAGTCGATAGGAAAGGGTATTCTGTCAGTTCCCTATCTTACATTGGAAATATCCCCGTTATGAACTCCATCCCAGAGATTCGCTCCTCAATTTCGTGGGTCGCAGCGATAGTTTCCGTCGTTGGAATCGCCGCGGTCTGTATGCGAGTCTTTGAAACCGACGAAGCACGGGCGAAATCTGCCGAGCGCAAGCATGGAAAAGAACTGCGTTCGCTGGCCAATAAGATTTCCGGATATGCGCAGGAGGTTCATCAACGCTACCCAACCGGGGATGTGGTCGTCAGCGTGCGAGACTTGGCAGAGCAACTTCGAAAACGCCCCGACGCAGTTGCCAAGGCGCTTAACCTACTGCTGAGAGAACAGAAAGTCCAGCAAGCTCCGCTCAGAGGCTATTGGAAGTTGAACCTGCGAGCCAGCCACGAACATCCGGCCTTATGAACTTTGGTTGGGCTGCGGGGAAAGGTAGCGGTCGTGAGGGTCCAACGATATTGACGCTAACCGATAGCAAAGCCTCCTTCGCGATTGCAAGATTTAGAGCCGCCAACTGTCTGAGTCGGTTGGCACCCTCGTGAAGAACGGATCGTGGTTCCTAAAAGAGTGAGCCCAATTCGTCATCCCGTGCCGTCAGTGCTTTCCGGCAGAGGTAGCGGATTCGATCTTCTAAACGCCTGAGCATGCGGTGGGAAACATCGCCCAGTTTCCCCATATCGAAGGGATATGCGATACAGACTCAGGCGAAAAGGAAGGTTAACTCTAGACAGCATAGCAATCCTTGGATGCAGAGAATCGGCATGGTGTTTCTACATGTCCGCACAATCACTCGGAGAGGCAACGATGACGGCACTACCCACCAGAACTACCGCTGTAAGAACCGACACGAAGCCCGATTTGAATGCTTGGGTCTTTTGATTCTTTTGCTGAACAGGCTCGTATCCTTCCCCCAGACATAAACAAGCGCCCCAGACTCTTTCGAGTCACGGGACGCTCGCTTGATCAGCCCTCCCCCGAAAGCTGCTCACAACCACCTTACGTTCAGCCCTGCCATTGGCGCAACGACCCGTAGTAATCCGATTTGCTACCTAAAGTCACTCAGGTATTTAGCCGCTCATTACGTGAGGGATAGCCAACGCACTCCGGACCCCCACAGCAGGCGATTCGAAGATCGAGACTTGCCCCTCGATTCCTCGCTTTGGAAGTCACGAACCAGCACCGACCGACATAGCCTGCCAGCTCATAGGCGCGGTATTGTTTCCGCCCCTATCTTCGTTGGCGTCAATCTTGAATCGCTCGACCCAACTGTCCAGTTGCACCGACATCTGCGACCAACTCCGGTGTTGCCTCTTGCGTGTGCCTCGGCGCCCCGTGATGTGCTTTCGGTCGCTTCCGCTACGCCGGAGAGTTACTGGTGATCTCGCTGCCACTGCACTTCTGCGGGCCGCGTCACTCACGTTACGCGACATCCCGTTGGTGGTTGTGTTTTGTTCTTCGACCGGTTGGGCGGCATTGGAAGCCACGTTCGCCTGAGCCGAGGTTTCCTCCGAGTTGGCAGTAATCTGCTGGATCGTGGAATTCAGCTTCTGGCTGGCGTCAGCGACGTCGTCGGCTGTGCGGGCCACCTCGAAGGCTTGCGCCAAACTTCCTAGCTCATATGAGGCATATGAGGGCAGAGCTGGGAAATCCTTTTGCCGATCTGCATCAACTGCCATCCCGTTCTGCGGGTCGCCCCGCCCCAGGAAGCCTAATAAGCATTAAGGAGATTACCCCGTCCGCCGAAGGTCTCGCTAGATCTGCCGGTCTCGAAGCGGACCACGCACTTTGGCACTTATGCTTTGATTGTCTTTCTGGCTGGCAGGATTCGTCTGCATATTCTCGTCCCACTGAATACGCAGCGACAAGCGCATATCGTTTTGGCGGCTAACTTATCTTCGATGTTGTCGGACCACCGGAGCGCTGAGGAAAGGCTTCCCGCACTCCAAGCAAGCCGCCTCGGACCTCGGCGTGATCAGCCCACAAGCCGGACACATTCTTTGCGATGCATATCCCGCGGCTTGCGGCTTGAGACGCCGCAGTCTATAAAATAACCCGAAGGCAAACACCACTGCGAGCGAACTGACGCCGATCTCGATCGTGCTCATCGAACCGCTCCTTAGAATCCTGGACTGTCTTCCAAAAACCCGCCACGTGTCATCGCCCGGTGCCCCTCGCCTGGCTAGATGCCCTTGTACGGCTCGTAGGGAGCCTCTGACGTTGCGGGCTTCTCGGGGTACGGCTTATAAGCAGCCTCAGATCCCGGCTTCTTCTTGTAAGGTTCATAAGGAGCCTGTGGCAGCTCTAGCTCTGCATATGGTTTGTAAGGAACCTCAGGGCGGGGCTGATTGGCGCGTTCCGAGTCGCCCGCACTCGCTACCGGCGGTGCGTCAGATTTGTTTGTGGCCAAGTTGAACATTGTCACGCCGATACCGGACAGATCACCTGCTACAAACAATCGTACGCCGGCGGGAAGTGCTGCGATGGTCACAATTGCTCGCTTCTGACTAAGTAACTTCCCTTTTTCTGGAGCAACGACAGAGCCAACTTACGAAAACTACTGTCATTCTGAACCCGTGCAATAAGAATTCTTATCCGACGTGCCGCATGGTCGTTCGTTCTCTTCCGCGAAAAGACTTGATCTGTTCCGATAGCTGCTTCGACTCGCGGATTAGCTTCTCGACCTCAGCAATCAAACGCAGGGTATCCTTGTTCAGTTCTTCCATCCTGCATCGCAGCAAAGCGGAGTCTTCTTCGTGGTGTGGCCTGGGGATGACGTGCGTGCTGGTAAGGAGCATAAAGCGGCCTCGGGGCGATCCTAGATCTCTCTCCTGACAGGGTCAACAAAAGTACGACCTCAGATCGTGGTCTTGGACGCCGCAATCTGAGGACACTCTCCTTCGCAAAAAGCCTGGGGTTCTACGCTGCTACGAGAGCGGCGCCTTTGTGAAAGGTGGAGTTGACAACGTCCGAGGTCTGAACCTTGGGCGTTCCCTCGATAAATCTTGCCAACGTCTTCAACACTTGCGGATAGGTATCGGTGTTGTAAGCTTCGGCATCGGTTTTGCTCTCCCACAAACTGATTGCAGTCACATCAACTCCGCCCGGACCGGCGAAGGTTATTTCGTCCTTAAAGCCGTGCTGTTTACGCAGCATCGGAAGAATATCCTTCTCAAACGTTCGCGTGTAATCGGAAAGCGTATTGGGTTTCAGGTGAATCGAGACATTACGTGCAAACATAGGCAACCTCCTTAGGGTTGGGGGGCAGCTAAGGAAAGGAAACTTCAGATGGGCTGACTTAGTTCAGAGGACCTGAAAGAGTAAGAATAGAAAACTTGCTCAACGTTGATGCTAGGCTTCTGCGCAACCGTTGTCAAACCGTACCTGCTCTATCCGTACCTGCTCTATCACGAGCGAAAAGCCGTATGCTTGGTGTCGCGAGAGCTCTGTGCTTTGTGCAAAGAACCGACCCATATCTGTGACGCCAAATACCATGACAAGATAAAGAAGGCAGCAGCGAATCATTCAGGATGTTGCTCGGCCTGCTATTCTGGTCGCCCGGTCGGATTCTTGGTGGTGGACAGGACGATCAAGCGGTGCCCAAGCACACCTTCGATATGACCTACATCACAGCAGCGTGAGATCTTGCCTGCCAACATCGCGGTGGCTGACGGAATCAGGGCCGACATGAACCGGACCCTCATCCGGATCAACATGGCGATGTCAGCGTTGTGCGCCCAAACGCCGAGGCAAAACAGGGGGCGAAAGGCCCGCATAAAAGGGGATCGAAATTCGATCCCTTTCGAACCACCAGAGCTAAAGCCCGCACACTCGACTTCCCCTCTGTGGCTCAAGTATCCTTCTCCCCAATACGGGAGGTTAAAATGAGCCTTTTTCGTGTCGCCGCCCTTCTAGTCATGTGTGGCATCGCTCTCTCTCCTGCCGGCAACTCTGGAACGCCACAGAACTCAGCAACCAAGAAAGCCCCCCAGCCGGATGACATTCCAAAGTCCATCGCGGAAAGTGTCAGCGGCATGCTCCAGTTCGCGGAAGGGAATTTTGTCGGTCTCGCTGAAGCCATGCCTGAAGACAAGTATTCGTTCGTCCCCGCGGTCGGCAAGTTCGACGGCGTCCGCAGTTTCGGCGAGCAGGTGAAGCACGTCGCCTGTGCTCAGTTCGCCTTCTTCGACGAATTTGAGGGCAAGAAACCGCCCGAGGACTGCGAAAAGGGCGGGCATGATCCGGCGAAATCAAAAGCCGAGTTGATCAAATATCTCAAGGACTCCTTCGACTACTCCAACCGTGTCCTCGCCACGCTCACGGCGAACAACGCGCTCGACCGCATCGAAGGCCGTTACGCCGGA
>Ga0210398_10000274_pt1 | contig 62166 bp, 62 predicted proteins | sample IncBWC4OmetaG_FD_161047 | JGI IMG/M metagenome (GOLD analysis project Ga0210398, IMG submission 161047) | Forest soil microbial communities from Barre Woods Harvard Forest LTER site, Petersham, Massachusetts, United States - Inc-BW-C-4-O | ecosystem: Environmental > Terrestrial > Soil >... | reverse complement strand
CGTCTGGTTGCCGTCAATCGTTCCCGAGTTCGTCAACGTGAGCGGATAATCGCCCCCATCCCCGATGTATCCCGCACCCTGGATGGTCGATTCATTGATCAGTGTGTTGCTGTTGCTTCCCAAAACCCCCAGGATTTCGTTCGCGGCGTTGTTCGTCATCGTCACTGTTCCAGTTCCGCTCAGCGTCACGTTCCCACCAGTTGCGTGTAGTTCCCACCCGAGTTCAGGGTGATGCTGCCGGCATTGCTGTAAGTCCCGCTTTGCAGTGTCAAGGTCGAATCGTTGTCAACCTGAACCACTCCGCTGGCCGCATTGGTAAACGTCCCGCCTCCCAGCGTGTTCGAGTACCCCCCCACCGACTCGATCGTCCCCTTATTGGTTGCGTTGGCGGTTGCCGTAAGGGTGGCGTTCGACAGCATCAAACTGTCCCCCTTGCCGACGGTCAGACCATTGACCGTATCTACCACACTATCGGTCACAACCGAGCTCGCCGCCATGATCACAGCGTTGTTGTTGCTGCCGGGCTCGGTTCCGAGGGACCAATTGGACCCCACGCTCCAGTTTCCGGTTCCGCCATTCCAGTTGTCGTTGGTGATGGTGTCGCGACCTGCGTTGTTGATCGCGCCCTGATCCCACCTCATCCCGTAAGCGGTCACTGGCGAGACCTGGAGAATCGAGGACTGGAGAATAGTGCTGGGCCCGGTCTGCCGCGGACTCAAAAGCGCATTGGGTGGAGTCTTGACGCTGCCGACCGCCAGCGAGCCGCGGTAATTGATGTCCCACGTGTCGGAGAAGGAGTCTCCTCGCAAAGCGGAGATGAAGGCGAGGCGAAAATCGCCGAGGGGCATATTCCACCAGTCCGAGGCGATTCTTCGCTTGAAGTCAGATCGGCCAGCCTGACTCGTTTGGCCAAATGCCGGACGCAGGCTGAAACAACACGCCGACATCGCAACGAGCACACAAATTGATATCCGCTTGAGTAGAGTCCCGGTAGGATCCGTGGTCATGGCCCCCCCCGTGCTGTGGTTTGCTTTCAGTCGATCGTGGGGAGTGTATCGAAGTCCCTTGGATTACGCAAGAGCGTAACAGGAATCTCATATACTTCTTTAAATCGGCTTGGCTCACCCCGAGGCGACGGTATCGGCTGGTCGTTGCGTGCTGCCAAACCGATTTGCGCCACAAAACAATCAGCAGCTTGCGACCACAGAGCTATCGACAAAACTGTAGCTGGAGTCTTAAGTACGTTCTTCCCCAAGCATTACTCGGGCGGGCTCTATGAGGGAATCTTCACAGGGCCCCGGTATCGACCGCAGGTAAGGCTTGGTCCGGGGCTTTCCGCGAGCGCTCGTTCGACCAGAGAAAACTGGGACTGTGTAGCCCCCGAGCTAGCCCTGCTCATACTCCCCGCAGCAGCGAAAAAAAAGAATCTAAATTTTTGCAAAACGAAGCCACCAAGTCCAATGGAATCAACAAATCGGTGTGAAAAACGGGTCAAAACGAAGCCAAACGAAGCGAAACTCGCTCCGGCTAAGTCCTTTAGAATGGCGCTTCGCGACTGGGCCGAGTCTCCGGAAGCTAAAACGAAGCCACTGAGCCTACACTGGTCCAGCGGGGCAGCAGGGCGCGCGTCCGGTCAGGGAGTCAATCGGCACGGTGTAGCACGAGACGATGTTCGGTGGGTGACGGCGGCTACCTGCCTAGCTCGCCTTTCTTCGGCTTCTTCGTTCAACTTCGGCTGCGCGGCGAGGCTGCTTTTTCCCGGCTTGAGTTGCGGCCACGCTTTTCTTCAAGGCTTCCATCATGTCGATTACGGGAGCCAGTTTCGGTTTCGCCGCCGTCGCGACCTCGCGACCTTTCTGCTTGCTCTCGACCAGCGCCTTCAGCCGCTCCTGGTATTCGTCGTGGTACTTTTCAGGCTTGAAATGGGCCGTCAGGCTCTCGACCAGTTGCTTCGCGAGCTTGATCTCCTGCGGCTTGAGCTCGACATGGTAGTCGCGGCCGTAGTCCGAGACGGCGCGAATTTCTTCGGGGTAGTACATGGTGTGCACGGTCAGGCCGTTGTCGTGCGGCCGGATGATGGTCACGTACTCGCGTTGGTGCATCGACAGCCTGGCGAGCGCGGCGCGTCCCGAATCCTCAAGCACCTTGAGGAGCAGCGCATAGGCTTTCTGCCCCGCCTGCTCCGGCACGGCGAAGTAGGACGCCTGGAAATACAGGGGGTCCACCTCCGCGAGCGCCACGAACTCCTGGATCTCCATGGTGCGCTCCGAGGCGGGGGCAATCTTCCTGATCTCCTCATCCTCGAGGAGCACGTACTTGTCCTTCTCGTACTCGTAGCCCTTGACCACTTCCGACCGATCGACCGTCCGATTACAGGTGGGGCAGAAGAGCGGTTGGCGAAGCCGGGTGTGGCACTTCTTGTGGATCTGGTGAAGACGCAGGCCCTGCTTACGCGCCGCGGCATAAAGCCGCAGGGGAATCGAAATAAGCCCGAAGGTCAGATGCCCCTTCCACGCCGTCGTCGCCATGGTTTCCTCCCGGGGTTGCGGCGGTCTGTTGGGCGCAGCAGCCCTCGTCCACTTAGAGTCCGCACGCAGAAGACTTGATGCGGCCAAATTGGAAACCGAAGTCGAACCGGGTGGAAGGGGCGGCTCGTCTGGATCGATGATGGCGTCGATTACCACGGCGGCAAGTCGCAGCCAGGGCTTCGCCCGAGGCCACCCTACCGTATCCGAAGTGTCCACCAGAATGGACGGAAGGCCTCTCTAGAGCCGGCCCAAAAGCACCAGGATGACCAGAATGATCAGGACGAGCCCGAGGCCACCGCTCGGGTAGTAGCCCCATTCGCGGCTGTGGGGCCACGTCGGTAGGGCTCCGACCAGCATAAGTAGCAACACAACAATTAAAACCGTGCCAAGCATTTCGTCACTCTCCCTCAACGTGTCGTGCCGCGCTCTTAGTGTTACTCCCACATGGCGCGGCACCTCAGAACTATCGCAGCCGGCCGACGTTCATGCGCCAGGCATGATCATTGGCGCACCCTGTATCATCGAACGGAGTGCTTTACCGCCTCAACCTTGGCAACTACCGTTTTCGACCATTCATCAACTTGCCGTTGCGCATCTTCCTTGGCGACGCCGTAGCGCTCCTGCAGCTTGCCTAATAGCTTGTCCCTCTTGCCTGCAATCACGTCGAGGTCGTCGTCCGTCAACTTACCCCATTTCTCTTTCGCCGACCCTTTGACTTGCTTCCACTTGCCTTCTACCTGGTCCCAGTTCATGTCATTGTCCTCCCGTGCGTCGCTCGCACGACCCATTTCAAACGCGCCTTCACTTGCGTAGTTCCTAGCGCACCTTGACAGATGTCAGGAACAAGCTGGCGGGTGTCATATTTGTTGCTGCGACTCAAGCAGCGTACCTGGGCAGACCTTTGTACGGCTCGGACGACGTGCCGCTGCGGAATCTGCCGTATTGACTATGGATCGAGATTGACTTCATTCTGAGCAAGTAGCTTCAGAATAGTGTTTTCGCGACGCTCGAATGCGCGAAAAACGGATTATTGAGGTCGGGCACATATGATCAAGAAAGTCAAAGAAGGCTACACGGTAGTATCGGAAAAAGCGGGCAAGAATCTTGGCGGGCCTTACAAGACGAAGGAACAGGCCAAGAAGCGGTTGCAGCAAGTCGAATACTTCAAGCACAAGAAGGGCTGAAGTAGAAGCCTGTTGAAGCCTTGTGCACAATTGAACCCCTGCAGCGGTTTCTCGCGTCACGCCCGGAAACAGCTCGCCAGACTCGCCCTCCATGCCCGGCTGAACCCCACTGGCCGTGATCAACGACCACTTCGATTGGGGCGGGAACCAAGTATCCGTCGCGATCCATTCCCTCGCGCGTTTCAATTTGAGAGGCGTCAGGCAGGCCGGAGAGAGAGCTTCTTCGGGTACTTTAGAGGGCTCTGGTTCTTCTGATCGTTTGCTTTGCCTTCCTCTTTGACCTCGGATTCCTTCGGACCGCCGAAGAAGGTCCCGCCAGCCAACAAGCGGTCGAGGGCGACAACGAGATCGCGCGCGGCCCGCGACTTGAGCACAAATCCCTGAGCGCCGGCCTCGCGGACTTCAGTACCGAGCCGCGTCGATTCGTGCATGGTGAATATCAGGATCCGGCAGCCAAGGCCTAATTTAATGATGCGCGGGGCGGCTTCTAGCCCACTCATCACGGGCATGGTGATATCGAGGATCACGACGTCCGGTTCCAGAGCCTTGACAGCCTCGATAGCATCTTTGCCGTTGGTGATCTCACCGCAGATTTCCCATTCGGGGCGCCAACTGTTGAGAAGAGCGCGGACTCCCTGACGCACGATCTCATGATCGTCAGCGATCAGGATTCTGGCAGCCATGCGAATCTCCGGAGTGCCTAGACGTTGATGCCTGACCCCATGAAGCGGGCGCCGCTCAGCCAGCGCCCAGACGCGTCAGGCGGACTCCACGCCTGATGAGGTTTCCTCGGACTCCCGAATCGGGACCGTAGCCCTGACCGTCGTTCCTTCCGCGGACGAACTCAATTCCAGCTTTCCCCCAAGCTGCCGCATGCGCTCGTTCATGCCCCGCAGTCCAACGCCGACCACGCCCAGCCAGTCCTCACGGGATTCGGCCGGGGGCCACGGCGAGATTCCTTCGCCCTGATCTTTGATCTCGAGGACCGCCGCACCGTCCTTCAGCATTACGTGAACCTCTGCGGTAGGGCTTCCGGAGTGCCTGTGGACGTTGGTCAGACTCTCTTGAAGGACTCGAAAAAGCGCCAGTTCCACCTCGCGCGGCAGACGGGCGAAATCGGCGGAAATCTCGAAGGTCGTCCTGATTCCGCTGCGCTTGGCGAATCCCTCCAGATACCACGGTATGGCGGATTTCAGGCCTATTTCCTCGAGCATGGGGGGATACAACAGGTAGGAAATAGTCTGAATCTCCTTGATACTTTCGTCCGCCAGGCGGACGCAGTCCGCTAGCTTTCGGTCGGTCTCTTCTTTTCCGGCGGACGATTCCAGGAGTTCAAGGTTCAGTCTCAGCATGGCGAGAAATTGGCCGGCGCTGTCGTGAAGCTCTCTGCCGATGCGCCGCCGCTCCTCATCCTGGGTGCGGAGAAGATGGTGGGAAAGCTCACGCAGGGAATTCTCCGATTCGAGCAATCGGCGCTGGGCCTCGGTTTTTTCAGCCACTTGTTGCTCTAACTCCGCATTCGCCTTTTGCAGCGCCTCCCGAGCCTTCTGCCTCTCCGTGATGTCGCGCGTGACCTTTGAGAATCCCCGAAGGTGGCCGCGGGAGTCGCGAAGCGCGGTGATGATCACGTTGGCCCAGAATCGGGAGCCGTCCTTGCGGAGGCGCCAGCCTTCATCCTCAAAACGTCCCTCCGCAGCCGCGACCTTCAGCTCCCACTCGGGTTTGCCGGCGCGTAGGTCTTCAGCCGGATAGAAGATGGAGAAATGCTTTCCCTGGATTTCCGCGGCGCTATACCCTTTGATTCGCTCCGCACCAAGATTCCAGCTCATGATGTGGCCACGCGGATCCAGCATAAAAATCGCGTAATCTTTCACGTCCTGGACGATCAACCGAAACCGCTCTTCGCTCTGCCGCAATTCTTCGGTTGTTCTGAGCAGCTCGGCGACGGCCTCGGACTGTCGCTGCAGCCGGGCGATATTGCTGCGGCGCTCCTCTTCGCTCATCGGCATATTGATGTCCCCATCAGCAACGACGTCCGAATGTTCAGCGCAGACTCTCAAGAACAGCTCGTCGCGCTTGTTGCCGCAGAAACCGCTTATCGGGTAGGCACAATGCAACGAAAACTCCTGCAATCGCCCCAGGTCATTCCAGAGTTGTTCGAGCCGGATGGCGGCTTCTCCCTGCCCTTGCTCCCACAACAGAGCCACCATTTCCCCGAATGCTGCAACGCGCGGATTGCCGGCCGCGGCGGCCGCCGCACTTTGAGCGATGGCGCTGCCGACGACCTCGGCGAAGCGAAGCGCGTCGGGCCAGCCTTCCACCACGAACCTGGACAGGGTCTGGGCCGCGTCCAGTGCCAGGTAGCGTCCCCGTTTGACAGCATCGGGCACGTTCACGCCGCGTCCAGTTAACCAGCGGGCAAGGCCGTTTCTGTGGTCCTTTGTGGCAATCACCACGACGGCGCCACCCTCCTTAAGGGTGGAGCGGATCGATCGACCCCAGGTGTCCAGAAACGCTGCGTCCTCGGTATAAAACTGAACCACGTGCGCCCGATGAGCGTGGCCGCGTACCAGGGGAGGTGCCGCAAGCAATGCCGTAGAGGATTCCGGAAAATTCACCCGAGGCTCCTTTCCAAACCGCGGCGCCGACGAGAAATTGCCACGGGCCGCTAAACGCGAATTGCGGATCATCTCAATCGTCACTCAATGCCGTCATTCGTGCTCGCAGACCGAAACGCTCCTGAGGCTAATCTTGTCGCGAGCTCAGAACCATCGCAATCAGGTAGACTCCGCATTTTCCACCTGCGAAGCTCCCGTAGTCGCGCCAGTTTGAATCTGAGCCCGCCGGCCACTCGGTGAATACATCGATTCCAATATTTCACCTATTTCACCGTCGCCCCGCTTTGGGTATGGGCCGGACTCTGCGAAACCTAGCCAGGTGCGGCCTCAGCTTCCCTGACGCCCCTGTACGCGCCGGCGCGAGCGGGTTCGGGCAGCCTTTCGCGCCGCCGACCGGAGACCCGCTCCTCCCTTTGTGCGGACCGCCTTGGCCGCGGCGCTCCGTCGCGCCGCCGGACCGCGCTTGCGCGCACTGGCACGGGCGTGCCGCGCAAGCGCCGGCGCCGACGCGGCGCTCTTCCCCTCGCGTTTCAGGGCGTCCCTCACCGCTCGCGAGCGCCTCGCCGACGGCTTCCGTTTGCCCGGCGACTGTCCCTTTTGGTAGTCGCGCTCAGCCTGCTCGTGCGTACGCGCTGAGGCCTTTCCTCGTGCGGGAGGCCGGAGCTTGACGCCGGCACGCCTCGCCTTTGAAAGCCCGATCGCGATGGCTTGTTGCGGCGACCGAGCCCCATGCTTGCCTTGACGGATGTGCTCCATTTCCTCCCGGACGAACTCGCCGGCCTGAGTGCTGGGCGATTTGCCCTGGCGGGCATCCTTCCGCGCGCGTTCCAACGTCTTTTGTTCGGGCATCGATGCTCCTTTCGACCTCACCTAAATCTTCCTCGTGGGTTTTCGAGGAGGCGGTTCCATGTACAGCCGCCTGTCTTGGATGTTCCACGCGTCGAGAAGAGCGGCAGCGGTTGGGCGGGCAGCGTGGCCGGTCAAGGGGGCGTCAGGCGGATGATCTCTCGAGACAGATCGCCCGCACTAAGGGGCGCGACCGCAGCCCGAGGGGGGAGTCAGGCGGCGGCCGCGCCCAGCAGTTAAATCCAAGTGCCCAGCAATGCTATTTCTCCTTTGCCCTTCGATCAACCAGGTGAAACCCTGAACTTGGCGGAAAAACTTCCGCATAGCTCAGGTTCGTTGGGCCCCGGCGCTCCGAGGCTGGCGTGGGCCCTCGGGGTGCTTCACGGGTCCGACTCATTCACTATCCTCGTGACAGGATGACGATCTTGGAGGGAGGGTGCTGGAGCCGATCGCTTGCGAGTGCTAACAAGTTCTTCACGAGGAGCTCGGGGACCCCGCTTGAAGAGCCCGTCTGGGCTCTGTCGCGGGTCTTCCAGAAATCCTGGACCGTGAAGCGACCGCCACAACAGTCCTGCTGCGGAACTCGACGACAAAGTAGTCGATGCCCGGTGCAGCGTAGGCGAGATCTTTTACCCGCCTTCGCGCATGCTCCAGGCCGGCCGCCGCACCGATCCAGCGCGGACGCCCGCCAGGTATGATCTCAAAGAGGTCGTACTGCCTCTCTATCATCGCTGCCTCCACTGTTCGGCCGCCAGCGAACAAAGCGCCTCAACTCTTGAAATATTTGTCGTGCAGGGGAGCTAGTGTGCGATGCGACGACTGTCGCTTCAATCGGGTGAATCCACTAAATGCAACTGGGGGTTAACGTAGAGGTAGAGGGTGCGAGTCTTGCCGCTGACGCGATTCTCCTTCGCGGCAAGCAAGCGGGAGGAAATCGCGAAAACCCCGGCCTCGCACCACCGACTCCTAGGTGTAGTCGAGTGACGCCCATTGTGTCAATAGGAACTCGCGATCGGTTTCGCTCTGCGAAGGATCCGTGCACCCACCAGGCGTGCTGCCGAAATCCAAAGCATCGGATAGTGATGGTATGCGGCTGGCCCGACCAGTGAAGAAATCCTCAGGCTTCTCCGCCACCAAGCGGCGCGCAGCAGTGCTGGCGTGCGCCTGTTGCCTCGCAGGACTCGCGGGTTGGGTGCGGCTCGCCTACGCGACCACGGCCGTCGCCCTCTATTCAAAAGGCTTTGCCGTGGTCGCCGTCGACGGAAGAGTTAACAAGATCGGGCCGATGATCGCCGGGCACGAGAGCGAGTGCAAGCTGTACGTGGCCGACGGCAAGGTGGCCGTAGCGGCAGGCTTGGCCGAAGAACAGGATGTAGGATTTGACATCCGGAAGATCCTGCACATCGCCCTGACGCAATCTACACCGGTTCCCAACGCCGCCGATCTGGTCGAACAGCAGGTCCGGCGACAACTTCCCGCAGCGCTTCAAGCCTTTGAGCAACACAATCCCGCCGCGTTCCAGGATCGGGCCCGCGGCTCACTGCAGCTTTTGCTCGTAGGGACGGGCAGCGGTGGAAACGTCGAGGTGGCAAGACGCTCGACGCCTTACGACCCGACGCGCCGCGTACAAAGCGAAGACACCACCGGGGCCGCCGATCGGGTGGGAGTCGCGTTGATCGGCGAAAGCGGCGCCATTGACCTGGATCTGGAGCGCCTTCACAACACCAACGGCTGGGAGGGCATGGACAACCCGGCAGAGCTCGAGAAGTTGGCCCGCCGGTTTATCGCGCTCGAAGTCGTTGACAAGCCTCTAAAGGTGGGGCCACCCCTCTCAATGGTTCTCGTGGACGGCGATGGTATTCACTGGGTGGAACCGGGGGCATGCAAGGAATGACCATGCCCCTGCGAGGCCGCCCATAGCGCGTGGCCTTTATTCACAGCCGCCGTGATCCGAATCGGCTCGGATCGAGCTACCTCAAGTCGATTTTCTCGGCCAGCGGCAGGCTCTGCGATGATCCGCCGGCCTTGAAGGTATAGCTACCCGGCACCAGTTTCCAGTCCTTCGAATCCTCGTCGTAAATCGAAAGATACTTCGGATCGACGGTCATGCTCACGTCACGGCTTTCTCCCGGGTTCAACTGCACCTTGCTCCACCCCACCAGGCGCTTCGGCGGCTCGCCGGCGCTCGCGGGAAGCTCCGCGTAGACCTCTGCAATCTCCGCGCCCGCGCGGTCGCCGGTATTCTTCACGACGAAGGAAACGGTGACCTGATTGTCGCTGCCAGCGCTCGCTTTAAGATCTGAGTAGGCGTAGGTCGTGTACGCGAGGCCGAAGCCGAACGGGAACAGCACCGGCTTGTTCTCCACGTCGTACCACTTGTAGCCCACCTTCAATCCCTCGTCATAGGTCACGCTGAAGGTGGGCGCGGTCAAAGGCCCCCTCCCCCTCGGCGTGCGGGGCGGCGCTACGAGCTGAGGATGTGGCAGATCAGCCTCGCTCAGGGGAAAAGTGATCGGCAGCTTGGCGCTCGGGTTCACGTCGCCGAACAGGACGTTGGCGACCGCGTCCGCTCCCTTGCTGCCGGCATACCACGCCTCCACAACGCCGCTCACCTTGTCGATCCAGGGCATGGTCACGGGGTTGCCGCTCTCGAGCACCACCACGGTCCGCGGATTCGCCGCCGCCACTTGCTCGATCAGCGCGTCCTGGTTGTCAGGCAGCGAGAGGTTCGGCTCATCCATTCCCTCACTCGCCCACTGATAAGCGAAAACCAGCGCCACGTCAGCCTTCTGTGCTAAGGCCACTGCCGAGGCCGGGTCGGCGCCCGAATCAAAGTCCACGCTCACGCCGGGGACCTTGGCGCTCACCGCCTTCAGTGGCGACGTGGGGAACCATACGTGCTCCAGCCATTTTGATGGCGGACGTCCAGGCGGATCGACCTGTGCCGATCCGCCGCCGGAGATCATGCTCGTGTCCGCATGGGGGCCGATCACCGCGATCGATCGCAGCCTGGTGTGATCGAGCGGCAGGACGTTATTGGCGTTCTTAAGCAGGACCGTGCTCTGCTCCGCGATCTTGCGGGCGATCTCGAAGCCGCCTTCGACGTCCACCACTCCCTTTGCGGCCGGGTAGTCAACAAGTCCGCTCGAAAATTCGGAGCGCAGGATGCGGCGTACATGGTCATCGAGCTCGGCCTGCGGCACCTGGCCTGCCTGCACGGCTTCCTTGAGCTTTTTGCCGAAGAAATCGTCCTCCGGCTCTTCATTGTCGAGGCCAGCGGCCGACGCTTTCACCGTCGAGTGCGTTCCACCCCAATCGGACACCACGAATCCCTTGAAGTTCCAATCGCCTTTGAGAATATCGGTCAACAGGTGCTTGTTCTCGCAGGCGAAGTCGCCATTGACGCCGTTGTAGGAGCACATAACCGCTCCGGGGTGTCCGATGCCGATGCCGATTTGGAATGCCAGGACGTCGCTCTCGCGCATCGCCCGCTCACCGACGATCACATTTACTTCGTTGCGGCCGCTTTCCTGGTCGTTCAGCGCGTAGTGCTTGATATCGCCGATCACGTGCTGGGCCTGCTCGCATTTGATCCGGTTGCCGACGAGAGTGCCCGCAAGCACCGGGTCTTCACCCTGGTACTCGAACGTGCGGCCGTTGCGGGGTTCGCGGGTCAGGTTCACGCCGCCGCCGAGCGTCATGTTGTAGCCTTGGGCGCGCAGCTCGCGCCCGATCAGCGCGCCGTATTCGCAGGCAGCCTGCGGGTCCCAGCTTGCCGCCGCCGCTATGTTCGATGGCAGGGCAGTCGAATAGCGGCCATTCTGGGCGCTGCTCCGCACCCCGTAAGCGGCATCGCTGATCTGGATCATCGGGATGCCAAGCCGCTCCACGCCCAGCACAAATCCAGCGCCGCCATTCCCCAGGTAAGCGTTGGGCTTGGGCTTTCCCCAACCCGGCATGCCCTCCCCGTGCACGAGATCGATCTTCTCATCGAGGGTCATTTCCTTGAGCACCATCTCGGCGCGCTCGTCGGGCGACAGGCTCGTGTTCATCCACGGCTGGTTCTGGGCCGGGCTGTCGGTCTGGTTTTGCGAGCGATGCTGGCCGAAGGCAGGGGCCGCCAGCAAGGAAAGCCCAAGCGTTACCAAAAGCGTGAGACGTGTGCGGCAGAGTTCCGTCATTGTCAACTTCCCCCCAGATTCGTTGTGATTCACGGCCATGGCCGAGTCCCGAAGCGCAAGACCCAGGTTCCTATGTGCCGAAGCAGGTATCCTGAATGACCTTTAGTCCAGCCGGGTTGCTTCCCTCATTTCGAGAGGTCTATTCCCAAATCCCCGCCACTCGACGGCATTGATCTGACCAGTTTGTTCCAGTCCAGGCCGAACCGTTGCCCGTTTGCGGCGAAGGCGCGCTGCTAAGTATTACACAATTAGGTGCGGGTCGGGGCCAGTGGTTGAAATCTCAGGGGAGGACTGTCTATTGGACCTGTACAACTTTGAGCGCGATCACTTGTCGTGCGCATCGGGCCATTCTCTTCTCGCCAGGAACGACGATACGAAAGGGACCTGCCTGCTTGTCGAGCTCATGACCATCGGCTCGGTCCGCCAGAAGGATGACTCGGTCTGTGAAGGCTGGGTCCAGCTCCGGTAAAGCGAACACCACTTTGTAACCGTCCGCCGCCTCGACCAGAAGACAGGTTGAAAGCCGCTTGCCGCGCAGGTCTTCGCCGAAGGTTACCCCCGCCTTTTCCAACACCAGGCGGAGCGGAACCCCTTCAAAGACGATGGTTTTCCCATGGTCGTCGACCGATACCTTCTGATGAGGTAAGGCGGCAATTTCACCTGATGTGATCCTGACGGGTGCGCTCGTTTCATTCTGTACCGTGATTTCCTGGGCTTGACCAACGCTGAGGATGGAGGCCCAGGTTATGATCATCAGGACTGCGGCACAGCCCTTCCCGTGAGTTGCACGTGAAAGGAGTGCGTCACGTTGCTGCGGAGACCCTGGTGAGATTCGCCCGGCGGAAAGGGCCGAAACAGCTAGAACTCCCTCGCGGGTACTGATGATAGACATGCGGTCCTCCACGGGCGGCGAGGCGACCAGAGCTTCGAGGATCTACGCCCTGGGGGCCCTCAATTTGCAGCGGACAAAAACGAAACGGTACGGCAGCATACCACGAGTTTAGACGGTTCAATCCGGTATCTGGGTCGGTGGGTGCCTGAAATGGCCGGGCCTCGGCGCGGATGGACCAGCCATCTGCGAGTTCGCGGTCATCGCCGACGGAACCTGGCATCCTGCCGGTCTGGCGAGCCGGCAGGCGTGGAAACAACCCCCGAAACGATCTTCGATTCGCAGGTAGCCAGCATCACCCAGGCCGACGTACTATCGGTGTTTGGGATTTCATCGATCCCTGTGCTTTGGTTTTGATAAGGACCGCATCGCAGGAGGGAATATGGCAGTCAGTGCCCGCAACCAACTAAGAGGGGAAATCACCGACATCGTTCTCGGTACGGTCATGGCGCACGTTACGATTCAGGTCGGTGAGAACATCATCGAGTCCGTGATCACGCGACGGAGCGCCGACGAGTTGAGCCTCAAGAAGGGCGATTCGGTCACCGTCGTGATTAAAGCGACGGAAGTCATGGTCGCTAAACCCTAAGGGTACGGCACGTTGAAGTCAGCGTCAGTTCAGGCCGCCACCGGGCCAGTAACGTATGCGGAAGCGACGCCGCGCGCCTGGACGAGGCGGCGACAAACGGCCAACCGTGTCGCCGCCCGCGCTTTAGGGTTTCACTTCTGATTCTTGAGGCCGAAGATTCGCAACTGTTTATTGGTGGCGACGAACACCTGGCCGTTGGCAACCACGGGAACAAGATTCGAGTTACCCCCCACATTCGGCCAGTTGCCGGCGGTGCTCTGGAAGACCGGCTTCAGCGTGCTCCCTCCCTGGTCAGGATTGAAAGCATACAGATAGACCGGCGCCGGGTTGGAATTAGCCGGATGAGACAACGCCCAGATAATCGGGTTGGCCGTGCCATTCGAGGAGATCGTCGTGAAAAAGCCCGGATTCTGCGGACCTAGCTCGATCGAAGTCGAAGAGCTTACCTTGATGAGCGCCGGCGACGGAGAGGTCTGAAGCTTCCACACCCCGATCGTGCCGCCGCCACTTGAAACCACGCGCGGCAGCCCGTCGCTCGGATCGACGAAATAAGACTGACCGCACCAGCATCCACCCACGTAGTAGCTTCCCAGAACGTTATTCTTCATCGGGGAGAAGCCGCCCAGGTCATCCTCATTCATCAGGTACATGGCTGCGTCCTTTCCCGCAGCCACAGCCAGATGCGGTATCTGTCCCGGCTGATCGGGCAAAACCAGAGCGCCTCCGGAGCCGAAATCGGTGTCGCCCTCGTCGAGTTGCGCCACATTATCGGGGGTAAACAGGTCCACTACTGCCGTCAAGTCGGGCGAGACCTTCACCACGCTCTCCTGGATGTTGCTGACCCCGTTGTAAGTGGTTCCGGAGGGGTCTGAGTTGCCGGTAACAAAGACGATGTTCCCGGAGTCGTCAGCGGCGGGTGCGTAGCCGGACATCCATATCGACGAGAGGAAAAACGTGTTGGGCGACGACCCCAGCGTATCGAGGACCTGGTTTGCGGGCAGCGGTGTCAGGGTTCCTGTCTGCCAGCCCAGCAGCCAGCCGCGCGACAGGTTGGCCTCAAGATCGCAAAAACTGCCGAAGCCGGCGTAAACGTTCCCGTTTGCCAGAAGAAGGCCCGGCCTCTGCCGTTGTACCCTGGCTTTGAAGTCATAAGTGGTTCCATTCGTAAGCGTGTGGGAGCCGGTTACCGTTTCTGGGGTGACCTTATCCGTCAGGCTGCCGAGATCAAGCGCGTGGATCTGGTAGACGGGGCCGCTTTTACCCTCGCTGTAAACGACCACGTACAATGTGGTGCTGGTCGGGTCAATGACCGGCGTAGAATTGATGCCCACGTTGGGACCGTTGTTGCTGCAGCCCAAAGGGTACGATACCGGTGCGCCGAAATTCGGGTTGAGCAGCACCACACCGCTGTGGACATCGATCGCATAAACGGTGTTGCCTTCAGTTGCCACGTACGCGACATCGTGCTGACCCGGGTACTTGCCTGCGGTGATCGTGACGTTCGGGACCACGAGCGGTTGGGCGTCCACCTGGTCGTTAAGGGTTACTGTTTTCAGCAACCCGAAAGACGAAGTGCCGACGTTGGCCGGAGTCAGCACGCTTTCCTGAGAATTCCAGCCGGTTCGGTAGTTGTCATAATGATACGTGGTGATCGAAGTCTGACCCCACGAGGACACGGCCACAGCCAGGATCAACGCTGCGAAGGCGCTCGTTCTTCTGGCGGAGGCCCCCAAAAAAGCAAGAGATAACATCGGCGCACCCCTCTGTTTCCAATCCGGATTTCGATTCTCGCTTCCCGATTGGCGATCAAGTATAGCGCCAATTACCGCGACGGCAGTGTGATAAAATCCCTCAATGCAAAAATTCATCGTAACGACTGCAATTGTATTTGTGGCTGGATTCACGTTGCTTGGGAGCGCAAAGGCGCAGCAGACTCCGGCGCCTGGTTCTCAATCCACGGGAAAGGCTCAAAAAGCTCCTGCGGCCAAAACAGGCGCGACCGCCACGGCAAAGAGTGCGGCGCCTCTGGCGCTCAAGACCCAGAAGGACAAAGCCAGCTATGCCATCGGATTGAATATCGGGAATAACCTGCACCGGGATTCCGTGGATGTTGATCCGAATCTCGTGCTGAGGGGCTTAAAGGACGGGATGGCCGGCGGCAAGACCTTGCTGACTGACGACGAAGCGAAGGCCGCCCTGATGGCGCTCGAGACCGAGGTGCGCCAGAGGCAGCAAGCGAAGATGCAACAGGCCGGACAGGCCAACGAAAAAGAAGGCGCAGCCTTTCTGGCGGCCAACAAGAAGGAAGAGGGCGTGGTCACTCTGCCGAGCGGCCTACAATACAGAATCCTGAAAGCAGGCACCGGGCCAAAACCCACCGCGACCGACTCCGTGGTGTGCAACTATAAAGGCGCTTTCCTCGACCACACGGAATTTGACAGCTCCTACAAGCGCGGCCAACCGGTCACATTCCCCGTAAATGGAGTGATCAAGGGGTGGACGGAGGCCCTTCAACTGATGCCGGTCGGATCGAAGTGGCAACTTTTCATCCCACCGGATCTCGCCTACGGCTCGACCGGTCACGGACCCGACATCGCGCCTAACGCCACGCTCGTTTTTGAAGTCGAGTTGCTCTCGATCCAGGGCAAGGGCAAGTAGGATTCCTGGAAGGTGCTGGAGGCGCGGGGCGGAATCGAACCGCCGCATAAAGGTTTTGCAGACCTCTCCCTTACCACTTGGGTACCGCGCCGCTGGGAGATTGAAGGTATTAGCCTTGGAGCGGGAAACGGGATTCGAACCCGCGACTTCGACCTTGGCAAGGTCGCACTCTACCACTGAGTTATTCCCGCTCGGTTCAAAACCGAGTATAGGAAGGGGGACAAGGGCTTGTCAAGGCGTGGCCTCGGCCGGTAGTGCTCTAATTGTGTGTTGGTGGAAGGTGGAGGGAGTTGGAGGAAGATGTAAGTTGTTGAAATATCAAGACAACTTCGATTTCTGCCTTTGGAGTGCCTGTTGCCTCAGGGTCTTGATGACTGCCGTCGCCTTTTGAAGCTCGTCCAGAGCCGAACTGTCGAGGTAATCCATCCAAAACGAGACGCCTTTTCCGGCCTCAGACAGCACCGAAGTGATTTCCTGTTTGATCTGTTCGTTTGCCATTCGCTGATCCTCTTTGTCTCACAATCCAGAACGCAAGTTTTTGCCCGTCTTACCCCTCTTGCGGGCGACGTGCCCCTTGCTCTCTGATGCCGCCGTTTCAGTGGCTGCGGTCGGCGCGAGAGTGTGACGCACATTGTCGGCATCCAACACGTTCCGCAACGGACCAAACCGAGCTTCAAATTTATTCATCGACTCCAAGAGGCTTGCGGACATGAACTTCGCAAACTCAGGGGTCATGACAACACAGACCCTGTCCGTTACGATCAGGCCCTCGCCGTCCTCTGTTGGAGTGGTTTCGGCCAAATACAGCCTCATCTCTAGGCCGCCCAATGCCACGTTTGCAGAGTTGATGTACACATTCGGCAGATTTGGCGGACGGACGTGAGTAATACGAGGGGCCTGATCGTCGGGCGGATGCGTCTTTGCTTCTTCTGAATCTGCCATTTTTATCCTCCGCTATTGAATGTCTTCGATAACTTGTCCTTGGTCGAACATGTGAGGCTGAAGCCTAGCCAGCATCGTTAAGGTATCTTCCTGCTCCGGCCTCGATTGGACCATGATCGGGTCGTAAGTGAACTTCTTCCTGATGGCCGACTTGTACTCAAACTTGAAGTAGGTAGAGGATACGCTAATCGACTGATTCTTTTCAGGTTTTTCCAGCGTGATAACCTTCGGTTTCACCTCTGCCGCTCCAACCACAAGTAGACCCCCGTAATATCCTGCTCGCATCCAATCGTTGCTGAAGGCTAGTGTATTACCTTGGGTCACAGCAGCCCCCTTGTTCACGATTCCTTCAACATTCCCGATCCCTCCGCCCGCCACCTGTTTTGACTCCGCGAGGACAGCGCTGGAGCTTAACAACGCCACCGAATCGAGAAATATCTGTCTCGCTGCTATTAGGGGTTCCACATCCGGCAGGGTCTCAGTGACGGCGTCGGCAACACCGGGTATCTCAATCGGATGCTCAGAAAACACAGGGTCAGCTTCAAAAGGTCGCCGTTGCAGTCTGGGGCGCCCGAAATCCTCAAAGTCTTCGACGAGTGTACCGAATTCTTCAAAACTGATTCGCAGCCTCACATCATAGGCACGAGCCAATTTACGGAGCGTGCTGACTGTCCAAGACGAGTAATTCACGTCCTCGATTCGGCAGATAACAGGCTGCTGCATGTGGGATTCCTTCGCCAGCCGACCCTGGCTCCAGCCACGTTGCTGCCTCAGGACGTGGATTTGAGTCGCTACTGACGAGTTAAGAAATTCGTCCGCGTATGCGTGCCGGTACTCCTTGTCCTGAAAATCCTCACGGATTTTTTCTAGGAACTCCGACTTTTTCATGTGCTCGCCTTCTGTTCTTTGAGTCGGCTAGAACCTCTAGCCTTCGATTTTCGGCCTCTTTTGGAGCGTTCGACGGAACATACTCCCAGTCACGTTCCGTTGCGCCGATTAGAAACGTAAACTCTTGGTCGTTTTTGACGGGGCCACGGCAGAGCATAGGTCGCAATTGAACCCGACCCTTGCAGGTCAACTTGTAGGTGTTGGGATAACCCACCAGCGGACCTTCGAGCATATTCGGAAGCAAACCCATTCCGTGCTGTTCAAGTAGGTCGATCTTGGAATTCAGCTTTCCGAGATAACCCTTTTGGAGCCCAAGAGTCCACTTCTTGAACTCGTTTTCGCTGCGCGCATTGACGTAGTCGAATAACTCCCACGCCATAAGGCTATCACAAAAAAGTTATGAAGAGAAGAGAATGCCGCTTGACTACCGATAGCAATTTTGTTATATATCTTACGTGCTTGAAAACAAGGACATTGCGGGCGTGAGGGAAGGTTCCCGCCGGTGTCGGCTGGCGACATACGGCAGGGGGTTCGACTCCCCCCACGTCCACACGGTGACGGTAGCTCAACTGGTGGTAGAGCGCCCGATTGGTAGTCGGGTACATGCGGGATCATGCCCCGTCCGTCACCCTCACTTAACGCCCCGCCGTCAGTTGGTAGCTGGCAACGGGGCCTGCCCTCGGGCCGAAGCCAAAGAACAGGGTTGTGACACCGCTGTCATTTTGGCTCTGACGCCCGAAGAAAGCAAGGGTCAAAATGACGTGCCACAACTGCCGAACGGAGTGCCGCAAGTTTGGGAAGACCCGCAAGGGTCAGCAACGCTATCGCTGCTGCCAGTGCTTCAAAACTTACTCTGAGCCGCGCAACGAGCATCTAGGCGGCATGTATACCCCGCCTGAGACGGTCGAATCCATCGTGACCCTCTTCGTCGAGGGTTGCTCTGTTCGCTCCATCGAGCGAATTACAGGGGTGCATCAAGTCACGATTCTCAAGATTCTGGCGCTCGTCGGCCAACGCTGCGAGCGGCTGTTAGAGCGGACAATCCGCAACGTTCCGGTGAAGGACGTTCAGTGTGACGAGATGTGGGGATTCGTATACTGCAAGGAAAAGCGCAACGTGACCGCCGATCCCGAACACGGAGACGCCTATTGCTTCGTCGCCATCGAGCGGAACAGTAAGCTCGTCCTGACGTGGCACCTCGGACGGCGCACGGCGCTCGATACAGCGATTTTCATTGAGAAGTTGAACGGAGCGGCGGACGGTCACTTTCAGATCACGACAGACGGCTTCTCGCCCTACGTGGACGCCATCCTGACGAGCCTCGGAACGCGGGTCGATTTCTCACAACTCATCAAGGTCTATGCTGCGCCAGCCGAAAACGAAACCCGCTATTCGCCAGCCAGAGTGGTGGAAGTCATCGCAAAGCCAGTATGGGGCCAGCCGGATTCCGATCGGATTTGCACGTCGCACGTCGAGAGACAAAATCTCACGATGCGAATGCACATCAGAAGGCTCACGCGCCTGACCAATGGCTTCTCCAAGAAACGGGCCAACCTGAAGGCAGCGATTGCGCTACACTTTGGCTGGTACGACTTTTGCAGACGGCATCAAACGCTTCGCATGACCCCGGCAATGGAAGCGGGAATCACGGATCACATCTGGACAATCAGGGAGCTAATCGGAGGATAACGACAAAATGGTCAAGAGCAGAAACATCGTCCTTCAAAAAGTTGAAGGAAGCTCATACCAGCGGATGCGGTGTTCGCGTTGCGGCACTGAAAAACTCATTATTGAATACGGCCCGCTCAGAAGGTACTTGGGCAAGAGGCAGAAGGGGTTCTTTGCGATTTGCCCAACTTGCCCAGATTGGAAGAGCCGCATTACTTCTGGGCATCGCAAGTGAGCACCAACACACAATTAGAGCACCACCCCTCGGCCGGAGGCCACCGCCGTGCCTGCGTTTGCGGGTCCGATCCCGGATTGCGCACCGTACACGCGGTGTGCCACGATTACAGAGAAGTTGCAGCCGTGGGCCTGTAGCTCAGATGGATAGAGCAACGGTTTCCTAAGCCGTTCGAGGCATTTTTGCAAGTGCATGAAAACACATCACAACCTCCGGCCAGCCAAGCACTTGCAGCCGTTTTGCGTCTCACCTGATTTCACGGATTTTCACCGGTTTTGACCCGGTTATAGTGACAAAACAGTGACAGCGGAAGCCCGAAGGCCGCGCGCGGCCCGCACGCCATTGTTTCGCTTTTCTCCACAACCGCTTAACGGAGCTCAAGTGGGGCCCACCCGCTTCGAGAATGTCGCACTCAGACCTTGATCGCCCACATACCAATCTGGCCGCGGGGACTGCCAAAGTTAGCGGAAGTCATTCAAGTCATCGCGCCTTGGAGGTTGGCTCCCCCTGCCCTGTCATCCAGCGACGGTTCTCCATGGTGAACCCTCTTTCCAGGAGCTCGCTGGAGATATTGTCCCAAGCCGCTTTTGCATTCTTATCCCCTGTGGCGTTGATGTGCTCCCAGGCTTCCTGCGCCATCAACGGCAATGAGATCATCACATCCTGCACGGTCGGCTTTTTTCCTTCGGCCCACTCCCGGATTATGGAAAGCATGTCTGCGCCGACCTGGTCGCTGAAGTGGAGCGCTGCCGCAAGATCGCGAAAGGCTTCCCGCACTTCGGGCGCGAAGTCAATGGTCACAATTCTGGGGTCCAGATCGCCCACTCTGCGCAGATGGCTCGGCACCGAATTTCCCTTGTCCTGTTCCGGACCATGCCGGGCGCCAATGGCTACACCTCCCCAAAGCCAAATTCAAGTCGGATTTTTGACGTCTGGCCCTGCTCCCCCTGCCGTTTCACAGGCTCTGTCGCTTATGCCACATCCCACGGCGCCTAATATATTAGGCAAGGCTCTTGCAAATGGCCTCGATGCCTAATATGCTAGGCAATCATGCTTGATCTGATCTCCATAGGCGGCCAGATCGCCGAGCGCCGCAAAACGCTCAAACTCAGCCAGGCCGAGCTTGCACGCAAGGCTGGCGTCAGCCGCGCCACGCTCGACGCGCTTGAAAATGGACGCTCCGGCGAACTGGGCTTTTCAAAGCTCACCAAACTGCTTACTGCGGTCGGGCTTGAGCTCACGCTCCATGCTGCGGGCTCGCACCGCCCTACCCTCGACGAACTGATGCAAGAGGATCGCGATGATAAAAGTCTGGACCGACGCCGCTGAGTCGGGGCTGCTTGATCGCAACAGCGAGCGCGGCAGCGCGTTCGCCTACCTGCCAGGTACGCCCGCCACACGCGCGGTATCCATCACCATGCCGGTGCGCCTCCCCTCCTGGAGTGTGACCTTTGGCCTGCCGCCCATTTTCGAGATGAATCTGCCGGAGGGATTTCTACGCGAACGCCTGCGCCTTGCTTTCGCAAAAGCCACCGGCACGTTTGACGAATTCGACCTGCTGTCGATCGTCGGCCGTTCGCAGGTCGGACGCATCCGCTACACCGGCGATAAGGAACAGCTGAACGAGGACGTGCCGTTCCAGTCGGTCGATGAGATTCTCGAACGCAAGCGCGATGGCGATCTCTTCCGCTACCTGCTGGAAAAATTCGCGTCCTTCTCCGGCATCAGCGGGGTCCAGCCCAAGATCCTCGTGCGCGACGAAAACGCCTTCGCCGAGATGGAGCATACCGGCCACCGCCTCTCGTCCAGCTACCGGGGCGCGACGCATATCGTGAAGCTGTGGGAGCCGAACGAATACCCGCAGCTGGCCGCCAACGAGTATTTCTGCCTTACGGCGGCGCGCAGGTGCGGACTCGATGTGCCCCCCTTTCGCCTGGCGGAAGACGGCATGGCGCTGGTCATCGACCGCTTCGATCTGCGCATGGACGGGACCTATCGGGGATTCGAGGATTTCTGCGCACTCAACGCCCGCAGGACGGACGAGAAATATCGTGGCAGCTACGAGACCCAGGTGATGAAGCGATTCGTCCAGTTTGCGAATTCCACCCATGTCAACGAGGACATGGAGAAGCTCTTCATCCTGATTGCGCTTAACTCAACGCTTCGCAATGGCGACGCGCATCTGAAGAATTTCGGGATCGTCTATGACGATGTACGGGGCGAAGCGCGCCTCGCGCCGGTCTATGATCTCGTGACAACCTCCGTGTACCTCCCCAAAGACAGCCTGGCCCTGACACTCAACGGATCGACCAAATGGCCGACCGCAAAGGAACTGAGGAAGCTCGGTGAAACCAGGGGCGGCGGTACGCCCGCAAAGATCCGGCAGATCATGCACCGAATCGCGGAGGCGATTCAGGAGACCACGGGAGGAGTCCACTCCTACATGAAGGAACATCCTGAGTTTGCCGAAATTGGACAACGGATGCTGCAGGAGTGGGAGAGCGGCGTGAGCACTTCGCTGCGCGGCTGAGGCCCCTGCCCTTCTTCAACCGCAACGCTGAAACAGGCCCGACAGGGATCTCACGCAAGCGGCCATTTATCCGGCCATGGGGCACCCGGAATTGCACACAATGCCAATGATGTACAGAGGCTTAGCTGATTCGAGGTAGCGGCCATAAAAGCGGCCATCATGACCAAGCATCATCATCACCATCACGACCAGCAGCACCAGCCTCACACCACGCTGAACCACCACAGTGGCGCAACGCGACGGCGCTATGACGCCGCAACACGAAAACATTACGATGCCACGGCATTATAGAATGATGCCACCGTAACACCACGCCGCCAGAATGGTACGCAATTGCAGTGGCAAAACATCGCAGTGCTACGATGCTATGACGTTGTACCGTCGAAATCCCCCAGCGATCCGACGTCATAACGCCGAGACATCGTAGTGGCCCAATGGTATGACATCAAAATGCCACGACATGGCGATATTGCGAAATCGCGATTGTGGAGCATTACAGCATCGTAATGCCGTGCCATCGTAACGGCAGAATGCCGAGACATTGCAATGCCGAAGCGCCGCGATGCCATGCCACCGGAGAATCACGCCGCTGCACGATTGCAGTGTCGCACAATTGCAACGCTTGAGCGGCAAAATGCTGTGATGTCGCGCATTTGTGACTGCCTGGAGTTGCAATGTTGCGCAATCGCGGTATCGTGATGCCGTGCCATCGCAACATCACAGCAAAGGTCTTAGTCATGAAGAAAAATCGCGACTCCAGTGAATTGGCTGCCCGGATTGCGGCGGCGGCCAGCCAGCCGGCCGGAAGGCGTTCCGCGCCCAAGCCGGCTCTAGCAGCCGCGCCGGCACCTGTGTTAATGTCTTTAGCGCCTTCCGCCCAAGCGCCGGTTGCCGCGTCGGAGCCCGCGCGTCCCAAGGCGAAAAAGACCAAGCCCGCTGAGTCGGATACGGTTCCCATCACGCTTCGCCCCAGCAGCGCGCTGCTCAGCAAGTACGTTAACAAAGCGGCCGAACGCACGCGGGAAGAGGGCAGGGTGATATCCGCCCAGCAGATCATGATTGAAGCCTTAGAGCGGAGTGTTTTATGAACCGGATCAAACTCGTTTTCTTCGGAGGCAGCAAAGGCGGCGTGGGCAAGTCCGCGACCTCGCATCTCGCATGCCTGGGCGCCATCCTGTGCAATCAGGCCGCTGCCTATGTATTAACCGACCCTGACCGGGAAATACGCGACAAGGGCAGGCCCTACGACGTACTCGACGGCAGGGAGCCCAAGCAGCTGGCGAACATCCTGAAAGCGAGCCAGAGTACTTCTGACGGATGGCTGCTCATTGACGGAGGCGGGAACCGTCCGGCGTTCGATTCGGCAATCGCCGAGGAAGTGGACCTTTGCATATTTCCGTTCCGCCCGTCGCACGAGGATCTGGATACCGTTTCCAGCGACATGGACCGGATCGCCAACGCACTGGCATGGCCTACGGCATGGCCCACCAATATCTTTGCCATACCGGCCGCGCAGTCCTTCATCAACCGCCTTTCCAGGCAATATCCTTCACGCGTCATTACGAAGCCTATTCCGTTTGTCAATTCAGCGTCCGACCTGCTTGCCGAAACCCTTGATACGCCATCGTCGCCGGTACGGCGCCTGGCCCGAATGGTATTCAGCGTCATGGAGCAGCAATACGAACGCAGCAACGTGAAATCCACCAAGCGCCGAGCCACAGCCTGAGAGCCTCAAACGCTTAGCGGATCTTTTTTGAGCTGAGGAGGGTAGGGGGTTTAAGGGTTCGGCTTCATCTGGTGGCGCTTGCGGCAGAAACCGACAAACGCCTTGCCGGGAAACCCGAGTTCAGGCATGCCGCTTTCCACCCACCAATCACGCCATTCCTGCTCCAGGAAATAGACATCGTAGTTGGGTGCAACGAGCCTGGCGTCATGATAGGCCTCGGGGTCAAGGATCGGATAGCGCACCTCAGCTTTGGCGGGCTGCCAGTTCATCCGGTTCCTGAAAATCACCATCTCATCCTCGAGCGATACCTGGTAATCGGGCAGGTGGTCGTTCTGGACCAGCTCGCGGATCATCGACTTGAACTCGCGGTAGTGGCTGCTCGCGCCGGTTTTCTTGTGCAGAAGCTCAAGGCCGATCTTCCATTCGTCCTGCTCGCCGCAATGCTTGCGCGCCAGCTCATAGACGCGGCGGTCGATAGGCTTCCTGAGGCGGAAATAGTCGCGGCTTAAGGTCAGTACCTCTGACCCCTGAATAATCCGGTAGACCCAGTCCGAGAGGCGCACCTTGAGTTCGCTCATGCGCCCCGATTTCGTCTCTCTCACCACCCGCCAGCTCTCGATCAGGCCGAAGCCTTCCGTAATCTCCTCACCATTGGCTTTGATGTTCGTGGTTATCCGGGTCCCGCTCAAGCGCTCGAAGGCCTCTTTCAGGCGGCGATAGCCATCTCCGCTTGTCTCGCGATTGGTCCATACCAGGAGTTCGTGGGCGTTCAAGTGAAGTGTCTGGGCCATGGGTTCGCCCGCATTCTTCTTGGCCATGACCTGCGAAATACAGTAGATGAGGATGTCCTTGTCGTAGATCGTCGCAAGCCCCTTTACACTGGGCGCAATCTCGACCACAACGTTGCGGTGCTCGTAGCGCAGCACTCGGGTGTCTGCCTTCGTGGCGAGCGAGAAAATCGGATGCTCCATGCTCGCCATGTCGTCCTTGGGAATGGCATCGAGTACGTCGCAGATGAAGAGATCGTGATTGGGGTGGCGCTGCAGGAGCAGGGCGGACTTTGCGGTGTTCCTGTCATCCCGCAACTGCGTCTCACCGGGAACTTGATCGACTATCGTCATGCATCAAAACATGCTTCGTGGTTTCTGAGGAGGAATCTAGCTTCGTGGTTTTGTTGACGCAAGCACTATTTTCGTGGTTTTGTTGACGGAACTAGATTATTCGTGGTTTTGCTGACAGGAATCCCCAAGCTTTCAGGGAAAAGTTTTCGTGGTTTCGTTGACGTTTGTTTCGGGGTTCTGCTGACACTCTTTCGTGGTTTCGTTGACGGCATGGTTGGTAAACCGACAATGAAATCAAGAGCCTGCCAATTCTTGTCCACCGTTTAACACGTTCTTTAACAGATTTATAACACTGGCCCCAGACAAGTCTTTTTCAACAAGCACACCCCTTCCACAGCAAAAACAGCCCTCTCTTGGAAGCTCAAGCCATCGAGGCTTTCGCTTCCCAAGGAAGAAAGCTCTTCCTTGACCATCTGGTGAAACACGGCGCGGGGCTGCGGGGGCCTATTAGTTGATTCGCGCCATGCGCCTGTTGCATGTCCGCGAAAGCGTCGCTATCGTCTGCCCGCTCAGCCATTGAAAAAACACGGGGAGAGAGGGTTGTCAGATCTCGACGAAGCTTTCAGGATGTTCGACGCGTTCGCCAGTGTCGGCGCGACGCGTTTTGACCTGACGCACATCGACATTGATGGACAAAAGCGGGGATTCCGGCCTCAGCAGACCATCGGCCAGCTCAGGAACTCATTGCCAAAGCTCTTTCCCGGCGCAGCGCGGCGGCAAAACAACATCATCGTGCGTCCACACAGCGAGAGTACACACATCGTGCAGCTGGACGATTTGGACGAATCCGCCTTGAAAAGGGTGGGGGAGGCCGCTTTCCTTACGCTCAAGACCAGCCCCGGAAACCACCAGGCCTGGGTAGCGGTGTCGGGCCTCACTGACCCCCAGGATGCCAAAGACTTCGCCCGCAGGCTGAGGAAAGGCTCCGGAGCCGATCCAACCGCCTCGGGTGCCACCCGCGTCGCCGGCACCACGAACTACAAACGCAAATACGAGCCCGACTTCCCCAAAGTCGCCATCCTTCACACCACCCCCGGCCGTGTGGTCTCTGCTTCCCAACTGGAAGCCCTCGGGCTGGTTACCGCGTCGGAGCCGGTAAAACCTGTAACCGTGCTTCCCCTTCGCGTTTCCCGCCGACATGAAAACGCGATACGGGCCCGGAAATGGCCAAGCTATCAAATGTGCCTAGACGGAGCGCCAGAGAGCAAGAGCAGACCGGGTCAGCCGCGGGAGAGCTTGGCCGATTTTACGTGGTGCAAAACGGCGCTGGATTGGGGCTACAGCATTGAGGAAACGGCAAACAAGCTCCTGGAATTGAGCGCCAAGGCACGGGAGAATGGCGAGAGATACGCTTCTTTGACGGCCAGCAACGCCGCTGCTGCCCTTGAAAGAAAGGGCCATGGGCGGGGCAGGGGGTAGGCGATTCCCTCACCAGACATCCATTCATGCCCGGTTGCGTGAATCGCCCAGTTGTGATGGCCATTGACTTAACGTTCATACTTATATACAGTATTCCATATAGTGACCGTATTTATGGACGTTGTTTATGCGCAAGAAGAAGACCTCCGTCACGTTTCCCCTTCCCGTCACCCGCGCCTTGCGCCAGCTCGGCCATGATCTGCGGGACGCACGGCGGCGGCGGCGCATCCCCGCCGAGATCGCCGCTGAGCGGGCGTCCATCAGCCGCACCACGCTGGTCAAAATCGAAAAGGGAGATCCGGGCGTTGCGATGGGAAGCTATGCGACCATCCTGTTTGTGATGGGCATGACCGACAGGCTCGCCGACCTAGCTGACCCCACGCACGACGCGGTAGGCCTTCAGCTCGAAGAGGAACACCTGCCCCAGCGGATTTCACGGCCGCGCAAGCCGAAAGGGCAATGATGGAAAGGGATGTTTTTGTGTACGTGGATCTTGCCGGCGTCCCCCATCTGGTCGGACGCCTGTGGGCACGCGCGCGCAAGAACAAGGAGGGCGCCACCTTTGAATATAGCGACACCTGGCTGCAACATCCGAACCGGTTCTCTCTCGAACCGGCGCTAAAGCTCGGCCCGGGACCATTTCACACCGTGGCTGATTCGCCGATGTTTGGAGCTATTGGAGACTCGGCACCCGACAGGTGGGGCAGGGCGCTCATGCGACGCATGGAGCGACGGCGCGCGGAACGCGAAGGACAAACGCCCCGCACTCTTCACGAAATGGATTACTTGCTCTTGGTGGACGATGAGGCGCGCGCGGGTGCGCTGCGCTTTTCTGAAATCGAGGGCGGGCCGTTCTTAAGGCAGGAAGAGGCCAAGCGCATACCGCCGCTCGTGGACCTGCCAAAGCTGCTCTCGGCCGCGCAGCACGTCATGGACGAGACCGACACGGACGAAGACCTGCGTCTGCTGTTTGCGCCCGGTTCTTCCCTCGGCGGCGCTCGCCCCAAGGCCTCCGTCCGGGAGAAGGACGGTCATCTGGCGATCGCGAAATTCCCGCGCAAGGATGACGAGATCAATACCGTCCTGTGGGAAGCGGTGGCCCTTGCCCTCGCACAAAAAGCCGGAATTGCAGTGCCGCCAGCGCGCGTCGAAGCCGTTGCCGACAAGCCTGTGCTGCTTCTGCGGCGTTTTGACCGGGACGGGAAGGGGCGCATCCCGTTCCTCTCCGCCATGAGCATGCTGGGTGCGAAAGACAACGAGACGCACAGCTACCTTGAAATCGTGGACGCCCTGCGCCAGTACGGGGCCGCCCCAAAGGCGGACATGGAGGCGCTGTGGCGGAGGATGGTTTTTAGCATCCTCATCAGCAATACCGACGACCATTTGCGCAATCACGGCTTTCTGTATGCGGGCAGTGACGGCTGGCGGCTGTCCCCGGCCTACGACCTCAATCCCGTGCCCACCGACATAAAACCGCGTATCCTGTCCACTGCGATCAACGAGGATGACAGCACCGCTTCCCTAGCTCTGGCGATGTCCGTGGCGGGGTATTTTGAGCTGGAGACTGACAGGACCCGCGAAATCGCCGGGCAGGTCGGCAAAGCGGTGTCGAAGTGGCGCAGGGAAGCCGCGCGGCACGGTCTCAGCAAGACCGAGATTGAGCGGATGGCTTCTGCTTTTGAGCATGAGGATTTGAAAGAGGCGCTTACCGGATAGTCTCCATTGTTCCTGGCAATGCGGCAAGACGGTTGCATTCTTTCGCTCGGAAGACTACTCGTTGGGTACAGAGTTAAGCCTGCATCCGATCTGAATCACGATTATGACGCTGCCGCCTCCTGAATGTAAGGTCTACACGCCATCACGCCTAGCCCACGCCATGGTGCAGGCCATAGAACCGAATCTCCACGATTATTGGCTAGATCCCTGCATGGGACCGGGAGCCTTTATTGCCCCGCTGAGAAAGACAGGCGTCCCTAAGGAAAGGATTGTGGGCATCGACATTGATCCCATGGCCGGCGCGGAAGATGGTGCTGCAACCACTGTGCGAGGCGTCGATTTTTTTAAGTGGTGCGCTTCGTCTGGCCAGAAATTTACGAAGATAATCGCTAACCCGCCTTACGTGGCAATCCGAAAGCTGCATCCTCGGCTGCAACGTTCCTTATTGTCATTCGGGGAGGAGGTGGACGGTTCTTTTACGCTTCGGTCGAACTATTGGTGTGCCTTCCTTTCAGCGTGTCTGCGGGTGCTCGATCCTAAGGGAAGTCTGGCATTCGTTTTGCCTGCTGCCTGGGACTACGCGCAGTACGCATCAGACGTTCGACGCGCCGTCCATCAGCAGTTTCAATCAGTGGAGGTGCATCGCTCCCGCGAGCCTTTGTTCGCCGAAGTACGGGAGGGCTGTGTCGTTCTGGTTGCGAAAGGCTACCGCAAGGACCCGGTGAGATCCGTGCGCATCAATCACAACAACGCAGACGCTCTGGTCACGGCCCTTCTCCAGGGCGACGGTAAGCCGACCAAGCACTACGCCTCGGCGTTGACGACCGACTTATCGCTCACTCCATTTTCGGATCTTTACGCGGTCAAGATCGGGTGTGTTACCGGGGATGCCAAGTATTTCCTATTGCGAGAGTCCGACCGCATCCGCCTTGGTTTGCCGAAAGAATCCGTCAGTCCCGTGTTGTCGAAAGCACGGCATCTAACGGTTGCTTACATGAACACAAAGGAATGGGAGCGACTGCTCGAAGCCGACGAACGGGTTTGGTTATTCAACCCGGAACCCACCGTGCTGCGGAGGAAAGCAGTCCAGGCGTATCTTCAACATGGTCGTGAAAACTGCGATCTGGAAGCATACAAGTTGCGTAACCGCGATCCCTGGTATCAGGTCCCTGACGTTCGACACGGGGCCGTGGGATTTGTGAGCGGAATGACGAAGCTTGGACCGTGGATTTGCTTTCGGGAGAAACTGGATCTAGCTACCACCAATACGCTCTATGCCCTCACCGCGAAAACGAAAATGAGTTCTGAAGAGCGAGCAGCATGGGCTCTGTCTCTCATTTCTACTTCTCCGCGGCGCCAGTTCCATGCGATTGCAAGACGCTATCCTGACGGCCTTGCGAAACTTGAACCCCACGATCTCAGTTCCCTCCGGCTGCCGACGCCGCTGCGCACCAAGCGCGCTCCTGAAGAATATGGGCGGGCAATCAGTTATCTGGTCGCGGGCAAGATAACTGAAGCGGTCGCTGTCGCGAACACGTTTACGAGACGGCCATGAGGCCTTTGACTATCACTGTAACAAAGAACTTCAGGCCCAATTCGACAGATGAAGGCATTCCTTGATGTTAACGCCCGTCCAATCAATCGACACCCTTCCGCGAGACCCGATTGATGAGACGCTGTTTCCATTACTCGAGCTGGCTGAGAGGGCCGTCGCTACGCATACGCGGATACCGGTGCTCTCGCTTTGGAAGCGGCTGCCGTTTATCCCTCTTTTTGCTGCGCACCTCCATTTACGATGGCCTGGTCAGGTCAAGTCCCTTCCACTTAGCCCCCGGATCGGGATCTTTCCATTTTTTGCATCCGATCTCGATCTCCTGTGCCGCCCACTTTACAATGTCCAAAAAGCCCAGTCAGGCCGCCAAACGGCGCGTGCCAAACGGTTTTCGGAAAGTCCCCCTCCCAAGGGCGAGCTTTATCCAGATTGGGAGCAAGCGGTTGACCGATGGCGGCACAAACTCCAGCATTTGGTTTTGCCAGCTTCTTCCTTTATTTCGATCGATCGTGTCAATGAGAGCGGTGACATCAGGCAGGGACACCGTCAGATCATCGGCCGATTTACCCCACGAGGGGCGCCCCGGCCGCAGCTTCTTGTGCCCGCCAGAGTCGAAGTGACTCGTCAGCTGATCCGAGCCTTCGGCAGTCTCGACCTGATCCTCGTTAATGTCCAGAACATCAGAGGAAAGCAGCTGGCTGGCTCTATTGAATATTTCCTGCGCGAAATACCAACCACGCTTCCGACATTGATCCTCGCCTCGAGCCCCGCGGACCTCATGTTCGTGGGCGCGCTGGAATCTCCGTCCAAAAGCCCGGTCATCCTAACCGGCCTCAACCGCCCTTCTGCCATGAAGGTGAAAGAGGTAAATCGGGACCGGGCGCAGGCTGAGCGGCAGTTTTGCTTTGCGACAGAAGGCCTCGCCGAAAAATCTGACATCATGTCTCGCCTCGTGTCTCAGGGCAAGCGAACTTGGTGGGCAACAAGACAGTCAATGTCCGTTGACACTCCGCGCGAAGCCTTGGCCTTTGCAGGGCTCTATTCCGACATGCTGGATCGGACTCCCGGATGCGAGCTTGAACTCTTAGAAGAGACCAAGCGACTGATATTGCAAGAATCTGAAAACTCCGCCATGCGAAACGAGCGCCGGTCTTCTCTAATTCAGGCTGTACTTCATGATGCGAAGGGCGGCAGCTTGTTGGTTCTCGTGCGGTCCGATAGTGCGGCAGAGGAACTCAAATCGATATTGGCACGCTACATGGACGTTTCTGTCGCAGACCTGTCATCCCTGGGCGTCAATGTCTTAAATGTCTTTGGTCCGTGGCCCACTGCGGTATATGAGACTTGCGTCGCCTGCGGATATTTCGGCACCAGCACAATCGATATGCTTTTCGCGAGCGGAGCACGCGCCGGAGTACTGATTGTCGATCCTATCGAGGCACGTGTCGCCATCTGGGACATCGAGAAGCGCTTTTGTAGCGTACCTGACTTGCCGGACGCGGTCACTGCTGATTTTCGCGATCTCTCCGCAATGCTCGAGGCTATCGCTTCTCCATCCGCCACACCCATCTCGCTTCCGACGCTGTCTGGAGATCTAATGCGGTCAGGCAACGCGGCGACGGCGGCGTCTTTCTATGCCGGCAAGCCAACCTACGTCTGTTTGTGTTTTGCAGACGGTTCTACACAGCAAAGCACGGCGAATGCCCGCTATGAAGTCGCAGGAAGGAAGCGCTTGCAATTGCAGAGCGTAGCGGCAAAGGATTTGCACATCGGCGATCAGGTGGTTCTTCTCAACGATGATGAGCGGGCCGGGTTTTCTGAAAGGCTGCTTCAGGCAATGGACGAGGGGCGCTTGCGAAACGACAAACAGACCAGGTCGACCTGGGTGTTGACTCTGCGTGCGATCCGCTCAGGTGTCAAGATCTCCGTCCCTGAGATAAAGCGGCGTATGCAGAACGAGGGTGTCGCGGTGGATGCGAGCACTATCCGAACATGGCTGCCGTCGGCTTCGTCGGATGAATGCGGAGTTCCAGAGGGCGAGGATGCCTTTCTGGCGTTCGCCAAAGCAGTCGAAATCTCGATGCCCACGGATATACTCTCTGAGTGGTTTATGTCCATCAATAGGCTACGGATTAATCATCGTAAAATTGGTCGGGAGCTTGTTCGAGCAATCCGCGGCAACTATCTTGGCCGACTTGATCCTGCCAGCGTCGCGAGGATGGAAAAGGAATGGGGCGTTGAAGCGAAGACGTTACTCGAAGCCGCCCGCGTTGCCACTATCGATGACGTAATTCCTTTGGGCGGTGAGTCGCATGATTGACGATCAAACATATAACGTTTTTTCAAGAGCCTTAGCAGAACAGATCAGCTGCCGAGCGAAAGGCATCGACGATGAGAGCGCACGCATTGTCAATGTAAGACCGCAAGAGCACATCCTCGCGGGCTTTCTCACACCACGCTCGGTTGCGCATCCCGGCGATTTAGACGCCAATTCGGAACCCGACGATCTGCCTCGAGACTCAGCGTTTGAGCTGACTTCCATTGGCCTCGAATGGCTTGCAGATCAGGAAGCTCTTAATCGCCTCGACGTGCTTTCGGCATCGCTTTCGCTAAACGTTTATGTCCGCTGTACCCCGACATTCGAGGAGCAGAAAAGATTAGGCTCATGGCGAAGGGATCGCGGCGGGGGGAATGCTCAGGCACAAAGGACTCAGCCTGTCATCGCGGTCTGGCGGCGGCTTCAAATTCCCGAATTCTCAGTCGAAATCTCGGTGGGACGCCTTTTAAGCGACAAACGCCAAAGGGTCGACATCTCGCCGTCTCTTGTTTTGGACTCCGGTAATGTGCCACCCGACATTTATTCTGCTAGGCAGGTGGTCTACCTCACTGAATCTGAATGCGATTCAGAGCCCGCATTTACTGCCGCTCTCAGTCGTGCCCGAACCCGCCCATTTTCATCATTCTGGAGGGCGTTCGTAGATGTTCGGCTGGTCAGCGTGCCTACCGAACCTCAGTCGATCCGTGTGGCAATGCGGGTCATCAACGATTCGCCCGCGCCCGCGAAGGCGCAAAGCGACTTTCTGGATGCCAACCTCTACGCAGTCCGACTCTCCGTCGCCATACCTAAGGAAGTTCACCGCCCGACCATTTTCCAAGAACTTCCTGCGAGCTTCCGATATGACCGTCGAATGCCAGGCGTGGGCATCAATTCCCACGTTTGCGAGGAACAGAGTGGTGCGCTACTGCAACTGACCGCCGAAAGCGTGCCTTTGACCGAAACGGCACGCCTCGAGGCCCGAGAATTCCCGGACGCTGTTCCCACCTTTGCCGCCTTGGCCTCAAATCCGACCCCAGTGCTTGAATCTCTGGTGCAGCACATGGAGACCTACAACGCCAATCAATGGGCGACGAAGCTCACGACTCTCTCGGGGATTGAGCTCGAGAATGCAACGAAGTCGCGACAAGAGTTCGAGCTCGAAGTCCATCGGTTTAAGCAAGGGCTGGAACTCTTGAAGAATCCTAAGTTTCCGGCGGTTTCGCAGGCGTTTCTCCTAATGAACAAAGCCATGCAGCGGGCCAATAAGAACCACGAACAATGGCGACTCTTTCAAATAGCGTTTATCGTATCCCTCCTGCCGGAACTTGCATCGCGTGAGTACCCTGACCTTGCCGCCAAGGACGACGGATTCGTAGATCTTTTGTGGTTTGCAGCCGGAGGCGGCAAGACCGAAGCCTTCATGGGAATCATTTTATGGCAGGCATTTTTTGACAGGCTCCGGGGTAAGCAGTTCGGAAATACCGCATTTGTTAGATTTCCTTTGCGGCTGTTGACCTTCCAGCAGCTTCAACGTTTGGCGGGCGCTCTGGCTGCTGCTGAGCTAATAAGGAAAGAAACCGGCCTGAAGGGCGCTCGCTTCAGCATCGGCTATCTCGTCGGTAGCACAGTAACTCCGAACAAAATAGACGACGACCTTCACAAACGACTTGTACGGCAAGGCCTGGACCCAAAATATAGACGCATCTTTAAATGCCCTTTTTGTGCATGGCCCACAGCGCTCAATTATGAGTCTGCGTTGCGGCTTATCGAGCATCATTGCGAGAATTCGCAGTGCCCTGGGGGAAAAGAGCGGCTACCTGTCTACGTGACAGACCAAGACATTTATCGGTACTTGCCAACGGTGATCGTCTCTACCGTGGACAAGCTTGCCCTGCTCGGACAGAATCATAGGTTCTCTAACCTGTTTGGTCGCATCGATATCATCTGCGGAAAACATGGCGCGAGCTTCGGGAAAGCGAATGAACTATGCGATGCGGCTGCAGCCGTCGCTCGTGGCGAGCATCCGCCAAATTGTAGTGGCTGGGGGGCCCCGGTCTATTACGGTCCTTTTCATGACCTGGCTCCCGCGATCCTGGTCCAGGATGAACTCCACCTTTTGAACGAGGAACTCGGTACGTTCGATGCACACTATGAGACTGGCACTATCGAGCTCTTCAAAAGCCTGGGCGCAAAGCCTTGGAAGATTATCGGCGCCACTGCCACGATCCAGGATTTTGCCAGGCAAGCCTGGGAACTATATCTTCGTGGAGCCCGGCAGTTTCCTGCTCATGGGCCCGACGCCGACAACTCCTTCTACTATTGTCCCAGCCCGGAGAAAATCGGACGCATTTTTGTGGGGATTCTGGGCGTCGCCAGAAAACATACGCCGGCAGTGACGAAAGCTCTTTCAATCTTCTATCAGCAGGTTCAGAAAGCCCGAGACGTGATCGCCGGCGACCCAGCCAAAGCCGCGTCTATCTATGGTGTAGGTAATTTGACGAAGGCCGAGCAGAAGGACCTCCTGTTCCTGTATGAGCTGGCACTGACCTATGTCTTGACCCGAAAGGGTTCCGATCAAGTTGCAGAAGCTATTGAATCGAGGGTTCGCGGCGAGCTACAGGATAGCTCGCCCCAGCACGGTGAACTCCTCATAGAAATGTTTAACGGCGGCGTCGATGTCTCCCACATGATCTCCACAATGGACGAACTGAAGACGGAGACAAGTGAGGCCGATCCAAGCACGCGCACCCGCGGCATCGTGACCACGAACATCATCGGGCATGGCGTCGACGTCGACCGCTTCAATGTCATCTTCTTTGCAGGATTCACACGACTCGTAGCGGAGTATATCCAGGCATCTGCGCGTGTAGGCCGTCGATTTCCGGGCATTTCCATATTTGTGCCCACCCCACAGAGCGAGCGCGACCGAAGTATCTTCGACCGATTTGCCAAGTTCCATCAATATCTCGATCGCCTTGTGGACCCGGCGGGTGTGACGCGATGGCCGGAACCGGCGATGCGGCGGACGCTACCGGGACTGCTTTGCGGGTACCTTATGGGTGTCGCTTCGTCTTCCTTGGGGCGCCCTCTCGCTACGGTTGAAGCGGTACATGACGCCCACGGCGATTCAAGGGCCGGAGCATTGGCGCAGGATGAGATTGTGAAATGGATAGTCGCCGCCTATGGCTGTAAACACGCACCCTCTCCCCAAAGATATCAGGAAAGGCTGACTCGGGAAGTGAAGAATAAATTCAGCTCGATTGTCAACACACCAAGGCAACGCGGCCGTCCACGCGCCCTCGGTGCCTTCCTCGATGCCATGAATAGCCTTCGTGACGTTGATGAGCCAGCCGATATACGTATCGGAAATTCAGAGGAAGCCAAGGCGCTCAGAAGGTTGATCGATGTCCAATAGCCGCGACTACGCTCCCAGCCACAACGACGAAGCCGAAGGTGCCCCCGAACGCGTGCGTCCGATGCAGCGCGGCGTCTCGCAGCTCTTGTTTAACTATCTGCCTTACAGGACGGTTGATTGGGAGGACGGCCTGGCCATCGTCCAGCTCGGCGATGTGAAGTTCTCAACGGTCTGGGAGGAGGAGCGTAAGGCGACCCTCCTGAAAGAGATAAGAGAATCTTTCGACCGCTGGATAGTTCGCGGTGGGCGAGTGGATTCTACTTTTCCTCCCGATCCGGCGCGCGAATATGACAGGTTCACCGTCGGAAGTCCGGCATCGATCGATGCTAGCGTATTACAAGCGGCAATGATATGTCAAGGATGCGGACAGCTCATCTTTGAAAAGAAATATCAACGGGATGCGCCACTTCTCTGTCCGAATTGCAACGGCTTTCGCATACACCAAATTCCTTTCGTGTTCGTGCACGGCTGTGGCGAACTCGTTCCAATTCAAGAGTGGCTGCCGGCCACAAAGAAGAGCAGCCAATCAGGCGCTCTACCGGAGGCCACAAAGCATCCTGTCCGCTGCTCCCAATGCCAAAGTGGAGCACACCTCTACATTCCCGGTAGGTCGGACCGTGTAAAGGACATGAAAGTCGTATGTCGGAAGTGCAACACGGTAGCCTTAGAGCGTTTTACCGCTTCATGCCATCGCTGCCTGAAACGCTTTGGCCGGGAAGGAGCACCCGCGAATCAGATAGGAGGCACGACCGCATCGGCTCTGGCAATGCGGCTAGCGCGTTACAGCGCCAGTGATACTTACTATCCCCAGACGATTTCGGTTTTGCGGTTGGACAAGCCACAACTCACCAGCGTGGACGACGAGATTTCTTCCACGCTTCGTCGACTACTGCCTCAGTCGCGCAGACCCGAGACCACCGGATCACCTTCCGACCGCCTCAAGGCACTCTCGGAGCGCATGAAAGCGGCCGAATCTGCGGGTGATGCAGCTGAGCAGGCACGCTTGCTCGCAACGATTCTTGAAATTGCCCAAGGGAAGGCGCGGGGGCCTGAATTGGCTGAGGCTGGATTACTCAACGCCGTTTCGCAGGAGCTCGAGAAAGCAATCAAAGAGAGTCTGGCGTTCAGAGGGACAGTTAGCATCGAATCGGCCGAAGTAAAGGCGCGTCGAGAGGGCGAGACCGCCGAGCTGCTAACGCAAGAAACTGGCAGGTTGCGGGCTTCGCTTGGTCTCAGTGAGCTTCTGTATGTAGACGGCCTTCCGATCATCACTGCAACATACGGTTATACGCGCCGGGATTTTGAACCGACCTACGATGAGCTGGGTGCCCAAAACCTGCCCGTGGAGATCAGGGCATTTCCTTCCGTGCAGAAAGCAGCCGCACAGCGACTGGGCAAGATGGACCTAATCGGAACGATCCCCATTCTGGCGCGTGAAGGCGAACATGAAGGCATTTTTATGTCACTGGAGCCAGATCGGGTCATCGAATGGCTGGCCTTGAACGAAATCACGCTTCCTGACCTTCAACTGCCATCTATCGCGCGGATTCTCGCAGCGCTGGAGCCGATTGATCGAGACCGCTACTACGACTCCATCTGGAAACTGCGCATACGCCGAATGGTATTTGGACTGATTCACAGCTTGTCCCACGCGGCCATGCGGGCAATGACCCGCTACGCTGGGATCGATCGGACATCCGTTGCAGAGTATATTTTTCTCCCGCTTTTGGGCTGTGTCGTCTACGACAGTTCGAGCAGCTTTAAGCTAGGGGGGGTCGCGACCCTCGTTCGGGATCACTTGGCAGCGTTCCTGCGAAATATCGCGGATGACTCGGTGGAATGCCTATACGATCCCGATTGTTCCGACCACGCCGGAGCCTGCCACGGCTGTCTGCATTCTCCGGAAATATCCTGCCGTGTATTCAATCACGGCCTGTCTCGTGCGTTCCTGCTCGGCGGCCATGCACCGTGGGTTGATGTCTCTGCGGACGCGCGAATAGCTGGCTATTGGGAGATGCAGGGCCGCCAGCGATGAAGGTCTACGTTGTTACCGTCAAGTCGTATCCGTGGCTACTTCCGCCGGTGGAAGAGGCACTCAGGAAGTCGGACCTCGGTGCAGCAGGCGATGTTTCTAAATTAGCGAGGAACATCCGCGTTCCAGGCGGGCGCCCTATCTCGGATGATGAGGCGTTGGTTGCCTTCAATGCCTTGTGCGATCTGGGCGTGCTCGAGAGGAACGGTTCGCGCTATGTCTTGAACAGGGACCGATTTGCCGCGACCGAAGAACTGCGCGGTGGCGTTCAATCGGCAGTCGACATTTTGCTCGAGAATAAGACTGAAAGTACGACAGACGTGCAACTCTGTGTTTCACTTCCGCCCAGCCTGTCCCCCGCAGCAGAGCATGTAATCCATGAATCCTCAACCGATCTTCGCAGCAGCTTACTGGATGTAATTGCCTCAGCGAAGCAATCACTGATTGTCGCTTCTCCCTTCTGGGATGCTGGTACGACTGCGGAAATGGTCGCCCTTACGGGCAAGAAGCTCGCCTCTGGGGTACAAGTTTCGCTTCTTGGCAGATTCTCTCGAGAACTTCCGGCTGAAGTAAAAGCGCAACTGCGCAAAATAGCCGGCGATCCCGGCTGCGCAATCTTGTCGTGGTTTGAGGGGATGGGGAGCGAAACTCAAACGTTTCATTTCAAGGCCATCAGCGCCGATAGAGGACACCGAGGCTACATGGGTAGTGCCAACATGACTGTGTCCAGCTTACGATCGCGAATGGAGTTAGGAGTCATACTAAGTGGAACTGCAGCCGCACAATTAGACCGAATTCTTAGAGTCGTAGTAACAATGGCTGCGCCTTTCAATGTCTGACAGGGAGGCAGACGAAATCACCCACTAAGTTGCCTTGGTGCACCACTTGCCCACAATCCATCACCGAGTTCATGACACGAGTTGCCAGCCTCCCTGGCGCGTGATAATCCGGTTTATCTCGCCCAGAAACACGGCAGGGGGCTGCGCCGAAACCCTAGATGGGTACTAAAGTTAATGCATTCAGAGAGTTAAGTGGATCATTTGATGGCGTCCACGACCTTAGAATGTCCGTTGTTCCATGTTGTACCGAAAATTATCTTGACACGCTCAATTCCCTCGTGCCAGTATGCCTTGGTACAACGGAGGACAACATCGTGACCAAAGAATCGTATCGTGCGGGCAAGTCCAGATCCAACCGACCTGGGTGGTCGATCAGTTTCAGGCACCCGCTGCGTAATGACTCGCGGGGGCGTCCTGGACTGAAGATGCGGCGTGGTTTGGGCACGCCCGACGAGACAGAGGCCGAATCCATGGTTGATGAGATGAATGTTATTCTCGCCGACCAAACTTGGTGGAATGCGGCCAAGCGCTCGGAAGCCGCGTTGCGGTTCTCCAAACCGGTAGTTGAGGCGTTCTACGACGAAATTCAGGCTGGTCGCAATGACCCGGAGGCTCTCCGGGAGGCAAGCATCCGGCTTCCGAACAAAGACGATGGCTATTCTCACGTCTTATTTGTGGGAACGACCGGCGCGGGCAAGACATCACTTCTCAGACAATTAATCGGCTCCGATCCCGACGAAGATCGTTTCCCGTCCACCGCCCCCGCCAAAACCACGATTGCGGATATCGAGGTGATTCAAAGCGAGGGTGGTTTCGACGCGGCGGTCACCTTCTTCACAGAATTCCAGACTCAGGCAAACATCGAGGAATGTGTGATCGATGCGGCTCTGGCTGTGCTTGAGGATGCTCCTCTGGACAAAGTCGCCGATCGCTTCTTGAGCCATCGCGATCAGAAATTCCGCCTAAGCTACATCCTTGGGAGCTGGCGTATCACGGGTGATGGCGACGAACAGGACGAAATGTCTTTTGATGATGCGCCGGCAACGGCCGTCCTAGACGACGAGGGCGGGCTCACTGAAGCGGAGCGTCTCGCCAATCGCGAGGCCATCTCGGTCTATTTGGAACGTATTTCAAGCTTGACTCGTTCGATTGTGAAGAAGCTCAGCGACGAGCTGGGAGTTGACGTTAGGGTCGCTGGGCCGGATCAGGATGCTGCGCAGCAGCTGATTGAGGAGAACTTTGATGCGTATTTAACGCAGGAAGAGAGCTTTCACGAGTTGGTGCAGGACGTACTCGAAGACGTCCGTGGCCGGTTCGACCTTGTCACCGCAGGGCAGCTGCACCGCCGGCCATCCGGTTGGCCGGAATTGTGGGAGTTTGGCTCCACAGATCGTGCAGAATTCATCCGTCATATCCGATGGTTTTCGAGCAACTACTGGCCACAGTTCGGGCGTCTGTTGACGCCGCTCGTCGACGGCATTCGGGTTCGAGGACCATTGTTTCCTGACTTTCTGGAAGGGCGGTCTCAACTGGTACTCATTGACGGCCAAGGTCTCGGGCACACCCCCGACTCGTCATCCAGCGTAACGACCCATGTGACGCGCCGTTTCGGGCAGGTTGACGTAATTCTCCTTGTAGATAATGCGCAACAGCCGATGCAGGCGGCGCCTCTTTCCGTGCTGAGGGCAGTGGCCTCAAGCGGGCATCACCGAAAGCTCGCGGTCGCCTTCACGCACTTTGATCAGATCAAGGGCCAGAACTTTCACAAATTTGCAGATAAGCGCGCGCACGTCATGGCTTCGGTCCTGAATGCGCTCTCCAGCCTCAGAGATGTTCTCGGCGTCACCGTTGTGAATGCAATCGAGCGCGGCATTGACCCGCGATGCTTCATGCTCGGGGGGGTGGACCGGGACCTTGCCAAACTGCCGGCGCGGGCCGCGGATTACATGAGGTTACAGCTTTCCGATATGCTCGACCTCTTCCGGCGCGCAATCCTGCCGCCCCCGCCAGCCGAGGCGCACCCAGTCTACGACCCGACAGGCATCGGTTTCGCCGTTCAGGATGCCGTGAGTAAGTTTCAAGGACCTTGGCTTGCTCGACTGGGCATCGGCACGTACGAGGGCTTTCGCAAGGAACATTGGACGCGTGTGAAGGCGCTCAACCGCCGGATTGCCGGCGAGCTCGACGATGAATACGACACGCTTCGGCCGATTGCTGACCTGGCCACGCAACTAAGGGAATCGATCTCGCGGTTTCTCAACAACCCCATCGCTTGGACGCGTGAGCCCGCTGATGAGGAGGAAGCGCAGTTGACCATCGATCACATTCGGCAGGTAATCGAGGTTGCCCTGCAGGACCTTGCAGTCCGTCGTTTGGTCCAGAATCATTTGGCCGACTGGCGAGCGGCCTATGACGGCCCGGGATTGCGAGGTGCTGGCTCCACGTTCCGCCGCGCTACTGCGATACACGGCATTTATGATGCTGCGGCGCCCGTGCCCGATGCCGTTATGACCGAGCCGTCCGCTTTGTTTCTCCGGGAAATTCGCCGCATAGTTTCCTCGGCAATCGAGGCTTGTGGAGGTGAAGTGCGTCTAATCGAAGCCGCGTAATATTTCTTTCTGCGAGGGCGTCTTGCTTCAGCGATAAGTTGCGTCCGCCGCATCCGTGGTTGCCGCTGTTGCATAAACGGCCTCGTTACAGAGGATTTTCAAAATCCTACGCTAGCGAAATTCGAAAGTCAGGCCGTCGCAAAAGTTAGGAGGTTTGCTCCACGACCGACGATGAGAGAAAAGCGGGACTCTGGCAGAAGCAAATCTTAGTCGCAGAACCAGTTACTATCGCACCGATTTTCGCAACGGTTCTTTAGCGTAAGTTTTCTGACAGATTCTGCGATGCCCCCCAAAAGGCTCATTGACACGGCAATGTAAGCTATTTAAGCTTACATGTATGGAAGGCTTGGGTCCATTCATGCGTTGCCGTCGAGATGAGCTTGATATTTCGCTTCGGGAATTCGCGAAGCGGCTCGGTTGCTCTGCTGCATTCATCTCTGACATTGAGCTCGGACGCCGACATCCGTCAGAAAAAGTGCTGGCCGAGATCGCTCGGGTTCTTGATGTGAAGCTGGAGAAACTCCAGGCAATGGACGAGCGCGCGCCGATTGGCGATATTAAACGGCTTACCCAGAGCGATCCACGATACGCACTGGCGTTCCGAACGATGATTGACAAGAAGGTCAGTGCGGAAGAATTGCTGGCACTGGCAAATCAGAAGAAGGACGACAGGCAAACGAAGCAGAAAAAATGAAGACCATCCGATCCAAGTCGGGACCATTCTCCGAGCGGCCTCATTTCGAACCCAGCGAAATAGACCGGATTTGCGACGACGAACTGCGCAAGGCCGGCTTATATCCGGGCTCTCCGCAAGCAATCCGGGTGGATCGTTTTGTGGAGAAGCGTTTCGGAGTGGCGGCAGAGTACGAGGATTTGCCGGAAGGGGTGTTGGGATATACGAAATTCAGCAAGACCGGCGTCGAAGCAATCATCATTTCCGCCGCCTTGGACGCGGAAAAGGGCAAGGTAGCGCAGCGCCGGGTACGAACGACAATTGCCCATGAAGCCGGACATGGATTGCTTCATGCATATCTCTTCGCGCTAGAAGACAAGCCCCTCCACCTTTTCGATGCGGACAGCCACTCTGACCACCAGATCCTCTGCCGGGATGTCCAGGGCGAAGAACGGAAGGGCCGGACATACGATGGCCGATGGTGGGAGTTTCAGGCGAACCGTGCGATGGGCGGCCTTTTGTGTCCCAAGGCGTTAGTGCACGTGGCGCTGCATCCGTTTCTTAGTCAGAGTGGTTCGCTCGGCGCCGTGATTTTGGATGAAAGCCGCCGCGAAGACGCAATACGCTCGGCTGCCGATATCTTCGACGTAAATCCCATCGTCGCCAAAATCCGGATAAATGAGCTATACCCGGTCGAAACCGGTCAGCTCCGGCTATAAATTTTTTTGTTGACGACGTTCGCACTGTACGCTTACACTGTACTGGAAAGACTCGACGCACGAATTTATATGGAACTGACTGATTCTGAGCTGCTTTATTTCGTCCACAACCGCCTCAAGCTCGAAAAGGGCAAACGTGGAGAATTCCTGGCGCAAGTAGATCGCCTGATTGAAAAATTCACCGCCGCAAGCGCCGGCGATGAGGTGATCAACATCAAGAGATTCCTGAAGACAGGTTCTCTGCGCAAGGGAACGGTGCTGCGTCCGAAGGGCGATTTTGGCGTGGACGCCGACGTGGCGGTCTTCCTGAACACCAACGGGTCCTCGGCCTACGATTTGGCGAACCTGCATGACCGCATCCGCAAACTCCTGAAAAAGATCTATCCGACGAAGAAACTTGAGGATTTTACGGTCCAGCCACGCACGCTTGGTATCCAATTCCATGATTCCGGGCTTGCCATGGACTTGGTTCCTCTAATTCCGATCGACGGCCCAGGCGACTATGGATGGCAGCCTTCGTCCAGGGGCGAGGCGCCAGTCAAAACCAGCGTCGCGAAGCAACTGGAGTTCATTCGTACCCGAAGGAACGCCTACCGGAATTTCACCGCTCTTGTGCGAATGCTGAAATCTTGGCGGAACTTCCACGAGCTCGACGACAGCCTCCGGTCTTTCACAATAGAGCTCATCGTCTGCCATCTGCAGGACACCGAAGGGGTCCCCGGCACCCTCGAAGACGGCCTTTTGCGTTTCTTTCTATTTATCGCGAGGACCGAATTGAAAGAGGCGATCACATTTGCGGAATGCGGAAACGTGAATTCCTTTCCCAAAGATCGGGTTGTGATTCTTGATCCGTGCAATGCCGAAAACAATGTTGGCCGCAAGATTACGGACCAGGACTGCACTTCCATCGTCGCGAAGACGCGGGAGGCCTGGGAAACGCTCAGTTATGCCAGCAACCACGGGGGTAAAGTGCAGACATTGGAGTTGTGGAAGGAAGTGTTTGGCCGCTCGTTTGTGATCGAGGAATAGCATGGCTCTCTCCAGTACAGAATCGCTAATCGAAACGTACACTGTTGCCGACATCGGCAAGGTGATAGATTGTGTGGCCGCAGATTTGGACATGAACGCTCAGTCGACGGCTCTTCTTACGCGCGATGAAGCCAGGAAGTGCGCTGCGGACGTAAAGCTTATGGCACAGAAGGGCTATCTTACCGAAGCTAATATCGTCCTCAGGGATGGATTCGGTATTGTGAAGAAGGCCGCCAAGTACGAGGTCTCAACGAACGCTTCAACGCTTAAAGCCCAACGCCCAGGCAATAATCTTTGGCCCCGCATACCCGGCGGCAGCCTAAACGTGATCGTTCAATACAGCCAGAAATGGCTCAATCTCACCGGTGCCCAAAGAACCGCATTCATTCAGACAATGGCAACGGGGCTATCTCCATCGAATATCGACGTCTCTTTTCCTTCTCTGACCCGAACTGCAGATCGTAACTACGTCAGCAACGGCTGGGGAGTCGTAAAAAGTGTCTACCAGTAATTCACCCAAAGAACAGGTACCTCATGAGCGACGTAGTTCAAATAGCAGACCTCTTTGAATTGGAGCTTGAGCTTCCAAACAACCCCATAGCAGCCGTCTCGTCGCGGCTGATTGGCTTTGAGAGCCGTTATCAGCGCCTTCGCCGTGATCTGCGGCTGCTGGCCGATCCCGAAGAGGTACGGGCATGGAGTAAGAAGCACCACCACAAAGAACTCGTGGTTTGCGCCGTGGTAGCGGATCGGTATCCGCTTGTGATATTCGCTGGAGATGTCGGCACCGGCAAAACGGTTACGGCCGAGGGCGTGTGTGACAGGCTCGCACGCGAGGCGCGTCATGATGCGATGCTTTTCAAGCTCAGCACCCGCGTTCGCGGCTCGGGTAAGGTCGGCCAGATGAGTTCGCTGTTAAATGAGGCGTTTGACGCCGTCGTCAAGCAAGCAGGCAAGACCCGCCATGCGTTCCTCATCATAGACGAGGCGGATTCGCTTGCTTCCAGCCGGGAGACAGCCCAGAGCCATCACGAGGACAAAGTCGCCGTGAACACGATAATCCAAAAAGTTGACGATCTCCGGCGCCATTCCGGCCGAATTCTCGTTTTTCTCTGCACCAACCGTGCTGACGCTTTAGACCCAGCGATTGTCCGCAGGGCTGCCCGGACGGAGATTTTCGAACGGCCAAAGGACCAGGAGCGTGAGGAATTGTTGCGCATGGATCTCGATGGCCTGAATATCAAGGACGACGCCATTCGCGAACTCGTCCGGTTAACAGGCCCGCAAAACGGGAGGCCAAGTTTCACGTTTTCAGACTTACGCTCCAAACTCCTGCCCGATGCCCTATGCCGGGCCTTCCCAACGAGAGCACTGACTAGCGACGATCTGGTTCAGGCGGCGAAGGAAGTGCAGCCTTCCCCAGCGGTGAAGAACACATGACGCCCCCGGCCTCCCCCGGAGCCCATCCTTTGACCGCCGCCCTTCTTCTGGGCCGTCGTGTTCAGGTAGCGGGGTCCGCGAGTCCCAACACTGACCCCAGTTTGGTTCGTTATGCGCATGAGATTGTCGGCCAACTGGTCCGGAGAATCGTATCGCTCGGAGGCGGGATTGTTGCCAGTGTGGGAAAGGAGCCGCGTCCTGCTGGCGCTTCGGCCGACGCACCGAGCTTGATTTTCGACTGGAGTGCGCTTGAGGCTATAGGGGAGTCCATCAAAAATAACCATGTTCTTTGGCCTTCGAGTTTTAGCCTTCCAATCGTGCTGGTATCGTCGGAGAAGTCCGAAGCTGAGATACCCGAGAGTCGTAGACCGCTTTACGAGTTCCTTCTAAACAGTGGAAAAGTTCGGGTGGAGTCCATTATGGCTGGCTCTCGTGCCGCCGTTTTTCTCCGGCAGCGCCAGGCCCAGTTCGGAGATGCCCTGGTCATTCTGGGCGGGGGCACGGGTGTTGAGCATTCGGCAGATCTGTATATGACACGCCGCAAGCCGGTCATGCCTCTGGACCTCGCCATAGGCGCCAGCAGAGACGACGGCACCGGCGGTGCCATGCGTTTGTCCAAACAATCGCGCGCGGAACCGAACCGCTTCATTCGCTTTGGCCCGGCGGAAGCGGGGACCGAAGGCGCAGCCCTATCGACGATCGCCACGCGCAACAGCAACGTGGCGGCGGTGGATATCGCGGACCGGATAACAAGATTGATTTCCAAGATCGCGCGCCCAGACGCGTTCTATGTGCGCCTCCTCAAGCCCGATCATCCTAAGTTCAACGCCGTTGAATCGTTCTTCCGGGATGTGGTGGACCCGGTGGTCGAGGAGGCCGGCTTGAGCCACATTGAGATTGGCACGAACAAGGCCGAGCATGCGTTTATGAACGTGGCGATATTTGAGAGCCTGCATTTCTCCTCCCTGGCCATCGTCGATGTCACAGGAGAGCGCCCGAACTGTTTCATCGAACTCGGATACGCCCTCGGGAATGCCACCCGTGTACTTGTGACGGCAGGGGAGGGGACAAACCTTGCCTTTGACCAGAACGCAATACCGTGCCATTTTTGGAGGCCCGGCGATCCGACACCGGCCAGGAAGAAGGCTCTGGTGGAATTCTGGGAAAAGTACATCAACCGCCCGCCGATCGTAAAGCAGCCCTAGCCCATATGAAGGAAGTTTACATATCCGTCGATATCGAGGCAGCAGGACCCGTTCCCGCAACATACAGTATGCTCTCTTTAGGCGCAGTGCCAGTACGGGACCTGAGTGCAACCTTCTATGTGGACTTGCAGCCCATCAACGAGAATTACGTCCCGGAGGCGATCCAGGTCGTGGGTCGCACCTTGGACGATTTTCGCAGAGTCGGCAAGCAACCGAAAGAAGCAATGGGGGCATTTCGCGACTGGATCGATTTGATAGCACCCGGTGGGAAGCCTGTGTTTGTGGGCTTCAACGCCACATTTGATTGGGCTTTTGTCAATTTCTATTTTCAGCACTATTTGGGCAGCAATCCCTTTGGGATCGGGGGTATTGATATAAAGTCCTACTACATGGGGCTGAGTGGGTGCAGTTGGGAGGATACGAAGTCCAGTCGCATTCCAACCGCGATGAAGGGCAAATCACAACACACGCACAACGCGCTGGACGACGCGATCGAGCAGGCGGAAATGTTTCGGCGGATGAGGGAACGCGCGGCGGACAAGAGGTAGGAATATGGCTTTGGTGTTTCAGTACGGCTCCAATTGCCTAGAAAGACAAATCAACGGCAAGGAACGTCTCTGTGGCGATGCGAAATTCGTATGCATAGCGGAGACGGTCGATGACTACCGGCTCGCATTCGATGTGTTAAGCGCGAAGCGCGGATGCGCAGCTTCGGACATTGTTGCAAGCCCAGGCAGTAAAGTTTGGGGAGTGCTGTATGAAGTGCCTGACTATCTTATCGCTCGGGAATCCGCCAAATCCCAAGGCCGGAAGTCACTTGACGCGATCGAAGGGCAGGGCAAGAACTACAGAAGGACTACGATTGCTCTGCGGCGCGATGACCAGCAATTTGTGAATGCGCTGACGTACCGAGTTATAAATCCGACACTGGGACTGAAGACGAATCTTGAATATGTCGGATATATCGTCGCGGGCCTTCGAGAACACGGAATACCCGAGGCATACATCTCCGAAGTGAAGGGTATCGCCAAAGCCAACAATCCTGATATCGGTGAACAGTTGGAACTACTCTGAGAGATAAGCAGCCAATGAAGAATCAGCCATCCGGCATGAACGAATTTAACCCAGTGCATGCCCGGCTGCTCGTCGCTGGAAGTCTCATTCAAACGCAATCCGCCGCTCGATTTCGCTGAGCGTCGCCAGATCCTTCCGCCTGTCGTAGAGCTTGGTGGTACGAGGGTCGGAATGATTCGCCATATCCTGGGCGGCTTCGAGCGCCCCGCCGTTATGTAAAAACACCGTAATGCCCGTTCCCCGGAACGTGTGATTGCAAAACGCCTCCGACAATCCCGCCTCCCGGCAGCGGTCCTTTACCATGCGCAGCATGTCGCGCCGGGTGATTGCCTGGCCGGTCATATTATGCGCCTTGTCGAGCGCCGGGAATAAGGGCGCTTCCGCGTCGCCGCTGCCCGTGGCCGCCAGAAAAGCGTCCAGGAATTCCTCCGCCTCGCGGTGCAGCCAGACCAGCTTTTCCTTGTTGCCTTTTTCGAGAAGGCGCAGCCGGGCGCGCTTGCCCTCCAGCCGGTAGTCGCCGCGCTTCAGATTCGCGACGGCACTCACGCGCGCAAAGGTGTAGGCCATGATGGCGATGGCGGCCCGGTCGCGCAGGCCCTTGATGTCCGCAACATCCTTATACCCCCCGCCGTGTTTTGCTGGCACCCTAATCCGCCGGGTAATGGGGATGGAATCGAGTAGCAGGCGCATCTGTTCCGCCTCCATAATGGGCGTAATGCCCACCTGCCGGCTGAATCTCGGTCCTTTGACGAACATTGCCGGGTTTTCGGGAACGACCTGCTTGATGACCAGCCAGTTGAACAGGCCGCGCAGCGCCGCCAGGTGCTGCTTGATGGACGGCGCGGTTAACGGCTTGGCTTCAATGTAGGCGGAGACGTGCAGCGGCCGTATCGAGGCGAGTTGAAGCCCATGTTCCTCACACCAGCGGCAGAACTGGGCAATGGCCTGGACATACGCCATTCGGGTGTTCTTGTTGCGGATCGTTGCGGCGAAGAATTCGAGGAAGTGCTCGCTGGCTTTGTCGCCGGCCGCGGCGATGATCGCCGGCACCGGAAAGTCCGATGAACGCACGGCGGGGAGGATCTCGACGCCGGGCTGGGTCACACAATGCGTTTTCGATGGAGTGCCATAGACCGGAGCGACCATAGTTGAACTTGGCCGAACGGTCAACCGGATTACGACCCATAACCTCTTTTATGGGACGCAATCCTTCCAGCAGAGAACACACGGTAATCGTTAATTTTCATCAATGAATGGCAGGCTCCGTTTGTCCATCGCGCTGACACGGACAAATCACGGTGCAATTTATCTCTGAAGATGTGGGGCACAACAATTCGGAAGATTTGTCGCTTGCCTTCAAACCCACTCGCTCATGTCGAAGAAGATGAGCGGTCATCCCTGATGGAAATAGTGACTGAGTCCTCAAAATCGTACCAAAATCCGTGTGCAGCCACCAGGGCGTCGAATTCTTCCCGCCGCTTTGTCAGCCACGCATCCTCTTCAACATCATCAGTTATGGGATGGAAGATCTTGTATAAAGGGCCTTCAAACCACAGCGTGAGACATGGGATATCTTCCGGATTCTCATATTCTGACTTTACCTTGGGATCTAAATCTCGCCAGCCTTGGTCATGCGCCAGCTCGTGCTTTTCGAGCCAGCTTTGAATTCCATTCTTCAGAGCCTCGATTTGAGCGGCTGTTTTCGCCATCGAATCAAACCTCCTATACGTGGCTAACTTCTGTTTTACGTGAATCAATGAGAGTTGGCAATCAGCGCGCCTGCGGGCACGTGACGCGGCATTTGGCCGATAACAGAATTTATCAGACACAACAATCAGAAAGAGCAGGGCACCCTATCTCTTCGACAACTCCAACATCCCGCTTCGAAGAGTAACTCTCCTCTGAGCCGCGACGCATGCGGCCATCAGCGCTGCGCATGCGCCGTCGCCGCGTGCTTCGGCATCGGTAGCCATTGAAGCATGCCAGCAATCCTGGGCCGATCCGCTGGGGAAATATTCGAGGCAGAGACCGACAACGCGAACATCGCACCACGTCTGCACGGCCTCCATGACGCGACCCTTGAAGTTCTCGTTAAAATTGAAGCCTTGCTCCACAGCGCCCGTTATGCCGGGCCGTTCCCGGCGTACGCCATCGCTGACAAAAACAAACCCCCAGTCGCTGCTCAACCGGGCCTCACTCCATTCGAGGCATTCCTTACAGAAAGCCAGAGCGGTGGCCGCGTTCTTCCGGATATCGCCCCACGGGTCAGCCAGAGTCGCGGGGTTGTGCTTTACCGGTAACGCCGCCACTTCCGCACTTGGGTTCCGTCCGCCGATGTTGCGGTCTGCGGCGAGACAGGTCCGCAGCAGCACCTCGCAGAGATTGTCGCCATGCCCTTCGGCGTGGGGAGCGATCCGCACACTCCATCTGTTTTTGGACGCTAGTTTAGGGCGGTATTTCAGGGAGAAGCCAACGGCTTTGATGTCACACCATTCCTTAATGGCGTTCAGAACATGGCCCAAATCCGTGGGATCGAGTTGGAATCCATTGATTCTGCTGTGCGCGTGAGGCAACTTCGGGCGTCTCTCGTTCTCGAAGATGGCCCGGCCGGCGAAGGCGGCCTTGGGCCATCCCAGACACTCATGGCAAAAGGCCAAGGCTAGTGCCATGAGAGACTCATCCTCCTCTTTGTTTAACAGCATGCGTTCGACCATACCGGGGCGGAGGGTTATTTCAAGTCGGACGTTACGGAACGCTGCCTGGCTATGAATCCTCCAACAGGGACGATGGTCAGTTGTAATCTTCAACGAAAAATGGCGGAGATTCTTTATAGAATATTGGCGGAAGTGAGGGCAGTTTGGCATCGGTAGCGGCCGACTGGCGATTCTCGAAGCCGCCAGGGTATTCCAAACCTTCGCCGCTCAAATCCAATCAAAGTCACACAATTATGACTTGGTGGCTATCGAACGCGCCTGACCGGTTTTGCCTTCTCGCCATACTTTATTTGTCTGGCCAACTTTCCGGAACAAGTGCCGGTGGCTTAGTCCATGGCTGCTCAACAAGAGCATCCTGAAACCATTGGTCCCGAAGATTCGCATGCTCGGTTATGATGAGCTGGAAGCCGGGGACATCCTTTTCCGTGAACCTTCGCAGCAGCTCAAACAATCGGCGAACCGCGGCCAGATCTGCGTCCGCTTCCGTCTTCTGAATTGAGCCATCAGCCTCTTGGTAGACCTTTTCCGAGGGGAAGTAGACTTGGGTTGGTTGGTCGATCAGAAGGAATCGTGGTATAGGGCGGTTGCTCTTCGCAGCAAAGCGATGCACTGCCAGCAAAACAGATAGGTGATAGGCAAGGTGGTTTTCGGCACCTCCGGTACGGGCCATTGGCACTGGTCGTTCCGGGCGGTCAAAGACGATTGTGAGATTGTTTACATCGAATCGCACCGGAAACGCGTCGAATTCGGCTTTAAAGGCTTGAATATATCGCGAAACCTGCGCTGAAATATTATTCAGAATCGAAACCATCCGTTCATTGCTGCTATCCGCGCCAATCTTTTTCTCCAGATCGTCAACCTTGAGCTTGAGGCGGCGATGTTGTGACTCGAGCAACGCGAGTCCTTCGTTGGGAACGAGAGTCTCCAAGAACAGGCTGATGCGGCCGACCACACGCGCCGCCGCGTTGTTGCGAGAGCCCATCTCCGCCATGATTCCATTCGCCGCAATCGCGGCGGAAAGCTCGACTTCCTTCCTCCTGATTGCGTTTACAGTTTCCTGAGCGGCACCTTCCAGCTCGACCAAGTAGGCTTCCAGTTTAGGGCGCTGGCTGGCAACGACACTCATTTCTGCATCTAGCGTTTTGAGCTCGTTGAGCAACACCTCGCCGATGGGAGATTCTAATGCCAGGTTTTCCTCGCAGAAAGGCCACTGCCATTCGCCAGTCTGAACGTTTCTGGGGAGGGCATTGATCGAGGCCAGCCGATCCTTCTGCTCCGCTGCTTCGTTTTCAAAGCCAACAGCCTTATGGGAGAACTGGCGCGCGGCGTCGATCCTCGACTGAATCTCACGCCGATCTTTGCGCAGATGGCTAAGCTCGTCCTCCAGCCCAGAAATTCTTTGGCCGTCGTCCTCGGGAAGTGACTCGGGTCTCCATGACAACACCGCGCGCAAGGCGTCAACCACGCCGTCCCCGTCGGTGTGCTGGTCGAGCGGTCCGATAATGCCGACAGCTTTGGCCTCCGAAAAAAGGCCAATGCCCGTCTCCTGGGATGTGTCGATAGCTTCCCGAGCCTGTTCTAGGAGCTTTGTGTTGACCTTCAGATCCCTCTGTGCAGTTCGAAGTTTGGCTTCAAGTTCGTATCGATCGCCGGACGAAACGCCGAGAAGTATTGGTAGGGTGTCGCGGATTGTTTGTGGCTGGAATGGCTCGTTTTGGCGATAAAAGAGCTGATCCTTGTTGGCCACTAAGCCTTGTTTCTGGAAGAGGTAGTAATACGTGTGCTTGACGGTCGTATCGTAACGGTCTCGTGTGTGTTCGATAGAGACTTCGGTTCGGTTCTCCGGGATGCCGAGCAGCCGCGACAGGAGGGCAACCACCGCATCATCATCGGTGTTGACCGCCATTTCTTCGAAGGCGGGTACCAGAAGTTCGGCTCCACGTCGCTGCATTGCGACGCTGCAACTCGTGCCTCCTTTGGCAGGCGTTGGCTTAGCAATCAGCACCTGCTCGGTAGGAAACTGATAGATTACGGCGAACCATGCCACTTTGTCGCGGATGACACCTTCGGGCACGTTGCATGTCGAGCGCCCCATGCAGTACTCGATGATTTCTGAGAGCGCCGACTTTCCGGTCGACGATCGACCTGTAATCACGTTGATTCCGGCGACTTTGAACTGGAGGTCTCTGCGTTGGCCATCATGGCTGTAGATGTGGATCGACTTGATCTTCACGGCCGCACCCCGAAGGTCGCATACACCGTCACGCGATCTGCGATTCGGGCGAATTCCTTCCCGACGATGCGAGCGACGCGCTGGCAGGAGACAGTTTCGTTTGTGCCGGTGACGGATTTGCGAACCCGGTTCGCCACGGTTTTCATCCGGCCGTCTTGCGACACGACGAGGCAACCTTTCTCCATCAGGAGGCCGAAGGCTTCAAATGCAAAAGGTGTCAGGGCTCTAGCGCGGCCTGCGAAGCCAACCAGAAGCTGGGAATTCTTCTCAACGGTATTCAAGAGGTAGCTGCGCGGGCTGTCTGCAATCACTTGACGGGACTCTTTCTGTAAACACAGAGGTAATACGAGCAACACTAGGGAGAACGGCATGCCGTCCGGGTTCTCTTCTTCGTATCCTTGCAATGCCCTGAAAAGGATCAGGCCGCAGAAAGCTGGATTGAAAAGGTTTCTAATCTCGATTGGTCGCTGATCCCACCGCTTCATTTAGTCACCACTAGCAATTCACCGATGCGGCTGAGGAAATGAGGGTGCCAGTATACTCGGGGCAGCGGGCGGGAGTTCGCGAGAATGTGGAAACCACCGCGCACGACGTATGGTTCGGTCACGCGCTCCCGGATGCGGAGCGCACTGATGTTACCGCTTTCGAGGTCGGCCCAGTTATACAGGGCCTTGCCTGCCTCCAGAAGGACCTCATTAGCACTTTCCTTGCTGAGGTTTTCAAAGACTACGTCCTTGTAGCGGTTCCACTCATCAACGAGGCGATCCTCGTACTCTTCCATTTCGCCAGGGGCCAGAAGATTCTCGCGTGCCCAAGCCGACCGCTGCTCGAAGGCCCTGTAATAGTCCAGGATAGCGTTGCGGATTCTATTGGATGTGATGCCAATCTCCCGCAACTGAACAACGAAGAGCCTTGGGTCGTTCTCTGCATCGACTTCATCCGCGGGCGCCTTCCCTCGAAATGTGATGGGGAGGTTATCAGATTTGTACTCGTCTGCCAAAGCAGAGAGCTTGTCCGATATCTCATAGCCAAAAATCGGCTCTGCGCGCTGACCAGACAGCAGTTTAATGACGATATCATTCCACCAGCCCTCAAGACGCTCGAAAATGGCTTCCCTGTGCTCGCGCCGGACGCTGCGCATGTATCGATCTTTAATGATGGGCGGAACATCAGTGATTCGCGGGCCAGCATCGAATATTACAATCCGCGACAAAAAATCTTCCATTTCTTCATCGCTGAGTTTGCAAAGGTCCTGAGCGACTTTTTTGATCATCTCTGAATCGGTTGCGGCGAGCGCCTCGCGCGCAAGTCGTGGCAGCGAAACCTCCTCGCCAGCCTTATCACGAAAATCATGGAGAAAATGCCGCAGAAAGGAGGTTTCGGAAACAGCACTTGTGGTGAACAGAAAGAACCGGAGGCTGGCTTCGCTACGCCCATCACGGTTGTAGCGCACGAACCAAATCCGGACGGACTTCCAGAAGTCAGTGGAGAGGTCGGTCAGGCGATCGCCGACTGCCTTGTGCTTAAGAGAGCCGAGTGTCTTGATGCCATTCTTGTCGAGGAAATCAAGGTCGTCGTCCTTTTCGATTAGGACAGAAGTGCTCTCCGGCAACTCCATGAGCCTGAGCAGCCCGAAGCGCGGCTGGTAGAAGTACCCGAGGCCCTGTTCGCCAGCCGAAAACTGATCAGTGGGGGCACCTTTCATTTTCGCCTCCGTGTGGCTTGCTTTCAGGTTGTGGAGGATTGTTGCTGGTCCTTGCACCCCTCTTAAACGCGGCGTTCCGATTTAAGGAAGGGCACGTCATTCATCACCGTCCACCATTAATAGGCAGCGCAGTTTCCGCTGTCGATTGACAACGTACCACCAGACTGCCCCGGATGCAATCACCAGACACGTCGGCGCATCAACGGACCACATGCAAATTGCGGATGTCCAAGACCCCTCAAGGTGAGGGCGCTCGTATCCATGCTTCGCGAGAGCAAGAAAAATCACCGTCTCAATGAGGTGGATCTCTGAATTAACCTCTTCAATCGCCACCATGGTCGTCGCCGGCCCGAGCCTTCTTGTATTTCACATGATACGTCGGACTGTCGTCGGGCCTGCTTTTGCGCCGGTCGTAGAGGCGGGTGGTGGAGATATTGGCAGGCCCAGCCACTCCTGGACTTTGGCGATGTCGGCCTCGTGCGAAAGGGCGTTCGTCGCCGCTGTCGCGCGCAGCGAATGGACGCGCAGCCCGTTCACTTCGGCGCTGATGCCCGTTGCGAGGCCGTATTTACGAACGATGTTGCGGTAGATCGAACCAGGATCGAGATGCTTGTTCAGCGTTTTTGTCCGGTTATTCTTGACCGGGCGGAAAAGTGGCCCATCCAACTCCCCGCCGTGCTTCGCCATCGCAAGATATTTCTCGATGAGCCGTATTGCCCCCGGATGCGCGGGAATATACCGGATTCTTCTCGCCCTTGCCCTCGATGCGGAAGTGCTTGACGCCTTCGCGAGTCTCGATGTCGCGTACTCGCAGCTTGCAGAGTTCCCCCGGCGGATGCCGTGATAGAGCAGAGTGGCGAGGATCGCACGGTCCCGCTTGCCTTTCAGCGTATCGGGGGGGGGGGCGCCGAGCAGAATTCCGGCCTGATCCTCTCCCATGGCGGGAGCGCTGCCTTCGTTATTATTGGTCACCGGCCTTTTCTCGCCATCAACTGGATTTACCGCGATGGCATTACGTTCGCAGAGATATTCAAAGAGTGAGGAAAGCGCAGAGAGCTTGCGCCGAATGCTGGCGGCTGCCAGCTTGCGCGACTCCAGATGTTTTCGCCAGGCAATGACGTGCGCGCGCGCAATCGTGCGCAGCTCAGCGGATTTCGTCAAACCGGTAAAGCCTGAACATTCCTGCGCGTCAGCTTTGTATGCGCGCTTCGTTTCTCATTGGTGATGTTTGCGAGCCATTCGGTTTCGGGAGGGATGTCGGCGAGATCGCTAAACTGCGCGGGCGTTAATTTCTGTTTACCAATGACGACAAGATCGGACACCACCTGCCCCGGTTGTTTCTAACGCGATAATGTGTTTTTATCGGGTTAGAAAGTCAAGCGCGACAGACGCCTGCGCAGCTCGGTCCGACCCGGCAATTCGTTGCATCAGCTCGACAGTGAACGCCCAAAGGCTTTGGCGGAAGGTCGCATCGTGGTCCGGTGCGTGGAAACTCATCATCACCTGGTAGAGGTGACGGTTGGCTACGGCTTTGTGAGTCCCATTTGCTTTGCGATAAAGTTGTCGAACATCCTCACAGGAAGGAGTCTGAGCAGAGTCCAGTTCTTGAAACGTTGCGGAATGACCGCGTAGCGTGCCTTCGGTTTCGCAGTGCTGAGTGCCACATGGACGGCTTCGCCCAGACGCTCAGGGGGTAGGCCATTAGTACGTGCTTCGTTGACGATCCACTTCTGGAAGTTCTGCACCGCCTCCCAATACTCGGTCTGCTTGAACTCACTCAGATCTTCTTTTTCACCCTTGTCGTACATTGACGTGTTCACAGTGCCCGGTTCAATCATCACGACGTCGATGCCAAATAACATCAGTTCTATCCGCAGCGCGTCCGACATTCCTTCGAGACCACACTTAGACGAACTATAAGCACCGATAAGGGGAATAGGGATTTTTGCGCCGCTGGAGCTGATGTTCACGATGCGGCCGGCGGGACCCTGCCTCTTCTTATCCGTTCCCAAAAGAGGAGCGAAGGCTTGGATTACGACAAGCGGGGAGATCATGTTGACGTCCAACTGCCGCCTGTACTCGCTGGGCTTCAGATAAAGCAGTGGCCCGCTCACCACAATTCCTGCATTGTTCACCAGGCCGACCAGATTCCTGTCGCCTATCATTGAGCCGACCTTCGCCGCAGCTTGATGTACGGCGTCGGTATCCGTTATGTCCATCACGAGAGGCACGAAGCCGTCACCGAACTCTTTTTGCAAACGATCCGCGTCAGTCTGCTTGCGTACAGAACCGAACACGCGAAATCCCTTTGAAATTAGGACCTTTGTAGTTCCCCACCCAATTCCGGTGGATACCCCGGTGACCACGACATCTTTGCTGTTCGCCATCGCATGTCTCCTAAGAAGAGAAGGTCGTCCATATCTATGACGGTAAACTAAGTCTCCGCCGACGCTCGCTGCGGTCGCCCAGAGCTTTGCGCATATCGGCGCCAGGCGAAATACGCGGGAATGCCCGTCAAGATCAGGCCCAGACCCGCGAACGAAGCCCCCGGCCGAGTCATCAGCATGTTGACCAGAAACCAGAGCGTGATGAGCAGAAACACCACCGGTGTCACGGGATAACCCCACATTCGGTATGGCCGCGGCAGATCGGGCCGTTCACGCCGCAGCACCATGACTGCCGCAATCATCAGACCGTAAAAGATCCAGATGCCAAATAACGAATAATCGATTAGCGATTCGTATGAACCAGTGAGCAGTAGCGCCGCCGACCAAATTGCCTGGGCGACAATGGCGAAACCTGGTGTGCCGTGGACCGGATGGACATCGGCGAATCTCCGGAAGAAGAGCCCGTCCGCGGCTTGCGCGAAATAAACTCGCGGGCTGGTGAGAAAGCAGCCGTTCAGAGTACCCACAACCGAAATCAGAATGAGCAGCGAAACCACTGTGCCGCCAGCTCCGCCAAGCACTCGGGCGGCGGCGTCCGCTCCGATATGCTCACTGGCCGCAATCTCAGGAATCGATAAAACATGCATGTACGCAAAGTTCGCGAGTAGATAGACTGCCGCTACGGTCACAGTGCCCAAACTCAGCGCGCGCACCACGTTGCGCTGCGGATCGCGGATCTCTCCCGCCACAAAGCTCAACTGCACCCAACCGTCGTAACTAAGCAAACACGCGATGAGGGCTACTCCAAACGCGCTGAAATTCACGCCCGGCGCCGGTGGGCCCAAGGTGGGTCCCGTGTGATGGCCTGCGTGCCCGCCCAGAACTAGCGCAGCGACGACGATAATCAACAAACCCACCACTTTTGCAATCGTAAAGGTGTTCTGAACAACCGCGCCGAGTTTTACACCACGGTAATTCACCCAGGCGAAGGTTGCCAGGGCGCCAAGGCTCAGTAGCTGCGACGCAAGATGCCCTAGCGGTACGAAGTACCCGACGTAGATGGAAACCACGACCGCCAGCCAGGCCACTTGTGCGGTGCGCGCGACTGTGAACAGCGACCAACCACAGAGAAACGCGGCTGCCGGTCCGTACGCTTCGCGCAGGAAGACGTACTGCCCGCCCGTCGCAGGAAATGCCGCACCCAATTCAGCACACGCCAGCGCGCCGATAAGCGAAACTGCGCCCGCGAACATCCATACACCCATGACCATCGGCATCGAAGGCACACTGCGCGCCACCAGGTTTGGAACGAGAAAGATGCCGCCGCCGATCATCATTCCAACAACAATGGCGATCGAATCGCCAAGGGATAAGCGCCGCGTCAGCTTCGTCCGGGGATGTCCGCTCGCGCTCTCAATCAAAGGCAACGCACTCGTGGGAAGAAATTGTTCGAGCGTACCACGGTCAATCCTCCAAAAGGGATGCATACCGACGTGAACGCCGGTGACAACCCAGCGAAATAATGGTGGTCGAGCCTAAGCGAAAAGTAAGTCTACGCCTCGTTGCCGCACGCGAATTGTCCCCAGGACAAGATTAGTCCGACTAGTGAATCCATCATGTGTCGGTCCTTTCAAAAACCAAATTCGAAGCCTCGGCACCATGGGAGTGCTACGGCTTCAAGCCCGCCTCCAGCACCGCGCTCAGGCGTGCGCCCGCCAGCGCGACCTGCTTCTGAGCCAGGGCCTTCGCGGCGTCCGTATAGTCCTGCGTCGCCCGGAATGGACCGTCGCCATCGGCTACGGGGGCCACGTACACATCAGCTTTCGCTAGGGCGAAGCTCTCGCTGACCCATTTCCCCGCGTCGGCGATGTCCTCGGGGGATTCCGAGGGAGCGTCGAGGCTGGCGGCAAACTTGTCCGCCGAAGCAACGCTGTTCCCGGTGCCCAGGATGTCATCCCAGAAGGCATGCAACTCACCCGTGCATTTCGTCGCGCCCACCGTGCAGAAGCCCACGTCGTTGCCTCCTGCATCGCCGTCAGGATGCGCGTCGGATACCTGCGTCGTGCAGTGAAGAGGCTGATGCACATCCCCCACTATGTGAAGGAGCCACACCAAGTCGTAGGACTTCAGGTCGGCGGAGGCATCCGAAGACTCCAGCACTGCTCGGAACACTGCTATCTGGGTTTGCGCATTGGGTGAGGGGATCTGTACCGAGCTTACGTCCCCGCCGTCCAGACGAAAGGGCTCATCCACAAAGTGCCAGTACTTGTGGCGGTTGAAATCATCGTAGCCAGTGTTGCGTGACGCCTCGGGGCCGGTCGGTCTGTTCCCGCCTTGATCCCCATCATTGTGGTAGCTGGGATCGCTCTTAATAGCGTCCGGCCACGTCGCCGCCAGCATGAAGATCATCCGCTTGCGATCAGCGCTCGATGTTCCTGCAGGGATTGCAGTCAGCCAGTGCGTCCTGTAATACGGGTTGCGCTTCAGCAGCTTGTCCACCCGCTTTCGCGTCTGTGAGTCGAGGTTTCGGTAGGCGACGCTGGCAACCACCATGTGCCCGAAGCCATCCCAGGCCTGAGCGGGGCTGACCATCGACACCACAAGCACCAGGGTCATGCAGAAGTGAAGGGCACGTTTCACATATCCCCCAAAGGCCAGATTCGACCCTGCAACAGGTCATTATCAGTAGTGCGACTGCACCTGAAAACTTTACACCGGCCCAGTCAGGAAAGCACATGATAACATCCACATGAGCGGCGCTTATCGCCGCCTACACATCAGGGGAAAAGGAGCCACATTGAACCTCGATTCGATCCTGTCAGATCTGAAAGCCGAACGAAATCGCCTCAGCCGCGCAATTGAAGCCCTCGAAGACACCGCCGTCTCCACATCCCAAGATGTCGCCAAGACCGTCACCAAGACTTTGAAAAAGACGGGCCGCAAGGCCTTCAAGATGAGCGACGAGGCGAGGAAGCAGATCAGCGACGCAAAAAAGAAGTGGTGGGCGAAGAGGAAGAGGCTGAGGTTGGGCTAGCTCGTACCAAGCACATCAGGAAGAAGCTGAAATCCACCTACAGAAATAGGCTTACCGCTTTCCTCATTCGATTGCTTTGACACGTCTCCATGCGTGTCGCTCAATCGGTACGGACCAGGAGTTACGTTTTGCATGCGAGAGACCGTTCGAAAACTCGCCCACCGGGCGGCACGGGGCGTCACGTCGCTGTGGTCCTTCCTGGCCGGAGCGATTGTCATTTTGGCTTGGCTGATAACTGGCCCTATGTTCCGGTTCTCGCCCGGCTGGCAATTCGTGATGACCTCGGGCACGACCATCTTCACGTTCCTGCTGGTCCTCCTGCTCCAGTATACGGAAGGACGGCAGACAAGAGCCATCCAGTTGAAGCTCGATGAGCTGATTCGAGCCCTCAAAGAGGCACGGACGCGGCTGGTCCATCTGGAAGAGCTGTCGGACGAGGAGATGGATCGATTGCAGAAGGAGTTCGAAGCCCTGCGGAAGAAGGAAAACGCTTTCTCCCGGCCCAAGGATGGCCAGCCGCGCAGCGACCAGTGAGCCTGTACGACGTTTAAGCAACCGAGCGCGTGGCGAGAGATGATCGGGTGAAAACTTCGACACGACGGCATGAATTCCTGTGCCTTTTGCCTGCGCGGCAATCGGGACCGTCGTACAGGGCAAAAAGGTGCCACCGCCGGGTTAAGAGGCAGCCAATTTCATCAATGTCGCCCTCTATCCTCAGAATGGAGGAATAGCCGCATCTCGCTCCGCTTGGTGCTGCTCATCTTGGGCCTCTCTTTGGCGCTCCTCATAGACACCACGCTCTTCGCGCGAAAACTCAGCATCTTCGCGGCTCACCCCAGGCGCGCCACCGCCTCCCAGTATCGCCGCGATGACTCCCGCCATCAGCACGCCAAGAAATGCCCTTTGTGTCGCTTGGGCATTTGCGGCCCCACCTTGCTGCTGTCTCTCTTGGGCCATCAACCGATGTGCCTTGTCGATCCACACCTTGGCTTCGGCGGGGTTTGCGTTGGGAACCTGATTGGCCTCATACATGCCCCCCAACACTTCGATCCCGAAATTATCCCCGGCGTGTGCGCTCTTCTGAGCCCAGCGCAGTGCCTTCGGCAGATCTCTCGGCTCTCCTATCCCTTCGTGCGCCATATAGGCCACGAAGGCCTCCCCGGTTGGGTTTCCTTCCTGTGCTGAAATGTGCAACCAGCATGACCCGGCGGCGAGGTCACGATGCTCCTGGGCCAGAGTCTTACCGCGCAAAAAGGCATAGTCCGCTGTCATACGCGCGCTGTTGCCCGCGTCGCATCTCGCGTCCTCGGGCCTCGGATGCGTCCGCTGATACACAAATCCGCCGTCCGATTGCAGATGGTCGGTGTCCGTCTGCGTTATCGTCATGGCAGGAAGCTTATTGCCCGCGACCGGGAGAAACTTCATCGCCGTGGCCGTGAGGTAGTTCGTGGTGTAGTAGCCCGCGTAGGAGGTACCCGCCACACACGTCTTCACATCCTGCGCCGTGCACCAGCGCAAACGCCCTCCCATGGTGCCGGCGAGCAGGAAATACGCCACAAAATGCTTGCCGTCCTGGCCTACGCGGTCGGACGCCCAGACATCGTCGAAATTGGCGGCGCGCGTTTGTGGCTGGGAGGACTGGGGAGCTTGTTTCGGAATTCCCGTCTGGGCGATAAGCGTAGAGGTGAAAAGAGTGACACAAAGGAAAAGCGCGACAAGCGATCGCATGGCTTGACCCTCCGGTGACAGTATACCACCGTAGTGGTACGCGTACCAGAGAAGTGGAATCGCGGATTTATGCCGTACCAGAGAATCGGTATGCATGGGGCGACAGCCAACCCGGTCTCTGCAGGTGCGGTTCGGCCTTCGGATAAAGAGGCTCCGCCAGGCGCGGGGCTGGAGCTTTACCTATTTGTCCGTTCACAGCGGACTGGCGAAGAACACGATTGTCGAGGTGGAAGCCGGGCGCACCGAGGCTCGGCTCAACACCATCGCGGCCCTCGCCGGTTCGTTCGGCAAGACGCCCTCGGAACTGCTCCGGGGCCTCTGAGACGGTCACGCCGTTGCCTTGCCCGCACAGTGCCCGGCCGTGTTTCCCGGCTCTGTCTACGCTTTCGCTCTTGAAGCGTCCGGGGACGTGAAGCAGCGCGCAACGCGCCCCACCCTCACCTCTTGATCGTTCATGGGCCGGAGGGCGTTTGTAGCGCCTTATCCGCTGGTTACAGATCTTGCTGATTTATCAATTGATGCGTTGTACCGATCCGTTGTCGTTGTCAAACGTACGCGTTGACGGGCGCACGCCTGCGCTCGAAATACGCTATGCAGCCGAGGACATGGAACACCAGGTCACCAGCGGCGGAGGTTGTGTCGATCCGATCTTCCAGGGACATGAACCTGACGCCTGGTTTTTTGAGCTTTTCCACAGTTTCAAGCACTTCCCGGAGCGATAGCCCAAGCCGCTCAAGGCGCGGGACACAGAGCGCATCGTCTGGGCGGGCATAGTTGAGCAGTTCCGCTAATCCCTCGCGTTCGAAGTTCCTGCCGCTGATCACACCCCCGAAAATTGAATAGCGCCTACGATGCCAGCTCCGGCCCGGCATTGGCCTGCCTGCGTGCCGTTACCGTTTCCTGCCAGCTCGTGGGCGCGGACGTAGTCGTAGTCGTGTCTGGGGCGGGTTTGGAGGCCAGTTCCTCTCGCCTGGTTTGCGCATTGACGAGCGCCGCGAACGCACCGGCGGCCGATGGGTCGCCCTCCTGGGCTTTTCGGGCCATTGCGTCTTTAATTCGCTGAAGGTCCTCTCCGTCTCGCACTATGCGCTGAACATTCTCGGCGTCTTTCTCGCTGAATCCTTCCATATATACCTCATTAGGTTGGTTGCACCTCGCACCTATAGCGCCTTCGCCCTCGCATTGCCAGTTACAGTTTCGTGACACCCCGCGCAGGGTGACAACGCGGCTTGGTAAATCAACTGATGATGGTAGTGGCGCTGCCGGGCGGCTCGCCAGAGAAACTGCCGGCTGCCCTCTTCCGACGCGGGAAGGCCGGCCTACTTCGCTTTACGGCCGCGTCGAGGATGCGCCTTCAGATAATCCAGGTGGGCCAGGCGTGTGGGAAGAATCGGATGATCGTTTGAGGCATCCTGCGATTCCTCCAAGACAAGCTTGTTGACCTTCGTTCCTTCCGCGCGAGCGTCCGCCAGATAGCCCAACAGGAGAGATTCTTTCAGTGCCTGCGGATCGCAGGTTGCGCGCACCGCTTCCTTGTCCGCTCTAAGCTCGACCTTGATGCTGTCCAGTCCGGGCTCCTGTCCCCGTGCGGTGTAGCTTATTGAGATTCGCATAATATAGTGCAACCAGAGGGGTTTGGCTGGCATCCATGTCAGCATGGGTAACCCGAAGGGAGTACGTCGAGACTTCGAGGCTTTAGAGCGCCGACGCCTGCAAGCGGTGG
>Ga0210398_10000273_pt1 | contig 62255 bp, 59 predicted proteins | sample IncBWC4OmetaG_FD_161047 | JGI IMG/M metagenome (GOLD analysis project Ga0210398, IMG submission 161047) | Forest soil microbial communities from Barre Woods Harvard Forest LTER site, Petersham, Massachusetts, United States - Inc-BW-C-4-O | ecosystem: Environmental > Terrestrial > Soil >... | reverse complement strand
TACCATCCGCAGAATGTCGTGGTGCAGGGAGTGCGCGTTAATGGCGTGATCGACTGGGTCAATACCGACATCGGCGATCGTCATCTCGATGCCGCGATGACTGCGGCAATCCTGTCGTCGTCGGCGCTGGAGCATCCGCGCTGGATGCGCGACAACGTGGCGGGTAATTCGCTCCGCACCCTGTTCACCTCGCTTTACATTCCGCTCTACCACGCAATGGCGCCGCTCGACTTCGAGCGCTTCCGCTATTGCCAGGCGGTCGCTTCGCTGTTGCGGCTCTCGATGCTCGGCATGATGCGTGCACGCGGCGCCGAGGTGGTTGGCTTCCGGCCCGAGGCTATCGGCGAAGTTACACCCGCAGTGGTGCGACTGCTCTCGCGCTACGCGGCGCGCAAGAGCGGCGCAGCCGTTCGCCTCGAACAGGCGAAACCGTTCCCCGTCTGATTCAGCCTCTTCACTATTTCGCGATCGCGTCGCGAAGTTTCCTCTCGTAGTGATTCGCGAGAGCTTCGAGCGGGGCACGCGCGTCGCCTGAAAAAGATGGCCCATGCATCAGCGCCAGTTTGCGCGGTGACAACGCGGCCAGCTTTCGCAGCATCGTTACCGTTTCGAGCGCGACCGCCGTAAACGGAAGAACTTTCTCAAGCGCGAGAGCCGGACCAAAGACATCGCCCTCGGTAAGCGCGGCGCAGTTGCCAGGCTGGGTGAAAATGTCGCTGGTGAAAAGCGTGCCGGTGGTCTCCTCATAAATCAGCCCCGCATCCCAGCAATGCGGCAGATGAGGCGTGTCGAGGCGCCGCACTTTCTTGCCGCCCAGATCGAGCACCTCGCTATCGGCGAGCGCGCGCGGCGCGCGATCCGCCATGTCATTGAGCCAGATGTTGCAGCCGATGCGTCCATGCGCGGCGACCGCTTTGGGAGCGACCGCGAGCCATTCGTTGAGCGAGCCGCATTCGTCGGATTCGACATGGCTGAAGGTGATCCAGCGCAGCCGCGCGATATCAATGACGCTCGCCACCGCCGCTGATATAGCGGGGAACAGTGGCCGCTGGCCGGTGTGGAAAAGCAGCGGCTGGTCGGCATCGATGAGAAACTGGTTGAAGGTAAGGCCGGCTGGTCCCGCCACTCCGGGAATCAGCGTGGAGATTCGATAGATCCTATCCGCGATTTCGTCGACCCTGGTTTCCATTGCGATTGTCCTCCGTCCCGCGCGGCGCGCCCGATTGGTAACGCGGGCGAAATTTCCGCGTCTCGATGAATAACACAATCTCTCATATATAATGTCATCTGAATGAGCGAACCGTCTGTGACCCCTCGTATCGACGCGATCCGCGCCTCGATCCGGCGCGATCCCATCGTATGGTTGACCAGCGGACTGCTGGCCCTGATCTATCTCGCGCTCGCGAATCGCTACGACACCTTCCGCAACGAGCTTTATTTCATCGCATGCGGACGCCATCCCGCTTTCGGCTATGCGGACCTGCCGCCGCTGGTGCCATTGATCGCCGCTGCCACGCAGCTCTTCGGCGATCACACCTGGCTGCTGCGAATTCCCGCGATCGCGGCCGCCGTCGCCACGGTTCCCCTCAGCGCCGCTTTTGCGCTCGAGTTGGGGGGCAATCGAACCGCCGCCTGGATGGCCGGGCTCGCGACAGCGATCCCGCCGATGCTGGTCGCGCTCGCATCGACGCTGGGGACCTCCAGCTTCGAGCCACTGATGTGGACCTTGTGCGCCTACCTGCTCGCGCGCGCGGTGATGCGCGACGATCGCAACGCGGCCCTATGGGCCGGCGTCGTCGCGGGGATTTCGCTCGAGGCAAGGTACGGAATTTCCACCTGGATGATTGGGCTCGCCGTCGGAATCGTTCTGACGCCCGTCCGACGCATCCTCGCGTGGCGCGAGCTCTGGTATGGCGCGATCATCGGGGCCCTGATCGCAGCGCCCAGCTTCATGTGGCAGACCGTCAACGGATGGCCCTTTTTGCAATCGATCCACTACGCGACGCAGTATCGGAACTTCACCGGCAGACCGCTGGGCTTCATGATCCGGCAAATCCTGGCGATGAACTTCGCGTTGGCGCCGCTGTGGATCGCTGGAATCATCGCCCCCTTCGTCAGTCCGAGATTGCGCGATGCGCGTTTCCTCGCAATCGCATTCATCGCCACCACCGCGATCATCATCGGATCACATGGCAAGGACTACTACCTCGCGCCCGCTTACCCGACCATGTTTGCAGCCGGCGCGGTTGTCTGCGCCGGTATCAATCGATGGCGTCGTCGCGCATGGATCGCTGCCATGATCGCGTTATCGATTCCCATCGCGCCGATCGTGTTGCCGATCCTCGATCCGCCGGCCCTCGCCAACTACCTGAACCACTCGCATCTCCGACCTCGTCCCGTCGAGCGCGAAGGAATCGGCGCGCCGCTGACCCAGGTCTTTTCCGATGAGATGGGCTGGCGCCAAATGGAAAAGCAGGTCGCCACGGTCTATCGATCGCTGCCGCCGGAGGATCGCGCGCGCGCCGCGATCCTCGCGTGGAACTACGGCGAGGCGAGCGCGCTGGATGTGTACGGGCGTGACGATGGCCTTCCCGCGCCGATCTGCGGGCAGCTTCAGTATTATCTATGGGGGACGCGCGGCCACGACGGCAGCGTCATCATTCAAGTGAACGGCGACCCCAATCTAATGGCTCGCGCATGTGAAAAGAGCGAAGTCGTCGGGCAGTTCGGCAGTCCTTATGTGATGCCTTACGAGAACGGCCCGATTATCCTCTGCCACGGATTGCGCCAGCCACTCGATCAGGTTTGGTATCGCTTTAGACGCATGCACTGATCACGCGTGCAGCAGCTCGCGCAGCGTCAGCGGCAAAATCCCGCCGTGCCGGATGAACTCCACATCGTCAGGCGTATCGACCCGCGCGAGCGTTTCGAATTCGGTGACTTTGCCGGCGAGCTCCGCGCGCACCGTCAGCTTCTGTCCGCGCTTCAATCCCGCCGCGAGGCCCGCGATGTTAAACGTCTCGCGGCCGGTCAGCCCCAGCGACTCGCGATTTTGACCGTTGATGAATTCCAGCGGCAACACGCCCATCCCAACCAGGTTGCTGCGATGGATGCGCTCGAAGTTCTCCGCGATCACCGCGCGCACCCCGAGCAGTTGCGTGCCCTTCGCAGCCCAGTCGCGCGACGAGCCGGTGCCGTATTCCTTGCCCGCGATGACAATCAGTGGAACCCCGTCCTTGCGATATTGTTCCGCGGCCTCGAAGATCGTCGTCTTCGCACCGTCGGGCTGATGCGCGGTGATGCCGCCTTCGACCCCGGGCACCATCAGGTTGCGCAGCCTGATGTTGGCGAAGGTGCCGCGCACCATCACCTCATGATTGCCGCGCCGCGCGCCGTATGAATTGAAATCCTTGGGCTCGATGCCGTGCGCGATCAGATACTCGCCCGCCGGGCTTTTCACCGCGATATTTCCCGCTGGCGAAATGTGATCGGTGGTGACGCTATCGCCGAGGACGGCCAGCACCCGCGCGCCGACGATGTCCATCAGCGGCGCGGGAGTTTTCCCGACTCCATCGAAAAATGGCGGCGCTTTGACGTACTCCGATTTCACATCCCACTGGAAGAGATTGCCCTTGGGAACCGCGAGCCCCTGCCAGCGCTCGTCGCCATCGAAGACTTTCGCGTACGAGTTGCGAAACATTTCGGAATCGATCGAACTTGCAACCGCCGCGGCAATCTCCTCGGAGCTCGGCCAGATGTCTTTGAGGAACACCGGCTGGCCGCTCTGGTCGGTCCCCAGCGGCTGCGTCTCGACGTCGAAATCGATGGTGCCCGCAATCGCGTAGGCGACCACCAGCGGTGGCGACGCGAGATAGTTGAAGCGCACGACCGGATTGATGCGGCCCTCGAAGTTGCGGTTGCCGCTCAAAATCGCGCTCGCCACCAGGTTGTTCTTGCTGATCGCCGCCGCGATTCCTTCCGCGACCGGCCCGCTGTTGCCGATGCAGGTCGTGCATCCGTAGCCGACGAGGTCGAAGTGCAACTGCTCCAGCGGCTCGATGAGCCCGGCGCGTTTGAGATAATCGGTGACGACTTTCGAGCCTGGCGCGAGGCTGGTCTTGACCCATGGCTTCACCTTGAGGCCGCGCGCGACCGCCTTTTTTGCGAGGATGCCCGCACCGATCATTACCGAGGGATTCGAGGTGTTGGTGCAACTGGTGATCGCCGCGATAACCAGCGAGCCGTGACAGAGCGCGAAGCTGGCGCCGTCGGCATCGACCTGCGCGCTGGCGCCGAGCGGTTTCAGATGCGAACCCTCGGGCTCCGCCGCGTCGACCGCCCCACCCTCCTCGATCCAGTCCTCGACGCGCTGGCGGGCCGGCCCTTGCACATCGCCATGAATCTCCTTCACCAACTGCCGGCGAAAATCTTTTTTCGCCTTGGTCAGCGGGACGCGATCCTGCGGACGTCGCGGCCCCGCCAAACTCGGCTCGACGCTGCCGAGATCGAGTTCCAGCGTGTCAGTGAAGATGGGCTCGGGCGACGCTTCGGTGCGAAACAGCCCCTGCTCCTTGCAGTAGGCCTCGATCAGCGCGAGGCGCTCGGCGGGTCTGCCGGTGACGCGCAGATAGTCGAGGGTCTGCTCATCGACCGGGAAAAATCCGATCGTCGCGCCGTACTCGGGCGACATGTTGGCGAGCGTCGCGCGATCTGCGACGCTCAGCGACTTGATCCCGTCACCGGTGTACTCGACGAATTTGTTGACCACCCCGCGCTTGCGCAGCATCTGGGTCGCGGTAAGAACCAGGTCGGTCGCAGTGGCCCCCGGCCTGAGGCTGCCGGTCAGCCGCATGCCGATGACGTCGGGAATCAGCATCGGCATCGAGCGCCCGAGCATCGCCGCCTCCGCCTCGATGCCGCCGACGCCCCATCCCACGACGCCGAGTCCATTGACCATCGTGGTATGCGAATCGGTGCCGAGCACGGTATCGGGATACGCCTGGTTGTCTTTCGAGCTGAAGACCACCGGCGCGAGGTATTCGAGATTTACCTGGTGCACGATGCCGGTATCGGGCGGCACCACGCGGAAATTATCGAAGCCGCCCTGTCCCCATCGCAGGAAGAGATAGCGCTCGCGATTGCGCTGGAATTCCAGCTCCGCGTTGGTCGCGAACGCGGCGCGGGTGCCGGACGCATCGACCTGCACGGAATGATCGATCACGAGGTCGACCGGCTGCAGCGGATTGATGGTCGCGGGATCGCCGCCGAGGCGCTTGATCGCATCGCGCATCACCGCGAGGTCCGCCACCACCGGCACTCCGGTGAAATCCTGCAACAACACACGCGCGGGCATGAACGACACTTCGCTCTCGCCGCCTTTGCCATTGAACTTCGCGACCGCTTCGATCTGATCGGCGGTGACGACGCCGCCATCCTCGCGCCGCAGCACGTTTTCGAGCATCACCCGGATGGAAAAAGGGAGCCGCGCAAGCGCGTAGCCGCGCTTCTCGAGCGCCTCGAGCTTGAAGATGGTGTAAGTGGTACTGCCAACCTTAAGAGTGGAACGCGCGCCGAAGCTATTGCTCGCCATGGATCGCCAGCCTTTCTTGACAAGATTCGAGTATGGTAGGCGCCGCTCGGCGCGCACCAGAATTATTGATCAACGCAACAATAGCGCGCGCGCCATTTAGATAAAACGCCCCGGTCAAACCACGCCATTTTGAAGATGGCTTCCCGCCGGGACCGCCCGGATCAGGCGCTTCGGCCTCGCGGATTTGAACCGGGCCCAGGCTGGTTGCCTCGTTTTTAGCAAGCAGTTAGTTTTTCCTACTATTAGTGCAGGCCGCGCAAAGTACAGGCAGCCGCACCAAACGGGGGAACTCTGGTGAAACATCGGTTTTGGCTTCACAGCCTGATGATTACCGGCCTGATGTTGCTCGCGCGCGGACCGGCGGTGGCCCAAATTAATCCCGACCCGGTGTGTCTGACCGGCGCGGAAGGACGCCCCAGTCTGCTGGGCATTTCGGGGGGCAACTACAACAGTCTCTCCGGGACCACCTGCTGTACCGGCACGCTCGGCGGGCTGGTCCACGATCTCAAAGGGAATCAATACGTGCTCAGCACCAACACCGTGCTGGCGCGGGTAAGCACATCAACCGGAATCAAAAAAGCCAAAGCGGGTGAGGAAATCGTGCAACCCGGTCTGGTCGATACCGGGTGCTTTCAGGATCCCGGCGACGGGGTGGCGACGCTCACCCGATGGGTTCCCCTTAACTTCGGGCTGCACAACAACAATGCGGTCGACGCGGCCATCGCTCGCGTCAAACCGGGAATGTTTTTCCCGGAAGGCTACATCCTGAACATTGGCCTGATTAGTTCGAACACGGTGGCCGCCGCCGAACTACCCATCGGCTTTTATGTGCAGAAGATGGGCCGTACCTCCTGCCTGACCGAAGGCCAGATCGATGGAATCGACGCGACCGGAAAAATTACTTACGCGAACAACGAATGCCATGCGATGGGTGCCGGCAACGCGCAATTTTCGCATCAGATACTGGTGCTCTCGGACAGCGGTGACTTTGCCACTACCGGTGGCGGCGGCAGCGATTCCGGCGCCTTGGTCCTGACCGAGGAATCCTGTCCACGCGCAGTCGGGATGGTCTTCGGCACCACTCCCAACGGCATCGCGGTGGTAAATCCGATCGACAAGGTCCTCACCGCGCTGAAGGTAGCGCTGGTCGGCGGATGCGCGAATTCGGGTCCATTGCCCACCGCGTTGAAAAATCCGGTGGCGGCCAGCGGCGAGGAGCAGGCTGCGCTGGCTTCGTCGGTCGCGGCGGTCCGCGCCGTCAAGGATCGCCACGAACAGGAATTGCTCAAGCTCGATGATGTCGCCGGAACCGCAATTGGGCGGGGCGATGATCCCGGCCAGGCGGCCATGCTGGTTTTGCTCAAGAAGGACACTCCCCAGATCCGCGCGCAGATCCCCAATGAGATCGAAGGGGTGCCCGTCAAGATTATCGAGAGCGGCGAATTCCAGGCTCTCTGATCAATGACGCACCGGTTGCCGCGCGCGCATCGGCGCCGGACCGGGCAGGCGGTCGTAAACCAGCGCGCGACCATCGGAATGAAAGCGCAGCGCGGCGAGCAGACCCACCCGCGAGGATTCCAGCGCCGGCACTTCATCGATGGTGTCGATGCGAAGCTTGCCGCGCGTTGCCATCAACGCCGCCGCGGCCGCGGAGAAGCTTTCGTCATCGAGCGGTTCAGCATCTTTCCCCACCGAGGGTCCAGTTACAATCGCGTGCCCGGTGAGCGCAAGGATTAGCCGCCCGCCGCGAAGCACGACGATATTGCCTGCTTCACGCGCCACGCCGCATCCTTTCAGAATCGCGCCATAGGGATTGGCCGGATCGATGGCGCTCATCGCGACCGGCTTCGCGCGCGCTGGATTTGACCCGCGCATCGATCGCAGCAGCTCGACCGCTTCCGGCAAGGCGTACTGTTCGGCGGACAGCGAATGCACAAACCATCCGCGGCGGATCGCGCCGCTATACTCCAGCCGGCGCAGCGCGAACTGAATTTCCGACCACGGCAGGTGAAGGGATTCAAGCGCCATCACCTCGCGCGCCACGATGCCATGGCGATTGAGCAGCAGCATCGCCATTTCGCGCGGCCGGTCGTGGGAATCGGACGCCTCAGGTTTGGGCGCGACGAGTGCGGACCAACGCCCGGAAATGCTCGATTTGAGGCGCGCACGCAGAGCCGCATCGCGGCGCGTGCCGCCACCTGAGGGGGCAACCTCGACCAACCGCGCGGCATCTGGCGTCGCGGTGAACAGGCGCAACGGCGCGAAGCTGTCGTTGGAAACGCGACCACCCGCGGCGAGTTTCCACAGCGCGGCGAGCGCATCGCGCTCGGAAATCTCGGCGCGATCTGCCACCTGATCGAGGTACTGCGCGCCGCCCGCGCTGAGCGCGCGCCAGATGGCGGCCTCCTTGGCGTCGGCAGGCTCGTCCTCGTGCGCACTTTGGAAGAGAGATCGTTCCTGCCGATTGACGAATGCGACCTTGGCAGGGAGGTCGGGAATCTCATCCTCGGGTGGCAGCGCGACCCATGCGAATTGTCCACTGAGACATAGAAGGTCGAGCAATTCGGGACGGTAGCTGGGCACGCGCGCGGGCAGAATCGAGCGCTCCCAAACCTCGGGCGTGAAGGTCAAGCCCGACAACTGATCGAGCACCGCGGCGAGACCGCCCTGCCCGTCATCCAAATCGGCGCCCCCGACGTGATGCCATCGCATCAGGAACGCCGCGTAGTCGCGATCGGCGCACGGCTCCACCTCGGCGCGCACTTTCGCCAGCGTCTCACGATGAATGCGCTGCAGCACGTAGCGGTCGCACCATTGTTGCTCACTGCTGGAGGTAAAATGACCGCGAAAGATCGCCCCCGAAGCTTCCAGCCGCGTCAGCGCGCCGGTTATCTCGGAATCCGAGAAATGCAGCCGCCGAGCCATTTCTTGCGGCGTCACCGGACCCGAGGTTTTAAACGCGCGACGGACGATCTCATCACGCGACGCATCAGGGTCGGCATTTTCATTCGGCTCCATCGCGTCACTGGAGGCCGCTTCGCCGTAGGCGCTCATATATAGAGGAGCGTCTTCGAAGGTCACCAGCAATTCGGGAGCAATCGCCGTTGGCTTGACGCTCACGATACGGCCCTCGCGCCGCAGCTCATCGAGTAAGGCGTCCGTGTCGCCGCGCACGCGCTCCGCTATCTGCTCGACCGCAAGCCCCCCGTGTGCGCGAATCATCTCGCAAAGCTCATCGGGAGTGCGCGCGCGGCGATTCGAGGCGGTGCCGGTGATTTCGCCAACCACGCCATCGATCGCTTCGCGCGAAAGCATCTCGGACAAATCTTCCGAGCGCAGCACGTCCTCGGCCATGCCGCGATTCATCTGCACCGTGCGCGAACGGCGATTGGCCCGCTCCCCGTCGTCGAGGAACGAGTAGTCCCACGCGAGGAGCAGGCGATGCGCGAAGACCGACGGCGCAATCGAATCGACGGTGTGCGCGCGAATCGAGCCACCTTCGAGGCCGCGCAGAACCGCCTCCATCCGCACCGCATCGGTCGACTCTTCGAGGCATTCGCGAATCGTCTCGCGCAAAATGTAGTGATCCGGCAATTCGATCGCGGGCGGACGATTTTCGAAACACGCCTGCTGACCGGGGAAAATCGCGGCGAGCAGCTCCTGCGATCGCAGGCGCTGCAGGTACGGCGGAACGCGATCGCCCTTGTTGGATCGCATGATCGCGAGGGCGCGGCTGGCGACGTGGCGAAAGCGCGTCTCGAACATCGGCGCGTTGAGCAGCGCCTGGGTCAGCACGTCGCGAGCATTGCGCGACGACACCATCTGGAGGACATCCTCGAGCGGGAAGCTATGGCGCGAGTTCAGCGCCAGCAGGCACGCATCGTCGATCGCCGACGCCTGGATTTCGAAGTCGAAGTTCTGGCAGAGCTTCTTGCGAATCGCGAGGCCAATCGCGCGGTTGAATCGGATTCCAAACGGGGCGTGGATAACGATCTGGGTGCCACCGAGGCCATCGAAGAAGCGCTCGACGACAATGTTGTGTTCGTCCGGAATGGCTCCCAGAGCCGCGACGCCGCGCCTGACGTAGTCGACCGCTTGGCGCGCCGAGCCTTCATCGAGGAGGCATTCGCGCTCGAGGAACGTCCTGGCGTTAGCCTCTCCGCCAGTTTTGAGATGGCTCGCGATCTCGCGTCGCAGGTCGCACTGCTCGGCCGACAATCCCCACGAACGGCCGGCCGCTTCGGTCTGCCAGAAGGGCAACGACGGCGCCATCCCGGGCGCCGGTTCAACCAGCAGGCGCCCACGCGAGATGCGCCTTATTTGCCAGGGCATCGAGCCGAGCGAAAAGATGTCGCCGCGTACGGACTCCTGCGCGAAGTCTTCTTCGACGTCGCCGATTTTGCGTCCTTGCGATTCGATGACGACGTCGTAGTTGCCGGCTTCGGGGATGGTGCCGCCCGAGGTGATCGCGGCCATCCGCGCGCCGCGTTTCGCAGTCACGCGGCCGCGGCGCGGATCGTAAAAAATCTTGGGCGCCGCACCATAAATGCGTTCGTTCAGCTCGGATGCCATCTGCTGGAGGAGATGTCGCAGCTCATCCAGGTCGAGAGCGCCAAAGTTGTAGGCGCTGCGCAGGATGCCGAGCAACTCACGCTCGCCGACGCCGGCCTCGCCCACTTCAGCGGCGATCGCGACGACTTGCTGCGCGACCACGTCCATGCATCCGATCGGAATCTCTACTTCGTCGAGGCGTCCGGCCCCAATCGCGCGCACCGCCGCGGCGCAATCGATGAGGTCGTCGAGCGACATCGCGAAAAAACGACCCTTCGGCGTCGCGCCGAGGCTATGCCCCGAGCGCCCGACGCGTTGGATCGCCGCAGAAATCGATTTCGGCGTGTCGACCTGGCAAACCAACTCGACCGCGCCCACATCGATGCCGAGTTCGAGCGATGCGGTGGCGACGATCGCCTTGAGCTCGCCGCGCTTGAGGCGCTGCTCAGCGTCGAGGCGTTCCTGGCGCGCGAGGCTGCCGTGATGCGCCATGACCGCATCGTTGCCGAGGCGCTTTTGCAAATTGAGCGCGACGCGCTCGGCCGCGCGGCGGCTCAGGGTAAACACCAAGGTCGTGCGATGCTCGCCGATCAGCTTCGCAATTTCGTCGTAGACCGCTTCCCAATGTGGAAGCGTCGCGATGGGACCCAGCTCTGGCCCCGGCGTAACCACGCGCAGGTCCATGTGACGCGCGCGATCATCGGCGCGTATGATTTTGATCGGCCGCGGAGTGCGAACGCCGTCGGAGGAGACATCGGCGCCGGCCAGAAATTCCGCGAGTTTTTCGATCGGATTCAAAGTCGCGGAAAGCCCGATGCGGGTCGGCCGCGGCGCGCCGGTGGCCATCACCATCCGCTCGAGGCGCTCCAGGGTGAGCATCAGGTGAGCGCCGCGCTTGTTGCCCGCGATGGCGTGCAACTCATCGACGATCACATGGCGCACTGATTTGAGCTTGTCGCGGAAGCGCGCCGAGGTCAGCAGGATGAACAGCGACTCGGGGGTGGTGACCAGGATATGCGGCGGCCGCCGCAGCATCGCGCTGCGCTCGTTGGCTGGAGTGTCGCCGGTGCGCAGGCCGGCGCGGATGTGCGCGATTTTGAGGCCGCTCTCGTGCGCCACCGCCGCGGCGCCTTCCAGCGGCTCCTCGAGGTTGAGGCGGATGTCATTGGCGAGTGCTTTGAGCGGCGAAACATAAAGGACCGAAACTTCGTCCTGGAGCACGCCCTGCTCGGCTTCAACCACGAGGCGATCGATCGCCCACATAAAGGCGGCCAGCGTTTTGCCACTGCCGGTGGGCGCGCAAAGGAGCACATCATGGCGCGGGTCCTGGGTGGCGTCGGCGATGACAGGCCAGCCCAGTTCTTGCGCGCGCGAGGGGGCATTGAAGCGGCGCTCGAACCAGGTGCGGACTACCGGGTGGAAGCGCTCGAGGATGGCGGGCATTCGAGAGTTATAGCACGACGGTGGATTGCCAAGAATCCGGGCTATCCCTGCAATGGTTCGCGGAGGCTATCGGGCTACGCGGTTGAGGCGCGAATGCCGGCATCCTTCAACGCAGCCAAAGCCCGCATCGCGTCAGTTTCGCGTTGGAGTACAATGGCGGCGGCGCCGTCGCCGAAGCGCCCTGCACCGCGAATAGCAATTGAATACCCATGCAGCGCGACCAACGCTTTCTGGATTTCGAAGTCGACCTCAAAGCTGGGAGCATCAGGTCTGGGCGGCTGAAGTAAAATTCGCATCGTTGCCACCTCGGAGTCGTATAGCAGAGATTCTAACCCGTTGCCGAACAATGCCAAGTACAAAACAGGCCAGTTGATGAAAAAACACGAGAAATTATTCCGAATGTCAAATCAGCGACATTTTAGGCTCCGTAGCCTGCGAAACCTCTAACCGCCGATCGAAGCGCCTCTTGTGAACCTCCAGCCTCGTAGCTGCGCACTACCTGTCAAGCGAGTAGGATTCTAACGCCGCGCCACGACTAAGTCTATTAATTTTTCTGAAATGCTAACCAGATCGTGTCGCTGGCTAATTGGGCTCGCCAGCGACCGCGGCTCAGGAGGTCTCTGCGACGAATTCCGGCGTGGCAGCGAATTTTATTTGGGGGCGTCGGGGATCAGCTTCAGGCGGCCCTGCTTGGCCGGAGGCGCGGCACCCTTGTCCTTGCGCATCCCGCGCGTACGCATCCCCTGGATGCTCGTCTCGGGAGGCTTCTGCCGTTCCATTCGCTCGCGGTTGGCGCGGATGGCGCCGGTGCCGGCAGAGCCTGGCGGCAGCGATGGAGGTTGCGGAGCGCGCTCGGTGCCCATCGCGGAGCCGAAGACCTGGCGCTCGAGCTTCTTGATGCGATCGCGAAGTTCCGCCGCACGCTCATATTCCAGCGCGTCGGCCGCTTCCATCATCTGACGGCGCAAATCGCTGATCCGATCGGATAGCTCATGCGCGGGGAAGTCATCTTCCTTGGACGGTTTGCCGTCGCCAATCTCGGGCACCACCGCCCATTCGGGCGAGTACATCTCGACCAGCGACGCATCGATAGCCTTGCTGATGCTCGCCGGTGTGATGTTGTGCTCTTCGTTATACGCGAGCTGCTTGGCGCGCCGGCGGTAGGTCTCGTCGATAGCGAACTTCATCGAGTCCGTCATCTTGTCGCCGTACATGATGACCTTGCCGTTGATGTGACGCGCCGCGCGCCCGATGGTCTGGATCAGCGAACGCGGCGAGCGCAGGTAGCCTTCCTTGTCCGCATCGAGGATGGCGACCAGCGACACCTCGGGCAAATCGAGGCCCTCGCGCAGCAGGTTGATTCCCACCAGCACGTCGAAATCGCCGCGGCGTAGTCCGCGAATGATCTCGACCCGCTCGATAGTTTCAATATCGGCATGCAGGTAGCGAACGCGCACGCCGAGGTCGTGGTAGTAGTCGGTGAGGTCCTCGGCCATCTTCTTGGTCAGGCAGGTCACCAGCACGCGTTCGTTTACTTCGACGCGCTTGCGAATCTCGTCGAGAAGATCATCGACCTGGGTGCCGGCTTTGCGCACCTCAATTTCGGGATCGATGAGCCCGGTCGGGCGGATGAGCTGCTCGACGACGAGGCCTTGCGATTGTTTCATTTCCCAATCACCGGGTGTCGCGGAGACATAGACCGCCTGCTTGATGGTCTGCTCCCATTCCTCGAAATTTAGGGGGCGATTGTCGAGCGCCGAGGGCAGCCGGAATCCGAAATCCACCAAGGTCTGTTTGCGCGAGCGATCGCCGCGATACATCCCGCCAATCTGAGGAACGGTGACGTGGCTTTCGTCGATGAAGAACAGCGAATTCTTCGGGAAATAGTCGAGTAGCGTGGGCGGCGCCTGACCCGGCATGCGCCCGGTTAGATGACGCGAGTAGTTCTCGATACCGGGGCAGAAGCCCATCTCAGCCAGCAGCTCGAGGTCATACATGGTGCGCTGCTCGAGGCGCTGGGCTTCCAGCAATTTATTCTCGGTGCGAAACAGCTCGAGGCGTTCGCGCAGCTCATCGCGGATATTTTTGACCGCGACCTCCATCCGATCCGACGTGGTCACGTAATGCGAGGCCGGGTAGACGCACACCGTCGAGAGCTTGCGGATGACCTTGCCGCGCAGCGGATCGATTTCGTAGAGCGCCTCGATCTCATCGCCGAAGAACTCGATTCGAAGCGCGCGGCTCTCTTCGTATGCGGGGAAGACCTCGATGGTATCGCCGCGCACTCTAAAGGTCCCGCGATGGAAATCGTAATCGTTGCGCTGGTACGCGATATCGACCAGCTTGCGCAAAACCTTGTCGCGATCGATGCGCTGGCCTTCCTCGACGAACAGCACCATTTCGAAGTAAACCTCGGGCTCGCCGAGGCCATAGATGCAAGAGACCGACGCGACAATCAAAACGTCATTGCGCTCCAGCAGCGCCTTGGTCGCGGAATGACGCAGCTTGTCGATTTCGTCGTTGATGCTCGCATCCTTCTCGATGAAGGTGTCGGTCGAGGGGACGTAGGCTTCCGGCTGGTAGTAGTCGTAGTAGGAGACGAAGTAGCGGACCGCATTGTCGGGGAACAGGCTCTTGAACTCATTATAAAGTTGCGCCGCGAGGGTCTTGTTGGGCGCCATCACCAGGGTCGGCCGATTCACCCGCGCTATCACATTCGCCATGGTGAAGGTTTTGCCTGAGCCGGTGACGCCGAGCAGCACCTGATGCTGCAGGTTTTCATTGAGATGATGAACCAGGGCTTCAATCGCCGCGGGCTGGTCGCCCTCGGGGCGATAGCTCGATACGAGTTTGAAGGCCCCTTCCTTGCCGCGCGCTAGTGAAAGCATGATGACCAGAAATTATAACGGATGACGGTCCCTGCGTCGCCTGGAATGCACGGCGGCGAGGAGTGCTGACTGAAGCGGCAGCGCAAGCATGTTTTCGCGCCACTTCAAAATGGGGAGGTCGTCGGTTTGCAAGGCATTGGGGACAAGCTGACGAGTCTTCGCGAGGGATCCAGCCTGCTGACTGGCTGGTCGATGGCCTTTTCGAAGGATGTTGAAGTCTTGGCCCGTGACCGTTATATTTCCCGCCACTAGTATTACATACGTGTGAACGCACGCGGCGGTTAGTCCCACCAGCCGAACCGAACTTGATGAGGAGAGCTCATGAGACTTAAGCCCTGGATACTGAAAGGATTAGCCGCAATTGCCGGTACGGCATTCTGCGCGGGCGCCTTGGCTGGCTGCACCTTGGGAGGGCGCGAATGGGGCGGATGCGCCGCCGTGGGCGCCGGCTTGGGAGCAGGCGCAGGGGCCGCGTCGGGGATCGTCATTTACGATAATAGCCGTAAGGGCCCCCCGAACAGCAGCGGTAAGGCCTGGACCGGTGCAGGTGGTGCAGTCGCGGGCGCATTGATTGGCGGACTCGCGGGCCACTTCATCTGCGATCCGCTGGTACCACCACCGCCGCCACCGCCGCCTCCTCCACCACCTCCCCCGCCGCCACCACCGCCTCCACCGGCGCCGGCGCAGCATGAGAAGCTGGTACTACGTGGCGTGCACTTCGATTTCAACAAGTCGAACATTCGCGCTGGCGACGCGGCGATCCTGGATGAGGCCGTTGGGATCCTGCAGTCGCATCCGGACGTGAACATCTACGTCGACGGATATTGCGATGCGATCGGCAGCGAAGAGTACAATCTCAAGCTGTCGCAGCGCCGCGCAGATTCGGTGGCCAAGTACCTCGAAGACCACGGCATTGCGTCCTCGCGGTTGATTCCGCGCGGCTTCGGCAAGACCAACTTCGTCGCATCTAACGATACCGACGAGGGTCGCGCGCAAAATCGCCGAGTCGAGTTGGTACCGACCAACTGAGTTAGTGTTTCGCATGGCAGGCAGCGGTCCTCTTCAGGACCGCTGCCTTGCCGATAACCAATTAGAAGAAATTCAGCTCGTGCGAGGAAAGGGCCGTGGCCTCATGTGGTCGCGGCCCTTTTTTCTGCGCCATGCTGCTACCTCGGTTCAAGCCAACGAAAATAAGCTTCTTGAATTCGTAACGTCGCGTTAATCCAGACCCCTCCTCCGATAAAAGTCGCCTGTAGTAAAATTCCGGCGCGACAAAGCAAACCCGCGGACATCAGACGCCGGAAGATTTCTTTTCCGGCCGGTCGTTCGTGGAGAACGGAATAACCGAAATTCAACCGAGACGGATCCGGAGGGCATAGCGATTCAATGAAATCTCGACCACCTCGATCGACCCGAAACCGCACTCTTGCAACCTGCGTCGCCTTGGGCATCGCCGCCGCGATCTCCGGATGCTCCACTAATGCTCCACCGCCGCGGCGATGGGACGGATGTGGCCTGATCGGCGGTGTAGTGGGAACCGCTGCTGGAGCCGGCGCCGGACTTGGAATCGCTTTTGGCAACAAGGCGCATCCGGATACTTCCGAAATCGCCGCGCCCACCGCCGGTGGTGCGGTCATCGGCGGAATCCTCGGCGCAGTGGTCGGTCACGAGCTGTGTGATCCACTGATCCCCCTTCCGCCACCACCGCCTCCACCTCCGCCACCACCACCGCCTCCGCCGCCTCCGCCAGCGCCGGCGCAGCATGAGAAGCTGGTACTGCGTGGCGTGCACTTCGATTTCAACAAGTCGAAGATTCGCCCCGGTGATGCGGCCATCCTGGATGAGGCGGTCGGGATCCTGCAGGCGCATCCGGACGTGAACATTTATGTGGATGGATATTGCGACGCCATCGGCAGCGAGGAATACAACCTCAAGCTATCGCAGCGCCGGGCTGATGCGGTGGCCAGGTACCTCGAAGACCACGGCATTGCGGCCTCGCGGCTGACTGCGCGCGGCTTCGGCAAGACCGACTTCGTCGCTTCCAACGATACTGACGAAGGTCGCGCGCAAAATCGCCGGGTCGAATTGGTACCGACCAACTGAGCTAGCCGTTCTGTGGCAGGCAGCGGTCCACCTCGGGCCGCTGCCTCGATCCTCCTTTAAAAAATTTCCGGATTTGATGTTTAAGGCCGTGACCCACGGGGTCGCGGCCTTTCCATTTGCGTCGGAATATCGACCTCCGAGTCGACCGGCAAAAATTTCGACAAATTTATGACAGAGGCGTGACGAAGCCCTTACCACTAAATTCAGAAAAGGTAACCATAACCGTCGATGATCGAACCTCCGCTCATATTCGGCGACCGGAAGACGATCAAGCTAACGTTCCGCTCGATACTAATCAGCTAACCTTGGAGGAAACACTGATCCCATGAAGTTCCGATCGTCCCCGCTGACCCGAAACCTCATCCTCGCAACCTGTGTCGCCTTTGGCCTGTCGGCCGCGATCTCCGGATGCTCTACCCAACCGCCTCCGCGGGATTGGGGAAAATGCGGCCTCGCCGGCGGCATACTCGGCTCGATGGCCGGCGCGGGCGCCGGAGTTGGTCTCGCGTACCTGACAACCACGCGTCCTTCCACCTCGCATACCGCCGCCGCAGCAGGCGGTGGCGCCGGCGTCGGTGCCATCATCGGCGCCGTGGCGGGTCACGAACTATGCGATCCGTTGACGCCGGTGCCACCACCGCCTCCGCCGCCACCGGTTGCCGCACCCGCGCCGCCTCCGCCGCCAGCTCCAGTGCAGCATGAGAAGCTGGTACTGCGTGGCGTACACTTCGATTTCAACAAGTCGAAGATTCGCCCCGGTGATGCGGCAATCCTGGATGAGGCCGTCGGCATACTCAACGCGCATCCGGACGTGAGCATTTATGTGGATGGATATTGCGACGCGATCGGTAGCGAGGAATATAACCTCAAGCTGTCGCAGCGCCGCGCGGATGCGGTGACGAAGTATCTCGAAGACCACGGCATTGCGGCCTCGCGGCTGACTGCGCGCGGCTTCGGCAAAACCAACTTCGTCGCGTCCAACGATACCGACGAAGGGCGCGCGCAAAATCGCCGGGTCGAATTGGTGCCGACCAACTGAGCTAGTCTTCCTGTGGCAGGCAGCGGTCCACCTCGGGCCGCTGCCGCGCCGAGGCCCCTACGATTTAGCGCAAAAAACGACACGTGGATCTTAACACTGGAGAATCCGGTGGTATAATGCGCGACCATGATGGGGAACAGATTCGGAGCTATCGGCAAATCTTTGGCGCTGGTTTCGATGGCATCGTTAGCCATTGCTCTTTCCGTCGGACCAGCATTCAGCGCGGGCGATCAGGTTGATGTGGGCAAGACCACCCCGGCATTACTGACCACCGGAACGCCCGCGAGCACCGACCTCCCGGCGCCCAAAAAGACTCTGAAGACCAAGGTCAAGGCGGCGCTTCAGAAAGTGAATCCGATGCGCCTCCTGCGCGATCGGGAATTCAAAAAGGCGGCCGCCTTGTTTCCCGACTTCTGCAAGGACTGGGAGCGCAAGCTGCATGATCGCGAGGTGAACAACCAGAGTCATATCGCGTGGCAGCAAAAGGACGGATGGGAGACTGGCACCTATACCGGATACAGTCCGGTCGAGCAGTGCGAATGCCATCAGTCGCGCGACGGCTATTCGATCGGCAAGGTCAAGTACGACGAGTTCAAGTACTACATCGTCGGCAAGACCACCGATGAAGCGAAGCACGCGAAGCCCCGGGTCACCGACGATACCGCTACCACCGAGCTGTTCCGATGGGACAAGAACGCGTGGTTCTACTAGGTCGCTGAGTTAGCAGGATTTCGACAGGGCCGGTCGAGCATCGCTCGCCCGGCCCTCTTCTTTTGCGCCGCGGAATCCGTTCCAGTCTCGAGAGAGCGCATGCCAGCCCCCGGAACTACCGACATCATGTCGAAACGCTCACGGGATGGCTTTGTTTTTGTACCCCGGAAGGGTCTCGTTCTCGGCGCCGACGCTCTCTAACCCTCTTCCGCAGGGAGAAGTCGGCGCGCAGCGCCGGGTGAGGATTCTCATCCAGCGCGTCCTCGCGCGATTATGGAATTCTGCTGTCTTACTCTTCCAGATGATGTCAGAGATCGAAAAATCCATTGAAATCGCTCAACTTAATGGGTTTGTTTTTTCACCATCGAGTGATCGCTCGCTGCTATCGGAGTCCCGGCCGACCGCATCGAGTTGCGGCGTTAGGCTGAATGCTAGCGCCGTGCGTCTCTGGACGAAAAACCCTTTCGTTTGTTGGATAAAGTGGGTTTGTTTTTCACATTTGATTCTCATACTGTCGCGTTCCCCTACCATGGCAGGCTGGCGTTTCCTGGGCCGACGAGTCGCCAATTCCCGCACGAATATCGGCCTTACAGCTATCCCCCGAATAAAAAATGCCTTGAGTTTCCTGCATTTAATGGGTTTGTTTTTGCACTTTCGTATTATTCTCGATGCCCCCAAAACACCCGCGGCGCCCATCCGGACGCCGCGCGATTCAGTATAGCACAATCCACCGCCGAGCGCTGGGATCTACCTGGTGAGGATACTCGTTCAGCGGGTTCTCGCACGGTTGAGCAACCGTTGAGCGTACATCTGGCCAAAGAAAACCCTCGCCTGGGGATGACAGAAAAGGTCGGCATCGATGGGGAATCATAGCCAGCGCGCGCGAGGACCCGCGCTAAATAAGGACCCTCACCCCGCGCTTCGCGCCGACCTCTCCCTATGGGGAGAAGGATTTCAGATCAGTTCAACTCCTTGCTACTGTACCCGAGGATGCGGCGCGCCACGATCAGAAGATTGATCTGCTGCGTGCCCTCGAAAATGTCATTGATCTTCGCATCGCGCATCCACTTCTCGAGCAGATACTGACGAGAGTATCCCAGCGGCCCGAGCAACTCGACCGCCTTCTGTGTAATCAGCGTCACCGCGAGGCCCGCCTTCGCCTTCGCCATCGAGGCTTCGAGGTTGTTGTGCTTGCCGACGTCCATCATCCAGGCCGCGCGCCAGGTCAAAAGGCGCGCCGCTTTGAGTTGCACCTCCATCTCCATGAAGTCGCGCTCCAGCGCCGTCAGCCGCCGCGGCGAGATGCCGTAGCGCACCGGAATATTTTCCTGCTTGAGGAAGTCGCGCACGAAGTCGAGCGCCGCGCGGCCCACGCCAATCGCCATCGCGGCGACGATGGGCCGGGTCGCATCGAAGGTCGCCATCACATCTTTAAAGCCACCCTCCTTGCGCACTTCAGGTGACCCAAGGAGGTGGTCCTTGGGGATGCGGCAGTTGTCGAACACGATCGCGGCGGTATCGGACGCGCGGATGCCGAGCTTGTTCTCCACTCGCACCACCGTCATTCCGGGCGTGCCATGCTCGACGACGAAGGGCTTGATGCCGGGGCGCCCAGCGCTCTTGTCGACGGTTGCCCACACTACGATGAAGCCTTCCGACTTCGCCGCGCGGTCGCCGCCGGTGCAAAAAATCTTGGTGCCGTTGAGGACGTAGTCGTCGCCCTCGCGCGTCGCCGTGGTGGTAACTTGCGATGAATCGGAACCAAAGCCCGGCTCCGTAATCGCCATCGCGCCCCACTTCGGTTCGCCGCCACGGAAGCGCGACAGAAAGCGCTCCTTCTGTTCCGGCGTTCCCGCCGCCATGACGGCCGCGCCGCCGAGGCCCGCATTGGGCGTCGCGAGAAACAAGCCGGCGTCGCCCCAGCACAGCTCCTCGGTAGTGATGACGGTATAGAGGTTGCGCATCGGGCTGCGCGCGGCGGCCTTCGCGCCGTCGCCGGATTTAGCTTCGCTGGATTCTTTTTTCTTCGGAAGATCCATCGACGACTCGGCCATCGCATTGGCGGCCCACATGGTCTGGAAATATTGCGTCGGCTCCTCGTGCTCCTTTTCATCGAACTCGCGCGAAATGGGGCGCATCACGCTGTCGGCCACCATATGAAACATTTTCACGCGCTTGAGGACGGAAGGTTCAATTTCAAAATCGATCATCTCGATTCTCCTAATGCTTCGATGAAGCGATCAGACGGTTGCGATGCCATCGAGCGCGGCCAGCCCGCGCGCATTGCGCAGCCACATCTCGACCGGATGCTCACGGATGTAGCCGTGACCGCCCAGCACCTGCACCGCGTTGTCGGTGATCTTGAGCACGCTGTTAGCGACGTAGTTTTTCGCCAGGTAGCTCGAAGCGAGCGCATCTTCGCCGCGATCGAGCTCCCATGCCGCCTCCCACACCAGCAGGCGCGATGCATCCACCTCGATTGCCATTTCCGCGAGAATAAACGCGATGGCCTGCTTCTGCGCGATCGCGGCGCCGAATGCGCGACGTTCCTTCGCGTAGTCGCGCGCGTACTCGTATGCAGCGCGCGCCATCCCCACCGCCATCGCCGCCAGCGCCACCCGCGTCTCGCTCATGAGCCGCGAAAAGTTGATCCCGCCCTCGCCGCCCAGCCGCGCCTCGGGAGCGATTTTGCAATCCTTGAATTCGAGGCCATAGGTGGCAAGCGCCTTGAACCCCATATTCTTCTCGCGCGCGGAAATCGTCAGGCCGGGAGCATTGCGCGCAATGATAAAGCCCTCGACCCCCTGGTAGCCCGCATTCGGATCTGATGACGCATAGACTAACAACGACTCCGAGTCAGCGGCGAGGGGAACAAAGCATTTGCGCCCGTTGAGCACCAGGCCCGCGCCTTCGCGGCGAACCGAGGTCGCCAGCGTGGTGGTATCGAAGTCGAAGCGCGGCTCCATCAAGGCGGCGGTGGCGGGGACAAACTTCGGCGCGGCGAACTTTTTCAAATGGCGCTCGCGCTGCTCCTCGGTGCCGGCCTCGAGGATCGGAAATGCGAACAGCCGCGGCGCCGTCGCATGCGATGCGATCGCGATATCGCCGTAGCCGAGCTCCTCCGCGATCACCGCACTCGTCACCGCCGAGCGCACATCGCCGGCGCCGCCGAACTTTTCGGGAATCGCGCTCTGCACCACCACTCCGAGCTCCCATAGCTTCTCGATGAGGTCCGCGGGGACCGAGCCGGTTTCGTCGGCCTCGCGCGCGGCGGGGCGCATCTGCTCGAGGGCAAATGCACCGACAGTGTCGCGAATCATTTGCTGTTCTTCGGACAATTCAAAATCGATCATGGGGAGCCAAGGTCTCCATTTAGAATCTAATCTATCACTTTAATCCGGATGTTGCCGCGTCAGGTGCGGAAATCGGGCAGGATCGGGGCAACCTTACGCGCATAAGGTTAGCTGGAATCCGCGCAAGAGTGGAGACGCGCTGGATGGTCAGGGCTGGGGGTTGTCCTCGGCCGCCGGGCCCTCGCGACGGAGCCGTTCGCGCTCGCGTTTGCGATGATAGCGGTTGAGGTCCTCCTCCACGCGCGAGGGCGGCGGCACCGGCTTGCGCACCTTGCGCATCAGGTCGCCGGATTTACTCCTGGTCGGTTTCTTTTTCACCGCAGTATTTCTTCGAGCTTGGCAATTAGCGGAGGAAGATCGTGATTGAGAATTTGCCAAAGGACATCGAAATCAACGAGATCGTAACCGTGTATCAATCGGTTACGAAGTCCGATGATCTTTGGCCACGGTATTTGAGGGTAAAGCCTCACGGTCTTCTTTGGTTGTCCTGGTCGCAGCCTCGCCAACTACTTCGAGGAGTCTGACGAGAGCGAGATTCAGCTTGCGATCCGTGTCCAGTTCCGTGCGCGTTTTCCCGGCGATCAACCCCAGGGCTTCGCGGGCATGATCGAGCCTGTGACGCAGTCGCACCGCGCTCTCATGGCGCGACATACTGGACCTCGGCCTCGGCGAGCACCCGATCCCGAAAGTACTTGCTCAAAAAACCGGCGGTATTGAGATCGACCTTCCGTTCCAGCATTTCCGAAAGTTCGATCTCTATCCCGAAGAAATCGAGGCCAGGAGTGCATCCCGGTTCGAATTCAACCAAGACGTCGATATCGCTGTCCGGACGGAAATCGTCGCGCAAGACGGATCCGAACAGCGCGAGCTTGCGGATATGATGACGCCGACAGAAGTCGCTCAGCTTCTCCTGCGGAATCGCGATACGCGCATTGCTCATTGTCTTATCACCGCATGCGCAGAATATCTCACGCGCGGATGCCGATGAAACTCAGTTGCAGGCCCGAGGATGCGTCAGCGCGACGCGAGAAAAAGCGATCGTTCGCGCATTTGGTGCAGGGGCCAACATTGCTGATCGATTCGCGAGGAAGTCCGGCGGCGGTCAGTTGATCAGTGATGATGGCGCGCAGATCGAGGTGCGATTTGCCCCGACGCCCGGCGCGGGTATGCCGCTCGGAACCCGCGACCTCGCAGGCGAAACGCTGCCCGAGTTCCTCATCTACCTCGAAGCAGCATTGCGCAATCGACGGTCCGAGGGCGGCGCGAACTTCGTGCGGCTTCGCGCCGAGGCTTTCCATCGCGCGCACGCCCTCCTGCGCAATTCCCGCGATGACGCCGCGCCATCCCGCATGAATCGCGCCGACGATTTCGCCACGCGAATCCGTCATCAGAATCGGCACGCAGTCGGCACTCGCAACCGCGAGCAGGATGCCCGTCTCGGCAGTGACCATCCCGTCGCCTGCGGGCCGCAGCGAAAGGTTCTCGCGCGTGACGCCACGAACCGTCTTGCCGTGCACCTGATGGCAGCGCGCAATCGGCGCGTCTCCAATCGCCTCACGCAGACGCCGCCAGTTCTCGTCGACGTGCGCGGCATCGTCGCCGACCCAGTACGCGAGGTTGAGACTGGTGTACGGTCCGCCGCTGACGCCGCCAACTCGGCCGAGAAAACCGTGCGTCAGCATCGATGCGTCCCACGCGGTGAGAATCGGTACCGCCGAGGATGTGGATGGAGCTTTCATGCGGACTGTTCGATATTACCAGGATACCGTATAATCAAACCCTTTAGATCGTGAGGTTTATGCAGTCTATGGACGGCTATCAATACTTGATTCAGCGCAACAAGCTGATGATCAATTTGGAGGATGATCTTTCCAAATTGAAGGATCTTCCCGACCTCGAGCGCGAGAAGGAAACCAAGCGGTTGCAAACGAAGTTCGACTTTGCGCTGGCCGACCTCTATGCGAAAGTCGCCGACGAATTTCCTGGCGAACGCAAAAAGAAAGCGCGCCCAATCTCCGATCCTCGCTAGAGACCACACCGCTTGCAGGGTTCCATCAACATCATCGGCGCCCGCACTCATAACCTCAAAAATATCTCGCTCGAAATTCCCCGCGGTAAGCTGACCGTCGTCACCGGCGTGTCGGGTTCCGGTAAGTCGAGCCTGGTGTTCGACACCCTTTATGCCGAAGGTCAGCGGCGCTACGTGCAGTCGCTCTCGACTTACGCGCGGATGTTTCTCGCGCGGATGGAACGTCCCGACGTCGACGCCATCTCCGACATTCCGCCCGCACTCGCGCTGCGGCAGAAGAACAGCATTAAGAACGCGCGCTCGACCGTCGGCACCGTCACCGAGATCAATGACTACATCCGGCTACTTTTCGCGACCACCGGTAAGACGGTATGCCCCGCTTGCGGGCACGAGGTCACCCGCGACTCGGTCGAAGCGGCCGGGCGCCAACTGCTCGCGACGCCGGGGATGTACATCTTCACCGCGCCATTCGAGATGGGCTCGCGCTCACCGTTCGAGGCCGCCAACTGGCTCATCGCCAACGGCTATCATCGCGTGTTCGAGGGCGGCGCGGTGGTCGAAACGGTGGAGTTGGCCGAGCATTTGAAGAATGGCGGCTCCTCCCGGGTCGCGCCGCTCGATGCGGTAATCGATCGGGTGTCGGTCACCGGCGACGGCGAGGCGGAGCGCGTGCGCGAGGCGCTGGAAAAATCATTTTACCTCGGCGCCGGCCGCGCGCGCGTCATTCGCGCAGAACGTCGCGATGGAATGGTTGCGGAAGTTGCTTCCATCGCGCTGGACCGCCGCTTCAATTGCTCGCGCTGCGGCACGCCGTTTCCCGATCCCAGCCCCGCGCTGTTTTCCTCCAATAGCCCCATCGGCGCCTGCCCCGAATGCGAGGGCTTCGGGCGCACCGTCGAGCTCGATTTGGAAAAGGTCATCCCCAATCCGAATCTCTCGATGCGCCAGGGGCTGATCGCGCCGTGGCGCACGCCCGCCTATCGCGAGATGGGCGAGTGGATGATCAAGCTCGCGCGCAAGCGCAAGATTCGCACCGCGATCTCGTTTCGCGAGATGACCGACGAGGAGCGTCACTGGCTCATCGAAGGCGAGCCGCGGCCGCCCGAGGAAATCATCGAGGGCGACCAGCGCAAGCGTCGCGAGTTCGACGACGATCGCTGGCCGGGCGTGCGCGGCTTTTTTCGCTGGCTCGAAGGTCGTCGCTACAAAACCCACGTGCGCATCCTGCTCGCCAAGTATCGCCGTTTCGTGGTGTGCCCGACCTGCTCCGGCAGCAAGCTCAAGCCCGACGCGCTGAACGTGCGGGTCGATGACGCGTCGATCGCGGACATCGGCAAGCTGTCGGTGAATGAGCTCTCGCAGTGGATTGATTCCATCAAGCGAAATCCCGCGGTTGCCGATCGATGTGCCAGCGTGATCCGCGAGTTGAAAAATCGCGTCGGGTATCTCACCGAGGTCGGCCTCGGCTACCTCACCCTCGAGCGGCAGGCGCGCACGCTCTCGGGCGGCGAGGCCCAGCGAATCCATCTTGCGAGCGCGCTCGGCAGTCTGCTCGTCGGCACCCTCTACGCGCTCGATGAGCCGACGGTGGGACTGCACTCCTCCGACGCGCGCAGGTTGCTCGCGGTGCTGCGTCATCTGCGCGATCTCGACAACACGGTAGTCGTGGTCGAGCACGATTCCACGATCATCGATGGCGCCGACTTCGTGGTCGAGCTCGGTCCCGGCGGCGGTAGTGAGGGCGGCGCGCTGACGCACGCGGGCGCGCCGTCGAAGAGCGCGATTGCGAGCGCCAATGGTACGGCGGGACGGGTGCTGCTGATGCGCGCGATGTCGCGCGAGCGGCGCTTCGGCAAGCATGATGCGGCGATTCGTCTCAAGGGCGCGCGCGCACACAACCTACAAAATGTAGACGTCGCGATTCCGCTGGGCCGGATGGTCTGCGTTACCGGCGTCTCGGGCTCGGGCAAATCGACGCTGGTCGAGGATGTGCTCTATAATAATTACCTGCGCCGCCACGGCGAGGCGGTCGAAGCCGGCGAAGTCACCCGCATCGATGGCTTCGAACTGATCGGCGCGATGATTCACATGGGTCAGGAGCTGCCGACGCGCTCGATGCGCTCGAATCCGGCCACCTACCTGAAAATTTATGACGACATCCGCAAGCTGTTCGCCTCGACCGCCGAGGCCAAGCGGCTGGGCGTCACCTCGCGCGATTTTTCCTTCAATGTCGCGGGCGGCAGGTGCGAGAAATGCGCCGGGACCGGCACCGTCACCATCGAGATGCATTTTATGGCGGACCTCGAGGTCCCGTGCGATCACTGCGACGGCCGCCGTTTCCAGAGCCACATCCTGGGGATCCGCTACGCGCGCATGAACATCGGCGGGGTGCTGGATCTCACGGTCGATGACGCGCTCAAATTTTTCTCGCATCACAAATCGATTCTGAAGCGGCTCGAAGCGCTGAGCGCGGTCGGGCTCGGCTACGTGCGCCTTGGCCAGACCACCTCGACCCTCTCCGGCGGTGAGGCGCAGCGGCTCAAGATCGCGCGCTTCCTGCTCGCCGACCTCGAACCCGCGCCGATCAACCAGAACGGTAAGGCGCTGCCGCGAATGTTTCTGCTCGACGAGCCGACCACTGGCCTCAGCTCCTCGGACATTCGCCGGCTGATCAAAGTGCTGATGCGGCTGGTCACCGACGGCAACACGCTGGTGGTCATCGAGCATAATCTCGAATTCATCGCGCACTCTGACTATGTGATCGATCTCGGCCCCGGCGGCGGCGACGAGGGCGGACGCATCATCGCGGCGGGCTCTCCACTGAAGGTGGCAGCGGCCGAGAAATCGGCCACCGGCAAAGAGCTGCGGCGGTTGTTTGGATTGCCTGTGAACGCAGGTGGGAATGCGATACGCTCGGCAGCACGCAGCGCGGCAGGTTTGTGACGATGGGAGGGTCCCGCTTGAAAAGGCTTGGGCGACAAAGATTCCAGCGAGGAGCGACGCAACTCGGCTTCCTCGACGTGGTGACCGCGATCGTCGTGCTCGCGATTCTCGTCTATGCCGCGTCACGACAATTTCCCGTCTATAGCAACGCGACCTCATCCGCGGCCGGACAATCGCAGTCTCCTTGACTAACACCAGCGGCGAACGGCTCGACCATTATCTCGTGCGCACCGGTCACGCGGCGTCGCGGCGCGATGCGCGCGAGATGGTGGCGCGCGGCGCGGTCCTGCTGAACGGCAGGCGCGGCATCAAGGGCGCGGTAGTGCGCTCCGGCGACAATGTCGAGGTCGAGCCGCCGTCGACGCTCGCAGCGATCGAGCCTGACGACCGCAATGACCTCGAGCTGCTGTTCGAGGATCCGGCGCTCGTCATCATGAACAAGCCGGGCGGCATTCCATGTCATCCTTTGCGGCCGGGTGAACGCGGCACTGTGATGAATGCGATGACCGCGCGCTTTCCCGAAACCGCCGCGGTTGGCGACAAGCCGGTCGAGGGCGGATTGATTCATCGCCTCGACAATGGGACTTCAGGCGCGCTGATGATCGCGCGGACTGCAGACGCGTTCGCAACGCTGCGGCGGGCGATTCGTTCCGGCGCCATCAAGCGGAAGTATCTCGCACTGGTAGCTGGAAACTTGCGGACGACGCTGAACCTCGAGGCGCCGATCGCGCATCATCCGAAGAATCCGCGCCGGATGATCGTGGTCTCGGAGGAATCCGAGGTCGCGAAACTCGCGGCGCGGCCGGCCATCACGCGGGTGGAGCCGGTACGCCGCGTTGGCGATTTCTCATTGGTGGCGGTGACGCCGTCGACCGGCATGCGTCATCAAATACGCGTGCATCTGGCGCACGCGGGATTTCCGATTGCCGGCGACGTTTTGTACGGAGGCGTACCTTCGGCCTCGCTAACGGGGCGCTTCTGGCTGCATCTAGCGGAAATGGAATTCGAATCGCCCGTCTCGGGCGTGCGCAAAGTATCGGCGCCGCTTCCGGCCGAGTTGGCGAAACTGCTTACCTAGTCACAAGCGCATCGCGCGCAGCCCGCCGCTCGCGCCGGCACGCCAATCGTCGCCGCGGAGGTTTGGGTGAACACGGTAGTGCCGCGGAAATTGGTGGCGACATCTCCGGGAACGCCGTTGGGATTTACGGTCGGAAATGGGTTGCGTCCGAGACTGACGCCGCCCGACGGCGTGATGTAGGGAGACAGCGTGCCGCCATTGATCGCCAATGCGGTACATTGCCCGGCGGCCGCAGTCGCCGCGTTCTGAAAGCTGGTCGATTGAACCTGCCCCACCCATCGCGTGCCGAGACCCACGCCGAAGCACGAGCAGGTGAAAATCGACTGCGGCGTCGGAACCGTTCCGCCGGTGACTACGGCTGGCGCGGGAGCGAGCGCAGGCAACGCGCTGGTAGTTGATAGTGCCGCGGGAGCGCCGGGAACGGCGGCGACGGCCACCGGTACGGGCAAAGCCAGCGGCGTCAATGTCTTGCTGGCGGGTGCTGCCGGCGCCACGCTCGAGGAGGAAAGCGGCGCGGTTACCGAGGGAACCAGGGGCGTGCCGGCGGGGATGTTGCTCTGCGCCAGTGCGCTCGAATTCAGCGCGAGCAGCAATCCGAAAGCAACCAGCGCGATGATCGCGAAGGTGAAACACGGTTGTCGTCGCATTCGATATTCAGCGTATATATTCACTGACTATTGTTCCCGATTCGGTTCACAGACATCTTAAAGTGTCTTGGATATAATCGCGACCCGAATCGGTCGGTGCAAGCTCTGTAATTGAAATCGATTGGCTGCCGGCGTCGAAGGGGCGGACGTGAAGGCAAGGAGGATTTTCGAGATGTCGAAGTTTATCAAACCTGCCGCAATCATTCTCGCCGTGGTCGGCCTGCTGCTCGTCAAAGCAGGGCTGGCGGCCGCGCAGATGGCGCCAGGTCCGGGCGGATCTGCTTCCGGCTCTCCCTACCAGCCGCCACCACCACCGGATGCGAATCTGCAGGCGCCGGCGACCAGCGGAACCATCCAGCTCCAAAGCGTGCCCATCAGCCCCGTGATACCGCCTGATAGCAGCGTACCGGTGCGCGAGACCAGCCAGTTCGAGCATCATGATTCGGCGCTCTCGTTCCCCGAGATCTTCGCCAAGCAATGGTCGCCCACGCGCCAGGTTCCGCCGGAAAGCCTGATCAGCGAAAGTTACCTGCGCACTGCGGAGCAGACCGCGCGCAAAATGTCGCTGAAGGAAGCCATCTACATCGCGCTGCGCAACAATCCCAACGTCGCGTACATCGAGCTCAATCCGGTGGCCGGCCAGGAAGCGGTGCGAACGGCAAATGCCGCTTTCGATCCGAACCTGACCTCGCAGGTGGACGTGATCAAGAGCGTGGTGCCGGCAACCTCCCTGCTGGTCGGCGCCACGGCCTCGGCCACCAAGCTGTATGACTGGAACTTCGGCTTAAACAAGCTTTCGTCGATCACCGGCGGTACGATGGGTATCACCTTTAACAACGAACGCTCGGATTCCAATTCGGCATTCGCATCGATTAACCCTTCTTACAGCCCCACTCTCGCCGTCTCACTCGCGCAGCCCCTGTTGCAGGGCTTCGGATGGAAATTCGCCACTATCAGTGTGCGCATTGCTGAGTCCGGACAAAAACAGGCGCAGTGGAACTATGAACAATCGTTGCAGGATCTGATCCAGACCATCGCCGGCGACTACTGGAACGTGGTCCTGAGCGAGGAAAACCTCGAGGTCGCGCGGGCGGCGCTCAAATTCAACCAGGACCTGGTCCGCCAGAATTCCATCTCGGTCCGAGTCGGTACTCTCGCTCCGCTGGACTTGCAGGAAGCCCAATCCGCCGCCGCAACCGCCGAGGCCAACGTCTTCACCGCCGAAGCCAACTTGAAGACGGCCCGCGCGCAGCTCCGCCAGGACGTCATGTTCAACCCGCAGGGGACATTCTTGCCGGCCGAAATCCAGCCGTCCCAGCTTCCCGATCCGCACGAAGCAATCAAGATCGACGAAGATGGTGCGCTGCGAGCCGCGGTGGAATATCGTCCCTCGCTGGCAGCCCTGCGCGAATCAATCCGCTCCTCGCTCTTACAAGTTGAGTATTCCGAAAATCAGGTCCTTCCGCAGCTCAACCTGGGGGCTCAAATCGGAGTTACCAATACCGCCGGTACTTCGAAGTGCTTTGCACCGCTCAGTAATCCGATGATGGGCGCCGGCACCTGCACGCCTGAAAATAGCACGCTTATCGATTCCGGCAGCAAACTGCCGTTCGGCGGCATCTATGGTGACGCGCTAAACAAGATGTGGAACTTCAGCTTCTACAACTATGCGGGCGTCCTGACCTTCCAGATGCCGCTCGACAACGCCTCGGCACGAGCCGCGCTGGCGCAGGCGCGCGTGTCCTACGAGCAAACCCGTCTGCAATATCGCGCGCAGCTTTCAGCCGCGGTGGTGCAAATCGAAAACGCGCTAGCCAACCTCTACGCCGATCAGAAGCGCGCGATGGCGACCGAGCAGGCCACCTTCTATGCGCGGCAATCGCTCAATGACGAGAACGTGCGCTTCCGGGTCGGCATGGCGACCACCCACGATCTCTTGCAGTTCCAGGAAGAGGAAGTGTCGGCCGAAGGCAACCAGGTGCAGGCATTCGTCGACCTCGAGAATGCGAAGATCAACCTCCAGCATGCGCAGGGAACCTTGCTGACGGCCTACAACATCAACTTCCAGGTGCAGGATCCGCACGAGACGCCTTGGTACGCGACGTTCTAGGGACCTCAGCCCTCGCCCCTTCCCTTTAGGGCAGGGAACCTAAAAGAAAAACGAGAGCCTGAACATCGGTGTTCAGGCTCTCTGTTTTTTGGCAAATCATTCCGCCATGACCTTCAGACCGAGGTGTTTCTCGAACGAATCGAAATCACGATCATCGTGTAGTAGCTCATGGCCATTAATGATGCAGAATGTCGCGATGATCGTGTCGATAGTGCTGCGCGGGGTAAGGCCGCGCTCCCGCAAGTTACGGTAATTGCGCGCCGCCGCCACTGCGACATCACGACTCAGCATCGCACCGAATTCAAAAGCCGACAGGATCGCGTGCGCCCTACGAAAGTCACCTTTGCGGCGAAAGCCCTGGAGCACTTCGATCATTATTAGATCGCCGACCAAGAGGGGTGTGCCCGAAATTCGGTCCAGCAACTCGACGGCTGGAGTTGCGCGACCGTTGAAGTAGTCGATCCAGACCGACGAATCCACCACGATCATCTCTTCGGTGGCCGGTCTCGCCGCATCGCCTGAAGATCACCCTCCCAGTGGAGTTCTCCGCGCGCTGAACGAAGCAGCTTTTGTTGCCGGGCAAGGCGCACCAGAAGACGGAGACCATTTTCCACCGCGTCGCGCTTGGTTTTCGCGCCTGACGCAAGCATCGCCTGTTGCATCAATTCATCGTCAATGACGATGTTCGTTCGCATATGTGTATACTAGCTAGTGCGTATACACATCGGCAAGGAAGTAAACTATTTCGCGCCGTCGATGTTGACTCGGCGGCTTTCGAAGCGCCACTCGCCGTTAACCTTGCGCAGACTATCGGTGTAGGTTCCCGCCGCTGACAACGCGGCCTTGCCGTCCTTGCAATGGTAGTAGGTCAGGTAGCATCCGCCGGTCGCCTTGTCGCCGTCGATCTTGAAGATCACGTTGGTCATCTGATGGAACGGCTTGGCGCCACCGAGGGAGTCCTTGTAGATCGCGGTAAACCGGCGCAGACCCTCGCGCCCCGAATGCTTCCCGAAGCGCGGGCTTTCGAAGACGCCCTCGTCGGTGAAGCATTCCAGCCATTCATCATAGCGGCGGTTGTCGATGGTATGCGCATAGCGCGCGTAGAGCTCGCGAATCTCCTCGCGATCCTCGATGGTTCCGGTGATGGTCCCCATATTCACCTCATGCGAAAAAAATCAGATTACGTTCGCCTCGCGCAGGCGCGCGACATCATCCCAGCTATAGTCGAGCAACTCGGTGAGTAGTAATTCGGTATGCTCTCCCAGCTCCGGCGCGTGCCCGCGCGGCTGCCCCGGCGTCGCACTGAGTCGCACCGGCATCCCCATCACCCGGGTTTTACCAAGGCCGGGAATTTCGTGCTCGACGATGTAGTCGTTGGCTTTGACCTGCGGATCGTCGGGCAGGTCATTGATCGAATTGACTACGCAGTAGATGAAATCGCCGCCGCCCTTGAGAATCTTCATCCATTCGTCGCGCGGCTTTTCCGCGAATTTGCGATCGAAGATGGGGATGATCTCACTTGCGTTTTTGCCGCGCGATTTCATATCGGCATAGCGAGGATCCTCGGCAATCTGCGACAGGCCCATCGCGGCGCAGAGGTCCTTCCAGTAGCGGTCCGGCTGCAGCATCGCGAGCGCGAGCCATTTGTTATCCGCGCATCGGTAGTGATTCCACAACGGATTGTAGGATTCGTCGCGGGTGTTTTTCGCGAACTCCTTGCCCATGATGGTGCGCATCGAGACGTTGAGCCCCTGCAGCGCCATCATCGAGCCCAGATGCGAGGCGTCAACCTGCTGCCCGACGCCGTACCGTTCGCGCGCCAGCAGCGCCGCGAGGACGCCATAGGCGAGCATGATGGCGCCCATCTGATCGGCGATCCCGCCGGTGGTGTAGATGGGCTCCTCGGACTTCACGCCGTGGGTGTACATGACGCCCGAGCGCGCCTGCCCGAGGTAATCGAACGACGGCTCCGCGCTGTCGGGGCCTTCGGGACCGTAGCCGCTCGAGTTCGCATAGATGATGCGGGGATTGCGCGCGCGCAACTCCTCGTAGCCGAGGCCAAGGCGACCGGCCACGCCCTTGCGGAAATTCTGCACGAAGACGTCGCTTTTGGCGGCCAGCTTGTGCACGATCTCGCGCGCTTCGGGCCGCTTCAAATCGAGCGCGATACTCTTCTTGTGACGATTATTCGCCTCGAAGTAGAAGTTGCGTCCGCCGCGCGAAGTATCGCCTCCGGCAACCGCCATGATGGCGCGGCCGGGGTCGCCCTTGTCGCGCTCCTCGATTTTGATCACTTCGGCGCCGAGGTCGGCGAGCATCGTCGTCGCGACCGGCCCCTGCTGCCAGATCGTCCAATCGAGAACCCTGATTCCTGTGAGTGGGCCTTCCATAAATGCGATGTATACCACAACTTGCGCTAATACTCGCGCCCTGAGGTCAGCTTCTCTGGGCGGATCGGCGGCTTGAGTTTAGACGGATATCGGACAATCTATTGAGCGTGGGTGCGGCGCTCAGGCATGTTGCGAATTTTCTTTACCCGCCGCGATGCGCGGTGTGCGGCGACCGTTTCGGCCTCGAAAGCCGGCGCTGCGTATGCGAACCGTGCCTGGCGCGCGTCGAGAAAATCCCCGCCCCGATTTGCGCAACCTGCGGCGCGCCGATGCAATCTGCCGGCGCCATCGCGGATCGCTGCCCACTATGCATGGACCGCCCTCCGCACTTCGCCAGCGCGCGCGCCGTCGCGCGCTACCGCCCGTCCGCCGAGAGCGACCGGCGCTCGCTGCCATCGCTCATCCGGCGGCACAAATACGGACTCGATCAGTCATTGCAAAAAGCGCTCGCGGAATTCCTCGGCGACGATCTCCCCTACTCTTCCGCCGATTGCGAGGTCGTCATTCCGGTGCCGCTGCACCCGCGCCGGCTCTGGTGGCGCGGCTTCAACCAGGCCGCGCTGCTGGCGATGACGATTGCGCGCCGCCTCGACAAGCCACTCGAGGTGGAAGCGCTGGCGCGCTCGCGCATGACCACGCCGCAAACCAGCCAGGACCACGACGCGCGACGCCGCAACGTTCGTCGCGCTTTCACGGTGACGCGGCCGGCGCGCATCAGGGGAAAGCGCATCCTGCTCGTTGATGATGTGATGACCACCGGCGCGACCGTCGACGAATGCGCACGCGTTCTGATGGCTGCGGGCGCCGCGCGCGTCGATGTGCTCACGCTGGCGCGAGTGCTGTGATCTCCCCGGAACGCACCAGGTGGAACGAAAAGCATCGCGGGAAATCCACCCTCGGTGATCCAGAGCCGTTCGTGCTCGAGATGCTGCCGCTGTTGGCGCACGGCGGCCTGGTGCTGGATGTTGCCGCCGGCCGCGGCCGCAACTCCGTCGCGCTCGCACGCGCGGACATGCGCGTCCTCGCGCCGGATTACTCGGAGGTTGCGCTATCGGCGTTGGCCGGATTCGCACGCGCGGAGCAGCTTGCCATATGGCCGATCCTCGCAGACTTCGATACCTTTGCGCTTCGCGATCGCAGCTTCGATGCGATCGTCGACGTGAATTTTCTGGACCGCGCGCTATTTCCGCATTTCGCTCGCGCGCTCAAACCGGGAGGGATTTTGTTGGCCGAGACTTTTCTCATCGACCAGGCCGCGAGCGGTCATCCGCGCGATCCGCGCTTCATGTTGAAGCATTATGAATTGCGCGAGCTGATGGCTGGCCTCGAGCTCCTGCGCTATCGCGAGGGACTGGTGGTCTATCCCGATGGCTCGCAGGCGTGGCGCGCGGGTGCGGTCGCGAGGCGAAACCGCTGATGGCGTTCACCTCGACCTACAAGGAAGCGGGCGTCGATATCGAGCTGAAGGAATCGCTGATTCCGCTGTTCCGCAAAATCGCGGTCGGGACCGGCCGGGCGCGGGGCACGCGTGTCATCGGCGGAGTCGGCGGCTTCGGCGCGCTGGTCACATTCAACGCGGGCAAGAAGATGCGCGCGCCGGTGCTGGTCTCCGGCACCGATGGAGTCGGCACCAAGCTCAAGGTCGCGCAGGCGGTCGGACGTCATCACACGGTCGGCATCGATTGCGTAGCGATGTGCGTCAACGACATCATTTGCCACGCCGCCAAGCCGCTGTTTTTCCTCGACTACATCGGCACCGGAAAACTCGAACGCGAGGTCGCGGTTGAAATCGTCGAGGGCGTCGCGCGCGGATGCGCGCTGGCCGGCATCAGTTTGGTCGGCGGCGAAACGGCGCAACTGGCCGAGGTCTATCAACCGGGCGAATACGACCTCGCGGGATTCGCAGTGGGCGCGGTTGACCGCGCGGATATCCCGAACCCTAAAAAAATCCGGCCCGGCGACGTCCTCATCGGGCTGGCGGCTAGCGGGCTGCATTCCAATGGGTACTCGCTGGCGCGAAAGGTGATTGCCGAGCGCGAGTTGCGTCTCGATGAGCGCATCGAGGAACTCGGGTGTACGCTCGCCGACGAGCTGCTTCGACCTACCACCATCTATGCGAAGATCGCAGTCGAGTTATTCGCGAAATTCAAAATTAAAGGCCTCGCGAATATCACCGGCGGTGGAGTGCTGGAAAATCTCCCGCGCGTGATGCCGGAGAAGGTCCAGGCGGTCATCAATCGCGGAAGCTGGCCGGTGCCGCCGATCTTCGGACTCATTCAGCGCATCGGCGACATCGAGCAGGAAGAGATGGATCGCACCTTCAACAATGGCCTCGGGATGGTGGCGATTGCCGCGCGCGAGGACGCCGATCGCATCATGGCGCTGCTGCGCCGGCGCAAGTGCGCAGCGCACATCATTGGCGAAGTGCGGCGAGGTCCGCGTTCGGCAATCATGAAATAGATAACCCGGATGGTTACCTTTGGGTTGGACCACGAGCGCCGGTCGATTAATAATGATGAAGGAGGATCCAGTGGCTAAGGTTGAGCTTTATACGACATCATCCTGCCCCTTTTGTGTGCGCGCCAAATCGCTGCTCAAGAGCAAGGGCATTCCATTCGTCGAAATCGATGTGACCGATGACGCCGAGTTGCGCCAGAAGATGGTCGAGCTGTCGGGCGGACGCCGCACCGTGCCGGAGATTTTCATCAATGGCAAAATCGTCGGCGGCTACGACGAGCTGAAAGCCCTGAATGATCGGGGTGAGCTGGATCCGCTGCTGGCGGCGGCAGCGTAGAGCCGCGCTCCGCTAGCGCAACATTCCAAAACGCTAGCGCAACATTCCGAAAGTCGAACGGGCAGACCTGCGCTGCAGGCCCGCCCGTTTTTTTTAGTGAGTATCTTTGGCGCGGAGGCGATCAGTTTCCGCTCGGCGAGGCCACCATGCCCTCGTTCATCTTATGCAACATCGCGCGGTCGGTTGACGATTCGTACTGGATCGCCACCGCCGAAACTTTCACCGTGCTGCCGTCATCGGAGACGTCGCTCTTCTCCTTCACCAGCGCGTCCAGCGTATCGGGCCACTTCGCATAGCCCATGCTCTTGAGCTTGTCCTTGATCTTGGCCTCGTTGATGGCGTCGGGCGTGAACGGCTCGGTATAAGTCACGTCGCCCAGGACGGTATAGGGCTTGTTCGGCGGCGGATCGTCGGGCGTCACGTAAATATGCGCGATATCGACGTGCTGCACGAAGGTCTGCTGCTTTTGTTCCGCTTCCTGGCGTTGAGCCTGAACGGCAGCGCACGATGAAAGCGCAACAGCAGCCACGCCAATCAAAAGCAACCTGCCAACCCATTTTAATGACATTTTCGTCCCCATGTGACCCCTGCAATTGGATTACAATTTCTATATAGCCCTTTGCGGGGAATCTTGTCTAATCTTTGATGCCCTCGGATACGGGAATCCGGGAACCACGGGATGCAGCGCCGCCCGTCGCCCGCTACAATCGCCAGGTGACGAAATTTGCGGTCTGTTTTCTCCTCGTCTTCGGCGAGCTCGCGTTGGGCGGAATGTTCGCCCTCGCAATACCCCCATTCTTCAAAATCGAACGCGGATTCTATAAATCCACCGCCTGCGTGTACCTGGCCTCGGCGCTGATGGCCACCGTCGGGCTCGGCATGCTGGCCTGGCGCGCCACTGGTAGCCATAGTCCTGGGCCAACCAGCCTCTGGATCGTATGCGCCATCTGGATCGTCTATTGCCTGCTCTTCGCGGTCTACATTTTCACCTTATGGACTGATCTCGCCGTGCTGCGAGCGCGAGCTTTCAGCTTCGGGCTGCTGGCCGGGCTCATCGCGGTGACCGCGCTGGTGTTGCTGCTCAAACCCGAAGCATTCGGACTGATCGCGTCGATCGCTTACGTCATTACCGCCGTCACCTCCGCGATGGTGCTGGGGTTGGTGAGCGGCGCGATGATGTTCGGCCATTGGTACCTCATCGATCTGGGCATGGATGTGGAATACCTGCGCAGCTTCATCCGCATCATCGGTATCGCCCTGGTGGCGGACCTCGTCGCGATGGCGCTCGCGCTCGCGGTGCTGGCGATCTTCGGCGGACACGGCGCGACCTCGGCCATCGCGGACCTGTTCGAGAATCATCTCACGCTATTTCTGATGCGCATGGTGCTCGGCCCGGTCGCCTCCATCGTGCTGGCGTGGATGTGCTGGCAGACCCTTAAAATCCCGCAGACGATGGCCGCGACGGGGCTGCTCTACATCGCGCTGATGTCGGTGGTGGTCGGCGAGATGCTCGGCCGCTTCATCCTGTTTCGGACCGCGCTTCCGCTCTAATCTGGCGAATGCTATTTGATCAACTGTGAGTGACGACTTCGACAGCGAACGTTTTCCCGGCAACTTCTATCCGGGAATGATTATGCGCCTGGACCGCACGCGCGGACGCGGCGTGGTGCGCTCCCATACCGGCAAGGAAATCCCCTTCCAGTTCCCGCACGTCGCGGTAATCGGCGCGGAAATCGGCGGCATCGCGCCGGGAATCGAGCTCCTGCGCGAGGGCGACAGCATCGGCTTCGACGTCGGATGGACCTCGCACGGACTCTGCGTCACCACCATCAAGCCGCGCGGCTGAACCCGCTAGCGCGTGCGCTGCAGCATCCGCCACATCCGGCAACCGAGCGGATAAATCTCGCCGAGCGTTTCGTAGCCGCGCGACTGGTAGTAGCCCACATTCGACTCGGTACCGGTTTCCAGGTAGACGCCGCATAGCGATGCGCGCGCGGCCGCCAGCCTGCGCAACTCCTCGAGAATCGCGCCGCCGCAGTGCTTGCCTTGATAGTCGGGATCGGTGCCGAGAAAATTCAGGTAGAGGTGCGGCTCGTGGGGATGATTTTTAATCAGCTCACCTTGCAGCTTGATGCCCCGCTGCAAGCCTCCCCATCCGATGCCCCGCAGCATGCGCGGCAACTGCAGTAGTCCATTGAGGATCAGGGTCGCGACCGGCACGGCGCCACTTTCGAGAATCGCCGCGGCGACGACCTTGTTGTCCATGACCACCCCGAGGACCGGCTCACCGGTATTGCGCTGAATCCCGAGCAGCGCTTCGAAGAACAGCGTCAGCAGCCGCGCGCGCTCGACCGGATCGGCCGGTTCGGGCAGCAGCACCTTGACCGGAGGGTCGTTGATGAAGGCGCGCCCGAGCGCACGCGCCGCCTCACCGAATTGCTCAGGAAAAATTACCGAAGCCGTGGGCCGCTGATCTTTTGCATCCATGTCGGGCGAATCCATTGGTGGAATTGTATCAGGGCCGGGTCAGCACGCGCGAAACCGCCTCGCGCCATCCGGCCAGCAGTTGATCGCGCAACTCCCCGTGCATCTTCGAGCGGTAGGTTTTTCCGCCTTGACGTAGCCGGTCGAGCGCGGCCGCGGATTTCCATACCCCAACCGCCAGACCGGCGAGCATCGCGGCACCCATCGCGGTAGTCTCGGCTATTTTCGGCAATACCACGGGCCGATCGAGTAAATCCGCCTGGAACTGCATCAGGTAAGGATTCGCGACCGCGCCGCCGTCCGCGCGCAACTCGCCGATGCGATGGCCGGTGTCGCTCTCCATCGCGACGATGACGTCGCGCACCTGATACGCAATCGAATCGAGCGCCGCGCGCACGATATCTTCGCGCGTGGTACCGCGGGTGATACCGACGATCGCGCCCTTGGCCTCGGCATCCCAATGCGGCGCGCCGAGACCGACAAACGCGGGCACCAGGTAAGGCTCGGTGCGGGTGCGGCTCTTGCGCGCGAGGGTGTAACTGTCGGCCGCAGTTTTGATGAGGCCGACACCGTCGCGCAGCCATTGGATCGCGGCGCCCGCGATAAACACCGAGCCCTCCAAAGCGTAGGCAAATTCGCCTTCGGCTCCCAGCGCCGCCGTGGTCAGCAGCCGGTTGCGCGAGGCAACGCGCTGGTTGCCGGTATGCATCAGGAGAAACGCTCCGGTGCCATAAGTCGACTTCGAATCGCCCGGCTTCACCGCGCGCTGCCCGAACAGGGCGGATTGCTGATCGCCAATCGCCGCCCCGATCGGCACCGCGCGCTTCCCGATGGTCCCGGCCGCGGCCTCGGCGAACGGACCGCGGGAGCTGATCGCTCCCGGCAGCATCTCGGCGGGGACGTCGAGCATCCGCAGCATCTGCTCGTCCCAGCTATGATGCTCGAGGTTGAACAGCATAGTGCGCGAGGCGTTGGTGTAATCGGTAACGAACGCGGCCCCGCCAGAAAGTTTAAAAATCAGCCAGGTGTCGATGGTCCCGAAGCATACCTCGCCGCGCACCGCGCGCTTGCGTAACTCGGGCTTGGCGTCGAGCAGCCATTTGAGCTTGGTGCCCGAAAAATACGGATCGAGAAGAAGCCCGGTGCGCGCGGAAACCTCGGCTTCGTGATCGGCGAGGCGGCGGCAGATATCCACGCTACGGCGGCATTGCCACACGATCGCGCGATAGACCGGGCGTCCCGACTTGCGCTCCCACACCACGAAAGTCTCGCGCTGGTTGGTGATGCCGATCGCCGCGACGTCGGTGACCTGCGCGCGCGCCGCCTGGAGCGCCTTCTTCGCCAGCGCGATCGCCGATCGGTAGATTTCCTCGGGGTCGTGCTCGACCCATCCCGGCTTGGGGTAAAACTGGCGTATTTCACCGTAGGCGCGGCCCCGAATTTTCCCGCGCGCGTCGATAACAAAAACCGTGGTGCCGGTGGTGCCCTGATCGATTGCGAGTATGAGGTCGGCCATCGCGCGCTATTTTGCGACAGCAGCCCGGCGTTTGCGAGGCGCCGGTGGTTTGGTTGCAACGCCTGTTTGAGGGCAATCAGGAAGCACCGCGCACTCGTCGCAGCGAGGCTTGCGGGCATCGCAAACCTGCCGCCCGTGCAAAATCAGCCGCATCGAAAACGGCGTCCACTCGCGCGGCGGCAAAATCGCGCAGAGGTCCTGCTCGATAACTTCGGGCTCGTGACTGCGAGTCAGCCCCAGGCGCAGCGACAACCGCCGCACATGCGTGTCCACCACCAGGCCGGGCTTTCCATACACATGGCCGAGCACGACGTTCGCGGTTTTGCGCCCCACTCCGCGCAAGGTGACGAGATCCTCCATCGTGTCCGGGAGCTGGTTGCCGAAGCGCGCGACGATGTCCTGCGCCGCCGCTATCAGCGACTTGGTTTTCTGGCGAAAGAATCCCGTAGTCACGATCATGCGCTCGACCTCGCGCGCATCGGCGGCCGCCATTGCCGCGGGATCGGGATATTTGGCGAACAGCGCGGGCGTGACCTGGTTGACCCGCTCATCGGTGCATTGCGCCGACATGATAGTCGCGGCGAGGCACTGCCACGGCGTTTTGAAATTGAGGCTGATGCGCGCTTCGAGATAAAGCCGCGCGAACGTTTTCGAAATGCGCACCGCACGCGCCTTCAGCTCCTCGCGGGATTCCCGTTTTGCCATGCGCGATTGATCAAGCCGCGCGTCGCCGCTTCAGGTCGGTGACAAATCCTGAAAGCTCGGCTTCCTCGCGCGAGGAATCCCATCCTAGTTCCGCGGCCATGATTCGTGCGACCGCCGGCGCCGCCGCTTCCGCCTCGATCGGATATCGCCAGACGAGCGCGGTCCTGCGCACCAGGAAATCCGCCACGCATTGTGCCATCTCATTGCGAATCGCATGAACGACCTCCGCGCCGATCGCGGGGCAATCCGGTGCGAGCGGCGCCGTCAGTTCGGGCCGTTCCGCGGCGATCCGCGCGATCAGCCGGACGCGCGTTCCATAGCGCGCCTCGAGGAATTTGGCTTCCGCGCCGGTAAACGCCACGTACGAATCAGCGCCATCATCGACAGCTCGCGCGCCCGGCAGCGGCTCGGTCCGGGTCGGACTGGCGCCGGCGCTACGCCCGAGCTTTGCCAGCAACCGATCGACGACCTTTTCCGCAATCTCGCGATGGGTGGTCAGCTTGCCGCCCGCCACCGACAGCATGCCCGATGCGCTTTCCAGAATGGTTTCCTCGCGCGGCACCGCCGACGGCGATTTTTCATCGCCGCTGATCACCAGCGCGCGCAAGCCCGCGAAACTCGACGCGATGTCTTCCTCGGTCAGCTTGATCTGCGGAAGCCCCTTGGCCAGCACCCTGAGTAGATACGCGATGTCGTCGTGATTCGCGGCAACCGCGCGCCGATCGCCGGTAAAATCGGTGTCAGTGGTGCCGACCAGGACGTAGCGATCGTGCGGCATGACGAACACGATCCGGTCTTCGTCGTCGCTCAGCACCATCGGCTCGTTCACCGGCAACACCCGGAGTGGAAATACCAGGTGCACGCCCTTGGTCAGGCGCACGCTGGGACGCGCCGCAGCATCGTCGAGCCGGCGGATGTCGTCGACCCAGGGACCGGCTGCGTTGACATAATGGCGCGCGCGAATTTCGAAACTCTGAGTGTTGAGGAGGTCGCGCACGCGCACGGCCCGAATGCGATTGGCGTCTTTGGCCAAGCTCTCAACCGCCGCATAGTTGGCGACCGCCGCGCCGTGCAGTCCCGCATCGAGGACATTCTCGAAAGTGATTCGCGCATCATCCGCCCACGCATCGTAGTAGAGTGCGGCCCCGGTGAGATGGTCGGCCGCCAGCGCCGGCTCGCGCTGCAAGGCAGCTTCGCTGCTGATGACGCGATGACGTTCCGACCACGAAGTGCGCGCGAAAATATCGTAAAGCCACAACCCGGCATCCATCGTAAGGCGGCCAAATCCCCGGCCCCGGTAAATCGGAAAAAGGAACCGAATCGGGCGCACCAGATGCGGCGCGGTGTGATGGCGCAGGCGCTCGCGCTCCTGCAGCGCATGATAAACGAGGCGGAATTGCCACTGCGGCAAATATCGGAAGCCGCCGTGGATCAGCTTCGAGGAGCGCGAGGAAGTCGCGCCCGCAAAATCACCCGCCTCGACCAGCGCGACACCAAGCCCGCGCAGCGCGGCGTCGCGCGCGATTGCGGCGCCATTGATGCCGCCCCCGATGACGCACAGATCGAATTCCTCGCGCGCCATCCGCAAAAGGCTATGCTCGCGCGACCACCCGGCTGGCGACGAAGAGGTCAGTCAGATTCCTCTTGGTATGAGTAGCGCTCTTCCTTCCAGGGATCGGCGTGGTTGTGATAGCCGCGCACTTCCCAGAATCCACGGCGATCCTCGTCGGCAAACTCGATGGCGCGCACCCACTTCGCACTCTTCCATGCGTAGAGTTTTGGAACTACCAGGCGCAACGGCCAGCCGTGATCGGGCGCGAGGTCGCGGCCATCATGGCGATGCGCGAAGATGACATCGTCGTCGAGGAATTCGTGCAGCGGAAGGTTGGTGGTATAGCCGCCATCGCAGTGGATGATGACGTGGGTGACCGACGGCGCGAGCTTCACCATCGCCATCAGGTCTCTGATCGCGACGCCCTCCCACGCATTGTCGAGGCGCGACCAGGTTGTCACGCAATGAAAATCCGCCACCACCCTGCTCTGCGGGAGCGCGCGAAATTGCTGGTAGTTGAAGAGCAGCGGCTTTTCGATGAGACCGACCACGCGGAAATCCCATTGCTCGGGTTTGAAACGCGGAGTGGCGCCGAAGCTGAGGACGGGAAATTTATCGGTGAGGGTTTGCCCGGGCGGCACACGCTTGCCCAGCTCTCCCGGCATCACGAGTTTCTTCATACAGGCGCTAATTATTACTGGACCGCGCCACCGGACAAAAGACGGAGGGTGAGCAGGCTATGCGGATTTGCGACGTGTCTCCCCACGCCATCCACCAAGGATCATGGGAAGCGGTTTCAACTCGCGACGTATAGGATCCAATGTCAGACCCAGCGCCTCGAGCGTAAGAGCTCCGAGGAGCGTACTGTCGCCGGGTTCGCCGAAAATTACATCGCCGCCCCCGAAGCGCTCTCGGTACCGAAATTTGGCGATACCTTTGCGACGCGTAATTCTGCTGCCGTCCGCAAGAACGAATTCTTCCCGCCCGTCGGACCGAATGCCGAGGCGCCACAGGGTCGTCACCGGAATCACTGAATAGATTGCGCCCGAATCAACCAGTAACTCGATCGATTCCCCTTTGCCTGGCTTGGCGGGATTGGCAATTTCAATTTCCAGAGTGGTGAGTCCCATCGCTGTCCCATATCCTAGCGCATCGCGTGGATGATTGCGCGCGTCATGTCGCCGGTGTTGGCCTTGCCCCCCAGATCGCGCGTCACTTCCTTGCCGGATTTCAAAACCGCGGCAACGCCCGCGCGTACGCGCTCCGCCTCCCGCGGATGTCCCATGTAATCGAGCATCATCGCGGAAGACAAAATCGCCGCGGTCGGATTCGCGAGGTTCTTCCCCGCGATATCGGGCGCGGTCCCATGCACCGCCTCGAAAATCGCGCCGCGCTCGCCGTAGTTCGCGCCGGGAACCACGCCGAGGCCGCCAACCAGCCCCGCGCATAAGTCCGACACGATATCGCCGTAAAGGTTTTCCAGCAGCAGCATGTCGAACGACGTCGGCTCGGTAACCAGCCGCATGCAAGCCGCGTCGACGATCTGCTCGGTATATTTGACGTCCGAATATTCCCGCGCGACCGCGCGGGCGCACTTCAGGAAAAGCCCGTCCGAGAGTTTCATGATGTTGGCCTTGTGGATCGCGGTGACCAGCTTGCGCTTGTGCTTGCGCGCGTACTCGAATGCGAAGCGCGCGATCCGCCGCGACGCGCGCGCCGTGATCACCTTGACGCTTTCGACCACGCCGGGCGCGACCTGATGCTCGATGCCGGAATAAAGGTCCTCGGTATTTTCGCGCACGATGACGAGGTCGACATTTTTGTAGCGCGTGGTAACGCCGGGAAAGCTTTGCGTCGGACGAAGGTTCGCGTACAGGTTCAGCTCGCGGCGCAGGTAAACATTGATCGAGCGATAGCCCTCGCCGACCTGCGTCTCGAGGGGGCCCTTGAGCGCGATGCCGGTGCGGCGCAGCGATTCCAGCAACTCGTCGGGCGCCGGCGAACCGTAGCGCTTCATGCCCGCCGCGCCCGCATACTGATGCTGCCAGTCAATCTTGACCCCGGTCGCATCGACCACCGCGACCGCGGCGCCGATAACCTCGGGACCGACCCCATCGCCGGGAATCAGCGTGACTGGACGTGCTGCGTGGTTGGACGGCTTCGAACTCTCAGGCGGAACTTTATATTTTTTGAGTCGCGGCATGGGCTGGCAGTTTACCAGCCCGAGGAAGATGTCGCTCGCGCTGCGGCTTCAGAATTTTCCTCGCCTACGCGGCGCGCTTCGCGCCCTGTCGGGTCGCGTTAGCTCAGTCGCTCGCAAATCAGCCTATTAGTCCGATGAAAATGTCAGCGACATTGGTGCCGGTGACGCCCGTGATGAAAAGGTCACCGATGCTGCTGAAAAAGTTATAGCTATCGTTGCGGGACAACGCGGTTTCGGGATCGATGCCGGCGGCCTGCGCGCGCGCGACGCTATCGGGAAACGCGAACGCCCCAGCCGCTTCGGTAGGGCCATCGATGCCGTCGGTGCCCGCCACCAGCGCCGCGATTGCGCGGTCGCCGGCGATACGCGCAAGTTCGATCGCCATCGCGAGCGCGGTCTGTTGCGCGCGTCCGCCTTTGCCGGAGCCGCGCACGGTGACGGCCGGCTCGCCTCCAGCGATCACGCATTTTCGCTCCTCGCTGATCCCGGCCAGATGAATCGCGAGTGCGCGCCCGAGATCGTTGGCCTCGCCACGCAACTCCTGGGAGCGATCGATGGCATATCCGAGATCGCGCGCCGCGGTTTCAGCCGCATCGAGCGCGGTGCGATTGCTTCCGATGATCACGTTGGTGACTCGCGCAAACATCGGATCATCGGGCCTCGGAGTTTCAGCCACCTGGCCGGCGTTGCCGCGCTCCAGGTAGTCGCGAATCGTTTCCGGTGCGCGACCCCAAAGCTGCCGGCGCTTCAGCACTGAAATCGCATCGCTAAATGTGGTCGCATCCGGCGCGGTGAGACCCGACCCGATAGTCGCCAGATCATCGCCGGGCACATCGGAAAGAATCAGGCTGTGGACTCGCGCGCCATTCGCCGCACGCAGCAGTTGCCCGCCCTTGATCATCGACAGATGCTTGCGCACCGTGTTGAGCTCGCGAATCGACGCGCCACTTTTCAGCAGCGATTGCGTGAGCGCGATCTTATCGGCGAGCGGCACCGCGTCGGGCGGCAGCGCGAACATCGCGGACGCGCCGCCGCTGAGCGCCACGATAACGAGGTCCTCGGGGCGCGCCGCCGAGAGCATGGTGCGCGCCGTCCTCGCGGCCAACGTGGATTTTTCCGAAGGCAGCGGATGCGACGACTCGCACAGCGTCATCCGCTCATCCACCGGGAGTGGCGAGCGTGTGCCTGGCGGCGTCACCACGGTCGCGGCGGCGAGCCGATCGCCCAATCGCGCCGCGAGAACAGCGGCCATCGCAAGGGAAGCCTTGCCGACCGCGAGGACGTAGACGCGCGCGGCGGCGGGAATGCCGGCCTCGAGGGCGCGTGCGGTGAGCCTCGCGGGATCGACCGCCTCGATCGCCGCGCGAAAGATGCGCTCCAGGTCGTCTCGCATATCGCGGCGCATAGGGACGGACCTAACCCGAACCTCTTCCCTTGGAGGAAGAGGCAAAAGAGATTCGCAGGCGGTCGAAATATGCTATCATGATGTCGTGGCGCCGTGATGGGCGCCATTGGTCGTTTGTAGATGATATGCGCATCGACGAAATCGCAAAAACAAACCCACTAAATCCTTTAGAACAAAGGGGTTTTTGATTTTGGACACCGCAAAAGGCTGGGTTCCTTTCCCTGCTGCAGTAGGACAGGCTTCAGCCGGTGTCTCAGGCAAGGCCTCGCGCCGCAAATTCGCAAAAACAAACCCACTTAGTGCTGGAGAACGAAGAGCTTTTAGTTTTTAGCCTGCACGGGCGGTAAGCCCCTACCAAAGAGGCCCTCTACCGACGCGTAGTCGGTAACGATAGCGCTACTTCGCCCTGATGATGCGAGGCTTCCCATCCTCCGACGCCACCAGCACCAGGCTCGCCATCCCGATGAAGATACCGGTGCCGAGGACGCCCGGTATCGCCAGCAGCTCGCGATCGAGGCGCGCCGGGTTGCGAAGGTCGCGCACCACGCAATCGAGAATCGGGTTACCGTTGTCGCTGATGAACTCGCTGCCGTCGGCGTTCTTGCGTGGCGCCGCCTTCATCCCAAGCTTCGCGAGGACGCGGGTCACGAAGGCGACCCCGAACGGCACGACCTCCACTGGCACTCGCTTGCGCGCGCCCAAATGCGGATAGAGCTTCTCCGGCCCGACCAGCACGATGAACTTCTTCGACGAGGCCGCGACGATCTTCTCGCGCACCAGCGCGCCGCCGAAGCCCTTGAGCAGGTTGAAGCGCGCATCGACTTCATCGGCGCCATCGAAGTCGGCGTCGAGCGCCTTGACCTCGGCGAGGCTGACGATCTCGATGCCGCATTGACGCGCCAGCTCGGCGCTCCCATTGGAGGTCGGCACGCCTCGCACCTTCACCCCGCTTTCGCCGATCGCGCGGATGAACGCCCTCGCGGCGTGACCGGTGCCAAGCCCAATCGTCTGGCCGGGCTTGACGTAGCGAACCGCATAGCGCCCGAGTGCTTCGAGCGCGGCCTCAGAGGCAGGGGGCGCCCCCGTCTTCAACCCCATGGCTTGCCGACCGGGCCGAAGACCTCGACGCCCCAGTCTTCCTCGATTTTGCCATCGACGAAGCGATAGATACTCATCGCGCCGAGGCTGAAGCGGTCGCCGCGATTAGGCGTACCGGGGCGCGCCTCGCCAATGTAAGTACCCCCGGCCGTCCATCGCACCACAACCTTGTCGCCCTCCGCAAAGATATCTTCCATTGCCCCATGGGAGTCGGCGAAAAGCGTCCTGCCCAGTTGCGCCAGCGTTCGCGCCCCTTGCAGACCGCGCGGCCAGTCGGGCCAGTTGGGCGAGTGGAACGCGAAGTTCGGCGAGCATAGCTCGTCGACTATGGCGAGGTTGCCCTTGCTGAGTTCGGCGACGAACCTGATGAAGGTCGCCTTGTTTTCTTCCGCGGACATCGAAGTACTCCCTGGAAGTCTTCTTCTACATTTTGTCGGATGACTAGGTCGGCTTGCGGATCAGGTTCATGAACTCCTGGCGGGTCTCATGATTCTTGCGGAACACACCCAGCATCGCCGAGGTCATGACCACCGAGTTCTGCTTCTCGACCCCGCGCATCCGCATGCACATGTGCTCGGCCTCCAGCACCACCGCGACCCCGAGCGGCTCAATCTCGCCCATGATGGTCTGCGCGATTTGGCGGGTCAGGCGTTCCTGCACCTGCAGGCGGCGCGCGAAGATTTCTACCATCCGCGCGAGCTTCGACAGGCCGACGATGCGCTTGCTCGGCAGGTAGGCGACGTGCGCCTTGCCGAAAAACGGCAGCATGTGATGCTCGCAAAGCGAATAGAAATCGAGGTCCTTGCACAGGATCATTTCCTGGTACTCGACCTCGCTAAACAAGGCGCCGTTGATTTCTTCCTTGGGATCCTTGGTGTAGCCGCGAGTGAGGAACTGCAATGCGCTCGCCACTCGATGTGGTGTGCGCTCCAGCCCCTCGCGCTCCGGGTCCTCGCCCATGTAACGCAGCAGCGTGCGGACCGCGGCTTCGGCTTCGGAGCGGCTGGGAACCTCGACCAGCGCGGCGCCGTTTCTTAACGCCGGTGCGAGTTGTCGTTTTGCTTGCGCCATTGGGTAAACTCCAGTGCCAGTTCTATCGCGAGTGAAGGCCCGCCTCCACTCATTATGTTGAAGCCCGCGACTTCGGATGCGAGCGACCGCATCAGCGCGAGGTTCTCCTCGAGCGAGCGCCGCCGCACCTGCTCTTCGCTCATCCCGGCGAATTTGTCCAGATGTCCCGCGACGTTGCCGAGGTCCGCGATGTTCTTTTTCATGTAGGCGCCCATCGATTCGCGCTTGACCGGCAAGATGCCGAAGATGGTCTGCAGCCCGAATTCATTGGCACGCTCTAAAAACCTGCGCGCCGTAGCGGCCTCGAACACCGGCTGCGTGATGACGAATTTTGCGCCCGCCGCGGCCTTGCGCTTCAGCATGTCGAATTCATGGACGATATTTTTGCGGTTGGGATTCGCCACCGCGCCCACCAAAATGTCGGGAAGCTTGCGCAGCAGCGCTTTGCCCTCGCCGGTGTCGCCGCGATTCAGATCAGAGACCATCCGCAGCAGCGCGAACGCATCGAGGTCGTGAACGGCGCGCGCGCCCGAGGGATCATCAGGGGGAATCTTATCGCCGGTCAGCGCCACGATCGCGTCGATGCCGAGCGCGGCCGCACCAATCAAATCCGACTTGAGCGCGAAGCGGTTACGGTCGCGACACGACAGGTTGATCACCACCGGCAGTCCCAGCCTGAGCTTGACGATGGTGCCGAACGCGATGCTCGACATCTTGACCTTGCCGAGCGCGTTGTCGGTCAAATTGATCGCATCGACATGGCCGACCAGCGCCGCCAGCCGTCGCAGCAGCGGCTCCGGATTGACCCCGCGGGGCGGCCCGACCTCGAGCCACAACGCGGGCGCGCGATGCGCGAGCTTATCGGCGAGGATGGCCATGATTATGTCCCGTCAATTCGAACATAGGGCGAAACATACACTATGGCCGAAGAAAGCCGGCCCGTAAAAGACTATCGGCAGGGTTTTCTTGAGCAGATTGGGCCGGGCTGGTAGCGAGACCGTTCTCTGGCGCGAGGTGAATCGCCGCTGTTTGTGCTCAAGAGAACCCCAGAACCGTGCACCTGATCGTGTTGAAGCTGAGGGCTACCGTAAGATCATCAAGTCGGAGACAACCAACCAATCGAGTCCGACTTTGATCCAGCCTGACAGTGGCACTTTCCTCTCGCCTTTGACCACTCTCCGCTCGACCAACCCAAAGCGTGTAGAAACGAAGGCCGAGCAAGGATGAAGCTATGAAGACCACCATCGTGAATGTAGTGCTAGCCGGGTTTATCAGCGTTGCCGCAGCAGGTCTGGTCGGCTGTGCCGATACCGCAGATACCTCCATCGATCCGCCCATCACGGCCCGCGAAACCACCACCACCCAGCAATACACTACTATGCAGCCGGCGACGCAGGTGGTTAACGTGCCAACGACGGTGACGAGTATGGTGCCGGTGACCGCGAACGCGACGACCACCACCACCCATTTCAATAACGGCACCGTCGAAAAGCGTACGTCGACCGAGTACAACCCTGCCTACACCGCGCCGGGAGCACCGTATGCGACGACGGTCGTTACGTCGCCCGCGATGGTAGCGGCTGCTCCGGTTGAGATGGCGCCTGTCACTTCGACCACGCGCACCACAACCACCACTGACGACGATGGTGCCACGGTGCAGAAGCGTACTACGACTACGGTGACGCCAAGTTACTAAAGCGACTAGCTCGCGGGCGCAGTGAGACGTCGTCGATCGAGGCGGCGTATCACTGTTCGCCCTTTTTCAACGCGCGGATCTCAATCGAGGAACCGCTCGCCGCGCCATCCACTCGTAAACGCAGCCAGAAGGTGTAGCGGCTGCCCACCTCGGAGGGAACCACGATCGCTTCGCCGAACGCGTTGAGCAGATGCGGCATCGCGCACATTTTTTTAATTCGCGGAACCTACGAAGCACCACTATTGGCAAATAACGCGGACGGGTAAAAGTGATCGATGATTTTTTCAGAGCGGAGTCAGAAAAACGCCGTCTCCCGTCTTCCGCGTGAGCTCGATCATTGAAAGCAATCGAGGCTGAGACCGCCGGCGCGGGTTCGGCGCCAACGACCGCCGAGCAAGCGCCGCTCGCGCACAACTCGCCGTCGTGGCGGCGGAAGATCATCGCTTACTTTGCGTTGCTCAATCTCGCGATGGGATTGGGTTCGCCGCTCATCGGACTCGCCGCCATTCCCATCTACTACTACCTGAAGGACAAGCTGAGTCTGTCGCCGGTCCAGTTGGCGATTTTCGTCTCGATCGCCGGCGCCCCTACCTATTTAGGCTTTCTGTTCGGGTTCCTGCGCGATCGATGGCGGCCGCCATTCTGGGGCGACCGCGGCTATCTCCTGTTCGGCGGGATAGTAGCACTGGCGGCATACCTGTGGCTGGCATCTGCCGCGATCGGTTATTCAAACCTGCTGTGGAGCGTCCTGATCGCAAGCTTCGCCTACACGATCATCATTGCCGCCGCCCAGGGCCTCATGACCGTGGTGGCGCAAGCCTACTTGATGACTGGCAGGCTTAGCGTGGTGTTCGGGTTTGGGATTTATGTGCCGCTGGTGGTGTCGGCGTTGTTCGGCGGATGGCTGGTGGCGCACGTATCGGCGCGCCGCACCTTCCTGCTCGCGGGCTGCGCCACGGCGGCGATAATCGCGCAAGCATTCTGGAAATTGCAGGGCGCGCAGGCCTCGGAGCGGCCGCACACCTACAGTCATGAAACCGGTTTCGCCGCGATGCAGCGGCTGGTGGCGCATCGCGCAATCTGGCCGGCGGCGTTGATTTGGTTCCTCTGGAACTTTTCGCCCGGCTGGCAGACTCCGATGTTCTTTCACCTGACCGAAACCGTGAAATTTTCCAGCACCTGGTTCGGAACTTTTACCGCAGTGCAGTGGGGTTGCTCCCTGCCGACTACGCTGCTCTATGGATTCATGTGCCAGCGCACCTCGATGACGCGCCTCCTGTGGTGGGGCACCGTGGTGGCGATTGCGCAGGGTCCGATCATGTTCTTCGCCAACAGCGCCGGCAGCGCGATCGCGGTGGCGATCGGATTTGGTTTGTTCGGCGGCTTCGCGACCGCCGCTTACATGGATTTGATCATGCGCTCATGCCCCCAAGGCCTGGAAGGAACCGGCGCGATGCTGTCGACGGCCGCACTCGCGGTGGCGACGAATTTCGGAAATCTGTTCGGCAGTTGGGTTTTCGCTCGCGGCGGATTCGCACTCGCAGTCATCGTCACCACGATGGCGACCGCGCTGATCGTTCCGGTCCTGTGGTGGGTTCCCGAGCGCGTTACGGCGACCCGCGAAGGCGAGCAGCCTGCTACTTCAGCGACGGATCGATGAGCGTCAGGCCGGTTTGCGGATCGAATGCCTTCTTCATCGCGATCGGATCGACGGTGACCATCACTTCCAGAGTGGGCCAGACGATTGCTTCGAGCAGATGTCCGCCGCGCGTACTGCCATCGGAAGTTCCCACCACCATATGCGCATGGACGACGGGCTTGCCCTTAAAAATCGCGATGTCGCCGATCAGCGCCAGCACCTCGGACTGCGAAGCGATGGGGATCTTCTTGAACATCTCGCGCTGATTATCGAACCAACCGACGGTGGCGCGCTGCACTCCTCCGATTGCGGTGAAGTGCGCGCTAGTGACGTGGTACTGCTCGGCGAAGGCCTGCAGCCCTGAAAAAGCCTCATCACCGGCGGCGAAAATAACCGCGTATTCCTTTATCGTTCCACCGTCGGTGAGCAGTTGAACCTTCATGCCGGGCGCCGCGCCATGGGGCACCGCCTGCGCCGGCGCGATATATTCGCTGGAAGTATCTTGCGCACGTAAAGGGCCGAAAACAGCCCCAATCAGCAGCACTACAATAGCCGCCGCGAAGCCTGGTCGCCTGGGTTTAGTCATGCCTCCAATGATAGGTGGCGGCGCGGCCACCAGCCATAACGATCGTGCATGGGCATCCCGCCGCGCGCTTGCACACAGCTTGTGTTCAAGTTGAGCTTCGATGACTATGGGATGCCAGGAATGAGTAACCGACCCGCGCTGAGATACGACGGCGATTCGAAAAAGGTGGGTAGAGATGCCGGCCGCAGGCAATGAATCGGTAAACCGAGCCACCCCGCCGCTATCGTTCCTGAGCGGGTTGTTTCTCCTATCCGCCGGAACCCTGATGTATGAGGTGGTCCTCACGCGCCTCCTGAGCGTGCTCTCGTGGTATTACCTCGCATTCGTTTCGGTCTCGATGGCGATGCTCGGGATGACGGCGGGGGCGCTGTTCGTGCAGCTTCGTCCTCATCTGTTTGGGCACCCGGCGGTCGCCGCCCGGCTCCGCGAGGCTTCGGTGGCGATGGCAATCGCGACGCCGTTAGCCCTCGCCACGATGCTGGCAATTTCCATCGATCTGGTGCCTTCGATCGAATCTCTCTATGCGCTGGTTGTGTTTTGCGCGGTGATCGCAACCCCATTTCTGTTTTCCGGAGTTGCCATTTGTCTCTCGCTCACGCGTTCAGAATACGCAATCGGACAAGTCTATTTCGTTGATCTGCTCGGCGCCGCGGCAGGTAGTCTGGGGTCCATCGCATTGTTGGAAGCTCTCGATCCGGCGAGCGCGATGTTTGCGATCGCAGGAATTCTATTCCTCAGCGGCTATGCCTACGGGCGCTTCGAAAACCGTCGTCAAGCAGACTTCAAGTTAGCGGTGTTCGCGAGTCTGATGTTCGCGGTGACCGCCATCAACCAGGCAACTCCTTACGGTTTCGGCCCGATTCGATCCAAAGGCAGTGTCGACGTACGCAGCGGGCTGTTAGCCGAAGTATGGAACCCAATCTCCCGAATCCGGGCGACCCGCGTCGCGGACGGTCCACCAATGTTGTGGGGAGTCGAGGGCAGCTCAACCGATCACGGTCTGCGGTCGATCAGCTCGATTTGGCTGACCATCGACAACGACGCGGGCACCCCGGCCTACAAGTTTACTGGCTCGCCGAAGGACGTGGATTTTCTCGCTTACGACATCACCACCGTCGCCGACCAACTACGCCACGGCGGCAGCGCGGCGATCATCGGAGTCGGCGGCGGGCGTGATTTGATGGCGGCATACTTGTTCAGTTTTCATCGGATTGTCGGCATCGAACTCAACGCCGGGATCTACCATCTCATTACCCGCCGCTTCCGGGATTTCGTAAATCTCGACAAAATTCCCGGCCTCGAAATTCATCAAGACGAGGGTCGCAGCTATCTTTCCCGGACCCCGGAACGTTTTGACGTCATTCAGGCCTCGATGGTCGACACCTGGGCGGCCACTTCGGCCGGGGCAATGACGCTGTCGGAAAACTCGCTCTACACGGTCGATGCGTGGCGGATTTTTTATCGCCACCTCAGTCCCGGCGGCCTGATAACTTTTACCCGCTGGAACACCGAGGTGGAAAAGATCCAGACCTCCAGGCTGTTCGCGCTCGCCTGGGCGACCCTGCTTTCCGAAGGGGTGGCGCATCCCGGCAGCCAAATCGCGCTGCTCGGCTACGGGCAGGTCGCCACCATTCTGGTCAGCAACCAGCCCCTGAGCGCCGCGGACTTGAAGGGCATCCGATCGATCACCGGCCGCTACGGCTTCAAAATATTATTTTCACCGGAACAACCGGCAGTTGATCCGGATTTGAGGCGGGTAAGCGCGACCACGGCGCTCAGTCAATTGGCGCATTTGAACTCCGGGATGTTGGATTTTTCACCGGTCTATGACTCGTCGCCGTTCTTCTTCAATTCCTTGAAGCTCAGCCAACTGGATCTGGCGGATTTATACCGCATCATTCGCGATCAGCGCTGGGGCGGCAGCCTGCGAGCGCTGTTGTTCCTGCTCACCTTCCTGTCCGCAACCTTGATCCTGCTGGCGATCGCGATCGTGCTTCCGGTCACTCGATGGGCCGAGGTCCCGCTGCGCTGGGATTATCCGCTCCTGGGTGGAGTGACCTATTTCGTCGCTATCGGGTTGGGATTCATGCTGACCGAGATGGCCATGATGCAGCAACTGTCGGTCTTTCTGGGCCATCCGATTTATTCCATGATCGTGGTTCTGACCGGTTTGATTTTATCGACTGGCGTTGGGAGCCTGGCGTCCGAGCGGCTGCGCCTGAATTCGAATGTACGTGGACGCGCACCGTCCGTTCTCTCCGCCGCAGTCATTTGCGGCTATGCCTTCATGGTCCTGCCCTTAATCCATAGCTATGCGTACGTGGGCCTTTCCTCTCGCATCGCAATTAGTCTCGTGCTGGTGATCCCGGTCGGCGTGGCTCTGGGCTTTTGTTTTCCCGTCGGGCTTCGATGGATGCAAGCGCTGCAGCGGGAGGACACGCTCCCCTGGATGTGGGCGCTAAATGGTGCGGCATCGGTGATAGCGGGCTTCGTGGCGATCATAGTTTCGATGGAAGCGAGTATCAGCGCATCGGTTCTAATCGGCGCCGGACTCTATCTGGTCGCAGCACTGGCCCTGCCTTGGAGGAGCGATGCGCGAGAGCAAGTGGCGACTGACTATAATGCGGAGCCGATGCTGCGGGTCGGAAGAAATTAGTCGGCGACGAGCCGAAGAAATCGCGGAAGTTCTGGTCGATATGGCGGAGTTGTGTGAACCATCCTTCCCGGCGGCTTCGATTCACGCTTGCGCATCTTCGTCGGAACCAGAATCCAGCGCCCATGCTCGCTCACCCCGCAAGCAATGGGGAGGCGAATAGAGGGCGAGGAAGTTAGAAGGATTAAGACGCGAAATCACGCCTGGCGGCGTTCGTTCGCTTTCACTTTTTGATATTTGCGGTAGTCGTAGCCGGTCGCCATCGCCATCAGCAGTGGCTCCATGCCGCCGTCGCGCTCGCGGCGCAGCACTCGGAGACGATCGAAGAACTCACGGAAGTCCTTGTCGATGCGGCGGATGCCGTCGTTGGGCGCGAGGAAGAAATCGTGCAGTCGCGTCACCGTGAAGCGCAACGACGAGTAACGCAGCTCGTTGGGGAAGGCGTCCCATTCGGCCAGCGAAAGCGTGCGCACCGATTCGTAGCCATGGAGCAAGTCGCGGAAGCGGTCGAGCGAGAATTCCGCGTTGACGAAGCACATCGCGTTGACGGCGGTGGCGATATCGAAAATGAACTTGCCACGGCAGGCGGCCTCGAAGTCGAGCACGGCGACCAGCTTCTCGCCGCGGAACAGCACGTTGTCGCAGAAGAGGTCGCCATGGATGACGCCCTTGGGTAGCTTGCCCTCGAGGTAGCGCGTCAGGTAGTCGACCTCGTCGTCGAGGGTCCGGAGGATCTTGCGGAAATAGTTCGGGAGCTTGGCGCGCACCGACAGGTACAAATCGGCAATGCGCTCGAAGCTGAAGCGATTGTCGATGCCTTTCTTGTAGGCCTTGCCGAGCACGTGCAGCTCGCCGAGGGTGCGGCCGATGGTCTCGAGCTGGGTCGGCTTGAGGCGGTCGGGATGCAGCACGCGGCCCTCATGAAAGCGGAACATCGAGACGCACTTGCTGTTGAAGGTGCGATAGAAGCGGCCCATCCGATCCTGCATCGGATGGGGGCATGGGAACGAATGCTTGCGCAGGAAGCTCAGCAGGTCGAGCTCGCGCTTTAGTTCGTTCTCGCCCTTGACCTCATCGACGCGCAAAAGGAAGCGACCCTTCGCGGTCTCGAGGAGGTAGTTGCTGTTGACCGAACCCTCGGGAATGCCGGTAAAGCTACCCACCCGGCCCAAGCCGTAATCATCGGCAAGTTCCTTTAGGAACGGTTTCGTGAGCTCGGTATAAACGGCCATTTAATCGGGGATGAACTTTCGGACTGTCTGGCCGCAGTCTAGAGCGCATTGATAATCCCGTCAACTAGGGGGTCGAAAAAAGGTCTGATCGATGACCAGCGCGATTGTAAGAAACTCAATGATGAACTAAGAGAATCGCTATGGCAGCAAAGAAAACCCCCTCGCCAAGCAAAACCAAGCCAACCCAGGCGAAAGCTGGCGCCGACTCTTCGCTTGAGGGATCCAAGGCACCCGCGTTCGAGCTTCCCGATGAAACCGGGCAGAAACTCGCGCTCAAGGATCTTATCGGTAAGAAAAACCTCATCCTTTACTTTTACCCCAAAGACATGACCCCCGGATGCACCACCGAGGCGTGCAGCTTTCGCGATAATATCGAGGGAATTCGCAGACTTGGCGCGCAAGTTATCGGCATCAGCGGCGACACCTCGGCGTCGCATCAGAAGTTCATCGACAAGCACGCGCTCAATTTCCCGCTCCTCGCCGATGTCGGTAACGAGGTCGGGAAGCGCTACGGCGTCTACAAGATGAAGTCGATGTACGGGCGCGAATATATGGGCTATGAGCGCACCACGATGGTGATAGACAAGAGCGGCATCATTCGGAAGGTGTTCCCCAAGGTCAAGGTCAATGGCCATACCGCCGAGGTGATGGCGGCCATCAAGGACCTCGGCTAGTCCCAGAAAACCACGCGATTGCGGTCGACGTCGGAAAAATTGCCCAGCGCAATCATTATGATATCGACGATGTAGCCGATGCCAAAGAGTCCTCCAGTCAGCAACCAGAGTACGCCGGTCGCGACCTTACCAACGTAAAACCGATGTACGCCGAAATAGCCAAGAAAAATGCATAGCAGGAGTGCGACGAGCCGCGACTTTGAGGAAGCATCAGGCTCGTCATAGAGGCGCTCATCGGGCGGAATCGGCAGGCCGCACTGCGAGCAATAGTCGCCCACCGAGAGCAGCTCGTGACCGCATTTGGGGCAGAATCGGGGCCTCAACCGACCGGACCATTCAGGGCTGCGGCGGACTGAAGTCTCCATCACCAAGTCATTATCAGAAACCGCCAAATTGATCATGATGGGATCTCCCGTCCGGCATCCAGAGCAAGCGCGATGCCGTGGAAATCTTCAATGGAAGCAAGTCGGCAGGAGATCGACGCCGCAGCTTCCTCGCGGCATGCAATCCGCGGGCGGCAGCGGTTGCCTTAGAGCTCGAAGTCGGCCTCTTCCATGATGCGCGCCGTGCGGTAGAGGAAGCTGTTCCCTAAAACTCCGTCGACCACCCGATGGTCGTAGGAAAGCGCCAAATACATCATTGTTCGGATGGCGAGCGCCTCGGCGCCGTCGACTTCGATCACCACGGGACGTTTCTTGACCTCGCCCATCCGCAGGATGCCGACCTGCGGCTGATTGATAATCGCGAAACCAAACAGGTTGCCCTCGCGACCGGGATTGGACAGCGTGAAACTTCCGCCGCTGAGATCATCTGCACTGATTTTTTTCTCTTGCACCTTCCGTCGCAGCCGCTCCATTTCTCGCGCGAGGCCCACCACTGACATCCCTTCGGCGGCCTTGATCACGGGAACCAGTAACCCCTCGTCGCTGTCCATCGCGATGCCAAGATTAATCTGCCGGCGGATCACCAGCGAATCGCCGACCACCGATGCATTCATGCGCGGAAATTCCTTCAACGCTCGAACTGTCGCAGCCGCTGCTAGTGGCAACATCGTAAGCGCAAAGCCTTCGTGCTCCTGGAAGGCACGCTTGTGCGCTTCGCGCAGTCGCATCAGCTTCGTAAGGTCCACCTCGGCCAGCGTGCCGACGTGCGGCGAATGCGTCTTCGAGTAGACCATGTGCTCGGCGATTAGCTTGCGCCGGCGCGTGAATGCCTCGACGACGTCGCCCTCGCGTGGCTGATAGACCGGGGGATGATATCCGCCCGCGCCGGGAGCCGATGGAGGCAGCGTCGGCACCGGTCGCGATGCTTCCCCGGACGGGCGAGACGACGCGGGAGCCGCCGCGGATCCATTCGCGCTGGGCGCAATCGGTGGCGGAGGAGTCTTCGACGCGCCGCTTGGCCGCAGCGATTCGAGGTACTTCAGCACGTCGCGTTTGCTCACGCGACCGCCAATTCCGGTGCCCGGAATCCGCGCGATGTCGAGGCCGTGCTCGGCCGCCATCCGGACGACCACCGGCGAGTATCGCCGGTGCTCGCCGTCGCTGCGCTCCTCCGGCACGGTTGCGGCGGCTGCCGCCGCCCCAACCACCGCGGCCGGAGCGGACACCGGCGCCTTCGGCGCTGGTGTCCGTTCCGGCTCAGTAGCTGCCGCCGCGACTCGCGCCGCCTCCGGCGGCGCCGGTCGCGCCCGCTCCAGCGAAGGCGCGGCAGGCTTCGCCTGCTGCGCTTTTGCGCCTTCCTCGTCGATAAGGGCGATAACCGAACCGACCGGCAGCGTCTGCCCTTCCACCGCCACCAGCTTCGAAATGGTGCCCGCGCGCGGCGAGGGAATTTCGGTGTCGACTTTGTCGGTCGAGATCTCGACCAGTGGCTGATCTTCGGTGACGATGTCGCCTTCCTTGACCAGCCATTTGGCGATCGTGCCTTCGATGACACTCTCGCCCATTTGGGGCATCTGAACTTCTACCGCCATAGGTTCAATAGGCTGCGAGGTTGCGGATCGCGTCGACGATCTTGTTGGTGTTGGGGAGAATCGCCTGCTCCAGCGACGGCGCGAACGCGGTATGGGTATCCAGCGCGGCCACCCGGCGCACCGGCGCGTCGAGATACTCGAAGGCGTGCTCGGCGATGATCGCCGCGACCTCGCCGCCAATGCCGCCGGTTAGCCGGTCCTCGTGCACAATCAGCACCTTGCCGGTCTTCTTTGCGGTTTCTAAAATCGCTTCGCGATCGAGCGGCAGCAGGGTGCGCAAATCGAGGACCTCGATCGAGATCCCGGCTTCTTTCTCGACGATACGCGCCGCGTCGATCGACTGGCCGAGCGTCCCGCCGTAAGTGATAATCGAAAGATCGGTGCCCGCTTGGCGAATCTCCGCCACTCCGAGTGGCACCGTAAACTCGCCTTCGGGAATGTCCTGCTTGAGGCTGCGATAGAGTCGCTTGTGCTCGAAGTACACCACCGGATTGCCATCGCGAATCGCGGATTTCAGCATCCCCTTCGCATCGTAGACGGTACCGGGCGCGAGGACCTTGAGGCCGGGAACGCGGGTGAACCACGCTTCGGGATTTTGCGAATGAAATAACGCGCCATGCACGCCGGCGCCCGACGGCGCGCGGATGACCAGCGGGCACGAGGCGCGCCCGCCGTGGCGATAGCGCAGCGTGGCCGCCATGTTCACGATCTGATCGAAACCACATGAGATGAAATCGGCGAATTGCATTTCGACCACCGGATGCATACCCAGCACCGCGGCGCCGATTCCCGCGCCGATGATCAACTCTTCGGAAATGGGCGTGTCGATGACGCGCTCCTCCCCGAATTTCGCCAGCAAGCCTTCGGTAACCTTGAATGCGCCGCCCAGTTCGCCAACGTCTTCGCCCATTACAAAGACGTTTTCGTCGCGGCCCATTTCTTCGTGGAGCGCCTGATTGATTGCCTGGATGTAGGTGATTTCCATATCGGGCAACTTTTTGGAAACGGCGCTATTTACGCCCGTTGGTGGAAGTCGGCGCGGTCAGCGGCGGTGCGTAGAGATCCTCCAGCGCCTCCTTGGGGTCGGGATTCGCATCCTGCTCGGCAAACTCGACCGCGGCCTGCACCACCTGCTTGGCGCGCTCGTCGACCTCCTCGCGGATGCGCTTCAAATCGTGTCCTTTCTTTTCGAGGAAAAATTCGTACTGCGGAATCGGGTCGCGCGCTTCCCATTCGATGAGCTCGTTCTTGTCGCGATACAGCGCCGGGTCGTGCTCGCTGTGACCGCGATAACGATAGGTCTTGCATTCGACTAGCTCGGGACCGCTACCCTTGCGCATCCGGTCGACGAGGCGATCGGCGACCGCGACCACCGCGAGGAGATCATTGCCCGAAACGACATGGCCCGGAAACCCATACGCCCGCGCGCGATCGGCGACATTTTCGATCGCCATCTGCTTTTCCAGCGGGGTCGAATACGCGAAGCGGTTGTTCTCGCAAACGAACAACACCGGCAGCTTATGGACGCCGGCGAAGTTCATCGCCTCGTGCACATCGCCGCGCGAAGCCGCGCCCTCGCCGAAGAACGCGACCGCGATGTTCTTGTCCTTCTTCATCTTGAACTTGAGCGCCGCCCCAACCGCGACCGGCAGCGAGGAGCCCAACATCGAGGTCGAGCCGAAAATGCCGTTTTCGAGGTCACCGCCATGAAGACCGGAATCCTTGCCGCGGGAGAGACCGTTTTCCTTCGCCATCAGTTGCGCCATGAGGCGTCCCGGGTCCGCCCCTCGCATCAGGAAGACGCCGAGGTCGCGATGCAGCGGTGCGACGAAATCGCCGGGCTGCAGCGGCGCGCAGATGCCGGTGCAAATGGCCTCCTGGCCGGCGCCGGAATAAACCCCGCCGAAGATTTTGTTCTGCCGCGAGAGCCGCGCGACACGATCCTCGAACGCGCGGATTAGCTTCATCCAGTAATAGAGTTGCAGCTCATGTTCGACGCTCGGCGCAGTGGCTTTTTTAGCACGCGCCGGCGTTTGAGTTTCTTCGCGAGCATCAACATCAGGCATCGAGGACTCCTGAAATTCGCCTGAGATATCGGCGGACGTTTAAGAGTACGGCATTTCGCGCCGACGTATCAACGCGATTGCACGCGTGTGTTTGCGCCCTCCGCGGGGATTATTTTTGCGCCCCGCGATGAAGCGCCGGATTGCCTTCGTTGGTCAGCAGCGTTTGCGTGATCGATGCGATCCGCCATCCAGCAGTCGAACCTGTCATCGAGAACCGATACTGGCCACGAGAATGGAAATAGGTGTCAGGCGAACCATCGAAGTCGCGATGGTAGCGCAGGATGGCGTAGTTGCACCTTACCTCGATGTTACTCCCGGACCTGCTTATCGCGATGTTGGTCAGATTGTGTTGCGTCCTTAGCGCTGCGAGCGCGCTCACGCGCAGGGTTACATATTCATCACGCGCGATCTTCGATGGAGGCGTTCCGCGAAAACTCGAGTAGTCGCAATCGATAGTATCGGCCAGGCACGCGCGCATCGTCTCCCAGTCCTTGTCATCGAATGCCCGCATGAAGCGAAACAGCAAATCCTCGATCGCAAAACGATCTTCGGCGGACAAAAGAGCTGCGCCTGCCATGCTGACTTCTCCCATCGCGATCGCTCAAATGTGCTGCGTCGAGGCGGCATAAATTCCGATAAGTCGCGCAACCTGCATCCCCGGTTCTTCATATAACCAAGTAGATGTCCGCTCGGTAGCTATTGCGCCGCGCGCCTCATACTGTGGACTGGTCGGGATCGACATATGACTCGCGTCCCGAATTGATTCAGCCCGAACCGCAGTCCTTTCTCGCCTTTGGCCGCGTTCCGCTAGACCAACTTCACGTTCGACCACCAAGGCCCGCGGAGACCCCATATGTACATTCCTATTTCGCTCGGAGGACTCGTCTTGATCCTCGTCATCGTCTGGCTAATTCGCGGTTAGTCCGCGCGGCTTGACCAACCATCATAGCTAATCGCCCGCGCCGATGGTTCATCGGCACGGCAAGACTGGAAGTTACACGTCCTGAACAAACGGAAGGAAGGCATCTATGTTACTGGTGATTATCTTGTTGATTCTGCTCTTCGGCGGCGGCGGATTTTATGGCTATCGGGGCGGCTACTATGGCCGTGGAGGAATGAGTTTCGCGAGCATCATAGTAGTCATCTTGATCGTCTACCTGGTAATGGGCGGCGGCTTCATTCGTTAAAGAATTGCGCTGAACGGAATTGCGCTGAACCTCAACGAAAAACAACTGGAGAATTTATGAGCAAAATGAAAAATGGCTATTTGACCCTGAAACGGCACTCCCTGATCGTGATCCTCGCGGCCGGACTGGCCACCACAGCGGCTGCGTGCGCGGCGACTCCCACCCGCGAAAGCACCGGTGGCTATGTTGACGACTCTACTATCACCGCCAAGGTCAAAGCCGATCTCGCGCAGGACAACAAGGTCAGCGCCAGCGCGGTTAATGTTCAAACCTACAAGGGCGTGGTGGACCTTAGCGGTTTCGTGAACTCGCAGTCAGAAATATCGGAGGCCCGACTCGTTACCGGCCAGGTGAACGGAGTCAAGGCTGTGCATGACAACCTGATCGTGAAGGGCGTAGTAGCTCCTCCGACCTTGGCCGAAAAGCGGGTCGAATAAAGCTCTGGGAAGAGCGCGAAGGTTCAGGGCGGCTAACCTCACGCGCCCTGAACCTTCCGTATAACTCGCCGTGAAGCCCGTCACCCGCTCGGGCTGTGCGTTCAGGTCCGATTGTCAAAGGCTTCCTCACGCGCGGCGGCTTCCAGCGAAAGCCCTTGCGTCTCGTCGATGGTGAGGCCGAATAAGATCGCGCCCGGGATCGCCAGCAAGCCGAGCCATCCAACCACGTTCGACAGCCCGCCCAGCGGTTTCGCGAGCGCAGAGATCGTTCCTTCCGCGGTGACCGAAGAGGCCGCTCCGATCACACCAAACCATCCCAAAGTAGTGCCACGCAACGCGGTCGGATAGAGCTCGGTGAAGGCGGCGTTGCTGGCCACCGTCACCGCGTTGCTCATTACATAGAGCAG
>Ga0210398_10000272_pt1 | contig 62535 bp, 62 predicted proteins | sample IncBWC4OmetaG_FD_161047 | JGI IMG/M metagenome (GOLD analysis project Ga0210398, IMG submission 161047) | Forest soil microbial communities from Barre Woods Harvard Forest LTER site, Petersham, Massachusetts, United States - Inc-BW-C-4-O | ecosystem: Environmental > Terrestrial > Soil >... | reverse complement strand
GACGATATCCATCACGCGCTGCATGTGTTGGTGAGCGGCGAAGCCGATGGCTACTATGCCGACTATGCGGCCGAGCCGCTCAAAATGTTGGGGCGCGCGCTGGCAGAAGGCTTCGCCTATCAGGGCGAGCACTCGAGGTTCCGCGACCGGCCCAGGGGCGAGCCGAGCGGCCGGCTGCCGCCGGCGGCGTTCGTCGGATTTCTGCAAAATCACGACATGGTCGGCAACCGCGCGTTCGGCGAGCGAATTCAAGCTTTTGCCGATCCGCGGCTGATTCGCGCCGCCTACGCGTGTTTGCTGCTCTCGCCGCAGATACCGATGCTGTTCATGGGGGAGGAATTCGCTACGTCGTCGCCGTTCCTATTTTTCTGTGATTTCGGCCCCGAGCTGGCGCTGTCGGTATCGAATGGGCGGCGGCATGAATTCAAGCGCTTTGCCGTTTTCGCCAGCGAGGCTGCCGCGGCGCGCATTCCGGATCCGAACGCCGAATCGTCTTTCAGCGCGAGCAAGCTGCGCTGGCAGGAGCGACTCGCGCCGCCGCACCGGGAGCGGCTGGATTTTATCCGCGAGTTGTTGGCGCTGCGGAGGCACTACTTGGCCCCGCATTTGCCGCGCCTCACGCGCGCGGGGAGTTTTGAGATCGTCAATGGAGTACTGCGCGTGGAATGGCGATTGGGGGACACCAGGTCTTGGTGCCTCATGGCGCATTTCGGCAAACATGCCGTGTACGCAGCGCTGCCTAACAGGGGGACCACGGTGTTTTCCATGGGCCTGGCCGCCGCCGCGGCACCGCAAGCCCGGTTGGAACCGGGAGCGGTGATCGCGACCTACCTTTAAGCGGCGGCCCGCTCAGCGGGCGCCGCGCCGCCCTCGAGGGCTCTGCCGAGCACGTCCTCGATCCGCTCCGCCCACACGAACTCAAGACCCGCGCGCACGCTGTCGGGAATTTCTTCGAGATCGCGGCGATTGCGCGCCGGCAGGATCACGGTGCGAATTCCGGCGCGCGCGGCGGCCACGCATTTTTCCTTGATGCCGCCCACCGGCATGACCACACCGCGCAGGCTGATTTCCCCCGTCATGGCAACATCAGCGCGCACGGTGCGCTGGGTGAGCAGCGAGGCGAGCGAGGTGGCGATGGCCACCCCCGCGCTGGGTCCATCCTTCGGAATAGCGCCCGCCGGCACATGAATATGCAAGTCGCTGTTGTCGAGCACCCCAGGATCGATCCCCAGCCGGTCGGCCTGCGACTTGATCAAGGTGACTGCCGCTTGCGCACTCTCCTTCATGACCTCGCCGAGTTGCCCGGTCAAAATCAGCTTGCCCGTGCCGCGCACGCGGCTGGTCTCGATAAATAGGATGTCGCCGCCGGCCGGTGTCCAGGCCAGTCCGGTCGCGACGCCCGGCACGCTGGTGCGCAGGGCCACATCGCTTTCGAAGCGCGCCGCGCCCAGAATGCGTTCCACCGCCGCCGCGTCGATCGAGACGCTCTGTGCGTCGCCCGATGCGATCGTGACCGCGGCGTTGCGTAATAGGGCACCGATCTGCCGCTCCAAATTGCGAACGCCGGCCTCTCGAGTGTAGTCGGCGATGACACGCCGCAAGGCTTCGTCGGACAACTGCACTTGAGTCTCGGGCAACCCATTGGCTTTCAGCTGACGCTTGAGCAAGTAGCGCCGCGCGATCTGCAGCTTCTCTTCTTCCGTATAGCCGGTGAGCTCGATGATTTCCATGCGATCGCGCAACGGCGCCGGTATCGAATCGAGTACGTTGGCGGTGGCGATGAATAAAACCTTCGAGAGGTCGAAGGGTACGCCCAGGTAATTGTCGCGGAATGTATTGTTCTGCTCCGGGTCCAGCACTTCAAGAAGCGCGGAGAACGGGTCGCCTTGATAGCTTGCCGAGAGCTTGTCGACTTCATCGAGCATCAGAACCGGATTGCGTCGACCGGCTTTGCGCACGGCCTGCACGATGTTCCCGGGCAGCGAACCGATGTAGGTGCGGCGATGGCCGCGAATTTCGGCTTCATCGTGCACGCCGCCCAAGCTAACGCGACCGAATTTGAGGCCGATGGCCTTGGCGATGCTCTGGCCCAGCGAGGTCTTACCCACGCCCGGCGGCCCGACAAAGCACAGAATGGGACTGCGGCCCTCGGGGTTGAGTTTACGGACGGCCAGGAACTCGAGAATCCTGCGCTTGATCTTGGCGAGGCCATAGTGATCTTCGTCGAGAATCTTTCGCGCCGATTCGATGTCGACCTGCTCCGGATCGAGCTTGGCCCAGGGCATGGCGAGCAGCCATTCCAAATAGGTTCGGGTCATCGAGTATTCGGCGGCCTGCTCCGGCATTCTCTCCAGACGGTTCAGCTCGCGCTGCGCTTGTTCTTCGACATCCGCGGGCATGCCCGCATCTTTGATCGCCTGCTTCAGGTCCGCCAACTCGGATTTGGTGCCGTCGGTTTCGCCGAGTTCCTTTTGGATCTGGTGCAGCCGCTCGCGCAGCACGGCCTCTTTTTGACGATCATCAAAGGCTTCCCGCGTTTTCTCATCGATTTGACGCGACACCTTCAGCACCTCGATGCGCCGCCCCAGCAACTTCAAGACGCGATCAAGCCGGGTCTTCAGATCGAAGGTCGCGAGAATTTCCTGTTTGTCGGCGGCCTTCAAATCCATGAAGCTGGCGATCATATCGGCGAGCGCGGGTATGGATTCGATGTTGCGAATGGCGTTGGTCAACTCGCCCGGGGCCTGCGGCAGCAGCTGCACGGCTTCGATCGCCATCTCGCGCAGATTCACACCGCGCGCTTCGATTTCCTGATCGAAGGTGGTGGTCTCTTTATGCAGATCGATGCGCGCGACCAAGAAGGGCTCGCGGCTCACATAGTCCAGCACCGTGAAGCGTTCCTCGCCTTGAGCTATCAGGTGATGCGAGCCGTCAGCCGCGGTGATGAATCGGACAATCGAGGCAGCGGTGCCGACGCGATGCAGCACCTCGGGCATCACATCCGAGGCGCTCGAATCCGTTTGCAGCAGCAGGCCGACGCGGCGCTGGGTGCGCACGGCTTCTTGCGCTGCGGCGAGAGATGCCTTGCCGGAGATCGCAATCGGCAGCACCACGCCGGGGAACAGGACGGCCTCGCGCACGGGCAGGATAATCAAGACGTCTTCGCCGCTGCTCATACGGTTTCCCTCGTCAGATGCAATTGCAGATAGCCGTGATTCAAGCTGCGCTCGTTCAGGACGTAGTGCCCGGGCGGCAACTCAATGCGCCGATGCATGCGCCCATAGGGAATTTCCAGCCGCACGATATTCACGGCAGCGCTCAAGGTGGGGGGCGACACCGTCGCGTCGATCTGCGAGCCGGTCGGACTTAGCTGCACGGTCACTTCATCGACGCGTGCCCCGGGCAACGCCACCACCACGTGAACGTGGGAGCCATCCACGAAAATATCGGTCGGCGGCTCCCAGGCAGGGCGCGTTGGGGCGGCAATCAGGTCAAAGAAGTGGCGATGCTTGCGCTCGGCCTGTTCGAGCAGCGCACAGGCCTCCGCCCACATCCAGGAGTTTCGACGGGTAATATTCATAAACTAAAAATGCGGGCAGCCGCATCAAGTTCAAGGGCTGGCCGGCGCCGGCTGGCCCCTCTCTTAAGCCGGGCGCGATGCCGGCCGGTCGATGACCTGCACCGTGTAGCCGCCGGACTTCTCATCCGGCCTAAGCTTGAGCAAGCCGCGCTTTTCCGCATCGCTCAGCATGTCGTTGAACGATCTAAAGCCATAGAAGCGCTCGTTGAAGCCGGGTTGGCGCCGCTTGATGGCTTGTTTGATCATCGAACCCCAAATCGGTTCGCTGCCGCCGCGTTCTTCGGTCAAGGCCTCCACCGTATCGACAATCAGCTCCATGGCCTCACCCAAGTTCGGTCCCTTCTTCTCGGCCGGCGCGTTTTCGGCTGCGGTGTGGGCGGGCGCCGCGCCGGCGCCGCGCCGGCGCCCTTTGGGCTCCTTGCGCACCAAATCGTCATAATAGATGAATTCATCGCAGTTGTTGATGAACAGATCCGAGGTCGAATTCTTGACGCCGACGCCTATGACCGTCTTGGCATTCTCACGCAGCTTGCTGACCAGGGGAGAGAAATCGGAGTCGCCGCTCAAGATGACAAAGGTATCGACGTGGCCCTTGGTGTAGCACAGATCGAGGGCATCGACGACCATGCGAATGTCGGCGGAATTCTTGCCTGATTGTCTGACGTGCGGAATTTCGATGAGCTCGAATGCCGCTTCATGCAAGCCGCGCTTGAAGTCCTTATAGCGCTCGAAATCGCAATAGGCTTTCTTGACCACGATGTGGCCCTTGAGCAGGAGACGCTCGAGCACCTTCTCGATGTCGAAACTCGGGTACTTGGCGTCGCGTGCGCCCAACGCGATATTCTCGAGGTCCAGGAAAACCGCCATGGTGGCATCGGAGGCTTTGGCCGACATTCAAAAATCCTTCACGCTTAGAACCAGTTGTAATTGAAGCTTACGCTGATTCGCTCAGCCTGGACGCCGTTGGGCGCGACTTCATGCCGCAGCCAACTTTCGAACAACAACAGGCTTCCCGCGGCCGCTTGATACGTTACCCAGGGACGCGATTCGCGCCGCGCGCGGGCCAAGCGGGGCGGCGCCGCCATGAATCGATCCAAACGGGGATCTTCGAACTTGATGCCGGGCGATCCTTTTGGCACTTGCACATAGTAGGTGCCGCTCAAGCTTGAGTGAGGATGCAGGTGCAGTGTGTGCACCGTGCCCCGCGGCATGATATTGACCCAGCAATCGGTCATTTCCAGCTCGCGGCCGCTCAAATCCCATTCCACCGCGGCCGCGAAGGCGGCGACGTGGCGCTTGAGCCTTTTGCGCAGCGAATCAAAGGTCGGCGAGACCGTCTGAAGACGATGCACCGAGCCGTAGGAGGTGTAGCCGCCCGGATAGTTTCTCTTGGACCACCGTCGTCCCGCCGCATCGTCGAGGCGCAGCTGCCGGCATTCTTTCAGCAGCTGACGATTGAAGTCGGCTGAATCACCGCGTTGCAAGGAGCCGGCATAGACCAGCGTTGGAAACAATGCGTGAATGCTCACCGCGACTCGCCTAAGCGGACAGCTTCACTTCGTTGAACTGGATGATCGGCGCCACGTCCGTGTAGCGTGGAATATCCCCTTGTAGCTCCGCCGCCGCGGGTCCCCAGACCTCGAGGAAGGCCGGGATGCTGTCGAAATAAAATTGGCAGCCGCCGTGGAAGGCCGGCGCTTCGCCGGGAGCCGTTCCCTGCAGGCCGGCATCCACCTCGGTCTTGCGCAGATTCTTCTTCAAGAGCCGCATCGCCAGAGGCATGTGCGTGCCGACGTAGTAGTTCATATCGAAGCGCGAGCCCGGCTTGTTGGGATAGAGAATCGAGAGTTTGATCATCGCAGTACCTACTTGACTTGAATTGACTTACGGCGCCGCCGCCGAGCCTGCGGGCGCGCGCGAGTCGTTTGCGCCGTAAAAGAGAGCGGGGCGTGGGAAACCGAGCGCCTTCGCGGCCGCCGCATCCGCAGGCGCGATGCCGATGGCCTCGACCGCGTTGCCTGATCCCCAAGATTCCAGCGGCACGATCTTGTACCCCATGGCGGTGAGCGCCTGAACGCCCACCGCCAAGTAACCGTTCAGACTTCGGTTACCGACAACCTTGCCTTGTGCGTCTAGGAACATGTCGGCGCGTGCCGCCAACGGCGCGCGCTCGCGAAAATTGATGAAGGTACTTTTGCCGTCGGCGAAATGAATGGTCATGAATGCACCGCCGCCGAGATTGCCGCAGCAAGGATGCGTCACGGCGAGCGCGTAACCGACCGCCACCGCGGCATCGACGGCGTTGCCTCCCCGACGCAGAATTGCCGCGCCCACCTCCGAGGCAAGATGCTGGGAAGTCACCACCATCCCCTTGTCGGATTCGAGTTCGAGGGGTGCGGCCGCGTGCGCCATTAGGCAGGGCACGAGCAGGAGAGCGAGCGGCTTGACCATGGTTCTAAGAGTAGCGCAATGAACCGCCGCGCGGCAGCACTTGTTTGGGAGTGCTAACACAGGTTGGTGAGGACCTCATGCAATGCGCGGATAGTTGGGAATGAAACGAGCGGGACTCCAAGGAGAGCGTCGTCATGACCGTCAAGGAAGTTGCGGACAATGCGGAGCGACATCAGCGCATCCTCAGGCTTCTGGCGCTGATCAGATCGATCGCGGTCCAAATGCAATTTCAAGAGCGCGACGCGCAGGAGTCGGCCCTGCACCTTGCCGGCCGGGTTGGAGCCATTGGACGCGTGGCGCTCACCTCCATTGCCGCCGGCACGGATCTGGAGTCTTTGGTGCTCGATGAGCTGCTGGTCCATCGCGTCCACCGCTCTGGAATCATCGTTGACGGCCCGGAGGTTCGGCTGAACGCGAAGTCGGCGGAGCTCGTGGGTCTGCTGATCCACGAGCTCGTCACCAACTCCGTCAAGTTCGGCGCCCTATCTCAATCGCAGACACAGCTGCGCGTGGTATGGTGGATCAGCGGCCCCGGGGATTCGCGCTTGCACCTTGAATGGGGAGAGAGCGGCGTTCGGATTCCGTTTGGGACGGTGCGAAAGCCGGGCTTTGGATCGCAGGTGGTGAAGCGCCTGATCGCGAGCGAGTTGCACGCGGAGGGGGATATGATATTTTCAAACGAGGGAGTACTTTGCACAGCAGAGTTTCCGGTCAGCGAGGCGCTGCTTCGATATGAATAATCCGCTCCTGCGCAAGCTTGCGAACTTTACCCAACTATCCGATGAAGAGGCGGCCGCAGTCGAAGCGAGCACGCTCGACGTGCGCGAATTTGCCGCCCGCGAAGACGTGATCTCGCAGGGCGATCGCACCGGCGGCGTCAAATTGCTGCTGGAAGGGTTTGCTTGCCGCTACAAGGTGCTGGAAGACGGGCGCCGCCAAATCGTCGCCTATTTCGTGCCCGGCGATCTGTGCGATTTGCGGGTGTTCATTCTAAAGCGCATGGACCACTCCATCGGCGCGGTGGTCGCCTCGAGGGTGGCGACGATCTCGCCGGAGAACATCCTGAAAATGACTCACAACTTCCCGACGCTGACGCGGGCGTTGTGGTGGTCCACGCTGGTTGAGGAGGCGATCGCGCGCGAGTGGATCGTCAATGTGGGGCAGCGCAATGCCCTGGAGCGGATGGCGCATTTGTTTTGCGAACTTCTTTACCGCTTCCGGGCCGTGGGTTTGAATGAGGGCAACTCCTGTACTCTGCCGCTCACGCAGGTCGAATTGGCGGAGACCTTGGGATTATCTTCGGTTCACGTCAATCGGACCCTGCAGGAATTGAGGCGTCAGAAACTGATCACGCTCGAGGCCGGTACCCTGACAATTCAAGATCTCGACGCCTTGAAAGAGGTCTCGTTCTTCAATCCCGACTATCTGCACTTGGATTACAGCAGCGACAAGCCTCGCGGCGATGAGCGGGAAGGCACGTGAATTGCTTTATGTTATCGCGTCCGGTGCTCCGAACGCTTAAGCTTCGCGCCAAGAAAAACCAACTCGCATTTCATCATGCAGTACAACGAGCACGAATTGGCGCACCTTGCCGCGACCGTGGCCGCGGGTTTGGGGCGCGACTCCGATTTATTGCAGCAGAGCGAAGATAGAGAAAAAGCCCGCGCGGCGGCGCGCCAGTTGGCGCGCGTAAGCTTGCTGGTCGCTCGTCATATTCTGGTCGGCGCGCATTGCGCCGCACTGAAAGTCGACGAGTTGGAATTGCTCTACGACGACGCGGATTTTCTGTAGCGGCGTTTATTTTGCCGCGGGCGCGGGCGTCGACATCGGCACGCCTTTGTCGACAATCCAGGCCGACACCGCCATGCCGCCCTCCGACCCCGGCGCGGCCGCTAGACTGTGCACAGCCCCGCGCGGATTGAAGAAGCTGTCTCCCGCCTTCAGGGCCCGATCGGGCTGCCCCTGCGTTTTCAAGATCAGATTGCCTTTGAGGACATAGCCCGCTTCGTCCCCGGGATGCGTGTGATAGCCGATCACGGAGCCTGGCGGCAGAGTCGCAGTGCCGATCACGATCTCCTTGCCGGGCACCCCGGATTGATCATGCCTCTCCATGATGTTGCGCACGGCTTGCGCGGCGGCCTTCGGTTCATCGGCCGTCGCGTTCAGCGACAGGACGGCGATGGCGATGAATGTTGCAGGGACTAGCTTCATGGTTGTTCTCACTTGTGATGGAAAAGTTTTGGCAAAACATCCGCTGAGCGCCGCGACGTCCGATTGACCGTTAGTGCGCGTACGAAATGCGATAGATCACGTTGCCGCCATCCTCGCTCATCAATAGCGAGCCATCGGAGAGTTCCGCGGTTGCGACCGGACGACCCCAGACATGCGCGTCGTCCACCACAAAACCGGTTAGAAAGTCTTCGTAATCACCGGTGGGCTCGCCGTTCTTCATGTGAATGCGCACCAGCTTGTATCCGGTGCGCAAACTGCGGTTCCAAGAGCCATGAAATCCGACGATGGCATCGCCCACGAATGCTTCGGGGAACGCGGATTTTCCGCTGCTTGCCGCATAGAAAGTCATGCTGAGTGCCGCTGAGTGGGACTGGTACAGCACATCGGGTACCGATACCTTACCGGCCAAATCGGGCCGATCGCCCTTCAAGCGCGGGTCCTCGTTTGAGCCGATGTAGTACCACGGCCAGCCGTAAAAGCTGCCGCGTTTTACTCGCGTCGAATAATCGGGCACCAGATCATCCCCGATGGCATCGCGCTCATTTGTCGTGCACCACAGGGCACCGTTGGAAGGTTGCACGGTGAGGCTGACGCAATTGCGAATGCCAGTGGCGTAGATGGTTGCCGCCCCCGGAGCCGCCGCGTCGAATTCCAATACCGCCGCTCGATCGGTCTCCACATCCCAGGCAGCGCCGAGGCCGTGGGCGGCATCCCAAGTCTTGATTTCCGCAGGCGTCTTTTTCGACATCGTCTCGGCAACATTCGAGCCTGAGCCGACCGACACGAACAGCCGCGTGCCATCCTGCGAAAACGCGATATCGCGGGTGGAATGGCCCACGCCGCTCGGTAGTTCCGCCACCACGATTTGCGCCGCGCCGCGTGGCTTCACATCGCCCACCTGAAAGGCGTATCGCGTGACGCGGTTGGTCTCGGCGACATACAGCCATTGCGGATTTTGCGCGTTCGGATAAAACGCCAGGCCGAAGGGTAGACTCAGTCCCTGTAGATACACGGCCGTCGCGGCGGCGCGGCTACCGTCCGGTGAGGGATGCAGCACCGTCACCCGTCCAGCGCGCATTTCGGTGACCAGGATGTCCCCATTGGACTCAACCAGCATTTTTCGTGGACCGGTAAGACTCGAAATGAAGGTATCGACGTGAAATCCCGGCGGCACGGATATCGAAGCGCCTGAGGGTTTCGCCACCACCGATGAGTTGTTGCGGGACGAAGGTGTCGCAAACGGCGGAGGCAGCAAGTTCGCGCTGATGCGATGCAGGCGCCCCGGGGCGTCCAAGCGCCAATCGGCGGATTGCGCGCTGCTCGCCGGCACGACGATGGACGATGCAGCGGGCGCCACTTGATTCGAAACGCTTTGGAAATACGCGACGAGGTTGTCCCGGTCGGTTTCAGCGGGAACCGCGAGCACCATCGAGGTTCCCGGCACCATGGTGGTGGGAGCGGCCAGGAAGCGCTTCAGAGTTGCGCCGTTCCAGATGAGTTTCGAATCACGCAGCGCCGTCGTGTATGAAAACTGCGGCGCGCTTGCCGCCGCGCGTCCCATGATGCCGATCAACGACGGCCCCTGCGCGCCGCCGTTATCACCCGATTCGGCCGTATGACAGACGCTGCAGCGCTCTCGGAATATCGATTTGCCGGCATTGGCATCTAACCCCAGTGCGGGCGCTGCGGCCAAGACCCATATGGCCGCGCCGCAGAAGATCATCGATTGTAGGGACATGGCTTTGACTCCGTCGCATAAGCTGGTATGGAAATATAGCGCGTCCTCGTACAATCTTTGCAGACCATGCAGCTATTTGAAATTACATTGATATTGCTGACCCTCGCCGTGGTGTTCCTACACATTGCACGGCGCCTGCGAGTGCCTTATCCCTCCTTGCTGGCCTTGGCGGGGGGTTGCGTGGCCTTGCTGCCCTTTGCGCCGCATTTGGGTATCCAGCCGCAGCTTGCCCTCGCATTGTTCGTCGCGCCTGCGGTTCTCGACTCGGCGTTCGACATGCCGCCGCGCGAGATGCTACGCATTTGGGTGCCCCTGGTCTCCCTTGCCGTGGTGCTCGTGCTGCTCACCACGGCGGCCGTGGCGTGGGCGGGAGTGGCGCTGGCCGGACTGCCGATCGCGGCGGCAATCGCTTTGGGCGCCATCGTTGCGCCTCCCGACGCCGCCGCGGCCTCGGCGGTATTGCGCGAATTCAGTTTACCGCGTCGGATCTTGGCGGTGCTCCAGGGTGAGAGCCTGCTGAACGATGCCGTCGCCCTGTTGCTGTTCGGATTGGCGGTCACAGCGGCGGTGGCGCCCGATGGCGCGTGGCGCTCCCTGGCGCCGCGCTTACTGATTGCCGTCCCGGGCGGCGCGGTATTGGGAATTTTGTCGGCGCAGTTGGGCATGCGCCTTTTTTCCAAGCTCGCCGGCACCTTATCGCTGATCATCGTGCAATTCTTGATTACGTATGGAACGTGGATTTTGGCGGAGCGGCTGCAGCTCTCGCCGATCGTGGCCGTGGTCGCATTGGCGGCCGTGATCGCGCGCTACATGCCCTCGCGCACCAGCGCTCGCGACCGCGTCAACTCCTACGCGGTGTGGGCGACGGTAATTTTCGTGCTCAACGTCCTGGCGTTCTTGTTGATGGGTCTGCAGACGCGCGACATTTTGAATCAATTGCAGAGCGATGCACTCATGCATGCTTTGGCCTTTGCGGGCATTGTGCTGGGGATCGTGATCGGCGTGCGTTTTGCCTACGTCATGACGTACGGCCTCGTGCTGCGTACGTTCCGCTCGTTTTTCGAACTGCGGATGCATTCAAAGATTCCCAGTGCCTCGATCGGGATGTTGGTGTCGTGGTGCGGGATGCGGGGCTTGGTAACGCTGGCAACCGCGTTGGCGCTGCCGCGGGAATTTCCCAGCCGCGATGTCATCGTTTTGAGCGCCTTCGTCGTGGTGCTCGGGACACTCGTGCTGCAAGGCTTTACGATCCGACCGCTGATTGCGCTATTGCGCATCGCTCCCGATGCTTCGCTCGATGAAGACGTCGGCCAAACGCGCAACGCCATGCTGGATGCGGCGTTGACGGAATTGGCGGAGTTTGCCGGCGAGGGCGCGGCGGCGCTGCGGTCAGAGTACGAGGCGGCGCGAGTTGGCAATGTCGGTCGAGCGCAGCCGGATACCGAATACGACAACATGCGCAGACGCGCCATTGCGGCCGAGCGGCGACTGCTGGCGGACTGGCGGCGGCGCGGACGGATTCAGGACGACGCCTATCATCTCCTGGAAGATGAACTGGACCGGGCGGAACTGCACGTGGCGCCCATGTCCAGCACTTCGTTGGACGGCTAAGGATGGCAGTTTGCCGGTCGGGCGTCGCGATTACACGACGATCCAGCCGGAATACCGAATAACAGTTACCATTGGCTGCAAACTTTTGGTCGGTGGAACTGTCTTAAACATCGAAACATAATCGTGGCAACTTAAGGGAGACCACGGATGTCTTTACGTATCTTTGCAATCGTGGCGAGCGCGCTCACGGCCCTCTCGGCAGTCTCGGCTGTCGGTCCATCGCAACCCATGCACTTGCGTCCAAATGCAGCCGGTACCTCGGTCCTGCATGTTGCAGGCAGCCGCAGCGCGCAGCAACGAGACAGCGCGAGCGGCTCGAAATTCGACGCCTCGCTGGCGGAAATTGCGCGCCATGTGGGGAGCCTGCGGCCCGAGTCGGCACTCAGGGACTTGCATGCATTGAATCCCGCGGCGAGATTCAGCCGCCCGGTCAACAGTTCATCGCCTCTGGTGCTGATCGACGCGATTACCAAGGGTGATCCGCAGAAATTGAAGGCCGCCCTGGTCGGCTTGGGCCTGCAGCGCGCCTCGCAGTATTCCAACGATGTCGGCGGTTGGCTGCCGGTCGATCAATTGGACGCCGCCGCCGCCTTGACCGAGGTCCATGCCATCCGAGCGGCCATGATGCGCACTCGCACCGGCGCGGTCACATCGCAGGGCGACTATGCGCAGAACAGCGATCTGGTGCGCTCGGATAATTCTCTTTCCGGTGCGGGAATTACTGTCGGCGTGCTTTCCGATAGCTATGACTGCTATCCGGTGTACGCCGCCAATGGCGTTAACGCCAATGGCCTCAACGGGTACGCGAACAACGGCTTCAATACGACGGCCGCCGGCGACATGGCGACCGGCGATTTGCCCGCTTCGGTCAATGTGGTCGAAGAGGCGACCTGCATGAACTACGATCCGCCGGTTCAGTTGCCCTTCGGCGATGAAGGCCGCGCGATGATGCAGATCGTCCACGATGTAGCGCCGGGCGCGAGTCTGGCTTTTTATACCGCTGAGAACAGCGAAGCGGATTTCGCCAGCGGCATCGGCCAGCTTGCCGCATCGGTTGCCAGCGGTGGCGCCGGCGCCAAGATAATTGTCGATGACGTCGGCTATTTCGATGAGCCCTTTTTCCAAGACGGGCTGGTAGCGCAGGCCATCAACACCGTGGAAGCAAGCGGTGTGGCCTATTTTTCTTCCGCGGGTAACAACGGCACATTGGCCTACGACAACAATACTCCGAACTTCTCTTTCGTTTCGACCTCGTCGCCGAACTCGGGCGAGCAGTTGCTGAATTTCGCCCCGTCCGGAACCCCGACGGCAACGACGACGATGCTGCCCGTCACCATCCCACCGATGGTTCCGGGCGAGTTCGTCGTGATTGTGGTGGAATGGGATCAACCCTACGTAACAGGCGCGTCAGGCAGCGGCGGCTCCACCAGCGCGATCGATGTGTGTATCACCGGCGCGACCGGCAATGACATCATCGACAACGGCAACCTTCAGGCCAAAACCTGCAGCGGCGCCAGCTCGCTGGGCCAGGATCCTGTGCAGATCATGATTATCGACAATCCTGCCAATGCGCCTGCCAATAGTTCACAAGAAACACTGAATATCTCGGTCGGTTTAGTCAGTGGCACGATGCCGGGACGGATCAAGCTCGTAGTTGAAGATGATGGCGCCGGGAGCAAGATCACGAACTACGCAACAAACAGCGGAACGCTGCAGGGTCACCCGAGCGCGGCGGGCGCTGCGGCGGTCGGCGCGGTATTTTTTCCGAACACTATTTCCTGTGGAGCGGTGACGCCTACTCTTGAGCTCTTCTCCTCAGCGGGCGGCGATCCGATTCTCTTCGATGAAACCGGTAAGCGCCTCACAACACCCGTGATGCGCCAAAAGCCCGATTTCGTCGGACCCGACGGCGGGAACGATACGTTTTTAGGATTTCAGATTGCTGGTACGAGTTTCGTGGACAACAGCGCGGTTCCTCAGTGTGCGAACATTGCCAATTTTCCGAATTTCCTCGGCACCTCGGCGGCTGCGCCACATGTGGCCAGCATCGCGGCACTGCTGCTGCAGGCTGACCCTGCACTTACGCCTTCGCAGATTTATTCTGTGCTCCAGCAGAGCGGAGCGCCGATGGGCGTCACGCCCAATCCCACAGCAGGGACCTTCAACTTTGCCGCCGGCTTTGGATTCGTTCAGGCGAATCTGGCCGCGCAAATGATTCCCGCCGTTACTCCCCCCGCACCCACGGTCAGCCTGGCTTCAACATCCATCGTGGTGGGCAGCTCCACGACGCTCACGTGGTCATCGGTGAACACCACAGGCTGCACCGCTTCGGGCAGTTGGATGGGTGCCATGGCGAGCAACGGCACACAAACGGTTAGCCCGACTGCTGTCGGATCGGACACGTACACCCTTGTGTGCTCGAACGTTGCTGGAATGTCGCCTGCGACTTCAGTGACGCTATCTGTAAATGCAGTGGCGACCCAGCCTCCCCCGAGTACTGGCGGAGGCGGCGGCGGAGCCCTCGGGCTCTCGGCGCTGCTCGGTCTTCTCGCGCTCTGCGCGGCTCGAGGGCGTCGGTTGCTGCGGAGCTAGTAAAATTTAAGCGTCGCAGCTCGAATCGGCATGCACATTGACTGCGGAATCATTGCGTAAGCCCAGCGTATCGCCGTGTCCGCATTTCGCCGATGTCGCATCGACGCTGGTCGCTGTCCACGCCAGATTCGCTCGCCTAGTGGCATCCGCCGTGGCCGACAGGGGCAACGAAGTGAAGCCGTTGATACGCGCATTTTGCAGCAAGATCGCCCGAGGGCTGGTATTCATGTCGTACACTGTCACGATAATGTCCTGCGTTCCGTCGTTGGTAATCTTGACCTGTACACCCTCGCCGCCGAGTGCCGTCCCGGTCATCAGCAGCGGCAGCGCCAAAATCAATGCGGCCTTGATATTGCCACTCATTTTAGGACCCTCCAGGTAATACCAAATAGGAAATTACCTACGCTCATCGTAGGCAGCGCACTCTGCAGATGGCAGCGGCAACGTTCCATTATGGTTGTGGGAGAGGCCCTACGAAATTAATGTTCCATCGGGGGAAACGGCGGCGCCATGGCGACAAATCGGGTTAGTGAAGCGCTTCCGGCCAAGGCCAGGTCCTGGGCTGCCTTCGGTGCGCTGGGCGTTGTATTCGGCGATCTTGGCACCAGTCCCCTGTACACCCTGCAGACGGTGGTGCAGGCCATGGGTGGCCATTTCACGCCGCAAGCCGCGCTCGGCGTCCTGTCGCTGGTCTTTTGGACCTTGGTCGTGACTATTTCGATCAAGTACTGCCTGTTTGTCATGCGCGCCGACAATCGCGGCGAGGGCGGGATCTTGGCGTTGATGTCCTTGATCGGCGCCAACGGTTTTACGCCCGGAGTACGGCTGCTGACCGGCATGGGGCTGCTCGGCGCCGCGCTGATCTATGGCGACGGCGTGATCACGCCTGCGATTTCGGTGCTGAGCGCGCTCGAGGGAGTCAACGTCGTCACCGAATCCTTGAAGCCCTACGTAATGCCCATGGCGGTGGTGATTTTGTTGGTGCTTTTCTCCGCGCAGCGCTTCGGCACTGAAAAGATTGGCCGTGCGTTCGGTCCGGTCATGCTGCTGTGGTTTATCGTGATTGCCTTGCTCGGCGTGGCGTCGATTCTGAAACACCCCGGCGTCATCGCAGCGGTGGATCCGCGCTACGCGGTGCGCTTCATGGCTGCATCGGGCCGCGCTGGCTTTCTGGTATTGGGTGGCGTGTTCTTGTGCATCACGGGCGGTGAAGCGCTTTATGCGGACATGGGGCATTTTGGCAAAGGTCCCATTCGCCGGTCGTGGTACCTCGTGGTTCTACCGGCACTGCTCTTGAGCTATGCGGGGCAAACGGCCTTTTTGATCGACAAGGGAACGGTGACGGGGAATCCATTTTTTCAAATCGCACCTGCCTGGTCCGTCTATCCGTTGGTGGTGTTGGCCACGATCGCCACCATCATCGCGAGCCAGGCCATCATCACGGGTTCTTTCTCCATGACGCGGCAAGCCATGCAACTCGGGTGGCTGCCCGGCGTCGCGATTCGACAAACGTCGGATCGAGTGTACGGTCAGATTTATATTCCGGTCGTCAATTGGCTGTTGATGGTGGCAACCATCGCCACCACCATCGCCTTCGGCGCCTCGGATCGCCTCGCGGGCGCCTACGGCACAGCCGTGTCGACCACGATGCTGCTCACCACCTTTCTTTTATTCCGAGCGATGCGCGATTTGTGGAAATGGCCGCTGGCCGTTGCCGCCGCCGTTGCCGGAATCTTTATCGTGGTCGACACGAGTTTCTTCACGGCGAATCTCTTGAAGATTGCCGAGGGGGGCTGGCTGCCGTTGACATTCGCGGCAATTTTGTTCGTCATCATGATTACCTGGCGCCGCGGCATCGAGGCCATCCGCCAGACCCTGGTGCAGGCGCCGCAAACCGCGGAAAAATTTCTATCGGATTTGAGGAGCGGGGCAATTCCGCGCATGGATGGAACGACGGTATTTTTGACGCGCAGCACGCAGAAGGTTTCGCGGCTCATCATGGATCATGCGCATTTTGTCGGCGTTTTACCGCGCAACGCCATTGCATTGAGCGTTGTGTTCGAAACCACGCCGCGCATCGCCGGCCCTACGTGCACGGTGGTTGAAAATGTCGGCGAAGGGTTGTGGCATCTTATGGCGCGTTTCGGGTTCCTCGAAATCCCGGATCTGCGTCAAGCGCTGCTGAAGACGCGCGGTCTGCCGGCAAATATCGATTTTGACAACGCAATGTTTGTCGGCACCCGCGATTTGGTGGTCTCCAGACGAGAGGACGCCAGCCTTCGCGGCTGGCGCATGGCGTTGTTTGCGTTTCTCTATCGCAATTCGGTCAAGATCGTCGACCGATTCAATCTGGAGCCTTCGAATGCGATCGAGATTGCCAGGCAAATTGAGATCTAGCCCCTAGCTGCTCGGCGCTGTGGTCGTGAAAAATCGGACCCGGCTCGCGAAAGGTCGGCTCGTCATGGGCGGATTTATCGGTCAAATTCTGCACAACGCTAATCAGGCCCCACGCCAACATCAAGCAAAGGCACATAAACACCAGCAGAGCGAGCGCGATATTCATGACATTCACCGCCACTGAATCTCCTATGGCGCATTATAAAATGGCGAGGTTTTTCAGGACTGTAGGAGCAACGCTGATAAAAATGTCAGCGCCGCAATTTGATCCGAGTCTTTACGAAACGACCGCGGGCAACACCCGCCCGTAAAGCTCGCCAAATCCGATGCTTACTGCACCGGGGCGTTCGCACCAGGCACGGAAAATCACGGTATCGCCGTCTTCCAGAAAGGTTCGATGTTCATCCTTGCCGACTGGCAGTGCTTGAGCGCCGCCCTTGCTGAGTTCCACCAACGAGCCGGCCTCGGCCGGGGTGGGTCCCGATTGCGTGCCGCTGCCGAATAGGTCTCCCGCGCGCAGATTGCAGCCATTGACGGTGTGGTGTGCCACCAGTTGCGAGATGCTCCAATAGGCATGCCGAAAACTAGTCTCAGAGAGGCGCTGAGGCGGCTCGCCGCGCTCGAGCATTTTTGCGGTCTGAATGCGTGCCTCCAGCCGTATGTCGATGGCGCCGGCCTCACGGTTTGCATCAGAGTCCAAATAAGCCAACGGCTGAGGATCCGACTCGGGTCGATTGAACGGCACGCGAAAGGGCGCGAGCGCCTCCAGGGTGACGATCCAGGGTGAAATCGTGGTGGCGAAATTTTTCGAGAGGAAAGGACCCAGCGGCTGGTACTCCCAGCCTTGCAAATCCCGTGCTGACCAATCATTCAGCAGGCACAGCCCAAAGATGTGATTCTCCGCATCGGCCATCGTTATCGGCGCACCCAGCGCATTGCCGGCGCCGATGAAAATGCCCATCTCGAGTTCGTAGTCCAAACGCGTGCTGGGCCCGACCGTTGGACTGCCTCCGCCCACGGCGGCCCTCTGCCCTTGCGGCCGCCGAAGGTTTTGTCCCGATATGCCGATCGATGAACTGCGGCCGTGATAGCCGATGGGGATCCATTTGTAGTTCGGCAGCAGAGGATTGTCGGGCCGAAACAGGCGGCCGATGGCCGTGGCGTGATGGATGGAAATGTAGAAATCAGTGTAGTCGCCGATGTGCGCGGGTACAGCGAATACCGCCTCGCTCTGCGGCACCAGGCATTTTTTCAGCAGGGCTTCGTGCGCGGATCCTTGCGCCATGACCTCAAACAGGGCGCGGCGCAGCGCGCTCAATACGCGAGGCCCGAGACGCATCAGCGAATTCAACGAGTCCAAGCTGCCGGCAGAAACGCCTTCGGCTGCATCGCCGGTGAAAAGCTGCGTATCCGCGAGTGCGCAAAGGTCGATGATCTGATCGCCAATTGCCACTCCGCCCCGATAATCTTCCGCAGACTGCGCGTGCCGGAACACGCTGAACGGAAGATTTTGTAGTGGGAATGCGCAGCCGCGCATGTTGGCCGACGCCAGCCAGCTGCGCGCCTTGGGATCGTGCGTCATGTCGAGCGATGGGATTGTCACGGCTTGGCCGGATCGAAGCGTTTTTTCAATCCCAGCCAGTGGCTCAAATAATCCATTTGCAATGGCGGCGTGCCCTGCAGCGCAGCGCGGGTGGGCTTGAACACGCTGCGGGATTCGAACATGAACGCCATTGTGTCGCCGATGTGGACGGGAACCGAGGTGTCGGCGGCGCTCGCTCTATCGAAAGTGGCGGCGTCGGGCCCGTGTCCGCTCATGCAGTTGTGCAACGACGACCCGCCGGGCACAAAGCCCGCGCTCTTGGCGTCATAGACTCCGCAGATCAGGCCCATGAATTCATTGGCGACATTGCGGTGAAACCAGGGCGGCCGGAAGGTGTTTTCCATCGCCAGCCAGCGCGGTGGAAAAACGACGAAGTCGATATTGCTGGTGCCTGCGGTATCGCTCGGCGAATGCAGCACGAGGAATATCGACGGATCGGGATGATCGTATGAAGTCGATCCCATGGTATTGAAGCGCCGCAGATCATACTTGTAGGGCGCGTTGTTGCCGTGCCAGGCCACGACATCCAGCGGCGAATGATCCATTTTTGCAGCCCACAAGCGGCCGTCGAATTTTCCGATCAGCTCACAGCTTGCGTCGATGTCCTCGTAGCGTGCGACCGGCGTGAGAAAATCCCGCGCGTTGGCCAGACCGTTGGAGCCGATGGGCCCCAGATCAGGCAACTTGAAGGGCGCCCCGAAATTCTCGCAAATATAGCCGCGTGCCGCGCCGTTCGGCAGCTCGACCCGAAAGCGCAGACCGCGTGGGATGACGGCGATTTCCTGGGGTTCCAGCGTCAAGCGGCCGAGCTCCGTGTCGAGCACCAGCGTGCCTTGCTGCGGCACGACGAGCATTTCGCCATCGGCATCGTAAAAGAATCGCCGCTGCATTGAGCGATTGGCGGCATATAAATAGATGCCGCACCCGGCGTGAGCCTCCGGCGATCCATTGCCGGCGATCGGGACCAGACCCTCAATAAAATCGGTGGGCGCGGCGGGAAGGGGTAAAGGATCCCAGCGCAGCTGGTTCGGCGTGGCGGATTCGTCACGCAGCTCATCCAACAGGGAATGACTGAAGCGTTCGAACGCATGATGCGTGACTGCCGGACGAATGCGATACAGCCAGGAGCGTCGATTGGCGGCCCGCGGCGCGGTGAAGGCCGTGCCCGAAAATTGTTCTGCATACAATCCGAAAGGACAGCGCTGCGGGGAGTTGCGGCCTCGCGGCAGCGCCCCGGCCAGCGCCTCGCTGGCGAATTCGTTGCCGAAGCCGCTCATATATCCTTCGGAATCGGGAGGGAGTGCGCTCACCGTCTCATTCTATGACACTGAGGCAGGAAGTTTCACGCCAAAGGCTGCGATGCCCTTAGGCAGGGGGCGGCAGCGGGCCGCGCTCACGGAGCGCGACGGTCAAGGACAGATCCGACGCCATCATGCTCTTGCGGTCGCGTTCGTGGTGAGGACTCAAGAAATCCAGCAGCTGCCGGCCGCCCGCGGCGTTGGACGCGACTACCTTGAGCGCGGCGAGAGTCGGAGTGGCCAAAATGATGCCCGCGATTCCCCAGAAACAACCGCCGAGCCATAGCGCGAGAAACACCAGCATCGGATTCAACTGCAGGCGGCGACCTACAAGAAGCGGCTGAACGAATTGTCCTTCGATCGTGGTTATACCTAAATACGAGCCCGCCACGGCAACGGCGTGCCCTAAGCCGTCGAAGGAAATGATGGCGACAATGGTCAATACGATCAGAGTCGTGGTTGCGCCGGCATAGGGAATGAAATTCAGAAGCGCTGCCATGGTGCCCCAGAGGAACGGGTTCGGCATCCCGCACAACATCATGACGAATCCTGTGACCAGGCCGAGACCGACATTGATCAGTGCGGTCGTCGCATAGAATCTGCCCACCTCGCTGCGGACTTCTTCGATGACGGCGAGTATATGCGCGGACTTCAAGTCGCTGGCAAATGCGGAGGTCATTCTTGCCAGCATTGGGGGTCCGCCCGAAAGCAAGAAAAGCGTCAGGATGACAATGGTCACGCCCGAAATCACGACGCTGCGTGCGCCATGCAATAGCATCGCCGGCGAGCCGTCGTGCGAGGCCAGAGCGGGCGCAGGGGCCGGCGTCGCTTCGGCCGGCTGCGGCGCCGCGCCCAGGTTACCTGCGGAATTTCGCAACTCGCCGACGCGTGCCATGAATTGTTCAAACGGCCTGATCTTCCGTTCGATCAGTCTGAATGTATGCGGCGCAGCCGTGAACCACTTTTGCGCGGGCTCGGACATAAAATTAACCAGCGCCACCATGATGCCGAGGATGGCGGCTATGATCAGCGCCGCGCCCACACTCCGCGGTACGTTCCTGCGATGCAGGGCTTCAACGGGGCCGGAGAGAACGAGGAAAATTAACAACGCCAAGGCGACTGGAATAAAGGCGACGTGAGCGAAATAGAGCAGTAGACCGATTGCACCCGCAAGCAATAGTCGCACCGACGTCACCCGCGATTTTATTTTTTTAAATTCCAGCGGCGTCCCCAGTCAGTGCGGGCTGACCTGCGTCAGCCCGCCTGAAGAATGTTCTTTAGATTTCTTTGCGGTTCTGATTCGACTTGTCGCCGCCGGATTGCTGGCCGCTGCCGCTGTTGTCGCGCTGCCCTTGATTTTGCTGACCGCCCTGGCCTGGCTTGCTGCCCTGGTTCTGCTGACCGCTTTGATTCGGGTTCTTGCCCGGCTGGCCCTGGTTCTTATCGGAATTTTGGTTCATGTTCGACATTTGAAGACTCCTTCGGTGTAGTTACCAGGGCACAGTAAAACCCCGGGCGTCGCAGCAATGTAGGTCAACATCGGCCAAGGACCCGCGGGTGCAGACTTTGCGATTGTAGGATGCCGCCGACAGGCCATTCGCGCGCCCCAAGCTGCCGCGCCGACGGCAATATTTGTCAAATGAAAGGTGTTGGGCGTGCCGAGCCGCGGATAGTATGCGATCCTTCGCGGGGATAAAAAAACCAGGATTTCAAAGGCATGTCACGCGAACAATTTCATTGGGATGATCCGCTGTTGCTGGACGCGCAGCTGACGGACGAGGAAAAAATGATTCGCGATGCGGCTCGCGACTACGCGCACGGCCAATTGGCGCCGCGCGTTCTCGAAGCCTTCCGCCGTGAGCACACCGACCCGGGTATTTTCAAGGAAATGGGCGCGGTAGGACTGTTGGGTCCCACGATACCGGAGGCGTATGGCGGCGGCGGCATGAACTACGTCAGCTACGGCCTCATTGCACGCGAGGTTGAGCGCATCGACTCGGGATTCCGCTCGATGATGAGCGTTCAGTCCTCACTGGTCATGCTGCCCATTTTTAAGTTCGGCACCGAGGAGCAGAAGCAGAAATATCTTCCTGCCATGGCTCGAGGCGAGACCATCGGCTGCTTTGGGCTGACCGAGCCCGATCACGGCTCCGATCCCGGCAGCATGATCACGCGCGCGCGCAAAGCCGCCGGGGGCTATCGGCTCTCGGGCGCCAAGACTTGGATCACCAACAGCCCCATTGCCGATGTGTTCGTGGTTTGGGCCAAGACCGATGACGAGGTTATCCGGGGTTTCATTCTGGAGAAAGGATGGAAGGGACTTACCACGCCGATGCTTCACGGCAAAGTCGGCCTGCGCACGTCCACCACGGGGCAAATTCTCATGGAGGATCTGTTTGTCCCCGAGGAAAACTTGCTCCCGGGAGTCAAAGGTCTGAAGGGCCCGTTCACTTGTCTCGACTCCGCGCGCTATGGAATTGCCTGGGGCGCGCTCGGTGCCGCTGAAAGTTGTTGGCACACGGCGAGGCAATACGTGCTTGATCGCAAGCAGTTCGGCCGGCCGCTCGCCGCGAATCAGCTCATTCAGAAAAAGCTGGTCGACATGCAGACTGAAATTACGCTGGGGCTGCAAGGCTGCTTGCGCCTCGGCCGCATGAAGGACGACGGAACCGCCTCGGTGGAGATCACCTCGATCATGAAGCGCAACTCCTGCGGGAAGTCGCTGGATGTCGCGCGTACCGCGCGCGACATGCTGGGGGGCAACGGCATTTCCGACGAATACGGCGTGATTCGTCATGTTGTGAATCTGGAAGTCGTGAATACTTATGAAGGCACGCACGATATTCATGCCTTGATCTTGGGTCGGGCACAAACCGGCATTCAGGCGTTCTCCTGAGTCAGAGGAACACGCCGCCGGAGACTTCGATGCGCTGCCCGTTGATCCAGGAATTCTCGGCGCCCAGCAGAGCGGCGATCACCCCGCCGATGTCATCGGGCAGACCGACGCGTCCCAGTGCAGTCAGCGATGCGATCATGGCGTTCAGTTGCTTGTTGTCGCGCACGGCGCCGCCGCCAAAATCTGTTTCGATGGCGCCGGGGGCGACCACGTTCACGGTGATTCCTCTAGGTCCGAGTTCCTTCGCCATGTATCGGGACAAGACCTCGATCGCGCCTTTCATCGCGGCATAAGCCGCATATCCCGGAAACGAGAATCGCGCCAGACCGCTCGACAGATTGACGATGCGCCCGCCATCGGCGATGAGGGGCAGTAGCTTCTGGGTGAGAAAAAACACACCCTTGAAGTGAATATTCATCAGTTGATCGAATTGCGCCTCGGTGGTTTCGGCGAAACTCGCGTGAATGCCGATGCCGGCATTGTTCACCAGGAAATCGAAATGCTCGCTCTGCCAATTTTTCAGCGCGGCGCGAACGAGTGTTACAAATCCATCAAAGCTTGCGATTTTCTCAACGTCCAAGGCAAGCGCGATCGCGCGTCGACCCAAACGTTCGATTTGCCGGACCACCTCGTCGGCTTCGGTGCGGCTGCTGCGGTAGGTCAGAATGACATCGCTGCCATGTTCGGCTATTTTGAGCGCGGTATTTTTGCCGAGGCCGCGGCTGCCGCCGGTAACGAGCGCGATTTTTGCAAGCTTGGTCATGATGCCTCCACCGCCACTTTATGGTCATTGTGCTCAATATTAGGTAAAAATGCCGCCACCATCCCGAGCAGGGGAAGATAGGCGCAAATTCGATACACAAATTGGATGCCATGCTGATCCGCGAGGCCACCCAAGACGGCGGCGCCAATCCCGCCGATGCCGAAGGCAAAGCCAAAAAAGAGTCCCGACACGGCCCCGACATTGCCGGGCATCAATTCCTGTGCGAATACGACGATGGCCGAGAAGGCCGACGACAGGATCAGGCCGATGATGAAGGTCAAGATACCTACCCACATCAAATCGACGTAGGGCAGGACCAATGTAAAAGGGGCGATTCCCAAGATCGATACCCAGATCACTCGTTTGCGTCCGATGCGATCGCCCAAGGGTCCGCCGAACAGCGTGCCGAGCGCCATCGCCAACAGAAACACGGACAGATGGACCTGTGCGGAGCGGACGGAGATATGAAATTTGTCGATCAAATAGAAACTGAAATAGCTCGTGATGCTGGCCACGTAGAAATATTTGGAAAAGATCAATAGCACGAGCACGGCAATCGACCAGCGCACCCTCGCCGGTGACACCGGAGCGGCCGCGGCCGAAACTTGGTTCACCTTGGGTCGATCGAGGTGCTGGCGTTTGTACCAGCCGCCGACCCGCGCCAGTACCGCGATGGCGATCAGCGCGGCAAACGCGAACCAGGCCAGACTGGGTTGCCCCTGAGGAAGAATGATCCACGCGGCCAACAAGGGCCCCATGGCAGAGCCGGCATTGCCACCGACCTGAAAAATCGATTGCGCCAGGCCATGCCGTCCGCCTGAGGCCAAGCGTGCAATGCGCGAGGATTCCGGATGAAAAATCGCCGACCCGGCGCCAATCAGTGCCGCCGCCGCCAGTACGCTGGTGTAATTCGGTGCAAACGCCAACGTCACGATGCCTATCAGCGTGAAACACATGCCCGCGCTGAGCGAATAGGGCTTGGGATGCTTGTCGGTATAAATGCCGATAATGGGCTGCAATAGGGATGCGCATGCCTGGTAGGTCAGCGTGATGGTGCCGATCTGCACGAAACTTAAGTGAAATTCCCCCTTGAGCAAGGGGTAGATCGCCACGATCAACGATTGCATCATGTCGTTGAGAAAGTGCGAAAAGCTCAGTGCGCCCAGCAAATTAAAGCGAGTCTGTACCAAGGGGGCGATGGGCGAATCCGCCGTCAAACTTTTTGCCATGCTTGAACTCTTCCAATGTGCAATTTATCTGCACGCTTAAACTGCTTACCCTACTAGCTACTTCGTTGTCTGTCCTGAGAGAATGGTCCGATGAACCGATTCGAGCCGCCTGCCTTTCTGCGCGATATTGTCACTCGATGGGACGTGCTGGCGTTTGTCGTGGTGATTGGCCTGGTGGTGTTTCTGGGCGAGACCTCCCGCGGCCTGTTTGCGCCGCTCTCCCAGCTGCAGTTATCGCCGATCTCGCTGGATCCCTGGCATTTGCCGGAATATGCCGCGCGCACGACCTTCCGTATGTTTGCGGCCCTCGCGCTGTCGCTGCTCTTCACCCTGACCTATGCCACTTGGGCCGCGAAGAGCGAACGCGCCGGCAAATTGCTGGTGCCCATTCTGGACATCCTGCAGTCGGTGCCGATCTTAGGTTTCATTTCCATTACGGTGGTGTTCTTCATGTCGCTCGCGCCCGGTCGCGTGCTAGGCGCGGAATTCGCGGCCATTTTCGCCATCTTCACCAGTCAAGCCTGGAACATGGCGTTCAGCTTTTATCAGTCCTTGCGCACCATTCCGATCGAGCTGTCCGAGGCGGCGGAATCATTCCGGCTCTCTCCCTGGATGCGCTTCTGGCAGCTTGAAGTGCCTTTTGCCATGCCGGCGCTCATCTGGAACATGATGATGTCGATGTCCGGCGGCTGGTTCTTTGTAGTGGCCTCGGAATCGATCAGTGTCGGTCACACGACCGTGGCGCTGCCCGGCGTCGGTTCATACATAGCACTCGCGATAGAACAGAAAAATCTGGTGGCCATCGGCTGGGCGATCGCGACGATGCTAATCGTGATTCTTTTATACGATCAGCTGATATTTCGACCGCTGGTAGCCTGGGTGGACCGCTTCCGTGTGGAACAGGAGCCCGGGGCCCGGGTGCCGGACTCTTGGGCATTGACCATGATGCGTCGTTCGCGGCTCATTCAGGCGGCGACCTTGTTTTTTCACTCCACCGTCATGTTGACCAGCCGCGCCATCAAGCGCCGCGATGATGCACCCCTCAGGCCGGCATCGGACAGGCCCAAGCGATCGCTCGATTTGCTGTGGGTGTCGTTGATCGTCGCCGCGCTCGTGCTGGGGCTTTGGCATATCGTCGGGGTGCTCATCAAGAACACACCCCTGCGGGAAGCACTGCAGGTGTGCGGCTTGGCGGGTATTACGATGCTGCGGGTATTCATTCTGATCGCGCTCGCAAGTTTGATTTGGGTGCCGATTGGCGTGTGGGTGGGAATGCGGCCGCGGGCAACGCAAATCGTGCAACCCATTGCGCAGTTCATGGCGGCATTTCCAGCCAATTTGTTGTTCCCCATCGCGGTGTTCGGAATCGTTCGATGGAAACTGAATCCCGATATTTACTTGAGTCCGCTCATGATTTTGGGCACTCAGTGGTACATTCTATTCAACGTGATCGCCGGTGCCTCCTCGATACCCGCGGAAATGCGCTACGTGGCGGACAATTTCCGTATCAAGGGTTGGCTGTGGTGGCGCAAGGTCGCGTTGCCGGCGGTTCTGCCGTTCTACGTGACCGGGGCCATTACCGCATCGGGCGGATCATGGAACGCGGCCATTGTCGCGGAGTTGGCGACTTGGGGTAATACTCAAATCGAGGCACGCGGCTTGGGTTCCTATATCGCCGAGGCGACAACGGCGGGGGACTTCCACAAGATCGTGCTGGGGATAGGCACCATGAGTCTTTTCGTGGTGGTGATCAATCGGCTTTTCTGGCGCCCCTTGTATTACTACGCTGAGCGCAAATATCGACTCACTTAAGGGTTCGGCATGACTAACTCTCCGCTGCTGCAATGCACTGATGTTCGCAAAGCGTTTCCGAAGCCGGATGGCGCGGAGCTGTTGGTATTGCAGGGAATGAACCTGGAATTGCGTGAAGGGCAGATCGTCGGGCTTTTGGGCAGATCGGGGTCGGGCAAATCCACTTTGTTGCGCTTGATCGCGGGACTTTCCGAGCCGAGCGCTGGGGATCTGCAATACCTCGGAAAACCGATCTCCGGTCCGGCGCCCGGCATTGCCATGGTATTCCAGAGTTTTGCCCTATTTCCCTGGCTCACGGTTTTTGAAAACGTGGCACTCGGACTCGAAGCACAGCGCATGTCGCGGGCTGAAATCCGCAAGCGGTCATTGGCGGCCATCGATCTTATCGGCCTGGACGGTTTCGAATCCGCGTATCCGCGCGAATTGTCCGGCGGGATGCGTCAACGCGTGGGTTTTGCCAGAGCTTTGGTGGTACATCCCAACATCCTGCTGATGGACGAACCGTTTTCCGCGTTGGACGTGTTGACGGCCGAGACGCTGCGCACCGACTTTTTGGACTTGTGGGCGGAAGGCCGAATGCCCATCAAGGGTGTGATCTTGGTGACGCACAACATCGAAGAGGCCGTTCTGATGTGCGACCGGGTGTTGGTATTCGGCAGCAATCCAGGCCGGATCTTGAGCGAGCTCAAAGTGACCTTGCCCCAGCCACGCAACCGTCTGGACCCGAGTTTCCGCGAGCTGGTGGAACGCATCTATGTGGAAATGACCGCGCGGCCGACGAGCGAAGCGCCCGGGCGAAAAGAGAATTTCCCGGGACTGGGAATCGGTAGCGTCCTGCCGCATGTGTCTTCCAATTTGCTCGCCGGACTGATGGAGGCGGTGGCGGCTGCGCCTTTCAACGGCAAGGCTGACTTACCGGAGATTGCTTCGGACTTGACCATGGAGATCGATGAGCTCTTCCCGGTCGCGGAAACCCTGCAGATGCTGCGTTTCGCGGAGCTGGAGGGCGGCGATTTGAAGCTCACCGAAGATGGCTTGGCCTTCGCCCACGGTGCGCTCGACGAGCGAAAGCGCATATTCATGCGCCATTTGCTGACTTATGTTCCGCTCGCTGCTCACATCCGGCGGGTATTGGATGAAAGAGCTTCGCATTCCGCGCGAAAGAGCCGCTTTATCGACGAACTAGAGGACTTTATGAACGAGGATGCGGCCGAGCAGAGCCTGCGGGCGGCGGTGAGCTGGGGCCGATACGCGGAGGCCTTCGCCTATGATGACGAGAATGCCATGTTCAGTCTGGAGAATCCGACTTAAAATAACCCCATGACCGAGATGGCACCCTATTTGACGCTGAATGTTCCGCCAGACGAGATGGTGAAATACATTCAGGATTTGATGACCTTGCCTCACGGTGAAATCGCGGCCGGTTCGGCCATGGCGCTGGCGCGGCGGCATTGGGGCGGCGACACCCCCCTAGCTCGCGCCGCTCTACTGAGATGGGGTGCGCTTAACCTCGCGTTTCAAGACAAACGCTTGGAATCGTGGACCGTCACCCGCGAACGTGACCGTATCCAAGTGCCCGCTGCATTGGTGGCAGCGGCGGGGATCGCACCTTTGGTCCTCGACAACGAGCGGGCGGTTTTCGATATACCCGCGCTTTTGGACGCCACGCTGGATTTCCAACCGCCAGCGGGTCAGGCCTAAGGCCTTAAGCGTTTCATGACAGTCCCCGTCGAGAAAGCGCACAAGTCGCGCTTTGGCGTACTGCGCACCATCGCTCTTTACAAGCTCGTGAAGGTGATTCTGCTGCTTCTGGTCGCTTACGGGGAACTTCGCCTGCGCGATGCGTCGCTCGCCGCGAAGCTGCTCTCCTGGGCACAAGCGCGACCCTATGGATTGGAACACCGCATCATCGCTCAATTGTTAGAGTGGTTCAGCGGCCTGAGCGTGTCGCGCGTTCACCTGTTTCGAATTGTGACGCTGGTCTATGCGGCGGTTTTTGCAGTCGAGGGCATCGGCCTGTGGATGGAAAAGCGCTGGGCAGAGTGGCTGACGACCATCATCACCGCTTCGCTCATCCCGCTCGAGGCCTGGGAAATAGTCTTGAGGCCGACGATCGGCAAGGTTTTGATCCTGCTCGCGAATGTCGCCGTCGTCGGCTACCTGGTGTGGCATGTCCGCAAAACGCAGGCATCCCGGGATCTTGCCATTGTGAAATGATCTTCATCTCGACTCAAAAGCTTGATTCCGTCGTATTCTTCGCAGCGCGGAAGCCCACACCACGTTTGGAGATCTCATGAAGAAGTCTGCGACCCTGATTACCACTGCATTGTTGACCTTTGGCCTCGCCGCCGCCTCGATGGCTGCTGATGCGCCGAAGACCGGTACGCCGGCGGCTGCCGACAGCTCTGCCCCTGCGCCAAAGGCCAAGTCCAAGACCCATAAGCCCAGCAGCAAGCAGAAGAAAGCGAAGACGCCTGCTTCTTCGGCAACCAAGTAATATAATTGGTATAACGCCCCGACCGCTTCACGGCGGCCGGGGCGTTTTTTTTTGGGCGAATACGGCGGACACATGGATTTCATAGTTGCGATCAAGGCCTTGATACTGGGTGTGGTGGAAGGGTTGACGGAATTCCTGCCCGTCTCGAGTACGGGACATCTAATCGTCGTCGGCAGCCTTCTCAATTGGAACGATGAGAAAGGCGAGGTTTTCGAGATCGTGATCCAATTTGCCGCCATCTTGGCAATTTGCTGGCTGTACCGTCAGCGGCTTTGGACCGTGATCGCGACGCTGCCGCGCGAGCGCAAGTCGCAGCTTTTCACCTGGAATCTGCTGCTGGCATTTCTGCCGGCCGCCATCATCGGCGTCATCTTCATCAGCACGATCAAGAAATATTTGTTCGCGCCGGTGCCGGTGGCCACGGCCTTCATCGTCGGTGGCATCCTCATTTTGCTGATCGAAAGCCGCAAACGTGCTGCGCGCGTCGAGAACATCGACGCGATCAAGCCGCCGGATGCTCTCTGGATCGGCGTCGCCCAGACTCTGTCCATGATTCCCGGCACTTCCCGCTCGGGCGCGACCATCATGGGGGGCTTATTGCGCGGCCTGTCGCGTCCGGCCGCCACCGAATTCTCGTTTTTTCTCGCCATTCCCACGATATTCGGTGCGACCGTGCTGGAGCTCTACAAGGCGCGCCACCTCCTGAATGTCGATGACCTGGCGGTGATCGGGGTCGGCTCAGTTGCTTCCTTCATCAGTGCGATGATCGCGGTGCGTGCCTTGGTGCGCTATGTCAGCGCGCATAACTTCAAGGTGTTCGCCTGGTATCGAATCGCCTTTGGATTCGTCATCCTGGGCACCTGGTATTTCGGCGTGGTTAAGTGGTGAATACGTTTTTCCCCCAGGCCGCCGATGTTGCGCATCTCATTCAAGTTGCGTTGACGCCGATTTTTTTGATTTCGGCGATCGGGGTCACACTCAATGTCTTGACCAGCCGGCTGGCGCGAATCGTCGATCGGGCGCGCACCATGGAGAACGAGTTGTGCCGGCCCGATTACCAGGCCGGCGGACGGGACTTGCACGCGGCCTTGGGCGTCTTGAAGCGCCGCGCGCACTACATTTATGCGGCCATTACCTTGATCACGCTCTCGGCGCTGTTCATCGCATTGGTGGTGGTCATGCTGTTCGTCAACGCATTCGCGCATTGGGAACTGTCGGCCTTCATCGCCATTATGTTCATTTTGTCGATGCTCTCCTTCGCGGCGGCATTGACGTCGTTTCTCATTGAGGTGCGCATCGCCACGACCACGCTGCGCATCGGCATCGAGGCAGCCTCGCGCAATAGCTAGTTCGATCCCAGTGGTTCGATACCGTGAAATTGACCGGTTCGTATGTCCAGAGGCTTTCGCGCCGGATCGCTCAATCTCACCGTACCGGAGCACGAGTTTCGAATGGCTACCATCGGTCGGGTTACCTGACGCGCATTCGGAGGCAGGAAAATAAGCTGTCGCGTGCGCAACACTCACTGGTAATGCCGGCGTGGTGATATCGAGCGGCTCCAGAGTTCAAGAACCGGTCAAAATCGCCGGGCCGAGACCTAGTGAGCGGCGCGCTCGCGCACCGGGATCGGCACATTGCACAGATCGATTTTGCCGGCGGCCACCTTGAAAAACTCTTCGGGGCGATTGCGGCGCGATTCGATGAGCGCCGTAAAAGTCGGCGTGTCGGTGCGGATCACTTCCAGGTTCGATCGTTCGGCGGCGGGCACATCCGCTGCCACGCGAATCGACTTGATCGGCAGGGGTTTTTCGGCCTTGCTATAAAAGCCCATCTCCAAGCTGCCGCGCGGCAAACCGGAGAGCAGCTCGACCCCCTTGAGGACTCGTCCAACCAGCGCCACGTTTCGGTCCAGGTGCCGCGGCGCGTGGCCGATTACCACGTACATTTCCGCGCCGCTGCCGCTTTCCGCATCCAAATCGCGTCCCACACCCACCATACCGTAGCAGTGCGCCAGCCACACTTTGTGCAATGCGGCTGAGCGGGCAACCGGCAGACTGTTGGAAAAGCCGACCTCCGGTGCGTACACATCGCCATCCGGCAGGCGGGTAAACGCCATGTGCGCTGGAAACGCAGAGTCGAATTCCGGAGCCACCTTGCCTATCCTTTCGGGCAGCGGATGCCGATTTTCAGGATCGCCCCATTGCGCGACGTAGTTGTCCTGCTCGCGAATGACGGACAGGCCGTTGAAATATCCCGCTCGGGCCAAAGTTTTGATGTTGGCAACATGCAGCGGAGCAAATGCCGGGGCCAATTCAATGACCACTCGCCCGGCGGGCAATTCGACGTATAACGTGTTTTCGGGGTCCAAGGGCCGCCAGTCTGACGGGCTGGAGGCCGCCAAAACCTCCGGCATGCTGGGCTGCTTGGCCGCCAGCGCGTGTTGCGACAAAATTATCAGCGCGCCGGGGATTAAAAATCTAAAATTGCGCATCATGTATCCAGTATTGCATAAAACTCTCACCCGCAGCCCAGGGGGCGAAATGCGCCGCATTTTATTGTGTTGCCTCGTGTTGCTCATGGCCGAACTGCACGGGACGCGGGCTCAAGCGCAAGGTTACCCCGGTGGGGGCATACCACCCATCACGGGAAGCGGCGGCAGGACTCAGCAGCGTGAGGAAATTCCGTCCGCGCCGCCGGAGGTCAAACCGGACAAGGCGGCCGCAAAAGCTTACACCGCGGCCATGAAAAGCATGCAAAAGGCGCATGAGTTGGAAGATACGATTGCGAAGGCAACCGACCCGGACAAGAAAGCCAATGCCTTGGCGAAACTAGATGACACCTACGGTCGGGCGCTGGAGCAATTTACGGAAGTCTTGCGCAATAAGAACGACATGTACGATGCCTGGAATAAGATCGGTTTCATTCATCTGCACTTCGGCGCCTACCGCGAGTCCATCGATGACTATAATCACGCGCTGGCGCTGAAGCCTGATTTGCAGGAGGCGATTGAACATCGCGGCGAGGCTTACATGGGTACGGACCATCTGGACGAAGCGAAGGCCGCCTATATGGACCTGTTCTTTCACGCGCGCCCGCTCGCCGATCAAATGATGGTCACGATGCAGTCCTGGTTGCAGAGTCACCGAGCGTCGTCAAACGGCGTGCGCCCAGGCGACATTGATGCCTTCGATAAATGGCTGCAGGAACGCGAGGGAATCGCGAAAACCACGGCGGCGAACTAGTACATCGGCACCGTGATTTTGCCCGCTGTATTTTGAGCGTTGCTTGAAAGGTCTATGGGGATGGGGAGATTCGAGGCACTGCTTCCCCTGTCCCTCGAATCTTCCCATCTCCATAGAGCATCCGAGCCCGCTCAATTTCTATGCAGTGCGGTTCAGCGCCTCGATTTTGGCGCGCAATTCCGCCACGGCCTCCTCGAGCGCGGTGACGCGCTGATTCAACGTGGCTGATGCCGGCGCGTTCGGATCGCCGGCGACGGCCGCAGGCTGTGCAGCCTCTTCTGCCGCGGATTCCATCGGTCCAGAGAATAAATGGGCATAGCGTGATTCTCGCGCACCCGGTGCGCGCGCCAGGCGCGCGATGAAGGGTCCGTCCTCGCGGCTCATCAGGCCTCTTAGGGCAGTCTCCACCTCTTCGGCATCCGCGAATTCGCACAATCGATTGGTGCGCGAGCGCAGCTCGCCCGGCGTCTGCGGGCCGCGCAGCAGCATCACGCAAATGATGCCGAGTTCCTGCTTGGTAAACTTCAAGGAGCCGAATTCGGTGTTGCAGAAACGGTGCTTGTACTTCGTGACCCGGCCGCCATAGCCTGCGGACTTGTCGCTGACCATGTATTTTTTCATCAGCGAATCGACCGATTGCTGCACTTCAGACTCGCTCAACTCGAGCACCGGCTCGCGATTGGTCTTTTGATTGCAGGCATTGGTCAGTGCGTTCAAAGAGAGCGGATACTGATCGGGAGTGGTAATTTCCTTCTCGATCAGGCAACCGATGACGCGCGCCTCGTTCGGCGTAAATACGATATTCATGACACCTTCCAACTCGGCGCCGGTTGATCTACCGTAGCGCTCTGCTCTCCAAAAGAACGACAGGATATCGGGAAATGAAAACCAAAGCCGCTGTTGCCACCGCCGCCCGCAACCCCCTCGAGATCATCACGGTGGATTTGGACGGGCCGAAAACCGGCGAAGTATTGGTGGAAATCAAGGCCAGCGGCGTCTGTCACACGGATGAGTTTACCCGTTCGGGGGCGGATCCTGAGGGGTTATTTCCCGCCATTCTGGGCCATGAAGGAGCCGGCATCGTGGTCGATGTCGGTCCGGGCGTGACCTCGGTTCGAAAGGGCGATCACGTGATACCGCTCTACGCACCCGAATGCCGTCAGTGCAAATCGTGCACCTCGCGCAAAACCAATCTGTGCACCGCGATCCGTGCGACCCAGGGCAAGGGGCTGATGCCGGACGGCACCAGCCGTTTTTCAATCGGCAAAGACCTGGTGCATCACTACATGGGCTGTTCGACTTTCTCGAATTTCACCGTTCTTCCGGAGATCGCGGTCGCGAAAATCCGCGAGGACGCGCCCTTCGACAAGGTGTGCTACATCGGCTGCGGCGTGACGACGGGCATCGGCGCGGTGATCAACACTGCGAAAGTGGAGGCGGGCGCCAATGTGGTGGTGTTTGGCTTGGGCGGCATCGGTTTGAATGTGGTGCAGGGTGCGCGCCTGGTCGGTGCCAATAAAATCATCGGCGTCGACTTGAACCCTAAGCGCCGGGCGCTGGCCGAGAAATTTGGCCTGACACACTTCGTCAACCCCAAGGAGGCCGGCGGAGATCTCGTCGCGCATCTGGTCGCCCTCACCGACGGTGGCGCCGACTACAGTTTTGAATGCGTCGGCAACGTCGATCTGATGCGCCAGGCGTTGGAATGCTGCCATCGCGGCTGGGGCGTATCGGTCATCATCGGCGTCGCCGGGGCGGGCAAGGAGATCTCGACCCGGCCATTCCAACTGGTGACAGGAAGGGTGTGGAAGGGTACCGCCTTTGGGGGCGCGCGCGGGCGCACCGATGTACCGAAGATCGTCGACTGGTATATGGACGGCAAGATCAATATTGACGATCTCATCACGCACAAAATGCCCTTGAATGACATCAACCGCGCGTTCGATCTGATGCATTCCGGCGAATCGATCCGCAGCGTGGTGCTGTTCTCGTGAGCGATCTAATTCTGATTTCGGAGCATGCCTGTTACGGCGGCGTGCAGCGCTTCTATCGCCATGAGTCGCGCGAGACCCGCGGGCCCATGAAATTTTCCGCTTACCTGCCGCCGCAGGCCAATCTAGGCAAGGTTCCCGTGCTGTATTTTCTGTCGGGTCTAACTTGCAGCGAAGAAACCTTTTGCATCAAATCGCATGCGCAGAAGTACGCCTCGGAGCTGGGGCTGATGCTCATCTCCCCGGATACCAGTCCGCGCGAGCCGCGCATTCCGGGAGACGCCGATCATTGGGACTTCGGGCTTTCGGCCGGATTTTATCTGGACGCGACGCAGGCACCGTGGTCGCAAAACTATCGTATGTACAGTTACGTCGTGCGGGAATTGCCGGAGATTGTGGCGACCCGCTTGCCCGCTTCCTCGAGCGCGACGGGTATCTTCGGCCACTCCATGGGCGGCCACGGCGCATTGACTCTGGCGTTGCGCAATCCGTCGCAGTACAAGTCGGTGTCGGCGTTCTCCCCGATCGCCGCACCCATGCAATCGCCCTGGGGGCAGAAAGCCTTTACCAATTACCTGGGGCCGGACATTGAATCCTGGCGCGCGCATGACGCCACGGAATTGGTGGGACGACGGCCTTACCCGGGCCCCATCCTGATCGATCAAGGATCCGCGGATCAATATCTGGTTGCAGAGCTCAAGCCCGAGAAATTCGCGGCCGCGGCGGCGAAGTCCGGACAGCAGCTAACGTTGCGCATGCAGCCGGGCTACGACCACGGTTACTACTTCATCCAGACGTTCATGGCGGATCATTTGCGGCATCACGCGGAGCAGCTCGCGAGAGTGCAATCTTGAGGTTCTAGCGGACCAGAACCTGCGGTTCGGAGGTGATGCGGCCGTCGAAATCCATCCACACATGTTGGGCAAAATCGTACAGCTTGCAGCGGCGCACGGTGTTCCAGTAGTAACGCCAGGTGAAGACCTCGGAGTTGAGCCTTTCATCCAGGGTCGCGGCGAGTTTCGCTTGGGCTTCCTTGAGACGATACAGTGGAATTCCCATATTCACGTGATGCGCGCCGTGCTCGAGAATATAGTGGATCAAGCCGTCGAGCGGGCGAATGAGCTTGATGTGGACAGTCGTGGTCGCATATCCGGCATTGGCGGTCCATTGGTCGCGCCGTTCATACCAGGCAACCCGCGGATGCGTGTGCTGCACATAGATAACGAACCCCATGAGGCAGTTCCAAATGCAGAAGGGGATGACGAAGCCGAAGATCAGCAGCGACCAAATCGACTTCCCGCTATAGATGCCCCACACCACCAAGCCGCCGACCCACAGAGTGCCGAAGCCCGCCACCAGCAAGCTGTCCCAGGTGTAGCTCAGGCGGCGTGTGGCGACGTGCTTGCGTCCCGGGAAAAACAATTTCTTCCACCACATTTCGATCATGTAGTAGACGCCCTGCCCGAAGCCGCTGCGATAGATGCGTTCCAACAACCGCCGTATGCCCGGCAGTTTGGCGAATTCCGCGGGCGAGTACGGTGTCCAAACGTAATCGCGCCCTTTCAAATTGGTGAAGCCATGGTGGGCGAGGTTGTGGCCGATCTCCCATAGGCTGAAGGGAGTAAGCGACGGCAAGAAAGCGATCCGGCCGATCCACTTGTTCAGCGTCTTATTCGGTGTGTATGAGCCGTGGCAGGCATCGTGACCGATGACAAACAAGCGCGCGATCCACAGCGCCGCCACCAAGGACGCAAAAACCTTGATCCACCATGATTCAACGACCAACAAGCTGGCGATTGCAACACCCAGCACCAGCCAGTCGAGCAAGAACCAAATGATCGGCGTCGCGACGCCGGGCTTCACCGCAAACGGTTGCAGCAGCTTCTGAAACCTGAAACGCGATTTGTCGGCGGGCAGCGGTGCCGCGGACTGTGTCTTGGGTTCGGAATCTTCTGATTCAGGAAGCGGTGTTTGCACTCAAAGTCCCGTCTGCACGTGGAAAGGTGAACTTCTTATTATACGCCGAGAATACTGATACGCACGGACTTGCGTTAGGCTGTCTCCGCGTCCGGCCAGAGCAAAACCCCTAAATGCTCGCACGCCTCGATTAGGGCGGTCGCTGCCTCCCGAGTGCTGGCATCCAGCCGTCTATCATGGGTTAACAGCCATGTCAGCCGCGCGCGGCGCGAGCGGGCTGAGGGTTCGCTGTCAAACAACGCCGGAAACAGGCCCAGCGCATCGACAAATTCGCGCATTGCGGCCGTGGAAGGGGCATTCGGCGCCGGGGTGAGCAGCAATTTCAGCCAGGTCACGCAGCGCTTGGCGAGCCCGGCGCGTGTCAGACCGAGGCCTGTGCGGCGCCGCGATTCACCGTCCGCCAGCGAATCGGCGAGGTTGCGGTAACGTTCGATGGCTGACTCCTCCGCGGCCACCGACGGGCTGGCGTCGGACAGAATGGCACGCAGCACATCCCCCAACAGCAGCGAAAGTGATTCAGCCAGAAATCGCTGGCACTGTTCTGCGTCCGGACGCGAAAGTTGATCCCAGGAGAGAGGTCCTCCTATTCGTCGGGCATTCGGCGACTTAGACATGACTCCCAGTGTAGCGTCTCTATAGCCCATCGCAACTACCTCAAAGTGCGACGAACATCACTGACACAGAAATTCTCAACGAAAATGCGTCCGCTTTGCCGCCGGAGCTTTCGGACGGGGAAAAATTTAATGATTGCAGATGTATGATGATCGTGATTGCACGCTAGATCTCAACTTGCTCCCGGTAACGCTGTCTCCCTGGCACGAGGCGTGCGCCGCATCGTGGCCGGCAATGCTGGGATGATGACGGGGCCGGGAACCAATACCTACCTGCTGGGCGAGGATGAGATCGCGGTTCTCGATCCGGGACCCGAAGAGGCGCCGCACCTTCAGGCCATTCTTGAGCAGGCCGGCGCGCCCATTCGCTGGATCGTCGCCACCCATACCCATCGCGATCACTCGCCGCTGGCCAAGGAGCTTGCGCGCCGCACCGGTGCAACCGTCATCGGATTGCCGCCGCCCCACGATGGGCGCCAGGACGAAAGCTTTGTGCCGCAACATCAGCCGGCGGACGGCGAGCGCCTGAACCTGGGTGATTTTGAATTGACCGCGATCCATACGCCCGGGCATGCCTCGAACTGCGTCTGTTATCTCCTCGCACGTGAGCGCCTGCTGATCACCGGTGATCACGTACTCGAAGGAGTCTCTCCGGTGATTTTGCCGCCCGACGGCAACATGGGGGATTACCTGAACTCGATCGATAAATTGTTTGCCTACGACTTCGAGAGGATCGCTCCCGGGCACGGTGACATCATGGATCAGGGCAAGAAAGTGCTCGAGGCGTTGCGCGCGCATCGCCTGGCGCGCGAGGCCAAGGTAGTGCGCAACCTGACCAAGCTGCGAGAGGCGAGCCTGGATGCCCTGATTCCGGTGGTTTACGACGATGTGCCCGCGGACCGGCATCAATGGGCGCGGCTGACACTGCAGGCGCACTTGATCAAATTAGCGCAGCAAGGTCGTGTCAGCGAGCTGAACGGAATCTGGCGCCTGCATCCATGAGCCCGCGCTTAGGCGTAGCGCTGCGCGCCGCCGGCGTGCGGCGCGGCGACAAGTGGGTACTGCGCGACATTACTTGGCAGCTCAAGCCCGGCGAACGCTGGGCACTGCTCGGCGAAAATGGCGCCGGCAAGACCCAGTTGCTCAAACTCTTGAGCGGCGACATTTGGCCGACACCCACGCCCGCAACCTCCGCGGCGCGTTCCTATCGGGCAGGGAGGCACGCGATCGATTTGCTCGATGCAAAGCAGCGTATGGCCTACCTAGGCGGCGAGCGCCAGGATAAATACGCCCGCTATGCGTGGAATCCGCGCGTGCGGGACCTGGTTGCCACCGGACTGCACCAGACCGATCTGCTGCTCTCGCCGGTGACGCGCACTCAAGCCAAACAAGTGAGGGCGATGCTGCGCGCCTGCGGCATTCTGCGACTGGCTGCGCGGGAATTCCTGTCGTTGTCCTACGGAGAGAAACGCCTGGCGTTGCTGGCGCGGGCATTGGTGCAGCAGCCGGACTGGCTCTTGCTCGACGAGGTATACAACGGTTTGGATGGCGAGTACCGCCGGCGAATCGACTCGGTGCTGGCGGCGGCGCGCGCCAAGGGCCAGTCGTGGATTGCGACGGCGCATCGAGCGATGGATGTGCCGCTGGGAACGCGATCTCTGATCGAGCTATCCGGAGGTCGGATCCAGCGGATGCAGCGGCTGTCCGGCACGGACTTTGCGCGCTTGCGCGCTCGCGCGGGCGAATGTTCGTTGCGGACTGTGCGCCCCCGGCTCAGGCCGCAGAGGATCACGCCGGCTCCTGGTCGGGTGCTGCTGCGACTAAGCAACGTCGATCTGTATGTGGAGTACCGGGCGGTGCTGCACGCCGTGAACTGGCAGTTGCGCGAAGGCGAACATTGGGCGGTTTTCGGCGCGAACGGTGCGGGCAAATCCAGTTTTCTGAAACTCCTGTACGGCGACTTGTCCCCCGCACTGGGTGGAAAAGTCGAGCGCGTGGGCTTTCCCGCCGGCACGCCGATTTCTGAATGGAAGCGGCGCGTCGGCTATGTCTCGCCCGAATTGCAAAGCCTCTATGCGATGGATGTCGAGCTGGTGGAATTGGTTGCGAGCGGGCGTCATTCGAGCATCGGTCTCGCGGCGCCGATGACGGCAGCCGACCTGAAGAGCGCGCGAGCCTGGCTGGCGTTTTTCAAATTGAGCCACGCGGCCAAGCGCCGGCCCCGCGAACTGTCCTACGGACAATTGCGCCGCGCGCTCATCGCGCGAGCCATGGCGGCGGATCCAAAAATACTGTTGTTGGACGAACCCTGCACCGGTCTTGATCCTATCCAACGAGCGGCAATGAAGCGCTTGCTCGAACGGTTGATGGAGCGTCACGTGACAGTCGTTACCGCCGTGCACCATGCCGAGGACCTGCCGCGTGGCATGAGGCGGGAATTGCATTTACATAAGCGGCACGCATGGGTTGAAGATTCTCATTTTGCGACGTAAGCGACGGCGAACCATGGTGGGCGCGGGCGAGACTGCATGCCCTTGAACGCTAGGCACGGGAAAAACATTATGTTGCGTCTTACCACGGTAGCTTGGCTTGGCGGCGCGCTGGTGCTTTTGGGGTGCAGCGGCTCGGGTTACGTGGTGCGTCCCGTGCCGCGTATCGCGGCCGACACGGTGGGCAAACCCGTGAGCGTATTGCAAGAGGCTTTCGGTGAGCCGCGCAAAATCGACAAGACCTCGACCAAGATGGTGTATGTCTGGTTTCTTCCGCAAAAGCCCAAAGAAGGCGCGCCGTCCGGATTTCAGGGATGTGAAATGGAAGTCACCGTCGATGCACGTTCGCAGCGCGTTTTAGGCTACTCATTGTCGAACATCGGATTCTCGACCTGCGGCGATGTGCAGCGTCGCATCCGGGTCGCGCAGCGCTAACACTCGATCCGTTTCTCGCTACAATAGGCGGTTCAAGCCTGCGGGCGTTTTGCTATCCCAAGGTTCGTCGCCGTTGTTACCCGTTTCAATTCTTTCGCTGCTGATTCAAGCCGCGCTTATCGTGCACGTGATCAGGACCGGACGAAATATGCTCTGGATCCTGGCTATTGGGTTTTTGCCGGGAATCGGCTCGCTCGCCTATCTCGCGGCCGAGGTTCTGCCGGAGCTGTTCCGCGGCCGCGCCGCGCGTCGGGCTAAGACGGGTATCGGCCGCATGATCGACCCGAACCGCGACTTGCGCCGCGCCACGGCGGAGGTCCAAATCTCCGGCAATGTCGATGCACGCCGGCGCCTTGGAGAAGAACTGTTCGAACGGGATCAGTTTGACGAAGCCATCGAGGTGTACCGCGGCGGCCTGAAGGGCGTTTTCGAGCACGATCCGACGCTGCTATTTGGCCTGGCAAAGGCGCAATTTGGCAAACAGGATTTCGCGGCGGCGCGTACGACGCTGGAACTGCTCACGCAACAAAATCCGGACTTCAAATCGGCCGACGCTCAGCTTTTGTACGCCCGGACTCTGGAGGAGCGGAACGCTCTGGATGAGGCTGAGCGCGAATACGCGCGCATTGCGCCCGGATATCCTGGCGCCGAGGCGCGCCTGCGCTACGGATTGCTGCTCAAGAGACTCGGCAAGCTTCAGGAGGCGCAGCGGGTGCTGAAGGACCTGTTGGACGGCGCCAAATTAGGTCCGGCCCACTATCGCCGGGCCCAAGCCGAATGGCTGGATCGCGCGCGCCGAGAATTAAGCTAAAATCTTCGATCCGCGTTTTAAATCCTTGAGTTGGAGTTTCCATGCAACGAAGCAATCGCATCGGCCGTCTCAGCATGCTATCCCTGATGGCAGTCATCCTCGCGGCATGCGCCGGCCAAAAGGAGCCGGCGGAGAAACTCATTGGCGACATCCAGATGACCGTCACTGCCGCCTCCGCGGAAGCCGCGAAATATATTCCGGATCAGCTCACGACCGTGCAGACCCAGTTGAGCGCGCTCAAAGCGTCCTTCGATAAACAAGATTACGCCGCTGTCGTCAGCGGCGCGCCGGCCGTGCTCGCGGCGGCCCAGTCGCTGGCCACGGCTGCCGCCGAAAAAAAGGACGAGGCCCTGAAGGTACTGAATGATAAATGGATGGCACTCGCGGGCAGCGTTCCGGGATACTTGACCGCCATCCAGAACCGCATTGATTTTCTCGCCAAGAAAAGCAACAAGAAGGCTGCCGCGGGAATCGATCTCGATGGCGCCAAGTCGGGCTTGAGCGACGCCATGTCGCTTTGGTCCAAGGCGCAGGCGGCGTTTGCCACGGGCAACCTGGACGAGGCGGTAAAAACGGCCCAGGACGTGAAGTCCAAGGTGGAACCGCTCGCGTCAGGGCTGAAGTTCGATCTGTCCGCACCCCCCGCCTAGTCCTAGCGGCGCTCAAAGGGCGAGGGTGCCCTCGCTGATGATGGTCGCGGTGCCCGCGATGTGCGCCGCGACCATGCTGCCCTTCTCGATTTCAAGGCGAACCCGAACCTGCCCCGGCCGCTTCATCTGGTAGCCCTGGCGGCCGATGAAAGTCGTGGATTTTTTGCCAAACTGACCTAAATCCCAGAGGTACGCCGCCAGCATGGCATGGGCGTTGCCGCTGACGGGGTCTTCCGGAATTCCCAGTGCGGGGCAGAACATGCGCGATTCGGTCCATATCTCATCGGAATCGCGATTCACGGCGAACAAGAAGAACCCTTCGGTGTCCAGTTCGCTGCCCAAGGCCGTCAGGGTGTCGAAATTCGGCGCGAGTTGCTCCAGATGCCGGTGATCCGCGATCGGCACCAGCAGGCGGCTGCTGCCCTTGCGAGCGATGCGCGCCGGCATGACGTCGTGCAGTTGGGTTGCGGGCAGCTTCAGGGCCTCGGCAACACGCAGTGTGGTCTTAAATGGCAGCGGCGCGTCGAGTTCCGGCGCCGTCTGTCGAAATTCGATTACCGACTCGGCACCCGAGGCTCGCTGTTCGACTTGCGCGCTGACCTCGACGACGCCGACACCGCAATGTTGGCGGCAAATACCGAGCGCGCGCCTCCCTAAAGCCAGCAGTACGGCGTGTGCTGCCACGGTGGCGTGGCCCACGAAGGGGGCTTCCTTGCGCGAATTGAAGAAACGCAGCCGCACATCGTGATCTGCCGCGTTCGCGGCAAACACGCATGCCACTTCCGCGTGCGAGAATTCACGCGCGACGGCGGACAGCGTGGCATCGCTCTGTCCGTCCGCATCGAGCAGCACGATCGCGGGATTTCCCGTGAAACGGGTCGCGGTGAAAGCGTCTACTTGAAAGATGCGCAATACAATCTCCAAACCAATGGCGGAGTTTTGCACGCATCGGCCCGGCAGGCTACACTTGCGTGAACCTTGGGGTGGCTTGAAAAAGGCCTGAGACGCAGGACATCGACTTCTCGATGAACCCCGCGAACCCGTTGAACCTGACCCGGTTAGTACCGGCGTAGGGAGCAGGTAATTCATATGCGCGCAGCCGTCGAAATCAGCATGTATCCCTTAACTCCCGAGTACCGGCCCCCGATTCAGGCATTTATTGATCGCCTCAACACGCATTCGGGCTTGATTGTGAAGACCAACCACCTGGCCACGCAGATCTGGGGTCCGCTCGATCAAATCATGAGCGCTCTCACCGAGGAAATGACCCGGTCCGCCGGCACTTCGACACAATTGGTTTTCGTGATGAAGGTGCTGCCGGGTTTGGCACCGCCGGATTCAGGCCGCCCGTGATCCACGATCTGTCGGTGCAGCTCGTAAGTGCCTGGCACGATACGAGCTGGATCGAACTCGTAGCGGCCGGGCTTGCGGTGGCCTATCTGCTGCTCGCAATTGGACAGCACTTGAGTTGCTGGTTGGCCGCGTTCATCAGCTCGGCTCTCTATGTTTGGGTATTTTTTAGTGCGCGCCTGTACATGGAGTCGGTGCTGAATGTCTACTACGCCGCGATGGCGGTGTATGGCTTTTGGCAGTGGCAGCATGGCAGGAGGGGCGGCGCGCTCGCCGTGAATCGGTGGCCGATCTCGCGGCACGTGCTCGCCGCGTCAGGCATGGTCGCAATGTCGCTGGTAAGTTATTTTTTCCTGCGGCGCTACACGCCCGCGGCATGGCCGTTCGTCGACTCGATGGTGGCATGGTCCAGCGTCTTCGCGACGTTCTTGGTCGCGCGCAAAGTGTACGAGAATTGGCATTGGTGGCTGCTGATCGATTCGGTCAGCGTGTACCTGTCCTACACGCGGCATCTGTACGCCACGATGCTGCTCTTTGGACTGTATCTCATATTGATCGTGATCGGCATGCGCGAATGGCGCCGCAGTTTGCTCTTGACGGCCAATGCAGTTGCCTGAAATCGAGCGCCTCTGCCAGGCGGTGGTGCCGGGAGCGGGAAGCATCGATCTTGAGCCCCTGGGAGCAGGACTGATTCGCGAGACCTATCGCGTCGCGCGCGATGGCGTCGCCTACACCTTAAAGATTGCGGTGGAACATCGCCCCGATCTTGGCCTGGATCTGCTTTGGGAAGTGCGAGTGCTCGAGCGCGCGGCCGTAGCCGGACTGGCGCCGCGCTTGGTGTTCTGCGATCTCGAGGGCGCGATTCTACTATCGCGCTGGGTCGAGGGACGTTCGTGGGTCTCGTATGGGGCCGCGGCTACGGAACACCAGGTAAAGATTGCCGAGCTACTGCGCCGAGTTCACGCCCTTGCGGCACCGTCGCCGGCGCGGCAGGTTACTCCGCTGCAGTGGATCAAGATCTACGCTGAGGCGTTGTCGCGCCAGAGTTCGAGCACGAGCGATCCGGCATTGCGCAAGGCGGCCGTGGCACGCACAGAATCGCTGGCCGAACTGCCGCGCGCTGTCGGCGTCGTGTGCCACAGTGATCTACACGCCATGAATTTGATCCAAGAGGACGATTCCCCGATCCTGCTGGACTGGGAATACGCACATGTTACCGACCCCCTGTGGGATCTCGCGGGCTGGTGCGCCAACAACGATTTCGAGGCGGAAAGACAGTGGAGCCTGCTGACCCGCTATCTTGGGGATGCGCCGATTTCGAGCCAGTGGCAGCGCTTCAGGTTGTTGCTCGCGCTTTACGACTACGTCTGCTTGCTGTGGAGTGAGCTGTACCTTAGCGTGCGGGGCGAGGCGGACGGCGTCGCTGAGCGCGCGAGATTGCTCGACGCGCGCCTGCGCCTTCCGGCACACTACGCCGCTTGAAGAGTCCCGCGAGGGCAGCAACGGAGGTTTTTGATGGCGCGGATGATCGTGGTGGATCGTGATGGCAAGGAACACGAGATTGAAGCGAAGACCGGCTTGAAGATCATGGAAGTCTTAAGAGAGCTCGACTACGGAGTCGCGGCGATCTGCGGCGGTCTTTGCTCCTGCGCCACCTGCCACATTTACGTCGATGAAAAGTGGATTCCCCTGTTGCCGAAGCGACAGAGCGATGAGCTCGAGCTTCTGAATGAGCTGCCGGACTTTCGCGAAGCGACGTCCCGGCTTTCCTGCCAAGTCGATTTCACTGACGCACTCTCCGGCATCAAGGTGACGGTCGCCGCCGATTCTTAATCGCTGAGCTCATCGATATCACATGCCGCCCCAACGACACCTGAATTTCCGGCCTACGAGTCCGCGTCAAGCCCACTCGACTGACTTAGCCATTCGAATGTCGTCCTCCAGCACTGTGAGTTTGAGCGTCGCGCCTGAAAGGCCAAGGGGGATGGGAAGCTTCGAGGCACTGCTGTCTCTGGTGCCTCGAAGCTTCCCATCCCCCTTGGACAGGCGGCCTGCTCAAACTCACAGCGCCGAGGTCTTTTTTTCAGCCTGGCGCTTCACCGCATCCTGCGCCGCGGCGATCGCGCCGGGATCGCCGAGAAAGCGCCGTGACACGGGCTGCAGCTGCTCATCGAGTTCGTAGAGAATCGGAATGCCGGTCGGGATATTGAACTCGACGATGTCGGCCTCGGACATCATGTCGAGCATCTTGACGAGAGCGCGCAGCGAATTGCCGTGTGCGACGATGAGTACGTTTTTGTTGGCCCGCAGTTCCGGAACGATGCGCGACTCCCAATAAGGCAGCACGCGCGATAGGGTGTCCTTCAGCGACTCGGCTGCCGGCAGCCAAGTCGGATCCACGTCGGCGTAGCGCGGGTCGAATCGCGGATGCCGCGGATCGTCCAATTGCAGGGGCGGCGGCGGAATATCGTAGCTGCGGCGCCAGAGCTTCACCTGCGCTTCGCCGTGCTGCTCGACTGTTTGCGCCTTGTTGAGTCCCTGCAACGCTCCGTAGTGGCGCTCGTTCAGGCGCCAGCTGCCTTCGACGGGGACCCACATGCGATCGGTGGTGTCGAGGATGATCCAAAGCGTACGGATCGCGCGCTTCAAAACGGAGGTAAAGGCGATATTCGGCTCGAGTTTCTCGGCTTGCAGCTCGCGCCCCGCTTGAACGGCCTCCGCGCGACCCAGATCGCTCAAGTCGACATCGTGCCAGCCCGTGAACAGATTCTCGACATTCCAAGTACTTTGCCCGTGCCGCACCAAGATGAGTTTTCCGGGCATTGCCTAACTCCTGCGGCGCATGGCAGCCGCAAACAAGCCGTCAAAAACCGTCGCCAACGCGGAACCCTCGTGCATCTTCACTTGCAATCGAATCCGTCCGCGATCGGCGCGCACCAGCATTTTTTGAAATCGATCGACCTCGGCATCGGCGGGAATCTGCAGGCAGGCGCGCATATCGCCATGAACCGGCTTCAAAAAACGCATGCTCGACTCTTGGATCACCGCTTCGGCGTCGAGCTTGCGCGAGGCAAGAAAGCGCGTGAGCCACGCCCAGCCGGTTAAAACCGCCAGCGAATACAAGCTGCCGCCAAATGCCGTTCCCTTGTGATTCGCGTTGGGCGCGAGCGGGGCGCGCAGGACCAGACTCGCGTCATTCGCCGCCTCAACGATGATCCCCATGGGCTTCGCCAGCATGATTTCTCGATCGATCCGCGCTTGCAGATACTCCGCGCCGAATGCACTGATCTCAAGCATCAGTGCGCGAGCCGCCTGACCGCTTGCAGCGCCACGGAAATCGTCGCAAAGTCCGGCGGCGAGCCGGTCCGCAGGTCCGCTACCAGCCGCTTCAGGGCATCGACGGGCGCGGAATGGCGCGAGAGCCATTGATCCACCCGCGCGCCCGGTTCCCGACCCTTGGATTTGAGGACCGACAGCGTGATCCGGCCTTGCAACGCGTACAAGTTCTCGCGCAGCGTGCCGCGCGCGACCCCCTGCCAGTGCCCGTCCGCGGGCAAGGACTCGATTTGCTCCTTGATCCAGGTCAGCCCGATGCGCTCGCCCAGATCGAAATAGGCCCGGGCCGCATAGCCTATGCGTACCCGCGCGGCTCGCGCGACTTCCACCAAGTCCAACGCGCTGTGCAGCTCCTCGAGCGATGCGATACGCGCCGCAAGGTGCTCCGGTACGCTCTGTTCGATCAATTGCGAGCGCAGCGCGCTCATGCGCGCCTTTTGTGTGATGCCGAGAACGTCTCCTAGTTCATGGAACAGCTCGCTCACCTTGCCGGCATAACGCGAGACTGCGCGATTGATATCCAAATCGTTGCGCCGGTTCTCCAGCAGCCAGTAACTCATATGCCGCAGCAGGCGCGTCGTTTGAATCATCGCCGTGTACTGAACGGATGCGGCGATTTTATTATCCAAGGCCTCGATCTGCGTCCAGATATGGCGCACCGCAAATACCTCGCGTGCAATGCTGTAAGCGCGCGCGATGGCCGCCGGATCCGCTCCGGTATCGTCCTGTGCGCGAACCGGAAATACCGGCCCCATGCGATTGATCAAACTATTGGTGATCGCGGTCGCGATGATCTCGCGGCGCAAGCGATGCCGTCTGATCCGCTGCGCAAAGCGCTTCTGTACGGGTGCCGGAAAATACCGGTTGAGCTCCGTGGATAAATAGGGGTCCTCGGGTACATCGGAATGAATGAGCGCTCCGTAGAGCCAGATTTTTCCGTAACTCAAGATGATGGCGAGTTCCGGACGCGTCAGTCCTTCGCCCGCCTGGCGCCGCTCGGCGATGTCCTCGTCGCTCGGCAAGAATTCCAAGCTGCGGTTCAGGTCGCCGGAACGCTCGAGCGCGCGGATGACGTAGGCATTCTCGGCCAGAAGCTGGCGGGTCTGAAACTCGCCCATGCTGATTGCTTGACCTTGCAAATAGTTATTGCGCAGCACCAGCCCGGCCACCTCGTCCGTCATCTGCACCAGCAATCGATTGCGCGCCGCTTGCGTAATCTCGCGGGCGCGCACCGCACCATTGAGGAGGATTTTCAAATTGACTTCGACATCCGAAGTATTCACGCCGGCGGAGTTGTCGATGAAATCGGTATTGAGACGGCCGCCGCGCCGCGCATACTCGATGCGCCCGAGCTGCGACACGCCCAGGTTCCCACCCTCGCCGATCACTTTGCAATTCAATTCCCGCGCATCGATGCGCACCGCATCGTTGCTGCGGTCGCCGACATCGCTGTGGCTTTCGCTGCTCGCCTTGACGTAGGTGCCGATGCCGCCGTTCCAGAGCAGATCGACATGCGCCTTCAAGATCGCTTTGATCACATCGTTCGGCGTCACCTGCGCCGGAAGTTCCAGCAGCGTCTGCGCCTCACGCGACAGCGAGAGGGTTTTGGCGGACCGCAAATATACGCCGCCGCCCTTGGAGATTGCCTTGCGCGAATAATCCTCCCAAGAAGAGCGCGGCAAATTGAACATGCGCTCGCGCTCGGCGAAGGAACTTGCCGCATCGGGCGAGGGATCGATGAAGATATGCTGATGATTGAACGCGGCGATCAGACGTATGTGCGGCGATTGCAGCATGCCGTTGCCAAATACGTCCCCGGCCATGTCGCCGATGCCGCAAACCGAGAAGTTCTGCGCCTGGGTGTCCATGCCCATCTCGCGAAAGTGGCGCTTGACGCACTCCCAGGCGCCGCGCGCCGTGATCGCCATCTTCTTGTGGTCGTAGCCGGCCGAACCGCCGGAGGCAAATGCATCGCCGAGCCAAAAAGAGTATTCCTGCGAAATGGCGTTGGCGATGTCCGAAAACGAGGCGGTGCCCTTGTCGGCCGCAACCACCAGATAGGCGTCGTCTTTGTCGTGCCGCACGACCATGCGGGGCGGAACAATCTTTTCATCGACGATATTGTCGGTGACATCCAGCAGCCCGCGAATCAGCGTCTGATAGCAGGCGATCACTTCGGCCTGCTGCGCTTCGCGCTCGGCGGGTAAGCGCTTGACAACGAAACCACCCTTGGCGCCCACCGGGACAATGACCGTGTTCTTGACCTGCTGCGCCTTCATCAACCCCAATATCTCGGTGCGGAAATCCTCGCGCCGATCCGACCAGCGGATTCCGCCGCGAGCCACATAACCCATGCGCAGATGTACGCCTTCCATGCGCGGCGAGAACACAAATACCTCGAACAGCGGCTTCGGCAACGGCAATTCACGCAGTTGCTGGCTCTCGATCTTGAACGACAAATATTCCTTCAGCTGACCCGACGCATAGGGTTGGTAGGCGTTGGTTCGGACCGTGGCGGAAAGCGCATTCCACAGGGCCCGCAGAATGCGATCCTCGTCCGAGCGCGTCACTTCCTCGAGCGCGGCGAGAATGTCGCGGCCCAGCCGTGCGAGCATGCGCGAGCGCACGGCCGCCGAGAGCTGCGGATCGAGCCGGGCGGTGAACAATTCAGAGAGCAGCCTGGAAATCGAGGCATTGTTTCCCAGCACCTGAGCAATGTAGCCCTGGCTGAAGGGCAGGCCGGTTTGCAGCAAATAGCGGCAATAGGCCCGCAGCACCGTGACCATGCGCCAAGGAATTCCCGCCGAAAGCGTGAGCTGATTGAAGCTGTCGTTGTCCATGCGGCCGGTCCACACCGCAGTGAATGCATTCTTGATTTCGCGGTCCAGCGCATCAAATGCGACCGCCGGAGGGCTCTGCATGACGAGCTCCAAATCCTGAATCCAGCCGCGGCGACCCGCGGCGAATTCCAGTTCATAGGGCCGTTCCGCGATGACCTTCAGGCCCATGTTCTCGAGCATCGGCAACAAATCCGAAATCGGAATCGCATCCTGACCGCGGAAGATCTTCAGGAAAAATTTCTCCTTGCGTTTTGGATCCGGGCGGTAGATATCCAAGTGCAGGCGCGTCGGTTCCTTGTCCATCGCTTCGAGAAAGGACACATCCAAAGCGGCGGCCTCGCCGGGGAAGTCCTCGGTGTAGGCCGCCGGAAATCCTTGCGCATACTTGTCGAACAGCTGCAGGGCATAGGCCTCGTCGAAACGCGCGAGCAATGCCGCCTTGAAGGAATCCAGCCATGAGCGCACCGCTGCGGCGACGCGGCGCTCCAACACGTCCGCATCGACGTGCGCGCTCTCCGTCGGCGCCGTACGAGCGACGATGTGGATGCGGGCGAGATTCGACTCGGCGATCTGCACCTGCGATTCCATGCTGAACGCGGAGAACGCCTCGCGGATCACCCGCTCGATTCGCTGCCGAACTTGAGTGTTGTATTTCTCGCGCGGCACGAACACCAGGCAGGAATAAAAGCGGTGAAATAGATCGCGGCGCAACAATACGCGCACGCGCGGCCGCTCCTGCAAGCCGAATATCCCCGTCACGATGCGGATGAGCTCAGCAACGCTCGCCTGAAACAATTCATCGCGGGGAAAGGATTCCAGAACGTGCTGCAGCGCCTTGCCGTCGTGGCTGTCCGGTGCCAAGGCAAAGTGCTCCGTCACTTGTGCGATTTTCTGCCGCAACAAGGGAATTTCGCGCGGATTGCTGTTGTACGCGGCGGAGGTCCAAAGGCCCAAGAAGCGCCGCTCGCCGATCAAGTGCCCCCGAGCGTCGAATTGCTTGATGCCGACATAGTCCAGATAGCCGGCCCGGTGCACCGTGGACAGAGAATTAGCCTTCGTGACCAGGCTTAGGTTGCGCGAGCGGCTCTGCCTCCTGATGTCGCTGTGCAGCACTCGGGTCGTGCTCTCCGGTTTTCTGTGTCCCGGCCGCAGAATGCCGAGCCCGCTCGATGTGACCGCTTCCAGCGTCTCGCGGCCCTTGCGGCCCTTCAGCCGATACTCTCGATAGCCGAGAAAAGTGAAGTGGCGATTTTCCATCCACTCCAGCAGCGCGCACGTCTCGCCAAGTTCGGTCGCATCGACGCGCGCGCTCATCGAACTGAGGTCCTGCACGGCGGTTCGGACGGCGGAGCGCATGCGACCCCAATCCGCGCACGCCACGCGCACGTCGCGCAGGCTGCGCTCTATCTGTGCCGCCAAGGATTTCAGCGCTGCCGGATCGACGATGCGATCGACCTCGACGTGCTGGAAGGACTCGAGGCGCTGTTTCGTGCCTTCCAAGGGCTCGGTCCGTTCTTGCAGCGCACTCAAATTGCCGGCGCGATCGCGCGTGACCGCGAAGACTGGATGCGCGAGGAAATGCAGCGTGAGCGCACGTTCCGTCAACGCTAGGCTGATGGAATCCACCAGGAACGGCATGTCGTCATTCACGACATCGATAATGGTGTGCGGCGAGACGAAGCCATGCTCGCGTAATGTGGGATTGAATACCCGCACCAGCGCGGCGCGGCCTCGCTGCTTCGCGAACATGAGATGCGAAAGGGCCGCGCCGGCGAGATCCTTCGGATCGCGATCGGCAAGATCCTTGGCGTCTACATTGGCAAAGTAAGACTGCAAAAACCGCCGCCAGTTCAAGCCGTGCATGGATTTCGGCGGACGCACCGGGCTGCGTAAAATCGCGGAGATGATACTGCGATGTTGTTCTGAGGAAACCTGATACATATCCTGATCCTTAGCGGCCGCGCAACACGTGTCAGGCGCGAATTATGCCAGTCCGCGATGATTTCAGGGACGGTGTTGGCGGGCGAGATACTGTTGCGTCTGCATTTCGACGAGCCGGCTCGCTGCGCGTAAAAATTCCAATTGCAAGCGCTCGCCGTGATACAGCGATCCGGGAGGCGCGGCTGCCGATACTACAACATTGACATTGCGATCGTAGAACTCGTCGATCAGCATGATGAAGCGCCGCGCAGCGTTGTCGTTGCCGCGCGCGAACTCGGGAACATTCGAAATGAATACGGTGTGATAGAGGCGCGCGAGCTCGATGTAGTCATTTTGACTCCGCGGCCCTTCGCAGATGTCCTTGAATTCGAACCACACCATGCCGGGGCCCGTCGCCTGGGCTTTAATGTGCCGATTCTCCACCGACAAAGTCGTCGGCCCACCGACGATGCCGCCGGCAAGCGCCGCGAAGCGCTGCTTGAGCTGCGCCGCGGTGTCAGGCGACTTCGAATCCAGGTAGGTGGGTGCCTGCTCCAGCTGGCGCAATCGGTAATCGACGCCCCCGGCCAAATGCAGGACATCGACGTGATTCTGGATCAGCTCGATGGCTGGCAAAAATCGTTGCCGTTGCAGGCCCTCCTCGTATAAGTCCTGCGGTGCAACGTTTGAGGTTGCGACCAGCGTGACGCCGCGGCTGAACAGCCCTGCGAAAAGCCCCGCCAGGATCATTGCATCGGCAATATCCGCGACGAAGAATTCATCCAGGCACAGCACGCGCACCCGTGCCGCCAGGCGGTCGGCAACCGTGTCGAGCGGCTCGGCGCGGCTCTTGATCTTGCGCAGTTCGGTATGCACTTGACGCATGAAGCGATAGAAGTGCGTGCGCTCGCCGAGCTGCGGCGGAAGCGAATCGTAGAACCAGTCCATCAGCATGGTCTTGCCCCGACCGACGCCTCCCCACAGGTACAATCCCCGCAGCGGCGTCTCGACCGGCTGCACCGACAGGCGCCGCAGCTGCGTGCGCAACTTGTGGCTAATCGATTGCGATTGTTCCAAGAGGCGCGCGCTCAGTTCGTCGAGGCGCGCGGCGGCCTCTTGCTGACTCGGATCGGCCGTGAGCCTGTGAGCCGCGGTCTCTTCCCGCAGGCGCGATGCAATCGACTGACGTTCTGTGGCCAATCGATGCTTTTTAGAGGCTCTGATAGTTCGGGCCGGAGCCGCCTTCCGGCGTGACCCAGGTGATTTGTCCCGCGTAGGGCTCTTTGATGTCGCAGGCCTTGCAGTGAACGCAATTCGACGCGTTGATCTGCAGCTTTTGGCCGCCTTTCCCGTCGGCGATCATTTCGTACACGTTGGCAGGACAGAAATTGGTGCAGGGATTGCCGTAATCCTTGATGCAGCGAGTCGCGCACAAAGTGGTGTCGGCCACGTGCAGATGTACGGGCTGATTTTCATCGTGCGTGGTCGCGGCGAAGAATACGAATGCGACCCGATCGCGCGGCGGCAACTCTCGATCGCTCCACCCGCGGTCCGGGGAAACGTATTCATCGAGGCGCTTGAGCGCCGTGTCGTCAGCATGATTGGCCAAGGTCCATGGCAATTTCCCCATGGTGATGGTTTCCAATCCAAAGTTCGCGGTGCCCAGCCACAGGCCGCGGCGGAAACCGGGCCGTATATTGCGCACCTTGTGCAGTTCGCGGCCGCCCGGTGACGAGCGCCAGCGCCGGTCGAATCCTTTGCTGTCGCCCTTTTCCACATACTGGGCCGCCGCCGTCATGCCGGAGCGGATCGCCTGGTGAATACCTTTGATTTTCGGCATGTTGAGGGTACCGCCGGCGTCTCCGACGAGCATGGCGCCGGGCATTTCGAGCGTCGGCATCGACTGATACCCGCCTTCAATAACGGTACGTGCTCCCGCGGAAATGATTTCGCCGCCCGTCAACAGCCGCTTGATGTCGGGATGATTTTTCCATTGCTGGAAGGCTTCAAAAGGCTTGAAACGCGGGTCCGCGTAGTCCAAGCCGACTACAAAGCCGAGATAAACTCGGTCCTTGTTCAAGTGATATAGAAAGCTGCCGCCGTAGATGCTGCTGTCGAGCGGCCAGCCCGCGCTGTGTTGGATGAGGCCTGGCTGCACGCGCCCCGGCGGTAATTGCCACAATTCCTTGATTCCTAACCCATAGGTCTGCGGCGATTTGCCGGCATCCAACTGGTATCGAGCGATCAGCTGCTTGGAGATGTTGCCGCGGCAGCCCTCGCAGAACAGGGTGATTTTGGCGTGGATTTCCGGTCCCAGCGCAAAATTCGGTCCTCGCTCGCCGTTCTTCTCGATCCCCATATCGCCGATGCGCACACCCATAACCGCGCCGCTCGCATCGAACAGCGCTTCGGCGCCCGCGAATCCGGGGAACACGTCCACGCCCAGCCTCTCCGCCTCGGCGCCCAAAATGGGCACCAGTTGACCCAGGGAGATGATCAGATTGCCGTGATTGTTCATCTGCGGCGGTGTAATCGGCGAGCGATAACGCCTGTGGCGTGTCATGAAAAAGAATTCATCGCGAGTCGCCGGAACGCAGATGTCGGGCGGATTTTCACGCCACCGCGGCAGCAATTCGTCGAGCGGTCCTGGTTCCATGACGGCACCGGATAAGGAGTGCGCGCCCAAACTCGCGGCTTTTTCCAGTACGCAGACGTTAAGATCCGGTTTCAGCTGCTTCAGCCGGATCGCGCAAGCCAGGCCGGCTGGGCCGCCCCCTACGATGGCGACCTCGTATTCCATGACATCACGGCTTTCGCTCATCAAACTGACACCTGAAACCGATAGCGTAACGAAAAGCCCGCCTGAAAGTAGGCGGCTTAGTAGATCACAAACTCCCCTGGGCAGGGAGCCGTTCGCCAGATGGACATGTCGTGAGGGTATTTGCCGACGGCTGTCGCCTTACTCAGTGGGGACTACCATGTTGACAGGCCACGGACGCCGTCTTCCAGGATGGCCAAGGGATTTGGGCATGGCACGGGCAAGGACGCCCACCCCCTTTTTTTTACCTTAGGCTAGTCCTGACGCCAGCTGGCTTTGCGTTTGGCAAAGAATGCCGCAAATCCTTCTTGAGCTTCTGCTTGCACCCTCAGGCGGGCGAGTCGCGTTGCCATATCCATCGCGACAACGCCGCGTTGGCCGGGAGCCTGCTGGGCGTCGCGGATGAGGGTCTTGGCCGCCGCTTGCGCACCGGGGGCGCCTTTTAAAATGGCATCGATGATGCCGCCACAGGTTGCATCGAGCCGATCGGGCGGAACGGTCTCATGGGCCAAGCCAATGTCCTTCAAGGTCGCCGCGCTCATCGTTTCCGCGGTCAGAAAATAGCGCAACGCCGCGCTTTCACCGATCTTACCCAGCACAAACGGAGAAACGACGGCGGGGATGATGCCTAAGCGCACTTCGGTAAAGGCGAATTTTGCGCCTTCTGCCACGACCACGATGTCGCAAGCGGCGATCAAACCGAGCGCACCGCCATAGCCATCACCATTCACCCGCGCCAGTGTGGGCTTCGGAAATGCATCCAAAGCGCTCAAGACTTTTGCCAGGCTGCGCGCATGCGCCAGATTCTCTTCCTCTGAGGCGTGCGCTTGCGCCTGCATCTCGCCGAGGTCCGCGCCCGCGCAGAATACATTGCCGGTGCCCGTTAGCTGCACCACCCGCACGCTGGTATCGATGGCGCATTGTGCGAGCGCCGCGCCCAACGCGCTGATGGTCGCGCGGTCGAGCGCATTGCGTTTGTCCGGGCGATTGAGCGCAATGTGCGCGACGCCGCTTGAAATCGCCGTCGTGACCGGCGAGCCGGTCGGCAGGCCGCCAGTCACATGAGCTCAACGGCGATGGCCGTCGCTTCACCGCCGCCGATGCACAGGCTGGCGATGCCGCGCTTCTTGCCGCGAGCTTTCAACGCATAGAGCAGTGTGGTCAGGATGCGTGCTCCGGTCGCGCCGATCGGGTGCCCGAGGGCGCACGCTCCGCCGTTGACGTTCACCTTGGCATGCTCCAGAGACAGATCTTTCATCGCCGCCATCGGCACGGCCGCAAATGCTTCGTTGATTTCGTAGAGGTCGACGTCCTTCGCCTGCCAATTCAACTGCGTGAGCAATTTTTGAATCGCGCCGACCGGCGCCAGGGTGAACCATTCCGGCTCGCGCGCAAAGCTTGCGTAACCCATGATCCGTGCCAAGGGTTTCAAGCCTCTGGCTGCGGCGAATGATTCTCGCGCCAATACCACAGCCGCGGCGCCGTCCGAGATCGACGAGGAGCTCGCCGCGGTCACCGTGCCGTCCTTTTTGAAGGCCGGTTTGAGCGTCGGAATCTTGGCGACATCCAGTGTGAAGGGTGTCTCGTCCTTTTCCACGAGAACCTCGCCCTTGCGAGTTTTCGCCGTCACAGGCGCAATTTCGGCTTTGAAATCGCCCTGGTTGACGGCGGCGAGCGCGCGACGCACCGATTCAGCCGCGAACTCATCCTGGGCCTGCCGCGTGAAGGCATATTTCTCGGACGTAGCATCCGCGAAGCAACCCATGAGCTGTCCGTCCCAGGGGCTTTGCAAGCCGTCGAAGAACATGTGATCCAGCACCTCCTGGTGCCCCATGCGATAGCCCGCCCGCGCTTTGGGAAGCAGATAGGGCGCATTGGTCATGGATTCGATGCCGCCCGCCACGACGACTTGGGCATTGCCGGCAAGAATCTGATCTGCTCCTTGCATGACGGCGCGCATGGCGGAGCCGCACATTTTGTTCACCGTGGTGCTGGGCGTACTGCTCGGCAGACCTGCGGCCAAAGCGGCTTGGCGGGCAGGAGCCTGGCCAATGCCCGCCGACAGGACGCAGCCTAAGATCACTTCGTCAACTTCCGATGGCTTTACGCCCGCGTCCGCCACGGCCGCCTTGATGGCCACGGCGCCGAGCTGCGGCGCGGTGACCGTGGCAAAAGCACCTTGAAAGGCGCCTACCGGCGTGCGCCGAGCGCTCAAAATGACGACAGGATCGGATTTCATAGTGTTGGGCCTGTGATGATGCCAACTCAATATTATAGCCGCCTCGGGCTTCTTCAAGGCGCCAGCGGGTCTCCGACGGCTTGGGCAATGAGCTCGCGGCTCTTGATCCGTGCCTCGTCGGCGGGCAATACGGCCAGAACCTCGACTCGAATGGGCAGCCGGTGCACCGATAGGCCGCCGGGAGGCATGACGGCGCGGGTGCCGTGAATGGCGATAGCCACGATGGGCATCTCGGCCCGCGCCGCGGTCGTGAACGCGCCGCCGAGGAATTTGCCGATTTGGCGGGTTTCATCAAAGGTGCCCTCGGGGAAAAACATCAAGGATTGACCGGTGGCCGCCAGCTTCAACACGCGCCGCGCATCCGTCGCGCCTTTGTGGCGATCGAATCGCTCAACGAACTGCGAACCCAAACGGCGCAACAGCAGGCCGGCGAGGGGGGCCCGCATCATCTCTTTCTTGATGACGAAGGCGAAATCGGGCGGCAATGCCGCGACGATGGCGATGGCATCGATATAGCTGGCATGATTTGCCACGACCACGCAGGGCGTCTTCGGCAGCCGCTCCAGGCCCTCCACGCTAAAGGGGATGCCGGTAAGCCAAAGAAAGGCGCGCCCGACCGTGCCGGCCACCACGCGGCGACGGCGCAAACTGGGAAGGAACAGGTTGACGGCCAGCACTGCCAGACCGAGGGCCGTGAAGGCCACCAAGCAGTAGGCAACGTAAGGCAAATTCAATACGGCGGACGCCCTTGATTGCTTCACTTCTGTGATCTGGTTCTCCTTATGTTAATACTTAACCGTACTGTGATTCTGGTCACGCCGACACCCCAGCACCCCTCGCATACTGATGACTGATAGCGCTTACAGCACTATTTCGTGCGTAACCTTCGCGAGCAACTATGGCGACGGCTCTTAAACGGACGGTTTATACACGCACCTCAGGCGCAGCGGTACCCGCTGTGCGCGAGGCGGCGGATCCCGCCCTGCAACGCTTTCTCGATGCCGTGTGGATGGAACGCGGCCTCTCAGCCAATACGTTGGCGGCGTACCGCGCCGACCTGACTGCCTTGGCCCGATGGCTCGAAGAGCGCGATAGCGCGCTGCTCAAAGCCACACGCATTGAATTATTGGGGTTCATCGCCGCCCGAGTCGAGGGAGGCTCCCGGCCCCGATCGACCGCCCGGCAGTTGTCGAGTTTTCGCCGATTTTTCCGCTTCATGATGCGCGAGGGATTGATTTCGCAAGATCCCACGGCGCAGATTGCGATGCCGAAAATCGGCCGATCGCTGCCGAAATCCCTGACCGAGGCCGAGGTGGATTCGCTGCTGGAAGCGCCCACGGTATCGGAGCCTTTGGGACATCGCGATCGCACGATGCTCGAAGTGCTGTACGCCACGGGACTGCGAGTCTCCGAACTCGTTAGCCTCAAGCATAATCAAGTGAACTTGAATCAAGGCGTGATGCGCGTTGTCGGCAAAGGCAACCGCGAGCGATTGATCCCGCTGGGCGAGGAAGCCGTTAAGTGGCTGCAACAGTTCATGCAGGGCCCGCGCGTTGAGATTCTATTGGAACGGCAGACTGACTATCTATTTCCCACGCGTCGCGGCGACCGCATGACGCGCCAGGCGTTTTGGCACATCATCAAACGCTATTCGAAAAAGGCCGGCGTCGAGAAAGAGTTGTCGCCGCATACGCTGCGCCATGCCTTCGCCACGCATCTGCTGAATCACGGCGCGGATCTGCGCGTGGTTCAGATGCTGCTGGGTCATAGCGATCTGTCGACCACCCAGATTTACACGCACGTCGCCCGCGAACGCCTCAAGGACCTGCACTCCCAGCATCATCCGCGCGGCTGATCTTGGTCTGGTAGTATTCGGCTGAACCTCCTTACTCTTTGGAGGTCGTATCCGATAAGTCCGTGGAGCTTTAGCATGCTGCGATCTGCCGCTGTTTTAATCTTGCTGTTTTGCGCCGCCGCTGCGAGCGCGCGCGCAGCCGATCAGCCTGCCGCCGCCGCACCCGCACCCGTCGCCGCAACCGCTGCAGATCCGCGCGTGGCATTGCTCAAACTGCTGCCCGCGGGATCCAAGCTCGATGACCTCCGGCCCTCGCCGATCCCCGGTATTTACGAATTCACGCAAGGCGCCGAGATCAGCTACCTGACCGCTGACGGCAAGTACTTCATCGACGGCAATCTCTACGACATGAAGTCGCGCGATAATCTGACCGAGGAGCTGCGCACGCATGCGCGCATCGCGCTGATCAATGCCGTGCCGGAATCCGAGATGTTGATCTTCTCGCCGCCGAATCCGAAATACACCATCACGGTGTTTACCGACGTCGATTGCGCCTATTGCCGGAAACTGCACAGCCAAATGGCCGAGCTCAATCGCCTCGGGATTCGCGTTCGCTACATGTTCTTTCCGCGAACCGGTCCGGGCACCGAAAGCTGGAAGAAGGCCGAAGTGGTTTGGTGCTCAGCCAACCGCAACGAGGCGCTGACCCGGGCGAAGGCCGGCGCCACGCTGGACATGAACAAGATCTGCGCGCCGACCCCGGTGAAGCGCGAATATGAGCTGGGCGAAAACCTCGGGGTTCGCGGCACGCCGGCGATCATCACGGAAAGCGGCGATTATATTTCCGGCTACATGGAGCCGCGCGAGCTCCTGGATCAGATCAAAGAGTTTCAGGTGGCGAAGCGCTGAAGTGCTGCCGGGCCGCTGAAGTGCTACCGAAGCGCTGAGGTCCCATGCGCCGTCGCTGGAAATGGATTTCTGCGCTAATTGTCGCCGTGGTTCTTGGCTGCGGTTGGTGGCTGCGGCAGCGCATCGCCGCGTCCCCGCCGGTGCCGCTCGCCGCAGTCTCGCCGTCGCTCGCGCCCCGTTGGGCCGCCGGCATTTCAATTCCTGCCCGCAAATCCGCGGCGCTGGAGGAACACTTCGACGCGATGGAGCTTTGCGGCGTCGGCCAAATCCGACTCGATCCTGACGATGCGGCCGGCCCCGGCAAGCGACTCGAAGCGCTGGCGAAGAACTCCCGTCTGCGTTGGCTCTCCGCGCTTCGCAACAGCGACGACTATCGTGCGCGCGCCACCGGACTTTACTTGGAAGGGATCTTCGATCGGGATTCGCCGCAAAAAGATCCGGAGGCCGCGCGCGACGAATTGGTGCAGTTGGCGGTGGGAACCAAGGATCCGGCCGCTTGGGCGCTGGCGTACACCAAGTGCATCAAGGGCGTCGAGGACTCTTCCTCGCCCGGGGCCTGCCCGCAACTCTCGCTCGATGACTGGACGCACGCTGATGCGGATAATGCCGTTCCCTGGCTGCAACTAGCCGCCAAAGCTCGCCGGGAAGGCGACGGCGGCGCCGAGGCGGCCGCATTTGCGCACGCGGCGCAGGCGCACCAATACGAGTCATATAATTGGTCCTTGTTTTCGTTCGCGAAGGTGGCGATGCCGGACGATGTGACGGCGACCGAGCGGTGGATTCTGACCACAGAAATCGTCGGCGCGGAAGCGGCCATGCCGATGCCCTACCTACCGCTGTTTCAGTATTGTTCGCGCGACGCGCAGAACGACGCCGCCGTTCACCGGCAATGCTCTGCGCTGGCCGAACTCATGGTGAACAAAGGCACGACGCTCTCCGATCTCTCTCAAGGCAGATCTCTCGGCACCCGCGTCGGCTGGCCCGCTGAACGTGTCGACAAATTGACGCAGGAATTAAAAGCATCGATGCAGGCCATCAACGGCATGCTTGGGATGGATCCGAAACAGCAATGGAGTTGCGACAACGTCGCGCGCGGTAACGCCTTTGCGTCGAGCCTGCAAGAGCAGAGCGAGCGGGGTTTGGCGAGAGAGGCGATCGAGCGATCCGGCGAGACCGTCGCGGAACTCTCGCGCCAGTTCGACGAGTGGCTCGCGGCGGCGGGTCGCGAGGCGCAACAGAGCGCCCAAAGTCAACCAGCGGCACCCCAGCGGTAGCCGGCAAGCCTCGATCGCGCAGCGCTACCAGAGTGTCACGCGTTCTTCCGGTGCCCGATACATTTTATCGCCGGGCTGGACTGAAAACGCGCTGTAGAAACTCGGCATGTGCACGACCACGCCGTTGGTGCGGTATTTTTCCGGCGAATGCGGATCCGATTTTACCTGTGCAATCGTGCTCTCATCGCGCCGCTTGCCCAGCCAGCTCTGAGCGAATCCAATGTAGAAGCGTTGCTCCGCCGTCATGCCGTCGATGACGGGCGGGGCGCGGCCGTTGAGCGATGCAAGGTAAGCCTTGTGGGCAATTTCGATGCCGGCGATGTCCGCGATATTTTCGCCCAGAGTCAGCGCACCATTGACATGGAAACCGGATACCGGCTCGAACGCGTCGTACTCTTTGATTAGCAGCTCGGTCTTCGCTTTGAATTTGGCGTGATCCTCGGGCGTCCACCAGTCGCGTAGGTTACCGTCGCTGTCGTATTGGCTGCCCTGATCGTCGAAACCATGGCTGATTTCATGCCCGATGGTGGCGCCCGCTGATCCATAGTTAAAGGCGTCATCCGCGGCAGGATCATATGCCGGCGGCTGAAGGATGCCCGCCGGAAAGACGATCTCATTCACCGACGGGTTGTAATACGCGTTGACGGTCGGCGCCGTCATGTTCCATTCGGTGCGATCGATCGGGCCGCCCAACTGGGCGAGCTTGCGGCTCCTCTCGAACTCTTGCGCGCGTCGGACATTGCCGAGCAGGTCATCCGGCAAAATCTTCAGTGCACTGTAATCGCGCCAATGATCCGGGTAGCCGATTTTCACATTGAGCTTGCGCAGCTTTGCCTGTGCTTCCACCTTGGTGGCAGCGCTCATCCAGGGCAACTGATCGATACTGGCCGCATAGGCTTTGAGCAGATTGCGCACCAGCTCATCGATGCGGGCCTTGGTCGCCGGAGGGAAGTACTTCGCCACGTACATTTTTCCCGAGGCCTCACCCATCAGCCGGTCGACCAGCTGCGTGCCGCGCTTCCAGCGATCCGGAGCTACCTGCGTCCCTTGCAGAACACCTTGGTTGAACGCGAAGTCTTCCTCGACAAAGGCACGCGCCAGAAACGGCGCGCGGCTCGAAAGTATCCGGTAGCGAAAGTATGCGCTCCACGTCGCTACCGGTGCGGTTTCAATCAGACCCGACAGGCCTTGCAAGTAATCGGGCTGACGGACCACCAACGTCGGCAAGGCACTCGTGAGGCCGGCCTGGGCGAAGTAGCCATTCCAGTCGATCGCCGGCGCATCCTTTGCAAGTTGCGCCAAGGTTGTCGGATTGTAGGTTTTCTGCGCATCGCGATTCGCCACCCGTGTCCACTGCAGCTTCGCCATGGCTGTTTCGAGGGCGATGATCTTATCGGCCTCCTTCCCTGGAGCCGCCGCGCCCAATAAGTGCAGCATCTTCTCGACGTGCTCGCGGTACTTGGTTCGAAATCCGACCAGACGCGCGTCGTCGCTCAAAAAATAGTCGCGGTCGGGCAATCCCAAGCCGCTTTGCGTGATCCAAAACGCGTACTGCGCGGAGTGCTTGGAATCCGGCCGCACGAAGGTGGCGAGAGGCGAGGCGATGCCGATGCGATCAAGGTGCCCCATCAATGGCCCGATGTCGCGCGCACGCCTGAGGTCCGTGGCGAGCAGAAGTTCAGCCTGCAGCGGTTTGAATCTGAGCCGCTCGACTTGTGCCTCGTTCATGTAGCTCGAGTACAGGTTGCTGACTTTGCGCTCTTCGGGATTGTTCGAAATCTGCGCCGCCTCGATCAGATCGCGCTGCTGAAGCAGCGATTGCTCGGTCATCATGGAATCGACGCCGTAGGAAGCGCGATCCGGCGGGATCGGCACGGTTTTTAGCCACGTACCATTGGCGTACTGGAAAAGGTCGTCCTGGGGGCGCGCCGTCTTGTCCATATCGGCGGTCTGAATGCCGGAGATCGGTGCCGAATCTGCCGCGTGAGCGATCGATGCGCTGAGCATGAGCGCAGTAAGGGCGAGAGTGAAGATTGGCGATGTCACACCGAGCTCCGGTTTAACGCTCCAGCAGCTTGACCTTGTCCTTCACGCCTTCCCACTGCTTGGCATCCGGCGGTGCGTCCTTCTTCTCGCTAATGACCGGCCATTTTTTGGCAAGTTCGGCATTGAGTTCTTTGAAGTTTTCCTGGCCCGTCGGGATCTCTTCCTCGGAGTAGATGGCCTCGACCGGACACTCCGGCTCGCACAGTGTGCAATCGATGCACTCGTCCGGATCGATGACCAGAAAGTTCGGACCCTCGTGGAAACAGTCGACGGGACAAACCTCGACACAGTCCATGTATTTGCACTTGATGCAGCTTTCGGTGACCACGAACGCCATGACTTACCCTTCTATTACGCGGTTAACTACAGATCCTATTCTGCCACAGCCGCCAAATCCGCTGGCGCCGGCGCCCACCCGATTCACGGGGTGGAGCGACTTTTCAGCTCTGTGAAATGATGATCCTCGCGGCCCGCGCTTCGGTCGGCGAAGTACTGCCGCAACGCATATTCGCCGCTGGCAAAGGCCAATTCGGCCCAGGGGATCTGCGCTTCTTCATACAGGGCCACTTCCAGACTCTCCAACCCCGCCGCGAATTTCGGTTCACGCAGCTTCGCCCGAAACATCACGTGCACTTGATTGGCCCGGGTCACATTGACGACCGCCAACAGCGAGCCCACGTCCACCTCCGCGAGCGCTTCTTCCTGGCACTCGCGCGCCGCCGCTTGCTGCATGGTTTCGCCGTTCTCCATGAATCCCGCCGGCACCGTCCAAAATCCGAGACGCGGCTCGATCGCTCGGCGGCACAACAGGATTTTGTTTTGCCACTCCGGCACGCAGCCCAATACCAGCAGCGGATTTTTGTAATGCACCATATTGCAACTGGTGCATACAAAGCGCGGCAAGTGATCCCCGGCGGGGATCTTGGATTCGACGGGTGAGCCGCAATTGCTGCAGAAATTCAAGATTTACACTCTAAAAAAATCTGGTGCCCGAAGAGGGAATCGAACCCACACGGTGTCACCACCACCGGATTTTGAGTCCGGCGCGTCTACCAGTTCCGCCATTCGGGCATGCCAGGCCGCGCAGTATATGCGATTGCCGC
>Ga0210398_10000271_pt1 | contig 62769 bp, 44 predicted proteins | sample IncBWC4OmetaG_FD_161047 | JGI IMG/M metagenome (GOLD analysis project Ga0210398, IMG submission 161047) | Forest soil microbial communities from Barre Woods Harvard Forest LTER site, Petersham, Massachusetts, United States - Inc-BW-C-4-O | ecosystem: Environmental > Terrestrial > Soil >... | reverse complement strand
CGGGGACGAAAGATTGAACCTGGCCAAAGATTTTGTTGTTTTCATCCGATGGGACGTTGCGGTAATGCAAAGCAGCAAGGATGCTGCCGTCAGGGAAAGGATACTTGCCCTCGCGAAAGGCCTTGATGGCTACGTCGTTGGCCAAGAGGGCGCCCAGACTGTTGAGCTTGCCCGCTTCGTGGGCGGAAGAGACCCACTGCCAGTCGCGGTATCCGTGAGGAATTTCGGTGACGTAGGGCGCGGATTGCCCGTCCGCGTGTCCCCGGGCAGGGGCAATGAGGGTGACAAGACCGGCCACGGTTGCAACTGCAAGAAAAAGTAGCGTGAAGTTTTTCATCGGGCTTTCTCCGTTCGATATGCTCGGGCAAATGAAATTGGCAGGGCTGACTATTTTGCCTTGGAGCTGATGGCGATGTTTTTCGAATCGCCAGCAGATTAGGCGCGATTTGCGGATACCAACATACAGGAAAAGCTGTACTGCCGTCATGGCTGTCTTTGGGACGAGCTTCGAAGCTCTGGACCAAACTCGTTGAGCTCATGGATTTTCTACTGCAGCTTCGTGTACTCCGCCTTAGCCAGCTTCAAGACCGGTATATCGGGATCGGCATCCTTCCACAGCGCGAGAAAATCTTTGTATGCGGCCAGCGCTCTGACCCGCGCCGCGTCGGCGTCTGCGCCCTTTGACACTGCCGCCTGCATCGCGTTGGCGCGCGCCACTCCCAGATGGGCGAGCGCTCCTGTCGAGCAATTCCATACCAGGCCGTTGTGGTCGATTATCTTCTGGAACTCACTCGCCGCCGCCGGCGCCTGTCTGGCGGCCAGGTGGGCTTGGCCGCGCAGGTAAATGTCATAGAGACAGGAGAGATTGTTGATGAAAGTGATTTGCCCGAGTTCGGTGCGGGACGCGGCCTGCAGAGCGGTGAGGGCAGCTTCCGGCTGGCCGGCGTTCAGATCTAATTGCGCCTGGATTGCCGGCAGCCACAGGGATTGCATCTGGGTATCGAGCGGATAGCGCGCATTCAGATCCTTCGCCAGCGCCTGGGCTTGCGCTGTATCGCCGGAGATGGCTAAGGCAAGAGCGGCCTCGCTCTGCACGCCCTGGCTGGTGGGCGCGACTTTCAATCCGTCGGCGGCTTCCTGGCGAGCCTCGGCCGCATTGCCGAACGCGGCCTCGCTGAGCGCGCTATTCTCCTGCCAGATTGCGCCGTTCTCGCGGGCGTCGGCGTGAATGGCGGAATCAAGCGCTTGCCGGGTCAGCTCGCGCGACCGGGCGGCGCGGCCGGCGTAGGCCTCGGTATCGGAGACGAGGGCGAGTATGTAGTTTTCTTCCGGCTTGCCCGCAAACCATTTCTGCTGATCGGCCATGGCGGCGGAATCTGACGAGAGAAAAGCCAGCGCATAGAGCGCCATGCGGGTGATGTAGTCTTCCAGCTTCTTCGATTGCGCTTCACGAATGGTATTACGAGCGTCGTCAAAGCGCTGCAGCGCGAGATAACAGTTGGCGAGATTGTCGTACGGAGCCACGTTCGCGGAACCGCGACGCAGTTGCTCGAGGGTAAGCTCGGCTGATTTTTCGTAATCGCCCTGCTCGGCCGACACTACGCCGAGGTTCAGATATGCGCTGAGATTTTTCGGGTAGCTTTCAATCTCTTCCTGATAAGCCTGCGCGGCCTTGGGCAGCTCGCCGGTTACATTCAGATAATAGTTTGCGGCCAGCGCGAGTTTCTCACGCTCGCTGGCATGCTCGCGCAGCTCGAAGGCCCTGGTGAGATATTCGCTGGCGCGCCCCGGCTCGGCCATGCTGAAATATTCACCGCCCACGGCGAGATACCCCATGGCGAAATTCGGATCGAGCTGAATCGCGCGCTGGTTGTAAGGCAACGCCGCCGCGGGGCCCTGCTCGCGATCGGCTTTTTGACCGAGAGTGTACGCTTTCAGCGCTTCGAGCGACGATGTTGTGGCCTGCTCGAGCGGGACATCGAAGCGTTGCACTGTGGCAAGCGATTCTCCCAGCTCGCTGCGCAGCTTTGAGGTTGCGTCGCCCAGAGCGTCGAGCACTTTTTCTTTGGATGGAGCGGTCACCTGCTCCTGCGCGAGCGGATCTCCGTTGCGGCAGTTCACGGCTTTCAGTCCCAGCACATACTCGCTGCCCAGGCTGCCGATCGAGCCGGCGATGTACGCTTTGCTGCCGGCGCGCAGGCACAGTTCGCGAGCGAGGTCGGGGGTCAGCCTGGTGCCCGCGGGGCGGGTCATCTCCTGCAAAGTTTCAGCAACTTTATTCTCGGAGAGGACATTCAGAAATGGAGATTGATTCAGCGAGACGCTGAGTGCGGTCTTGAGGGTGTCGTCGAAAACCGCGTCGCCGGTGCTGTTGGCGAAATCGGCGAGGACGACGGTGTCTTTATCGGTGAGCCGTTTCGTTTGGCGAGTGCGATAGTAGATTCCGCCGGCGAGAATCGCCACAAGAACTATAGCGGCAAGCGCGTATGCGGAGACCCTGGCACGAGAGCGGCTGACGCCTGTGACCGACGTTCCGGAATCGTGTGCCGAATCGACGGCCGCCGTTACGTGGGACTCGGTATCGCGGCGCAGACGCTGCAGGTCGGCGCGCATTTCGGCTGCGCTCTGGTAGCGGAGGTTGCGGTCTTTCTCCAGAGCCTTGCCGATGATTCTTTCGAGATCCGCGGGGACATCGGGATTCAGCCGCACCGGGGCCGTGGGAGTCGCATCCAGAATCGCCTTGAAAATCACGGCTGAACTCTCGCCACGAAAGGGCAGCGTGCCGGTCGCCATCTCATAGAGAACCGCGCCGAAGGAGAACAGGTCGCTGCGCGCGTCGAGTTCCCGGGCACGCGCCTGCTCCGGGGACATGTAAGAGACTGTGCCCAGCGTCGATCCCGGACTGGTAAGATGCGATCCTTGCTCTGTAACGCCTAGTGTGACCGCTGCAGCAATGTTGCTCGAAGACGATACCGCCGAGCTTACTTTTGCCAGCCCGAAATCGAGGATCTTGGCATGACCACGTTTCGTGAGAAAAATATTTGCGGGCTTGATATCGCGGTGAATAATGCCCTGGCTGTGCGCGGCGTCGAGCGCATCGGCGACTTCAATAGCTATCGCCAGAAGAAGTTCGATCTCCACTGGCCTGCCCGCGATGCGGTGTTTCAGAGTCAGGCCGTCCAGAAACTCCATGACGATGAAGGGACGGCCATCTTCCTGGCCAATTTCATGGATAGTGCAGATATTCGGATGGTTTAAGGCGGAAGCTGCTTGCGCTTCGCGCTGAAAGCGCGCCAGTGCCTGCGCATCTCTTGCGACTTCATCGGGAAGAAACTTCAGGGCAACGAAACGGTGGAGAGTTAAATCTTCAGCTTTATAGACGACTCCCATCCCGCCGCCGCCGAGTTTTTCGACGATGCGATAGTGGGAGATGGTCTTGCCGATCATGGCGCGAATCTTACGTGGGCTGAAACGGGCAAGTCAATCGCGGGCGCGAGAGCGCTCGATTCGATTCGACGCTTCAGGACAAGGGTCTTCCATTTCGATGTGAGGGCGTGGATCTCGCCGAGTCTAGCAAAAGAAGCGAGACATTGGGCACGCACTACGCTACTTGACTTCGCCCATGCGCATCTGACACCATCAGCGGGCGTTGGCATTCCCTGGGGATTCGAGCCTTGTTTCAAAGCCTTCAGCACGCGCTGCAACAGATTGCGCACCTCGTCGATGCCGGAAAGCTCGAATCCGGCCTGTAATTTTTCCGCCGTCGCGCCGACGCGGCCAGATTTCCGCATCTGGGCCCGCACCCGCCGTTCCGCAAGACTGCAAAGCAAGCTGGGGGACTCAATGAAACGTCTTAATGCGATGCTGCACTCAGCGCCGTCTTTTTTCGCCGCCAACTTCTTTAGGGCGGTCATCTTTAGGGCCATCTTCTTTATAGTGGCCGTTCTTATAACGGCCTTGTTCGGGACGGCCTTCTTTGTCACGTTCTGCACAGCGCAAGAGGCTACCGGCAGAATTGTGGGGACGATTTCCGATTCCAGCGGGGCTGTGATTCCGGGCGTGCAGGTTAGCGTGACCAACGTGGGCACGCACTTTAACCGACACGCAAGCACGAATGACGAGGGCTACTATCAACTGCTCTCGCTGCCGATCGGCAGCTACACCTTGGTCGCGGAGCACGAGGGCTTCCGGAGAGTCGCCAGCACGCAATACAAACTGGAGATCAATCAGGCTCTGCGCGTCGACATTCATATGCAGGTAGGAACGGCCAGTCAAACCGTCGACGTGGGCGCGGAGGCCGCTCCGGTCGAGACCGTGAATGCAACCCTCGGGCAGTCGGTTACCGGGCGCACGCTGACTAACATGCCGCTGAACGGCCGCGACATGCTCGACCTGGCGCTGCTGCAACCGGGCGTAACCGAGAGCAACGACGACAACGGCGCCGCCGGCAATTACAGCATCGCCGGCGGGCGCACCGACTCGGTCACTTTTTTGCTCGATGGCGGACAAAACAACGATCTGCTGGATAACAGCCGCCTGCTCGATCCGAACCCGGATACCGTGCAAGAGTTCCGGCTGCTGACCAGCGACTATACGGCAGAGTACGGCCGCAACGCCGGGGGCATTATCAGCATTGTTACGAAGTCCGGCACGAACCAGCTCCACGGCAGCGCCTTCGAATTCTTCCGCAATCGGGTGCTCGATGCCAACGACTTCTTCAATGTCCAGCAAGGCATTCCGCGTCTCGACCTCAAGCGCAATCAGTTCGGAGCGACGCTGGGCGGCCCCATCGTCAAAGACAAACTTTTCTTCTTTGTCGCTTATCAGGGGCAGAGGCAGGTGCAGGGCATTCCGGACGTGGATGCTCCGGTTTTCTCCCCGCTGGAAATTCAAGGCAATTTCTCGCAGTCGGGGCCAAATGGAACTCCCGACCCCAACGTTGCCGCTTTTCTACAGGCAAATCCGTTCTTTCAGCCGAACGCCACGCTGGCTGCGGAAGGCATTATCGCTCCGAGCCAGATCAACAGCGTTGCGCAGGCCTATATAAAGAACAATCTGATCCCGAGCGCTCCCGGGGGATTGTTATCGACGACGCTGAGCTCGCGGGACGACCGCGACGAGATCACTTCAAAATTCGACTTCAATCTCAGCCCGAAAGATAAGCTCTCTGCGACGTTCGGCTTCAACCAGGCAGGAGATCCCTACAACGGCACGCTCAATCCATTTCCTTTTGCGACGGTGCCGGGCTATGCGAGCACGAATAGCGTCAACTACTACTACACGAATATCGGCTACACCCACATCGTTTCGCCGACGCTGTTGAATGAGTTTCACTTTGTGACTCATCGGAGCAACTTTCTGGCCGATAGTCCGGCGGCGAAGCTGCCTACTCCCGCTGATCTGGGTATCGCGGTCACGCCCGACCAGGCGACCGGACCGACGAATTTGTATTTCGATACCGGGCTTTCCCTTGGCGAAAGCGAAAACGGCCCGACGCGCTACGTGGAAAATACTTTTTCCTGGACCGATTCCGTGACCTGGACGCGGGGGCGCCATAACTGGAAGTTCGGCGCCGGCTTCACTCCCTACCAGGAAAATATGGTTTACGACTACATCATCAACGGGGAGTTCGATTATTACGGCCCGGAGGGAATCGGGTCGGGAAATTCGTACGCCGATTTTCTGCTCGGCGCGCCGTACGATTATCTTCAGGACGCCAGAGCGCCGAGCAATATCCGCACGAAAAATACATATGCCTTTGCCCAGGACGAATGGCACATGCGCAGAAATCTCGTCGTCACTCTCGGCCTGCGCTACGAATACAGCACGCCGAAAAGCGATACTCAAGGCCGCACCTTCTCGCTTATTCCCGGCGAGCAGTCGCATCGCTTCACCAATGCGCCCGCCGGATTGGTTTTCCCGGGGGATCCCGGCGCGCCCACAGGCGTCAACTTCCCCGATAAAAAGAATTTCGCGCCCCGCTTCGGCTTTGCCTGGGACCCCACCGGCAGCGGCAAAACCAGCCTCCGTGGCGGCTTCGGCTTCTTCTACGACATCCTTAAAGGTGAGGATAATCTGCAATTCAACGGGCAGGCGCCTTTCGTCGGATCGACGGCGCTCTACTTCAACACGGTGGGACCCGGCTCCGGAGCTTTGAACTACATGAATCAGCCGTACGTGGCCGACGGCGTTCCCAATCCTTTTCCATCCACTCCACCCGCGTCAGACGTTTCCTTCGTCCCCTTTGTGCCCATCAACGCCGGAGGCAGCGTGTATTTCGTCGATCCCCACCTGCGCACGCCCTACGTTTACCAGTACAACCTGAGCCTGCAGCACAATCTCATCGCCGATACAGTGCTCGAAACCAACTACGTCGGCAGCTCTTCCCACGGACTCACCTCGCTGCGAGACGTCAACCCCATGATTCTCGGAACCACCACGCGAGGGTTCAACCAGTTGCCCACGTCGGCCGGCGGAGCCTGTGGAACCGATCCCGCCATCCAAATTCCCTGTTTCGGCCAGCTTCCCGAATTCCAGAATGTGGCCAACGCCAACTACAACGCCTTCGAAGCCAGCCTGACGCGCCAACCGAAAACTTCGGCCCTCGGCACGGTCTACTACACTTTCGCTTACACTTTCGCGCATAATCTCGACGACGCATCGGGCTTTCGGCAGCGCAACTCGGTGGTGCCCGCCTACCAGCCGCAGCTTTATTACGCATCGAGCGACAGCGATGTGCGCAACCGTATCAGCTTGAGCGGCGGCTGGGATTTGCCATTTGACCGCATGTGGGGCGATGGCCCGAAACGGCTGACAAAAGGTTGGAGCCTCTATCCGATCTTCACCTGGCGCACGGGATTTCCCTTCGATATCAGCGCATCACTGCCAGGGGTGAGCGATCCGGTCAATCCCGGAACTTCGGGAGCGGGCGATCCTTATTTGACCAATGCGGCTGTGATCGGGCCGATTCAGACTTTCAATCCCGACAAGCAACGCACCATCAACGAAATCACCTACAACACCAGTTCGACGGGCACCTGCCAGATCACCACCACACCCGTCACCGGAAATTTCTACTTCAATCCCAATAGTTTCTCCAATGTCCCGTTGGAGAACTACGACTACTATGATGGCGGTCCCATTAGTCAGCCTGGGAGCACGCAAAATGTCTGCTTCCCGCAGATCGATCCGGTAAATAATCCCGCTGACCGCACCTACGGATTGCATCGCAACACGCTGCGCGGGCCCGGTTCGACGAACCTCGACCTGGCTCTTGCCAAGGTCACGCCCATCACTGAACGCGTTAGTCTGGAATTGCGGGTCGAGTACTTTAACGCGCTCAATCATCCCGAGTTCGCGCAGCCCACGCTGCTTGACAATGCGACGAATATCAACAGCCCGATTTTCGGGCAAATCACCACCACGGGAACGTTCCGCGGCGCCACGCCACGCATTGGCCAGATTGCGGCCCGGCTGACGTTTTAAGGAATTTGATAAGTGTTCCTGAAGAAAATGAAATCAGTTTGTCTCCTTTTTATCGCGGTAGCGACCGTTGGCGCTCTGCCGGTGATCGCGCAAGATGCGATCTCCCACTCCGCCGATGAATACGTGCGCGCCGAAATGCAGCGGGAGCATATCCCCGGGCTTGCGCTGCTGGTTTCGCGCGACGGCAAGATCGTCGAGGCGCAGGGATTCGGTTTATCGAATGTCGAGCTTCAGGTTCCGGTGAAAGCGGAGACGATCTTCCAGTCCGGTTCGATGGGGAAACAATTTACCGCCACGGCAATCATGATGCTGGTGGAAGAGGGCAAGATCGCTCTCGACGACCCCATCGGCAAGTACTTTCCGGGCGCTCCCGCGAGTTGGAACGGTGTAACCATTCGCGAGTTGCTTAGCCATACTGCCGGGTTTACCGATTATCCGGCGAAATTTGATTTCCGCCGCGACTACACCGAAGGCCAGCTTCTGAAAATCGTCGAAGGCATTCCGCTGGCGTTCCCGCCTGGGACCAAGTGGAGCTACAGTAATCTCGGTTACCTGACGCTCGGTGTCCTGATCCACCAGGTCACTGGAAAGTTCTACGGGGACTTTCTGCAGGAGCGAATTTTTCAGCCGCTCGGCATGTCGACGACGCGCATTATCAGCGAAGCCGATATCGTCCCCAACCGCGCCGCTGGATACCGGCTGGTCAAGGGCCAGCTTAAGAATCAGGAGTGGGTTTCGCCCACGCTGAACACGACCGCCGACGGCGCGCTTTATTTTTCGATTCTCGATCTGGCGAAGTGGGATGCCGCGCTCTACACCGAGAAACTGCTGAAGCGATCGAGCTTCGACGAGATGTGGACGGTCACGAAACTGAAGAACGGAGAACCTAATTCAGATTCGTACGGATTCGGCTGGTCGATTTTGACGCGGCATGGGCACCGTGTGCTGGATCACGGCGGTTCCTGGCAAGGTTTCCGCACTCACATCTCCCGGTATGTGGACGATAAGCTCACGGTGGTGGTGCTCACCAATCTGGAAAGCGCCGACCCGGGCAAGATCGTGGAGAAAGTCGCGAACTTCTATCTTGCGCGGTAAGACAAACTCACCAATTCGGCCGCCATGCTCCTCTTGACAATTATCGTTATAACGAGTATTGTCAAAACGAATGAAAAATATACGACCGGACAAGAACAAGCGGGCGGGCGTGGCCGAAGAGGCGACTTTTTTGGAGCTGGCCCGCACCACCGACGCTTTGTCTCGAGGCGTGATTCCAGTCCTCAAGGCTGAGGATCTCTCCCCGAATCAGTACAATGTGCTGCGAATTCTGCGGGGGGCGCCCGAGGGACTGGCTTGCGGGGAGATTGCCAGCCGCATGATTACCCGCGACCCGGACGTTACCCGGCTGCTGGACCGACTGGAAAAACGGCAGCTGGTTTCGCGCTGCCGTGAGACGGAAGATCGCCGGACGGTGAGAACGCGAATTTCTGCGGACGGCCTTAAACTGCTGGCGGGGCTGGATGAGCCGATTCTAACTGCCCATCGCAAACTATTGGGTCATCTGGGCCAGAGACGCCTGAAAGCCTTGTCCGAAATGCTGCGCGAAGCCCGCAGGCAAGTAGCCTGATTTATTGGGCATAATAGTCGTTGCAACGAATGTTGGTGTAACGCATCTAATAGTTTCATGTATTCAACAATTTCGAGAGGAGACTTACCCATGAGCACACTCGCTACCCCGCAGACCGCCGTTACCACCTGGAACATCGACCCGGTCCACTCCCATGCCGAGTTCAAGGTGAAACACTTGATGATTTCCAACGTAAAAGGCCAGTTTACGCGCCTGAAGGGCGCCCTGACGCTGGATGAAAATAAGGTCGAAAATTCGAAGGTCGAGGCCACGATCGAAGCCGCTTCGATCAGTACCCGTGACGACCAGCGCGACGGGCATCTCAAGAGCGCCGATTTCTTCGATGTCGAAAAGTTTCCCGAGCTGACATTCAAGTCGACGCGCATCACCCGCGTGGCCGACGGTGAACTGGCCGTCGCCGGCGACCTGACCATGCACGGCGTTACGCGTAATGTGGTTTTCAACGTCGAAGGACCGACTCCGGCGACGAAGGATCCATGGGGAAACACGCGCCGGGGATTATCGGCCACGACGAAGATCAACCGCAAAGATTTCGGCCTGACCTGGAATGCAACGCTCGAAACCGGCGGCTTCATGGTGGGGGACGAAGTCACCATCACGCTGGAAGTCGAGTTTGTCAAAGCATAAACATCGCGCGGTGTGGAAATGCCGCGCCTGACAACGCTAAGGAATAAGGAGGGAGGACTTATGTCGCTCCGCCCAGTAAGAGAGATTATTCAACCAAAGCCGACCATCGAAGGCGCGGGAGTGAAGTTGCAGCGCGCCTTCGGTTTCGGCAAAACCCAAGAGTTCGATCCGTTCCTGTTGCTGGATGATTTTCGGAACGAGAATCCCGCAGACTATCGCGCGGGATTTCCGTGGCATCCGCACCGGGGAATCGAGACCATTACTTATGTGCTCGCCGGTTCGGTCGAGCACGGAGACAGCCTGGGAAATAAGGGGAAGATGACTGCCGGGGACGTGCAGTGGATGACCGCGGGCAGCGGCATCATGCATCAGGAGATGCCGAAAGGCGATCAGCACGGCCGCATGCACGGCTTTCAGTTGTGGGCGAATTTGCCCGCGTCACTGAAGATGACCGATCCGCGCTATCAGGATATTCCTTCGAGCGCGATACCTGAGGTCACCGACGATGACGGGACAAAGGCGCGCGTGATCTGCGGAGAATTCTGGGGCAAGCGAGGCCCGGTGGAGGGAGTTGCGGCCGATCCGAGCTATCTCGATATTTCGGTCGCTCCAGGAAAGCGCAAGCGGCTCAAAGTCGAGACTACGCGCAATGCTTTCGCCTATGTGTTCGCGGGCTCTGGAACGTTCCGGGACGCTTCTGATCCGCGGGCGGTTTTGACGGAGCGGGTCGAGAAACCGAACGATCCTGCGGAGTACGATGCCAGCAATCACTCGCTGGTGTTGTTCGATCAGGGCGATGAAATCAGCGTGCAGGCGGGAAACGAAGGCATCCGCTTCTTGCTGGTATCCGGTAAGCCGATCGAGGAGCCGGTAGCGTGGTATGGCCCGATCGTGATGAACACGCAAGAACAACTTCGGCAGGCGATGACTGAACTGCAATCCGGCGAGTTCATCAAACACCGGTAAGCCGCTGGGTGAGGGCCGAAGGCAGTGATGGCGAAAGGAAGAATCGCAGGGCTGTGGCGCATCGCAACAGCCCTGCGTCCGGGTTGGGTCGCTCCCCGATGGGCGTCAGCTAGCCGTTGCCGGGTTCATCGTCATCCAAATATTCTTCGGGAACGTCGTCTTCCGGAACTTCATGGGTATGAACTTCACGGACTCCGGAGTCGTCGGCTTCTTCCACGCCACTGACGATCCCAGCTTCGAAGGCGTTTCCTTCTTCCAGCAATTCGTCGACGCTCTCGGAATCCGCGCCTTCGACCCGGGACAAACCCTGCAAATCTCCGGACTCTTCGGAGAGTTCCGGGGAGCGCCGGGGCTCGCGGTACGTCTGATCGGCGGCGGTGACCCGCTTCGTCGTGGCCTGTGTGGCCGGTTTGGAGGCGGATTTAGGAGGCTTCTTCGCAACAACCTTTTTCGCGACAGATTTTTTCGCGATCGCTTTTTTCTTTGCCTTCTTCGCGGCAGGTTTCCTGGCAGCCGTTTTCTTCGCCGCTGCCACTTTCTGGTTCCTGGTTTTCTATGTTTTTTACTTGCTTTTTTTCTTTGCTTTTTTCTTGGCCTTCATAAACGCAGTCTACCACCGGGAGAAGCGAGGCGCGAAGCTCACCTCCACTTGCGGGAAAATCGACCGCTACGGCAAATCAACCCGGCCTTCAGGCAGGAACACGGGATAAACTCGAGTCCAGAAAGTAATTACGAATCATGCAATCCGCGTTGAGAGCGAACTTCGCCGCCTGGAAGCGTGAGCGTATCACTTACCATGACGTCGCCGGCGCGAAGGCGTTTCACGGTTAACTCCTCAATCTCAAGCGATCTCAGCTTCGCGCTCTCGACCACGATGCGGCGGATCGCCAATCGACCGATGGCGAGCGCGCCGATGGCGAATGCGCCCACGGCGACGGCTCCGATCGCGGTAGCTCCCGCGGCGATTGCGCGAAACCCGAAAGAGTCCGATCGATTCAGTTGGTTCATCGCTTTTCTTCCTTTCGCGGGGCAAGCCCGCAATAGACTGATTCAGCGGTCTGGAGTCGAGGTTGCTTCCCGGCGATCCGGGGATTCAAGGAAATCCGGCCTTCGCCAAAAGCAAAGGCCGGTTCTTAACTAGGCGGCAGCTTTCTGACTTTTCTTGAAAAACGCCAGCAAATCGGCATTGATCTGGTCGGCGTGGGTGGTCGGCATCCCGTGGGGATATCCTGGATACGTTTTCAACGTCGCGCCCTTGACGATCTTGGCGGACTGAAGGGCGGAGGCTGCGATGGGAACGATCTGGTCGTCCTCGCCGTGAAGAATGAGGGTTGGGATATCGAACTTCTTGAGGTCCTCGGTGAAATCGGTCTCCGAGAAAGCCTTGATGCAGTCGTAGCCGGCTTTGGCTCCTCCCAACATGCTCTGGAGCCACCATTTGTCACGGATGCCGTCGGAAATCTTCGCGCCGGGCCGGTTGTAGCCGTAGAACGGAAGAGTAATGTCCCGGTAAAACTGCGGGCGGTTTTCGAGATAGGCTTTGCGCAGGCCGTCGAAGACTTCGATGGGAGCGCCAAGGGGATTCTTCTCGGTCTTGACCATCAGCGGCGGCACGGCGCTGATAAGCACGGCCATGGCGACACGCTTGGAGCCGTGACGACCGATATAGCGCGCGACCTCGCCGCCGCCGGTGGAGTGCCCCACGTGAATCGCATCCTTCAGGTCAAGCTTTTTCGTGAGTTCGGCGAGATCGTCGGCGTAGGTGTCCATGTCGTTGCCGTCCCAAGTCTGCCCGGAGCGGCCGTGCCCTCGCCGGTCAGCCGCGATTACACGATAGCCGCGCTCTCCGAAGAAGAGCATTTGTGAGTCCCAGTCATCGGCGGTAAGCGGCCAGCCGTGGCTGAAGACGATGGGCTGGCCTGTTCCCCAGTCTTTGTAGAAAATCGGCGTACCGTCTTTCACTGTAATGGTAGGCATAAGAGTAATTCTCCTTTTCGATTGTTCCTTTGTAAGAAGTATTCGGTAAACAGCAATGCGATCAAGCGCGATTTTTTGGAGACGGTTCTCGTCCCGAGACGGACTGGCTAATTGAGATTATTGTAATTCGTTAAAGGTGACAAAAAGTTTTCAAGGGCCGCTTTTCTCCGCACACCACGGCATTGCTCGAAGCTGCGCTCTCCCAAAGCCGGCAACGAGAATGTTTTTTGCAGGCTGCCAGGTCGCCGCCACGGGGCGCGCATTCGCGGAATTCTTGTTCGGGCTTACCTCGGTATAGTTTGAGACGATTCGAGAGGCTGCCGCGGGAATCATTCGCGCTGCGACCGCCGCGCTGGCCACGGCTAGCGCGGCACAGAGCGCCATCACCACGCGGAATGCAAAGATGAAAGCTTGAACAATCGCGCTGCGAATCAAGGCTGCAGTTTGCGCATCGGCGCTGGAAGGCACATCGAGCCCGCCGAGCTTGACCAGATTCGACTGAATATCGCGAAGAATGGCGGAGGAGAGATGCAAAGATGCGAGCGATTGGTTGAGCCGGAAGCCGAAGGCTTCGACCATCGCGATTCCCAGAATGGCCACGGCCAACACTCCGGCCACGCGTGCCACCGCATTGTTGATGCCCGAAGCTGCGCCGGCACGATCCAGTGCAACCGAGTTCATAACTACCGTCGTCAAGGGCGCAACGCTGACGGCCATGCCAGTGCCGAGAACCACAAAAGCCGGAAAGAAAGTTGACCAGTAGTTGCCATCAACCGAGGGGAGAGCAAACAAAACGAAGCCAGCCGCGGTAATCAGCGGGCCCACGACCAGAGGCAATCTCGCACCGTAGCGCGCGACCAATCCGCCGGACCAGCGCGAAAGAAAAAACGAGAGAAGGATCATTGGCAGAATTGAGGCGCCCGCCGCAGCAGGCGAATAGCGCTGTATCTGGATTAAGTTCAGCGGAAGCAGAAAAATAAAAATGCCGAGCGCAGCATAGAGAAACAGGGTCATCAAGTTTGTGCCGCTGAAGGACCGCGATTTGAAGAGCGACAACGGCACCATGGGCGCTGCGACCCGTCTCTCGATCGCAATAAAAAGAATGAGAAGGCCCAGACCGAGAATCAGACTCCCTGCGACACGAGGATTTCTCCAGCCGGACGTGGCGGATTCGAGGATTCCATACACCAGGCCAGCAAGCCCCAGCGTGACGGTCAATGCACCCAACCAATCGATTGGTTGGGCATCGGACTTGTGTGACCTGGGAACATACCGCAAAGAAATTGCTATAACGGCAATGGCCAGCGGAATGTTAATGAAGAAGACCCAATGCCACGATGCGTGTTCAACCAGCCAGCCACCAATCACCGGTCCGATCGCGCTAGTGATCGAGGTGAACCCCGACCAGGTACCGATGGCGCGGCCGCGAGACTGCTCGTCAAAGGAGCCGCTGATGATCGCAAGGCTGCTTGGAACCAGGGCTGCAGCTCCGACTCCCTGAATGCATCGCGCGACGATTAACTGCGAAATGCTCGAGGAAAGCCCGCACAAGATGGAAGCGCAGGCGAACAATCCTACGCCGAGCACAAACATCCTGCGGCGGCCAATCGAATCGCCCAATGCGCCGCCGATCAGAATCAGCGCGGAAAGAAACAAGCCATACGATTCGACGACCCATTGGATGTCAACCACTGTCGCATGCAGGCTGGATTGCAGCGCCGGCAAAGCGACGTTGACTGCCGTGCTGTCGATGAAGGCGAGGCTTGAGCCAAGAATCGTCGCCGCGAGAATCCACGGGCGCGATTCCCTGGCGACCGGAGCGTCAGGCGCTGCGGAGCGAATCACCGCCTCATCGCATGGCTGTTTCATGCCAACTCTGGATGCTCACTGACCGAGCATGGACTCCTACGAATTACGGCGAGACCGATTGGTGGACGATTGCGCTGTGAATTTCAGCAATATAGCCGCCCGGAAATTCCACGACGGCGCTGGCGCGGGCGGCCGCAACATAAGGCGGCGAGAGAATTTTCGCCCCGGCGGCTTTGGCTTTCTCGAGCGTCGCGTTCAGATCCTTCACCTCGTAACCCGTCACCTCGCGCCCGAAGGGATAAGGCAAATGGCCGTCGGTCACGAGGATCTGCACATTTTCAAACAGCGAAGCGATGCGGATTCGGCGATAGATCTCGCCCCTGCGCCCAATCTCACCGGCGTCGGCGTTTTTGTCATCGGCGATGACTTTGCCCCCGGAAAATTGCACGAAGCCACGCACAAAGTTATCCGCCTCGCCTGGGGATACATAGACGCGGTTTTCGGGAACAGTTTCCAGCGGTGGGTTGGACGGCGCCCTCCGGTGCCAATAGAGCTGCATCTTGACGCCGCCCGGCCACTGTATGACGGCATCAATTCCAATGGGATCGTTGAACGGTTCGACGATTATTTCCGCACCGGCGGCGCGGGCGGCCTCGATCGCCCGAGCCATGTCGGTGACCAGATATCCGGTGCGCTCTTCTCCAAAGGGAAACGGGATCGGCGTGTGAAATGCGAAGATGGAAAGTGAGCCCGCCGGAGTCAGCACGGCCTGCTGTTCAGAGCTGCTCGGAACGGGAGCGACGTTAACGACAATGCGCCTCGTGGAGGTGCCGCCGAAGGTTGCGATGAAGCTGTTTACCAGCGCATCGAAGTCTCCAGGGGCCACATAGACATGGGTTGTACCGTACTGTGGGCCCACGGCGACAACTGCGCTGCCTGCAGCCGGCGACGCCTGACCGGACGAGTGAGCCGCCACGAGCAGCATCAATATAACCGCAAAAACTCCGGCGGTTTCGCGGAAAATCATTCTTGACTGCATTAGGCCCCTCCACTGATATGCCGACCGTATCGTAACTCGAAAGTCATGTTTCTTATTTCGCTTTCCGTGGCGGCGGGAGACTAGCGCACCTAATTATGTGTTTCGAGCATCGATTAAGGCAGAGTGTTTCATATGAGCATTTGCGAGGAGGCAAAAAATGTTTAAGTACTCGGCTGTGTTCGCGCTCGCGGGAATTGTCGCGCTGGGTCTTCCCAGCAAACCGGCTTCGATGGGAGGCGCGTGGCAGGTGGACGCCGGCCACTCCAGCGCCCAACTAATCACGGATGCGACGACGGAATATGGAAAAAGCAAAATCGATATAACGCTTGGATTCGCGCGGGTCAATGGTCAAGTCGCGATTGACAATAACGACCTCGCCAAGTCTTCCTTCGATTTAAGACTGTATCCAGCGACCGGGATGGCGCCTAACATTAACGAGAGCGGAAAGTTTCTCACGGCGTGGCTCTCGAACATGTCGAACCATACGTTGGTCTGTTTCCACTCCAAAGGGGCGGTCAAAACCGCCGATGGCAAGTTGCAAACCACCGGGACTCTGGTGCTGACGCGGGTCGATCGCAGCATCGATGCGAGCCCGAGTGAAGGCTATTCGGGACCGGTATACGGACCGCCGATCCTGCATCGGGTCTCGCACGAAGCCACTTTTGTCTTCGATGTTCCCGCGGTTGCGAAGGGGCAAAAAGACAACAGCGTGGTGATGACTGGATCGACGCGCATGGTGCGCGAGGATTTTCCACAGCTAGTGCGAGCGGCGGTGAACACTTACTGGCCGGTTGTGGTGCAGGATAAAAGCTGCCAACCGGCGGGTGACCCAACGCAAGCTTACAGCGGCGCACAATGTACGGGAACGATGCTCGACGCTCCCGGCCTGCCCGCGGAGCCGCATGCGGCCGGCGGCGAGGATGTCGGCATATCGCAGGGATTCAATGAAATCGTCGGCAACCGTTTGACCATCGTTCTCAACTTGCGCATGGGAGCACAGAACTCAGCGGTCGCCGTGAACGGCGGCTACTAGCGGAGATTGCCTGCCCTGAAGCGAGCATGGCGATGTGTTAAGTGTGATTTTTCAGCGCGGGAGAATTCTGCCGATAAGGCGGAAAGACTCTAACAATTCCTGAATCTGCGCAGCGGAACGGAATTTGAGCGACCGAATGCCGGGTTGTGTATCTAAGTAAAGCAACGAGCACACGGCAGTTGTGCGAAAATCCATCGTCCGGCAATCGAGCATGCCCAAACCAATTCTCCTCAGCGTAGACGACGACTCAGATGTTTTGCGGGCAATCGAGCGCGACTTGCGTTCGCAATACGGCGCGGAATACCGCGTAATCGGCAGCGACTCGCCGGAGAGCGCACTCGATCTGCTCAAACAGTTGAAGGTTCGCAACGACAGCGTGGCGTTACTGCTCGCCGACCAGCGCATGCCGCGAATGGATGGCGTGGAATTCCTGCAACAGGCGATGGGAATATATCCCACGGCGAAGCGCGCGTTGCTCACGGCTTATGCCGACACCAATGCCGCGATCAGCGCCATCAATGAGGCCAGCATCAATTATTTTTTTCTGAAGCCGTGGGATCCCCCGGCCGAGCACCTGTATCCGCAGCTCGATGATTTGCTCGATGACTGGCAAGCGTCGTTCCGTCCGACGTTTCGAGGAATACGATTGCTGGGGACGCGCTGGTCGCCGCGCTCTTACGAATTGCGCGACTTTCTTGCGCGAAATCGGGTTCCCTTTCAGTGGATCGATGTGGAGCAGACCGCCAACGATCCCGAGACCAAGCAGCTGCTCGAGGCGCTCGGCCCCGACGCGGCCGAACTTCCGGTGGTGCTGTTTCCCGACGGAACAAAACTTCTGGAGGGTGCGCCTGCCGACGTGGCGCAAAAAGTGGGTCTGCGCACTCGCGCTCAAACCGACTTCTACCAACTGGCAATTGTGGGCGGAGGACCGGCGGGACTGGCAGCCGCCGTTTACGGCGCTTCGGAAGGCCTGAAAACGGTCATGATCGAGCGCGAAGCTCCCGGAGGCCAGGCGGGCATGAGTTCGCGTATCGAAAACTATCTGGGATTTCCCACGGGCCTGAGCGGCGCCGATCTGGCGCGGCGCGCCGTGGTGCAGGCACAGCGCTTCGGAGTCGAAATTCTGTCGCAGGAAGCGGTGGGCGCGCGAGCCGAAGGCCCCTATCGAATCGTGAAGCTGGCGGATGGAAACGAGATTTCTTGCCACGCTTTGATGATCGCGACCGGAGTCCAATGGCGCCGGCTGGAAGCGCCGGGGATCGACCGATTGCAGGGTGCGGGAATTTACTACGGCGGCGGTGCGACTGAAGCGCTGTCTTGCAAAGGCGAGATTGTATACGTGGTCGGCGGCGCGAACTCAGCGGGACAGGCGGCGATGAACTTCGCCAAATATGCGGAGCGTGTCATTATTCTGGTGCGCGGTGAATCGCTCTCCAGCACGATGTCGCAGTATCTGATCGACCAGGTGAAAGAGACTTCGAACATTCAACTGTGGACCCACGCCGGTGTGGCCGAAGCGCATGGCGACAGCCATCTCGAGGAAATTTCGGTGCTGTGTTCCGATACCGACAAGATCGAGCGGGTGCCGGCGAGTGCGATGTTTATTTTCATCGGGGCCTTGCCGCAAACCGAGTGGCTGGCGAATTTCACCGAGCGCGACGAGCGTGGATTTCTGCTGACCGGTCCCGACCTTCTCCGCGACGGGCGGCATACCAAGGGATGGACGCTCGACCGCGACCCGTATCTGCTCGAGACCAATGTTCCCGGCATCTTCGCCGTGGGCGACGTGCGCCACGGCTCGATCAAGCGCGTGGCCTCCGGAGTCGGGGAGGGATCAGTTGCGGTGCAATTCATCCATCAATATTTGAGCAAGGTGTAAATGGTCGATAAATCTGAACTACTTCGCATGTCTGTATTTGCCGATCTGCCGGGCGATCAGCTCGACTGGTTTCTCAGCCAATCGCAGGAATTGAATTTCAAGGCGGGCGATGTTTACTGGCGGCAGGGCGACCCGGCCGACGCCATGTTTGTGGTTATTTCGGGCCATCTGCAAGGCCGCGGCGAACTTAACGGCGAAACTTTCGTGTTCGATCTGGAGCGCGGCGACGTTACCGGACTGCTTCCATTTTCCCGGATGAAACAGTTCAAGGTGAGCGGACGGGCTATTGCCGACAGCGTGGCCCTGCGCTTTCCTTCTTCGCTGTTTCCCGAACTTATCCAGAAAATGCCAGTGCTCACCCAGCGGCTGGTGGGACTGATGGCCGACCGCATCCGCGAAACGACGCGCCTCGAGCAGCAGCGCGATCGCCTGGCTTCACTGGGGAAACTCTCGGCAGGGCTGGCGCACGAACTGAACAATCCTGCCTCGGCGGCGCAGCGTGCGGCCAGCCAGCTGCGCAAGATGCTGACGAAGATCAGGAACGCGAGCGTGGAGTTGGGCAGGCGCGAGCTGACAGCCGCGCAGAAGTCGGAGATCGAAAAACTGGAAGCATCGTTTACCCAAACCGATGTCATCCCGCCCGACGCGCTGACGGTCAGCGATCTGGAAGAACAGATCGACTCCCTGTTGCGCAGCCATGGGCAAACCGACTTGTGGATGCTGGCGGCGGGCCTAGCGCGGCGCAACATCAAACCCGAGGCGGTGGAATCGCTGTTTGCCACTCTGGAGCCGGAGAGCGCAAGGGCCGCGTTGGTCAGGATTGCGGCTTCGGTAGAGGTCGCGAGCTTGTTGCACGAAATCGAAAGCGCAACGTCGCGAATATCCGATCTGGTGGGCGCCATCAAGGAATACACGCACATGGATCAGGCGCCGGTGCAGAATGTGGATATTGTCAAAGGACTCGAAACCACGCTGACAATCCTGAATCACAAGCTGAAGCAAGGAATCGTGGTGCACCGCGATTACCAGCCGATTCCGCTGCTGGTGAATTCGTTCGGCAGCGAACTCAACCAGGTCTGGACCAACCTGATCGACAACGCGATCGACGCTATGCACGGCAAAGGCGATCTGTATGTTCGGACGTACCGTGAAGACGATTGTGTGGTCATCGAAATCCGCGACAACGGCGCTGGAATTCCCGAAGAAGTGCAGCCCCACATCTTCGAACCTTTTTTCACGACCAAGGCGGTTGGCGAAGGGACGGGCCTTGGTTTGGACACCGTTCAGCGAATCGTGAAAAAACACCGGGGAAACATTCAGGTGAACTCCGTCCCCGGGGATACGCGTTTTCAAGTCTGGCTGCCACTGTCGCCGGGCACGGCTTAGGCTTGATAAGAGGGATGCGAACGATGTTCGACACTATTCTTTGCGAAGTTACCGAATACGATCCGGACGTTCTCGATCCGCTGATTGAGCTGGCGGTTGAGATTGCGCGGGAGGGACGCGAGGGCAGGCGTATCGGAACCCTGTTCACGCTGGGAGACGAAGAGGCCGTGCTGGCGCGGTCGCGCGCGCTGATTCTCGATCCGCTGCTGGGACATCCTGAATCTTCACGCCACGTCGGCAATCTCAATCTACGGGGAACCATCAAGGAACTGGCGCAGTTGGATGGGGGCTTCGTGGTAAGCCGCGAGGGGATTTTTCTCTCCGCATGCCGTTACCTCGATGCAGTGGCTGCGCAGGCCGACGTGCCGCTCGGCCTCGGCAGCCGGCACATTGCCGCCGCCAACATTAGTGCGGTGACCAAAGCGGTGGGCATTGTGGTGTCGGAGAGTGCGGTGGTGCGGCTGTTCTGCCACGGGCATCTGGTCGCGGAAATTATTCCCGAACTGTGGATGATGGATCACGCGCACCTTCGCGGCACGGTGCAGAAGGCGCGAGTTGGGGAGTTAACCGTGCTTACGCCGCGCCCATCATTTATGGCGAAGTAACGTCCAGCTGAAAACCAACCCTCGAACACCGCCTTCCGAATATTGTTCCTCCGAATTTCTCTGGGTAGTGGTGCGGTTTGGCTTACGCGAAAGCCGGTTACACGGGAGATCCTTCGCTACGCCTGAGAAACGGCTGCGCTCAGGATGACGCCACATAAGGATTTTGAGGTTTCAACTCAAACTGCACTGCTCCCTCCCGCCGAATTGATTTGATCCGCGGCGCAATTCTTAGTAACTTGCTGTGAAACCGTTCGTCGCCTGAGGTGCAAGTTGCCACTTACTGCCGTGGACTCGATCACGCCCGCCCTGGAACATACCAAGAGGCAGTTGTTCCAACCGTTTCGCATCGGTCAATGGACGAGGCTGGCGTTCGTTGGGCTGCTGGCGGGCGAACTTGGCGCCAACGGATGCAATCGCTCCAACTTTCACATGCCCTCCCATGCCGGCGCGCCGCACATCGGCTTTCCCGGAGTGAATCCCGTGCTCCTGATTGCGTTGTTTGGGGTGATCTTTGTCGCGGTCTGCGCTATCAGCATCATTCTTATGTACGTGAGCAGCGTGATGCGATTCATTCTGTTTGACAGCGTCATCGCGAGAGAATGCCACATTCGCAAAGGCTGGAGCCGTAGGATGGGCGCGGGATGGCGATATTTCGTCTGGAAGCTGCTTTATCTGCTTCTGATGATAGCGGGCGTCTTCGTCTTGATTGGAATGCCGTTGGCGTTTGCGTTCGCCGCGGGATGGCTCAGGGAGCCGAAATCGCACTTACCCCCTCTGATATTGATCGGGGCGATGTTTCTTTTTGCATTCATCGTCTTCTTTATCGCCGCGGCGGTAGTTTTTGTGCTGACCAAAGATTTCGTCATTCCGCAGATGGCTTTGGAGGATATTGACGCAATGGAAGGATGGCGGAGACTGTGGCCGATGATGAAAACTGAAAAGGCGGCCTACGCAGGTTACATCATCCTGAAGATCGTGCTGGCTTTCGTCGCGGCGATCCTGATTGGCATCGCGACGGTAATCCTGGGAGTCATGATCGCCATACCGAGCATCGGACTCGGCATTCTGGCAGTGCTGACCGGCAAGTCTGCCGGGCTTACATGGACGCCGGCTACTATTGCACTGGCCGTGACTGTCGGCTGTATTTTGCTGTTGTGTTTCCTATACCTTGTCTCGCTGATCGCCGTTCCGGCCATTGTTTTCTTCCCGGCGTATTCGATTTATTTCTTCGCGTCACGTTATCCGCGGCTGAGCGCGGTGCTCTATCCTCCGCCGCCTGTACCGCAGTTTCCGACCGGTGGAGTGCCCGCAGCGCAATAGACCTCGCTTCAGCGATTCGAGAATCCAGGCTGTTTTCGGTAGTGGTGCAGTTTGGCGTACGCGAAGAGCCGGTTACAGGGGAGATCCTTCGCTACGCCTGAAAAACGGCTACGCTCAGGATGACGCTGCATAAGGATTTTTGAGGTTTCAACTCAAACTGCACCGCTGCCTTGTTTCCCGTGCACTCGAACTTTGGTGCGTAATTCGTGTATTCTCTTAGCCGACCTCACACAGGAGAAATAAGAATGAAACTCATCGGCTTCGCCGTTGTCGTGTTGTCGCTCGCGTCACTATCCTTTGCCGCGGAAGAAGTAACTGCAACCCACGGCGTGATCACCAAGATCGATAACGCCGCCAAAACCGTCGCGGTGAAAACCGCTGACGGCACCGAACATGTTTTCCACTGGACCAAAGACACCACGGTTCGCGGCGCCGATGCGGCCGAAGCCGGAGCCAAAGATTCATGGCACGGCCTGAAGGAAGGCTCTGAAGTCGTCGCGCACTCGACCAAGACCGGTGCCGAAGACACCGCAGTGGAAGTCGACAAGGTGGGCGACAAGGGCATGCAGAAAACCGAAGGCACGGTCGAGAGCATCGATCGCGGTGGAAAGAAGCTGGTAGTGAAGACCGCCGATGGCACGGAGAAGACTTTCCAACTTTCGGGGCACGCCGCAGCCGATGCCGGAAAAGATATCGGAGCAGGTACCGCGAAAGGCACAAAAGTTGTGGTGTACTCGACCGAGACCTCCGGCAAGAAAGTCGCGCACTTCTTCGAGAAGCTATAACCCTTCAGCGGTGCTGTAGTTTGACTTTCGCGAAAGCCGGTTCCGCGGAGATCCTTCGCTACGCCTGAAAAACGGCTACTCTCAGGATGACGCCACATCAGGGGTTTTCGAGCTTCAAGTCGAACTGTGCCTACTTTAGAGGTTTGCCAGTCTGTGCTCTCTGGTGACGGGCTAATCTGGTTAGGGAGCGGTACCTTTGATCGCATCCTGAATCGCGATTCCGTTGTGCTCCAAAGTGCTGGCCGTGGCCCGATCCAGTTCGACTTTGGATTTTTCGTAAACCGTCATGGCGGTGACCAGGTCCAACTCGGCGAGTGAAAGATCGCGCTGGGCGGTCATGGTCTGAAACGTCGAACCTGCGCCCAACGTCTGCTCTTTCTGCGTGATTTCAAAGGTTCGCTGCGCGAGATCGCGCGCCTTGCGAGCGGCACCTACGCGGCTGGCGGTTTGTTCCAGCGCATACTGGGCATTGCGCACTTCGATCCTGATCTGGTTGCGGAGTTCCTCACGACGAAGCTGCGCCTGCCGGTATTCGAGTTCCGAACGATACTGGTCGGCCTTGGCGACGCGATTTCGAATCGGGATGTCGAGGTTAAATCCGACGTAGTAATCCGGAGCCGTGTTGTTAAAAGTGTTCTGCAACGCTCCGCTAAAGTCGGTGGGAACGGTCGAGCTGTTCGGTGTGCCGGGAATGTTGTAAACCGGATTCAGCGGGCCAGCCAATCCGGAACCGCCGTAAAAACCCACCAGAGAGAGCGAAGGCAACAGCGCGTTTTTCGCCGCCTGGCGCGTGATCTGGCGATTGACTAAATCGACATCCGACTCGGCAAGTTCGGGCCGATCGCGCAGGGCCTGCGCAATCAATTCCTGAGTGGGTGGTATCGAAGCTGCGTCGAGCGACTCCAGACGATCGGTTGGGACGACAGGCATGGCCTCCAGGATGGGATCATCCAGATTTCTGGTCAGCGCGTTCTTGATGAGAAGTTCCTGAAGCTGCAAACTGGTCCGGGCCACCGTGAGATCCTGATCGCGCTTCGACAGTTCGGCTTCGGCACGCATGACGTCCATCTCTGGAATGCTCTCCAGTTGAAGCTGCTTTTTGGCGTTGTCCAGCGATTGCTGTGCGAAAGTAAGAGAACGTTCGTTGACCTCGGCCTGTTCATACGCGTTTACGAGGTCCCAGTAGATATCCGCGATCTGAGTGACCGTTGCGATGATCTGGTTCTTGAACGCCACATCAGAAATCTTCTTGTTATTTCGTGCGATGTGAAGATAACGGAGGTTGGGGCCGGGACCGAATCCGGAGAGCAACTGCTGTTGAAAAGAAAAACGGTAGAACGAACTCAGCACCGGGGAAAGATTGAAAAACGGGCTGTTGGTGGTTTGCCGATTGTTGTTGAAGGTGAACGCAATACTTGTGCCGGTGGAAAAGGCCTGGGAGTATCCAAAATTTGCCTGCCCGGTATTGAGCTGTAATAGAGGAACTCCATACACGGCCAAATTAGCCAGCGGGGAAGTTTGATGCTCCGCGCCGACAGATCCGACGATGGCGGGATCGTAGGAAGCGACCGGGGCGCCGGTGCCCAAAGTCGATTGCACCAGCCCGGATGCGCCTGCGCCCGCGCCGCCTGCGCCGCCGGTCGTGCCTCCGGCGCCGGCGCCGGGAGCACCCGTGCCGAAGCCGCCAACTCCACCCCCCGGCGTGCCCTGCACTACGCCAGTATTAACGCCTCGAAATACTCCTCCCGCTTGTGTGCGCAAGATATCTGTGTCGGCGATCGGCAGGTTGTAGCGCGCGATCGCAATATCAAGATTGTCTTCGAGAGCCAGGCGGATTGCGTCTTTGAGTGAGAGGTACAGTTTGCCATCATGAATGAGCCGATTGAGCAGCGGAGAATTTGAAAGCTGCGGCTCAGGGACTCTGCTGGGCTCATACGCGCCGAGGGGGTTGTGCGACTTCGGCATTGCGAAAGAAACAGCCGCGCTATTCTGTGCGGAAACTGCCGAGGCATAGCAAAGAGTGAGAATGCAGGCCAGTATCCGCTTTGTCTCGGGCAGCCGTGCGTTCATTGTTTTACCGCCTCTTGCGGGTGAAGCTCAGGGTTCGACGTGTCACCGACCATCCAGCCATCGCGGAGTTGAATCGTGCGCGAACCGTAGGCGGCGTTGGCATCGGAGTGAGTTACTTGAATGATCGTGGTTCCCTGCTCGTTGAGTTCGCGAAAAAGTTCCATGATCTCCTTTGCCTGCGAAGAATGCAGATTGCCGGTGGGTTCGTCGGCGAGCAGAAGCGCGGGTTTGTGAATGACGGCCCGCGCGACACCCACTAACTGCTGTTGCCCCCCGGAAAGCTGGCTGGGGAACAGATCTTTTTTGGCGACCATCTGGAAGCGGTCGAGCGTATCGGCGACCATGCCCTGGCGCTGGGAACCGGGAATGTCTTTATAGGAAAGCGGAAGATCGATATTCTCCTGCACGGTGAGATCGTCGAGCAGATGATAACTTTGAAAAACCATTCCGATGTTGCGCTTGGCAAGATCGGCGCGCTGCTTGCGTTTCATCTCATGAACGGCCTGGCCGCGAAACCAGTATTCGCCCCGCCAACTGTCGTCGAGGAGAGCCAGCGCATTCAGCAACGAAGATTTGCCCGCGCCGGACGGCCCCATGATGGTGATGAATTCGCCCTCGCGAATTTCAAGATTGATGCGCCGCAGCACCCAAAATTCCCCTGCCGGGCTTTTGTAGCTGCGCTCGAGATTTTTGAACTGAATCATGTTGTTTCCAAGCTAGCGATCGCGCAGGCCGCCAGAAAACCGGTTTCAATCATGCCGCAGTGCGGTTGCCGGATCGACGCCCGCTGCGCGCCGGGCGGGAGCGTAGCAGGCCGAGAGCGCGACTAACGCCAAGAGCGCTCCGACCGCGGCAAAAGTGAGCGGGTCGGTGGCACGCACGTCGTAAAGCAGGCCTGCCATCAGGCGAGTCAGCGCCAGCGCTGCAATCATTCCAGCGACAATGCCCGCTAAAGCGAGCTTTCCTCCATTGCCTAAGATCAAACGCAGGATATCGATCGGGCGCGCACCGAGAGCCATGCGGAGGCCGATCTCATGGACACGCTGCGCGACCACGTAAGAAATCACGCCGTAGATGCCGATGCTGGCCAGCAACAGGGCCAACGCGGCGAAGAGCACCAGCAGGATCATCGAAAATTGACGCGACGCGAGAGACTGGGAGATGAGAGAGTCCATCGACTGTATGCCGAAGATTACCTGCTGGCTGCTCATTTCATTACTCAGGCGCCGAACCTCATCGGCGAACCCCGCCAACGCTGCATTGGAGCGCACCACGACGACCGATCCCGAAGGCGCCATCGCAATAAAGTCATCCGGCATTTGCATGCAGGGGATATAGAGTTCGGAGCGAAGCGATTGCTGGTCGTCGGAATCGAGACCCCATTGCCTGACATGGCCGACGACCCCGACGATCTCAGCCAACCGGCCCGATTGACCGTCGATGTGAATGCGTTTGCCGAGAGCGTTTTGATGAGGAAAGTATTTTTGTGCGAAAACTTGGTCAACCACGACTACCAGCGGAGAGTGCTCGTTATCCTGCGGGGTGAAGAATCGCCCGCGCTGCAACGGGATTTGCATCGCCTGTAGATAATCTGGCTCGACGATGTAATCGATCGCCCAGTTCATGTCATTCTGGTTCGCGGGCTTGGGCTGGCCATCGAGCCAGAACAGTTGTTCGTCATCGCCGGAGAACGGAAGCGCGCCCCAGGCCTGCGAGACTCCGTGGACGCCGGGCGCCGATGCGAGCTTGGCGTCGAACTCGCGAAAGGCGGAGCGAATCGCCTCCGGCTTCGCATTCACCGTCGACGGCGGCAGGGAAAGCCCAAGGGTTGTGACATTGTGCGGGTCGAAGCCGGGATCGACGTGCCACAGGCGCATCAGGCTGCGAATGGTCAATCCAGCGCCGATGAGCAGCACAACCGCCAACCCGATCTCAGCGACGACGAACACGCCTTGCGTGCGATGCCGCGAACCGCTCGCGCCACGGCCGCCCTCCTTGATCCGGTCGTGCAAATCGGGGCGGCCAAGTTTCAACGCCGGTGCGAGACCGAAGAGAATACCGGCAAACAGGGAGACAGCGGCAGTGAAGATTAAGACGTGCAGGTCGAGCCCGATTTTTTCGGCGCGCGGCAGCGCGGATGGGAGCACTCCGAGCGCGGCCTGGGTTCCCCACGCGGCAAGCAGAAGACCGACAACGCCTCCGGCGGCTGCCAGTAAAACACTTTCGGTGAGCAGTTGCCGCACCAGGCGCTTTCGGGTTGCGCCCAATGCCGTACGCACCGCGAATTCGGACGCCCGCGCAGTGGAACGCGCCAGCAAAAGATTGGCGACGTTGGCGCAGGCAATGAGCAGCACGAATCCGACCGCAACCAAAAGAATTGTCAGAAACGATTGAATGCGCCCGCCAACCATCTGCCGCTTCAAGGGAACCAATTGCGCAGTGATTCCCTTGTCGGAATCTGGAAATGCCGCTGCAAGATTTTGTGCGACCGACTGCATGTCGGCGCGGGCTTGTTCGACGGTCACCCCGGATTTCAGCCGTCCAATCCCGTGGATTCCCAGCCCGGCGCCACGCTTCAGGAGCAGCGAATTGCTCCATTGCCCGATCGGTGCGTACACGTCTCCTTCGCGAAAGCCCGGAATCAGGAGGCGAAAGCTGGATGGAATGACGCCGACAACGGTGTAGCCCTTGCCGTCGAGCACGATGCTTTTGCCAAGAATGGCAGGAGCGGAACTGAATTTACGTTGCCACAGCCCCGCGCTAATGAGCGCGATTGGCGCGGCTCCGACTTCGTCCTCTGCCGGAGCGAAAGTACGGCCGACGATCGGACTGACTCCTAGAATCGAAAAGAAGTCCGAAGAAACGAACGCACCAGTCACCTGTTCGGCTTCACCACTTCCGGTAAGGCTGAATGCATAAGGGCGCGAAATTGCCATGGACGAGAAAGTCCGATTATCTTTTTGCCAGTCGCGAAAATTCGGGTAGGAAAGCGATCCACCTTCGAAGTTCGGCTTGTTCTCATGCAGCGTGACCAGTTCATCGGACTTTGGAAAAGGCAACGGGCTGAGCAGCACGCCGTTCACCACGCTGAAGATCACAGTGTTGACGCCAATTCCCAAAGCCAGCGTGACGACTGCAACGATCGTAAAACCGGGATTCTTCCGCAATTGACGAGTTGCATAACGAAGATCCTGCAGCAGTTCGGCCATGATTTATCTCCTCGCCCGTTATGCTTCACTCGTAGCGCACCGCCACCATGGGATCGACTCTGGCGGCGCGGCGAGCGGGGATGAAACCCGCAATCGCTCCCACTATTCCCAGCAACAGAATCACTCCGATCAGACAGAGCGGATCTGTGCTCTTCAATCCAAAAAGGAAGGTCTGCAAAGCGCGGGCGCTCACCAGGGCCAGAGGGACTCCCACCGCGAGACCAATTGCCACCAGCAACATGCCTTCGCGGAGCACCAATTCCATCACGTCGCCACGGCGGGCGCCGAGCGCCATTCGCACGCCGATTTCGCGCGTTCGCCCGGCGACGGTGTACGACATCACGCCGTAAAGGCCGATGCAGGCCAGCAACAAGGCCAGCCCAGCGAAGAATGTGGAAATTTTGGCAAGAACGATCTGGTTGGCGGCCGTATTCGATACAAGGCTGTCGAGCGTTTTCACAAAGGCAATTGGCAGGTGTGGATCGGTGGCTTTGATCTGGCTCAGCACGTTCGCGACTCCCGCGGATGGATCTCCGGAGGCTTGCTCTTCAATCACGATTTGAAAGCGATCCGTCGTCTGCGGAAACGACAGGTACAAACGCGGCTTAACGTCTTCGCGAAAGCCGGCCGAATTTTCCCTGGCATTGCGGGAAATACCGACGATGGTAATTGGCTTATCGAGCCAGTCCGGATCGTCGATTCGGAACTGGCGTCCGATCGGGTTCTGGCCTGCGAAAAAACGTTTCACCATCGCTTCATTTACCACCGCCACGCGCAGCGAAGCGGGCGTATCCTGCGCTTCAATTCCCCGCCCCTCGACGATGGGTATGCCGACGACTCCGAAGTAGCCGGGGCCGACAAAATCCTCCTGCGCGTTTCGGTCGTCGCGAGGAGAAGATTCGAATCCTGGCACGATGATGGCGTCATCGGATTCCGTTCCCGAGAACAATCCATTCGCGGAATAGGTAACGGCGCGCACCCCCGGGATGCCAGCGAGGCGATCGACAAGCTGCTGGGCCAGGCGCGACATGGCGTCGTCTTTATAGCCGGCAGCGGTGGGATCGAGACGGGCGATCACCAGATGATCGCGGGAGTAGCCGAAGTTTTGCGTCATAAGCTTTTGCAGGCTGCGCACGAGCAACGTCGCTGCGAAGAGAACGAGCAACGAGAGCGCGACCTGGCCTGCAATCAGTCCTTTTCCCCATCCGAAGCGGGAGCCTGTTCCGGCCGTGGTTCTAGCCGCGTCTTTCAGGGCCGGCGTGACACGAACGTTCAAGGTTTTCAAGGCAGGAACCAGGCCGAAAAGAATACCGGTGAGCAGACATGCCAGGATGGTGAAGCCGAGCACGCGTGCATCAGGGGTCAGCGGCAGCGTTGTACCGGAGCCAAAAATTGCCAGCAGAGCGCGAACCCCAAATATCGCGAGAATGCAACCGGCCAACCCGCCGAGCAAAGCCAGGAGCAAGCTCTCGGTAAGAAGCTGTTGGAGAATGCGGCGCTGGTGAGCGCCGATGGCGAGGCGCACGGCAATTTCGCGATTGCGCATCGATGCCCGGGCGAGCAATAGATTGGCGACATTCACGCACGCGATCAGCAACACCAGACCAACGATGCCCATTAATAAAAGGAGCGGAATACGGTAGTCGGCGCGCAGATCGGAGATGCCGCTTCCCCCGGGGGTAACGTTGATGTGAAGGCCGCGAATCGAATCCCGGTCGTCGGAAGAAAGGGCGGCGCCGAAATCTCCTTTTTGCACCTGCTGAAATACGACGTTGAGGTTCGCTTCGGCTTGCGCGGGAGTGACGTTCGGTTTTAAACGCCCAATCAGCGACAGCCAGGAAACAGTTTCGGTATTGCGCCAGTGGCGGCCACGAATGATTTCGGGCTGCATGCTCAACGGGACGAAGAGAGCCATCTGCTCGCCGACGACGTCGCCGTTAAAGCCGGCACGCGCCACCCCGATTACAGTGAACGGATATCCGTTCAGCTGAATTGCGCTGCCGACGATCGATGGGGATAGCGCGAACTTTTGCTGCCAGTAGTCGTATCCGAGGACAACGACCGGGTTAGCGTTTTCGGCAGTATCGTCGGAATCCCAGAAAAGACGCCCGGCGGCAGGTTCAACACCAAGCAGAGTGAAATAATTTCCGCTGACCATGCGTCCGGTGACTTTTGCATCCAGCGAATCGCCTTGTGCGGTATCGACCTGAACGCGATGGTCGCTGGAAGCGGCACAGAGGGCGCTGAACACAGAGTTACGGTCGCGAAGCTCCTTATATAAAGGATAGGAGTAGACGTCAGTGCGCGGTGTTCCGTTAGAACGGCTATTCGCGCTTGCGGGATCGCCGACCACAACAAGCTGCTGCGGATCCTTCACCGGCAACATCTTGAGCAAGAGCGCGTTCACCACAGTGAAGATTGCGGTATTCGCGCCAATGCCGAGGGCCAGCGTAAGAATTGCAACGGCAGCGAAGCCGGGGCTTTTTCGCAACTGGCGAAGTGCGTATTTAAGATCCTGTAAGAGGTTATTCATTTAGCTCCTACTCGTAGCGCAACGCAACAATGGGATCGACCTTCGTCGCGCGGCGGGCCGGTATATAACAGGCCAGCATTGCGACGCCGACCAGAACGACAGCAACGACCGAATACGTCACGAGATCGGTGGGTTTAACTCCGACGAGAAACTCGGCGATCAGGCGAGTCAGGGCAACGCTTAAACCAATCCCGATCGCGACACCGAACAACGTAAGCTGAAGCCCCAGCCTTCCGACCAGATGGAATACATCGGCTGGAAGCGCTCCCAGTGCGACGCGGATGCCGATTTCACGCGTGCGCTCACTGACGAAATAAGACATGACGCCATAAATGCCGACGACCGCCAGAAGGAGTGCAATTCCGGCGAAAAGTCCGAAGAGGCGCATGTAAAACCGCGCATCGCCCATGGACGACTCGATGATTTGATCCATTGTGAATAGTTCTCCGATGGGCTCATCGGAACCCAATTCGGCCATCGCTTTCTTGACGGCAAGTGTCAGATCGGCGGTGCTGCCGGCTCTACCGGGCACCATTCGCAGAACCAGATTTTGATCCAGATTGAGTGTGATTGCGCCACCGGGAAAGACCGCAGACTGCTGCCGATAAGAGACATAAGCGAATGGCGGAGTGGGCTGACCGAGCTCAAGGTGTTTGATGTCGGCAACAATGCCAACAATCTGCCGAGGCCGGTCTTCATCCACTGGCCAGGGATCGTAGCGCAGAAGAATTTGTCGGCCGATGGGATTTTCGTCTGGAAAGTAGCGCCGCGCGAAAGCTTCGTTGACTACCACGGACCACGGCGCGGTTTCCGTGTCGTGCTCGTCGAGGTATCGGCCTTTTCTGAGCGGAACTTTCAAAGTACTAAAAATGCCGGGACTGACTTCGAGGTATCCGGCATTGGGCCGCTGCTCGGGCGGCGGAGCGGCGTTTCCGACAATCGAGAAGCTGTAAATTTCCGATCCGCGCGTGGGCAGCTGGTTCATAATTCCCGCCGACTCGACACCGGGCGATGCTGAAATCTTCTCCAGCAGCTCACGATAAAATGCGGCGATCAGCGGCAGCGGTTTTTCCATGTCTCCGCCGGGCACCCTTACTACGTACTTCTCCCCTTGTTCCGGAACCTGAACGGCCATAGTGACGAGATTTTTCGAATCGAAACCGGGATCGGTCTGGTGCAGCCGCAGCATGGTGTTGACCATAAGTCCGGCGCCGATCAGAAGGACCATTGCAAGCGCGACCTCAGAGACCGCGAGGGCGTGGCGGGCCCACGCGCGGGAGGCGGTTGAACTCCTGCCCTCGCTTTCGTGGAGAACGAGATTCAGGTCGGAGCGCGAAGCCTGAACTGCGGGCGCCAGGCCGAAGAGGATGGCACTGAAAACAGAAATACCGAGAGTGAACAGGAGTACCGGGACATCGACGCTGAGATTGTCTCGATTGGGAAAGTGGGGCGCGAGAAAACGAAAGAGGGCGATTCCTACAAAAGTCAGAAATATGCCGAGGCCGCCGCCAAGCAGGGCCAGCAGGCCGCTCTCCGCCAGCAGTTGCTGGATCAACCGCCTCCGGCTCGAGCCCAGGGCGGAACGCAGCGCATATTCTTTACGCCGCACTTCGGTTCGCGACTGAAACAGGTTCGCGACATTCACACAAGCGATGAGGAGAACGAAAGCTACCGCGCCAAAGAGGGGATACAGTTGTTTCCCGGCCCATCCGAAAAGCTCCTGATGCAAAGGAACGACTTTCTTGCCGACGCCGGTGTTGGTCAACGGATAGGCCTTCTCCAGCCGGCGCGCAATCACGTCCATCTCGGTTTGAGCCTGCGCCAGAGTCACACCAGGCTGCAGGCGGGCGACCGGCATCAGCCAGTGCTCGATCCGGGCGGAGTAGCGGCGGTTCGCGGGATCGATTGGAAGCCACATGTCGACTCGCTGCCCGTAGAACGGAGCGAAGCCCGGAGGCATGACTCCGACAACGGTGGAGACGGCTCCATCGATCATGAACTTCCTGCCGAGCACATTGGGATCGTAATTAAACTTGCGCTTCCAGAAAGAATCGCTGATGACGACGCTTTGCGAGTTGTCCTGCATTTCCTCCGAACGGAAAATGCGTCCCATGGCTGGCTTCACGCCGAGAACGCCAAAGAAGGTCGCGGTTGTCTGTTGTATTCGGACCGGCTCAGGTTCGCCCATCCCAGACATGGTGGAATTATCGGTGTGGCTGGTTAGCCCGATCTCTTCGAATACATGATTCTGTTGCTTCCGATCCAGCATCTCGGCGATCGGCGGCGCCTGCAACAAATCGGGATGGCCTTGCCGTGTTTCCCAGATTGCCACCAACCTCTCAGGATGCTGGTAAGGCAGAGGGCGATATACGACGGCATTGAGCACGCTGAAGATAGTGCTGTTGGCGCCGATTCCCAATCCAAGCGAGAGAACGACCACGGCAAGAAAGCCTGGGCTCTTGCGCAGTTGTCGGATCGCGTAACGAACGTCCTGAAGAAGTCCGTTCATATATGCGCGTCGGCCATCAACTTCTGCAGCTCATCCTCGGCGACGACTTTGCCGTCGAAGAGATGTACCTCGCGTTGCGCGTGTTTGGCGAATCGCGGATCGTGGGTCACCATACAGATGGTGGCGCCCTCCCGGTGGAGGTTTTGCAGCAGTTCCATCACGGCGTCGCCGTTGCGCGAATCCAGGTTTCCCGTAGGTTCATCTGCAAGCAAAATAGAAGGATGTCCGGCCAGCGCGCGCGCGACTGCAACTCTCTGCTGCTGGCCCCCGGAGAGCTGCGAAGGATAGTGCCGCACGCGATGCGCCATGCCGACCCGCTCGAGTGATTCCATGACTCGTTTCTTGCGGTCGGCCGAGGGCATCTTCTGCCGGTAGGTTAAAGGCAGTTCGACATTCTCGTAGACCGTGAGATCGCCGATCAGGTTAAAACTTTGAAAAATGAATCCAATTTCCTGGTTGCGAATGCGCGAGCGGGCCGCGAAATCCAGGTTCTCGACGGGCTGGCCATTCAATTGATATTTGCCGCCGGTCGGCGTGTCGAGCAAACCGATGATCGAAAGCAGGGTGGATTTGCCGCACCCGGAAGGGCCGGACATCGCTACGTACTCGCCTTTGCGTATAGCGAGATGGATTCCGGAGAGCGCGTGGGTTTCGATTTCGTCGGTATAGAAGACCTTGGTCAGGTCTTCGATCTCAATCAGCGGTCGCGCGTCGTCGCTCATAAGCCTCGCCTCTTAATTGTTAAAACCAACCCTATCGAAACCAAAACCACATAGATTGCACTAATCGATCGATGCCGCTCTAAGCGGGTCACTCAGTTTCGATCAATCGAGCCGAATACGATCGGTATTGTCATTGCGGGACATGTCCGAGAGTATGACTGTATCGCCTTCGCGCAAGCCTTCGATTACCTGGATCGAGTTCACTGAAGCGCGGCCAACTTTTACCGGAACGCGCACCGCGCCTTTCGCGTCCTGATCAAGTTTGAACAAGCTGATGGTGCTGTTCTCCTGCCCAAAGGCGGGCCGGCCAACATACAGAACGTCGTGCAGGTTTTCCAGATCGATGGTTCCATCCACGCTTAAATCAGGGCGTGCGCCTTTGGGCAAATCGCCGGTGAGCTTTACATCCACGGTGACGGTTCCGTTTTGCACGGCGGGATCGACGCGCATTACCGTGCCGGTGGCGGTTCCGTTATGCGTATCGACTACCGCGGGCTGGCCAATCTGCACATCGCGCGCCTGGGTTTCAGCTACCTTCAATTCTGCGATGAGATGATTGGGCTGCACGACCTTCGCCACCATCGTTCCCGGCAGCACATGCTGCCCGACCTGCAATGGCAAGTCCACCAGCACGCCTTCGATTCCGGCGCGCACTCGCAGCGCATCCAGCTGCTTCTGTTTAAGTCCGGCGAGAGCGCGGATCTGATCGACTTTAGCCTGCTGCTCGGCCAACTGCGATTCAATGGCTTTCTGGCCGATATCGAGCCGCTCGCCTTCGATGTTGTTTCTGGTTGTGAGTTCATCGGCCTTGCTCTTCGAGTTTTTGTATGACAATCCTGAAATCACGCCGAGATCGTAAAGCGCTTTATCGGTATCGGCCTGGAGCCTGGCTTGCGTGTAGTCGGCATTCACCGTGGCTGCGTCCGCTTTCTGGTTCATCAAGCTGCTTTGCAGCGTCACACGGAGACTCTGGTATTCCGCTTCGGCCGCTTTCAGCTGGAGCTGGGCATCGACCGCGGCTTGTTCGACCTGCGGATTGCTCATCTCCAGCAAAATACTCTCCGCCGTAACTAGCGAGCCCGGCAGCATGCGAATCCGCACGACTGTGGCTTCGGTCTCTGCGGGTATTTGACGGGTGAACTCCTGGCTGGGAATCAGAGAGCCAAGACCGCGCACCTGGCGAAGCATCGAGCCGCGCTTCACTGTGTCCGTCCAAACGGTGTTGCGTTCGACTTCTGGAGCTGCCGGCTTCAATCGCGACACCGCCGCCGTTACTGCGGCAAGGCAGACAACGGCGATGGCCGACCAGATGACCTGGCGGCGTCTTTTTTGCCGCTTAAACTCGGGGCGAGCGATATCCATTCGAAACGATGGCGGCAATCATGCGACCACTCGACCGCTGTCGCTATCGGATTGAAATATCTCAATCAATGCTTTGCGCGGAAGTCTTTTGCGTTTGCGGATCTGTCCGATCATGGAATCCAGTGTCCATTTCCGGACGCTTTCTACCGAGAGTCGACCACGGCAATCACATCGAGGTAACCGGGGAGATATTCATTTTCTCTATCTCTTCTTTCGCAATGTGAAAAGCGGTATTCGCCGCCGGCACGCCCGCGTAGACTGCGGCCTGCAAAAGGGCCTCTTTGATGTCGCAGACTTCCAGTCCATGACGAAGTCCCGCGCTGACATGCAGCCGGAATTCTTCCCAGCGGCCGAGGGCTGCAGTTGTAGCGAGAACAAGAAGGCGCCGGGTTCTGCGGTCGAGGGCGGGCCTGGTCCAGATTGTGCCCCAGGCATATTGCGTGATTAAAGTTTGAAAATCAGCGGTGAATTCGGTGGTTGCGGCAATCGCCCGGTCGACGTGCTCGTCGCCGAGAACTTCTCGTCGCGCTTCGGATCCGGATTGCAAAACTTCCTCGGAAGAGCTGGCTGGTGGCTTCAAAAAAGAAAACAGTGCGGCGAGGAACGATTTTGGAGCGCCAAGATTCGAAAGATGCGGAGCTGGCAAGCGCACCAGCCGCGCTCCGACTATTTTGCGGGCGAGTACCTCCCCGTTCCCCGCCAGCGGCGTCGATACATCTTTGTCACCAACGATAATCAGTGTAGGAATTTTGATTTGGGACAGTTTGTCCGTGAAATCGAAGTCTCGAAGCGCAGCGCAGCAGCCGATGTAACCCGAAGGATTCGTTCCGAGAATCACCGAGCGGATGCTCGACGCCTGCGGGTCTGACCCGGCGAGAGATTCCGGCGAGAAGAAGCGCTGCATCGCCATGTCGACGATCGCCGCCATGCCTCCTCTCTGTACCGCTTCAATTCGGTTGTTCCAATTTTCCGGTGTTCCGAATCTAGGAGATGTATTGGAGAGAACAAGCGCGGTCATGCGGCCGGGGGCATTCAGCGCCAACCATTGACCGATGGCCCCGCCCAGCGAAAGACCACAAAATGCGAATTGGGTGATCTTCAGCGCGTCCAGCAATTCGAGAGCGTCGCGTCCCAGTTGCTCGACAGAATACTCTCCCGGCGGAACTTCGGACGCGCCATGCCCTCGCGTATCGAATCGCAGAATCTGGAAATACGGAAGCAAATCCTGAATCTGCGGCTCCCACATGCCATGATCTGCGCCAATCGAATGCGAAAGGACGAGAACGGGCGAGCCTTCGTTGCCTTCGAGCCGGTAGAAAACCCGCACTTTGCTGGTAGTAATGAAGGGCATGGAGAGTCAGCTTTTGCTGGAGATGGCAGAGGTATTTTGCAGCAGGCGCTGCCGGAACGCTTCGGCAGATCCCAGGTAGTCTTCGGCGACCAACAGGTGTTCCAAAGTTGTTTTGCCGAGGCATTTCAAAATCTCCGGAATTTCCGCGAGCACCTCAGAGAGCTGCCTGTTCTCGAGAAGCGCTCGATTCGCCGCTTGCTCGATGAGACGATGCGCTTTGTCGCGCCCCAGGCTGGTTGCCAGAAGAATCGCCGCTTTCTCTGCGTAGATTGTTCCGTTGGTTGCGTTCAGGTTCTGGCGCATCCGATCCGGGTCAACGGTAAGGCCTTCTGAAATTTCTGCCATGGACGCCGCAGCGGCGGCGGTCGCCTGCATCACCGCCGCCACGGTTGGCCACTCGGATTGCGATCCACCTACCGCGCGTTCGTGCTCCTGCGGCATGGCGGAAAGATAGGAAGCGACGAGGCCCGGCATCCGATTGGCCGCGGCAAGTGCGATTGCGCACCCGATCGGATTCCGTTTCTGCGGCATGGTGGATGAGCCGCCGCGGTCTTCGCTTTGAGGCTCGGCAACTTCGGCCACTTCGCTCTGCATGAGCAGGCTGATGTCGCGAGCTACCTTGCCTAATGATCCGGTCACGATTCCGCTGGCGCAGACTAATGCAGCAAGCCGGTCGCGGTGCGTGTGCCAAGGGGCATCCGGAAAGCCGAGGCCGAGTTCGAGCGCAAGCTCTTGCGCTACATTCACGCCTTGTTCACCGAGCACGGCAAGTGTGCCGACGGCGCCCCCAAACTGGATCACCAACGCTTCTGCAAAGGCGCGGCTCAGCCGCTCTCGACCCCGGCGGATCGCTGCGAGCCAAGCCGCGGCTTTCAGTCCTAATGTGATGGGCGGAGCGGCCTGAAGCAGCGTTCGGCCAAGCATGACGGTATCCTTGTGCTTCCCCGAGAATTCGTGCAGGGCCAGCTCGATGCGGGCAAGATCGGCTTCAATGAGAGGCTGTGCCCGCTTCAGCAGGATGATGAGCGCCGTATCGGAGACATCCTGGCTGGTTGCGCCCCAGTGCAAGAACCCGGCGACCGTTTCGTTTCTGGCGGCGACGATTTTCCTGAGCATCTTCACCAAGGGAATACTTGGTGTTCCCGCAAGCAAGGCTTTTCGGGAAAGTTCAGCGGTATCGAACGGGGAAGGATCGGAGGCTGAGGCTATCGCTTCGGCTGCTGCGCGGGGGATAATGCCTAACTTTGCTTCGACGCGGGCTAGCGCAACCTCGAACTCGAGCATCGCGCGTAGAATCGAATTGTCGGAAAACAGCTCTGCGAGCGGCTCCGTGCTCGCCAGGCTGTCGATCAAGCGGACCGGCATCGGCCACTCCTCACAACGATAAGAGCAATTTGATTTGTAAAAGGAGATGCAAACAGCACAGCCCAACTTTTATCCATCCGCTTTTATACATCGAAGAAGACCGTTTCATTTTTGCCGCAGAGGTGGATAGCAAAAAACCAGTTGCCGGGATTGTGAATATCGGGACGCGCCATGAGAGTCGAACGCCGTTCCCCAGGAACCTGATTCAGAACCGGACATTCCGCGTTTGCCGGTTCGTCCGCAAAGTAGATGCGCGTGGCCAATCGCTTGAGGACGCCGCGGGCGAATACGGAAGCATTCAGATGCGGGGCTTGCAGGCTTTCCGCATCGGCCGGAACTCTTCCCGGCTTGATGGTTTCGAAGATACAAAATCCATTCGCATCGGTTGCCAATCTTCCGAATCCGGCGCAGTGCGGATCGGTCCCGTTTGTGTCCCGGTCCGCCGGATGGCTGTACCGCCCCTCGGAATCCGCCTGCCAGATTTCGATCATCGCGTCGTCTACCGGGGTGCCGTCTCCATCGAACACTTGGCAAATGAGCCGTACCCTCTCACCCTTCGCATTGGTGCCCGCGATGCAACTTACCGCGTGCGTGTCAGTGCAACCTAGATGGAAGTAGGGACCTACCGTCTGCGAAGGAGTTGGTGTCAGATCGGTGGTTGACAGGCCCATGCTATTTCTCCAGAGGCGTGGCTTCGCATCCGCGCAGAACGACATCGAACCGAAAACCCAGGGCCCACTCGGGTTGCGTGGTTTCGAAATCGAATTTCGAAATCAGCCGCTGCCTCGCCTTCTCATCCGGAATCGAGTGAAGGACTGGATCGTAGGGCAGGAGCGGATCGCCGGGGAAATACATCTGGGTTACAAGGCGCGTCGAGAAGGCCGGTCCGAAGAGAGAGAAATGAATGTGCGCTGGCCGCCACGCGTTGGAGTGATTCTCCCAGGGGTAAGCACCGGGCTTGATAGTGGTAAAGCGGTATCCACCGTCTGCATCCGTCAGGACGCGCCCGGCGCCGCTGAAATTGGGATCCAGGGGCGCGGGATGACCGTCTTTCTTGTGACGATAACGTCCGGCGGCATTGGCTTGCCAAATTTCCACCAACGTATACGGAACCGGGCGGCCTGTGTCATCGACGACCCGGCCCGAAACGATGATGCGCTCTCCGAGGGGTTCGGCGGCATGTTGGCGCGTCAGATCGGAATCGGTCGTGGAAATCTCACTGTGCCCATAAACCGGACCGGTCACTTCCGACAATGTGTGTGGGAGAAAAATCAACGGCTGGCATGGTGCGCGCCGTAGCGTTGCCTGATAAGGCGGATAGAGCGAATCCGGCTGGCTGCTGGCCTCAGGCCGTCGATACTGGTTCGCTCCTGGCAATTGTTTTTGCACGTCTGCTCCACCGGCAGCGCAACGTAGTTTTCGGCGCGGGCGTTTTGGAACAAAACACCATCAGCTCACGCAATCGATACCCTACAGGTGTAGGAGATGTGACAACTCCCACAATCCGACCTGAGTGCGCATCAGCCGCCTCGGCTCAAAACGGGTAGTGGCGGCGGCCTAGTTGAATCGTGATCCACTTGGTCTCCGTCAGTTCGTCCATCGACCAGTGACCGCCTTCGCGCCCGTTGCCCGAATCTTTGACGCCCCCGAATGGAACCGTGGCTTCATCGTGCACCGTAGGACCGTTGATGTGCACCATCCCCGCTTCGAGTTCGAGGGCGAACTTCATGGCCAGCTGAAGATCGTTGGTCAGAACCGCCGACGAGAGTCCGTAGGACGTGTCATTGGCGAGTTTCAACGCGTGATCGGCATCCTCTGCCCTCACCACTGCGGCCACTGGGCCGAACAATTCGTCTCGAAATGCGGCCATGCCAGGCTTTACGTCGGCGATCACGGTAGGATGATAAAAATTTCCTTCGTGCGTTCCCCCGAGCAGCACGCGAGCGCCGGCAGCGACCGACTCCGTGATTTTTCCGTCGATCAGCCCGCACTGGGAACTGCGGATCAGCGGCCCGATCACGGTATGAGGATTACGGGGATCGCCTACTTTCAAAGTCTTCGCCTTGGCGACGAAGCGCTCCAGGAAAGCTTCATAAATCGGCGCTTCCACGATGATGCGAGAGCCGGCCATGCAAATCTGGCCCTGATGAATGAAAATTCCAAAGCAGGCCGTCGCCACCGCGTAGTCTAGATCGGCATCTTTGAGCACGATCAGCGGACTTTTCCCGCCTAACTCGAGGATGACTTTCTTGCCGTGTTTGGCGCATTCGACTGCAATCATTTTTCCCACGGCCGTTGAACCGGTGAATGAGACGAGGCGTACCCGTGGATCCGCCAATAAAACCGGGCCAACAGTAGGCCCGTCGCCCGGAACGACATTAAGCACTCCGGCGGGCAGGCCGGCCTTCTGAAAGATCTCAGCAATCTTGAGGCCGACCAGCGAAGTTTCTTCGGAAGGCTTGAGGACGAATGTATTTCCCGCCGCCAACGCCAGGCAGACTTTCTTGGTTGCGAGAATCAACGGGAAATTAAACGGAGCAATGCCCGCCACGACGCCGAGCGGACGCCGGATTGCGATCGACATCATGCCGGGAATGTCAGCCGGCATAACGTTTCCCTGAATCCGCCGCGCCTCACCCGAGACGGCGCGCAGCATGTTCACGGTAAAGGAAACTTCGAACTGAGCCTTGCCGAAGGTAGAGCCGGCTTCATCAATCAGGAGATCGACGACTTCCTGGCGAGCGCCTTCCAAAACCTCGGCGGAGCGTTGGAGAATGAGTTCACGCTCGGCCGCCAACGTGCGGCCCCAACTGCCTTTTGCTGCATAGGCCGCGTCAATCGCGCTCGTCATGTGTTCCGGACGGGCCATTAGCACCTTCGAAAACGCCCGCTGGTTCGCGGGATTGATCACATCAGCCAAGGTGGCCGGGGAAGCTTCCAGCGGAGCACCGTTGATGTAAGGAGTCGTGTACATACATTCCCTTCCGCGCGATCGCAGGAAGTCCTACAGATTTGCTTGCCGACATGTGAGCCAGCGCGTTCGAGGCGGTCCACTGCGCTGCCCGTATCTGTTGGCCGACATTGTAGGAGATGCGACCGCGAAATGCTCAATACTACTTGAGTATAAGACTGAAACGAAAAAGGTAAGGGGCGGCGCCCACTGCGGCTGAAGAAGCGCATGTACAATCCAGCAGCGCAGAAAGCCTGATGAAAACGAGTGCCGCCTATCCTTCGACGCGTCGGCCAAGCGAAGCAGATTGGAATCGTATTGCGGCGGGCGCGCGATTCCGGCACTTGCTCTCCGCCAAGAAAAGGTTCATCGTTCCGGCTTTTGTTTTTTTTCTTGGCTACTATCTTCTGCTTCCGGTTCTTGCCGGGTACGCGCCGAGTTTAATGTCGACCAGAGTTTTCGGGACGGTGACTCTGGCATATTTGTTCGCCCTCTCGCAGTTCGCCGTGGGATGGACGATCGCGGTTCTATACCTGAAAGCCTCTTCGCGATTCGACCGGCTGGTCAAAGAGTTGCTTGAGCAAGATCTACTTGAGCGCAATAGGCCCGAGCAACCTGGGGACTTGCGGAGAGGGCGATAAATGTCGATTTCCGTTATCGTCTTTTTGATGTTTGTCGTTACGACCCTGGGCATCACGTTTTGGGCGGCCAGGCGCTCACGCGGGGCCAGCGCCTACTTCGCAGCCGGGCGGAAGATCACTGCCTGGCAAAACGGATTTGCCGTAGCCGGCGACTTCATGAGCGGAGCTGCTTTTCTCGGCATCGTTGGGCTCATTTCGCTGCAAGGGTTCGATGGATTTCTTTTTTCGGTGGGCGGCTTCATCGCCTACGTGACGATTCTGTTGTTGATCGCGGAACCTCTGCGCAACGCCGGCAAGTACACCATGGCAGACGTGCTGGCGTACCGTTTACACCCGCGCCCGGTGCGGGCTCTGGCGGCTCTCAGCACATTTATCATCGTCATTGTTTACATGATTGCGCAAATGATCAGTGCCGGCGCTTTGGTGAAGCTGCTCCTCGCGGGCTCAGGAATTGGCTATAACACGGCCGTCGTCGGTGTGGGTGTTCTGATGATGACTTATGTTGTCTTTGGCGGCATGTTGGCAACCACGTGGGTACAGATCATCAAGGCAGCTTTGCTTCTGAGTTGCACGCTGGTGATTGCGGTGCTGGTGCTGGCGCATTTCGGTTTTCACCTCGGCAATTTCTACGTCGCCGCCAGCCGGGTTACCTACCATCAGCAGGGCCAAGTCGTGATCATGGATTTTCTACGCCCCGGTTTGCGCTATAGCCCTCCCGACGGCCCGCTCGACCTGATCTCACTGGGGCTGGCTCTTCTTTTCGGCTGCGCTGGCCTGCCACACATTCTCATGCGGTTCTATACGGTGCCGGATGCGCCAACGGCGCGCAAAAGTGTGGTGTGCGCGATGGTGTTAATCGGGAGCTTTTTCATCATGACGTCCATCCTCGGACTTGGCGCCGCGGTCATCGTCGGGCCGGATTATATTCTTAGTCACGGCGGCACCAATATGGGCGGACCGCTATTGGCGCGCACTCTCGGCGGCGAAGCGCTGCTGGGAGTGGTGTCGGCGGTCGCGTTCGCTACGATTCTAGCGGTGGTTGCCGGACTAACGATCAGCGCTTCCACGTCGGTCGCTCACGACTTGTGGGTGAACGTGATCCATCGCGGCGTTGAGCGGAGAGTGAACGAGACGGTTTTTGTGGCGCGAATTGCCGCGCTCGGCGTGGGCGCAGCCTCCATCGTGCTGGCGATAGTCTTAGGCCCCACGTCTAATTCTGGGGTGCTGGCCACGCTGGCGATGGCGGTTGCGGCCTCGGCTCACTTCCCGGTGATTGTGCTTTCCATCTTCTGGCGCCGGTTTAACACCGCCGGAGCGATAACCGGTTTATCCGCAGGGCTCCTTGGATCCATCGGATTGATTTTGGTTAGCCCAACTTTTATGGGCATCGATGCCTCGATCGCCGCAACAGCGGCGCGCCACTTGTTTCAGACGCGGGCGTGGTTTCCATTGGAGAATCCAGGAATTGTTAGCGTGCCGCTTGGCTTTCTTGGGGCCATCGTCGGCACGTTGTTAAGCCAGGAACGAACCTCCGACTCGAAATTCAACGAATTGATGGTTCGCGCCAATACCGGTTTGGGCGCCGAGCAGTCCATTGCGCACTGAGAACCACGTTCAACGGTATTTCGGCGGATTCACCGACCGATCCATTCCCATGCACTTCTCGCCGCCCTTCGCCACCGTAACACCGATCAAACACGGAACGGCGGCGGCGAATGCTTCGGTGAGCGCCGGTTCGAGGTCTTCGGGATGGTCGATACGTAGCGCATTCATTCCATAACCTTGGGCTATTGTCACCACGTCGATGTTGGGGATGTCCATGCCGGGAACGTTTCGGCCGACCTGAGTGAAATCGGCAAACCCCTTCAGCGCGGAGTAGTCTGAATTCTGTAATACGACCGTGATCACGGGAGCATTCTGCTGAACCGCAGTCCACAAGGCCTGAATGGAATATTGGATGGAGCCGTCACCGACCGCGCACACCACTCTCCGACCGGGATGAGCCATTTGCAGACCGACTGCTGCGGGCAAACCAAATCCCAAAATTCCATTCGGCACGGAATAAAACGAGCCAGGCTCGTCCAGCCTAAGGTGGCGATCCAGTTCTCCTTTCGACGACGGACATTCTTCCGCAACAATCGCGTTCCTGGGCATCACCTGGTTGAGAATGCTGAATAAATACGCGGGCGTGATGGGAATATCCGGCTTAGGTTTCTCTGGAGAGCTTTTCTGTGGAACAGAGCGACCTACTCTTGCTTTTGCGTGAGAACGAATGTACTCGGCTGCAACCCTTACGTTGCCGACGATGCTGCTTCCAGTTAATGCTGCCGCCGCGTGCTCGGCTGAATTTGTAATTTGGAAAAGCCTGATAGAGGACCGGATCGTATCTCCGGGAACGCACGCGTAGTACAAGAAAACTTTTGCTCCCAGGACGATGACGGTATCGTAGGCAGCCAACTGATCGGAAAGCGGTTGCTGCGCGGGCAGCAGTCCGCCGCGATACAGACGATGGCTTCTGGGAAAAGTCCAGCGCGAAGGAATCGGATCCTGATAAACATCGGCGTTGAGATGTTCGGTCAGCGCGATGACTTCGTCCCACCCTCCATCTTCCTCGATTTGAGGTCCGGCGACGATCGCTGGATTCCTGCCTGCATCGAGCGCGCATACTACTTCATCCAGCGCGGCGGAATCCGGCAAGACAGTTCTCGTTACCTCGCGGACCGGCATCTCCTCACTTTGTTGCATCCAGTCATCCATCGGTAAGGAAATGAAGACCGGCCCCATGGGCGCCTGCATTGCCAGATAATATCCGCGGGCTATAGCGGCGGGAACGTCTTGCGCGCGGAGGGGTTCGCAAGCCCATTTCACATAGGGTTTCACCACCTCGACCGCGCGGCTGCTCAAGAATGGTTCTGCCATAAGATGGCGGCGATCTTGCTGCCCGGTTGTGACGACCAAGGGAGCGTGGCAATAATAGGCGTCAATAATGGCCGAGAGGCCATTGCCCACGCTCGCAATCGAATGCAGGTTTACAAATGAGGCTTCTCGGCGCCCCAAGGCATATCCCAGCGCCGCGCCGGCCGCGGAACGTTCGTGGAGCGCGAGGACATATTTGAAATCTCCCGGCATGTCACGCAGGAACGGCAATTCCGTGGAGCCGGGATTACCGAAGATCATCGTCATTCCCAGATCGCGCAATAGTCGATACGTGACTTCTCTAACAGTGCTCACGGTCCCTCTCAGGCACATCGTGCCGACAGGCAGGTTATATCATCGCGACGAAAATAGGGTTACCACAAATGCAAGTTGACATCGACGATATGCTAGCTTCTGCAAGTGTGTCCCGGCTGGGATGCAAGCGTTTCACGATCTTCCAAGGAGGTTCCAATGCTGACCGCAGACTCCAGAACGAATCTCGACGCGGTGGTCAGGGATTACGGATTTCCAGACGTTCACATCGGCGCCGAAGAGAGTGAATCTCCCTGGGTGCCGTTCAAAGAGAATTCCGCCATCCGGCATCTCGCGTTCGACGTCAGAACAAACATGTACGCCAACGTGTTGTGGGTCAAGCGAGGAGGGATGCTTGGCCGGCACCGCCATCGCGGACGCGTCTTCGGCTATACCGTGGAAGGGAGCTGGCGCTATCTCGAGTACGACTGGGTTGCGCGTGCGGGCAGCTATGTCCAGGAAAGCCCCGGCGCAATTCACACGCTGGTTTCGGATGAGGGAATGAAAACCATCTTTTGGCTGAACGGCGCGCTTGAGTTCTTTGACGAAAACAACCAGCTGCTGGAAACGCTGGATGTGTTTTGGTTCATCGATCATTATGTGAGTTACTGCCGGAATCAAGGCATTGAGATCAACCAAAAGCTGTTTGTCTGACTTTACAACGAAGATTTTGACTGATGAGATGGAGCGGCGTGGTTGCCCGCGACTTGCTGTGAACCGCTCAGGCAGTTTTTCGAACCAGAGGAAGTCCGAGAACGCTTCGCGTGGAGTTCAGGAATGAAAGCACTGCAGAGGATTCCTCGTCTTTACGCCATGCCATGTAAACGTCGATCCGGGCTTCGGCTTCGTTGAGCCGCACTGAGGCGAGTTCGATCCCTTGCACAGAACGGGTCGTGAGCGCTCCAACGCCAATATAGATGGCCTTGCCGGAAGCCACCATGACGGCTCCCGCCTCTTCGTGCGATTCGACGTGGGTAACGGCAAAATGCGGCGTCAAGCCTTGGCGGCTGTACAAGGCCAGAATTTTGTCATAGAGGCCGCTGGAGAAGTTACGGTCGAAGATGATCAGCGGTTCGTCGGCAATTTCCTTCAAGCGCAACGATTTTCGCCGCGCGAGTCGATGCGTAGTTGGCAGAACAACGGTGAATTCCTCTTCAAAGAGAAGATCGCAATTCAGGTTGACCTGATCGATGGGAGGCCGCAGGAAGCCAACATCGATTTCGCGCTTGTGCAGTAACGAGCTTTGGGCACTCGAGAATACATCTTTGCACTCGATATTGACGGCGGGAAAATGTTTGCAGTGGTCGATGACCACCCGGCCAACGACTCCACCCAAGCCGGAAGCAATGCCAATCCTGACAAAGCCCGATTCGCCTTTTTGCGCGTGGCGCGCAGCTTCGGTCGCGTTTCCGGCTTGTACCACCAGCTTTCTGGCTTCCTCGAGGAAAACATTTCCCGCTTTGGTGAGCTGTACGTGCCGCTTGTTGCGGACGAACAGGGCAACGCCGAGATCGTCTTCCAGCTGGCGGATCTGGCGGCTCAGGGGCGGCTGCGCAATGTGCAATTGTTGCGCGGCCTTGCTGAAGTTCAGGTATTCGGCGACAGCGAGAAAGTAGCGTATGTGCCGTAATTCCACGGAGCAGAATTCTATACCTTTTGAGTATTAGTGAAGGTTATTTTTTCCTGGCATCCAGCCGGCATTGGAATTGATGCTATGAACCATCGCCGATTGGTTCATCACTCACTTCGTTGTCTCTGTAGTTCGCGAAGTTTGAAGCGCTGCAGTTTTCCGGTGGAAGTTTTCGGCAGTTCCGGCAAGAACGTGATCCACCGTGGCCGTTTGTAAGCGCCCAATCGCTGCATCACCCAATCCTGCAAAATCTGGGTAAGCGCCTCGTTCGAAGAAAAACCGGGTTTGATCACCACGTAAGCCGCGGGTTTGGTGAGCTGGTTCGTGTCCTCGCGGGCAACGACTGCAGCTTCCTGCACGGCAGGGTGGGCAATGAGCGCACTTTCCACCTCGGCCGGGCTTAGCCAGCGGCCATTTACTTTGAACAAATCATCCGCGCGCCCGGCATACCAGAAATAGCCATCTGCGTCCTGGTAATATTTGTCGCCGGTGCGGAACCAGGGCCCTTGAAAAGTTTCCTTGGTTTTCTCGTGCTGGTTCCAATAACCGGCGCAAGTCGAATCTCCCTTGATGAGCAGTGCGCCGATTTCACCGTTCCCAACTTCGCAGCCGGCGTCGTCCACAAGTTTCGCTTCGTAGCCGGGGATGATCTTGCCACTCGATCCCGGGCGGATTTCACCGGGCCGGTTGGAGATAACCATTTGCAAGGTCTCTGTCGAACCTAATGCATCCAGAATTTCAATGCCGAAACGCTCTCTGAAGCGCTCGAACAGTGGGGCGGGCAAAGATTCACCCGCAGAGATCGCGTGGCGGATGCCAGTCAGATTAAATTCCTTGCCGTCTTCACGGCGACAGGCCAGCAGGGCAGCGTAGTTCGAGGGCACGGAGAAAAAAAGAGTGGGGCGATGCCGTTCGATGTTCTTATAAATTTCCTCCGGTTCCGGACGAGCCGGAGAAAGAATCGTTGTCGCGCCGCAGGATAGCGGGAAATAACCGGCATTTCCCAAACCATAGGCAAAAAAAAGCCGGGCTACACTGTAACAACGGTCGCGCTGGTTGATGCGCAAAACACCTTTCGCGTACAGCTCTGCGCACACCACCATATCGTGGTGAAGGTGAATGCAGGCCTTGGGCGGCCCGGTGCTGCCCGAGGAATAAAGCCAGAACGCGGCATCGTCTCCGCCGGTCCGAGCCTCCTGCAAATGCGGAGTGGACGATTCCATCAGTTCATCGAAGACGGCCGCGCTGGAATGGCCGCCATCGCCGGCAACAACGATCTCTTCAAGATACGGAAGGCGCTCTTTCGCAATTGATTGCACGTGCGGCAGCAAAGTTCGGTGCACAACGAGCACGCGGGCGCGCGTGTCATTAAGCAGGTATTCGTATTCTTCCGGTTGCAGGTAAGTGTTCAATGGAACGGCGACCGCCCCCAGTTTGATCGCCCCAAAAAACGAATACATAAATTCCGGAGAGTCGGGAAGCAGGATGGCAACTCTCTCTTCCATTCGAACGCCCAGGCCGCGCAGTGCATTGCCGGCTCGATTGGTTTTTTCCATCAGTTCCCGATAACTGACGCGATCGCTTCCGCATTCAATGGCGACATTACTTCCTCTTCCTTCGAGGACATTGCGATCTACGAAATAGGTAGCGACATTGAATGCCGCGGGCAGCGTGATCAAAGCAAAGTTCTCTCTTGCCGGTTCTCCTGCCGGGCAATAAAAAATGCGGCTTACGGAAACGGCGGGGAGTATAGCACGGCGGCGAAACGAAACGATATGACTGGGCTCCGCCTCGAACCGATGGTACCGACGCCGATCCGCTTTTTTATGAACATGGCATCTGGACTTACCAGAGCCCTATTTTAAGCGGTTTTTATCGTCATACCCGGCTGGTATAACGATCCGACCAAACATGTATTGGACAGTTTTTTGCTTTCCGTACGATGCTGCTCCGCAAAACGTTAGAGCGATGGGCGACGATCTGTGCCAGAGTCGGAACGGGATTCGCGCTCGCACATTTGTGGATCGTTGGGGATTTCGAAAGTTACGCGCAGGGAGACAAGACGCGGCTTGGCTGCGCCGTTTTGACGTGTCTGGGAATTTCGGCGAGTGGGTCAATTGGTCACCTGAAAAGGGGAAGGTCATGAAACTGCGTTCCAGGTTGAACGTTGTTCTGGCATTGGCCGCAATCATCAGCATGGCGCCTCGCAGTTTCGGCCAAGCCCTCAGCTTCGCCCAGTTAAACGGTACCGTACAGGATGCGAGCGGCCGGACTGTCGTAGGAGCCTCGGTAACAGCTCGCAATCTGGGCACCAACCAGAGCTATACGACGAGCACAAACACATCCGGCTATTACGTCGTGCCGAACCTTCCTCCCGGACAATATGAACTCACGGTGCAGGCGCCGGGCTTCTCGAAATCCCTGCAAACTGGCTTTGCATTGACTGTCGGGCAGACCGCGACCTTTGACGTAAGTTTGAAAGTTGCGACGGTCGGGGAAAGTATTTCAGTCACAACGGAAGCGCCTCCCGTGGAAACCAGCCGAACCGAAATCAGCCAGGTGATCGATACTTCCGAGATTCAATCTCTTCCCGTGAATGGCCGCCAGTTTGTCGACTTCGCATTGCTGACGCCGGGCGTGGCGACGGGCCGAACCAGTATCCAGTCAACCTTTACCGAGCCTGAGGTGACTCGCATCTCTTTCGGCGGCATGCGCGACTTGAGCAATGCGGTCACGGTGGATGGCGCGGACTACATCAATGAAGGGACTGGATCGCAGCGGGCAACTCCGTCGCAAGAGGCGGTGAGCGAATTTCGCGTGGTGAACAACAGTTTCGGCGCGGAGTACGGCCGCGCGCTGGGTGGAATTGTCAATGTCGTCACCAAGAGTGGGACTAACGATCTGCACGGTTCGCTTTACGGGTATCTGAGCAACAAGGCTGCCAACTCGCGTTCGCTCCTGCAGACCGCGCAATACGACCAATATCGCCGGGGACAATTCGGGGCAACCATTGGAGGCCCCCTTCGCAAAGACAGGACGTTCTTTTTTGCAAATTATGAAGGCCAGCGGCTGGGAGAATCGCCGACTTATCCTGCCACCTTGATCGGCAATCTGAGCACCTTCAACGCAGCGAAGGTTGCTTTGGGGCTCCCGCCGGAGGATCTGAGCGCGACTCTGAAAACACTGAACAATGACAACGGGTTTGCCCGGTTCGACCAGCAAATTAATGCCAGCAACCGGCTCACGATTCATTACGGAGTGGTTGACACTCGCGATCTGAATGTCCTGGTGGGAGACACCCTAGACGGCGGCGGAATCGGCGCGCCCAGCGATGGACACGACACTTTTCTCCGCGATCAGTCTCTCGTGGGCACGATTAACTCGATCCTGAAACCGAACCTCGTCAATACATTCCTGGTCCAGTATGCGCGGCGGCACTACAATTTCCCGGCCGTCACGGGACAGCCCAATCTCGATCTGCCCAACGAGCTTTCTTTCGGGCACAACTTCGGAACGTTTGACGCGATCGATGAAAGCCGGCAGCAGATCACCGACAGCGTCGCGTGGATCAAAGGTACGCATTATTGGAAAGCAGGCGTGGATACGAATGTCATTCAGAATTTTGTGATCTGGCCGGGATTTACTCCCATGCGCATCGTGATGCCCGGGCTGAATTGCCTGGTAGATTTTGCAAACTTCGTAAATCCCACGGCCGCGATTCCATCGGTGCCGAGTCAGGGACCGTGTCCAACCGCGGCGCCGCCATTCTTCCCGACAACACCAGGGCCCAATCCATTTGATGCTCTCGAAGGTGTTCCCATTGTTTTCTGGGGAGCTCCGGTCGGCAGCGGGCCAATCGTTCAGGGAAGCTTGCCTCCGGTAATCCCGACCACCTGGCAGAACGCGTATGTCGATCCTCAGGATTTCGGCGAGAAGTTGAACCACGGTTATTTCGGCTGGTATGTGCAGGATCAATGGCGAATCAATCCCAAGTTCACTTTTAATTACGGATTGCGCTGGGATGAGGAGTTCGGCTTGTCGCAGATTGTCAATCCCGACCACAGAGGTTTCCAGCCGCGGATAGGGTTTGCCTATTCCCCGACCAAGCGCACGGTGATTCGCACCGGCTACGGAGTGTTCGACGACCACTACAACATGACATTCTTTTTTGTGACTTACCCGCAGCGTGAGGTCACCATTCCGAATGCGCCTCAGCCCTGGGTGAGGCAGGGGAATTCAACGGCCACGTGGGTGCTGAATCAGTTGAGCTTCGATGCGCCAAACCCGGGAAACCTTGTTGGCGGCGTGCCGACGCCCCTGCCTTATCCCAACGGGTCGACCGTGCCCACGCCCGCTCAAGCCGCGAAAACGCTAGTCACAACGGGACAGACCCCGCCGAATTTCAGCACCGGTCCGGGGCCGGGGCAGGATCCTGCCCTGCCCGGCGGAAGTTTTGTAACGAACAGCGGCGGCGGAATCGATCGCAATATGCGTCTGGCTTATTCTCAACAGGCCAGCGTGCAGTTGGACCAGGAACTCGGCAAAGGTCTGGTTCTGAGTGTCGGCTACCTGTTTTTGCGCGCGCACAAGCAGATCCGTCCCGAGAACTTGAACGTTTGCCCGTCGGCTGGACTCGCAAATTCGGCTACCTTCTGTCCGTCTGCGTCGGCGATTCCGGGTCCGCCCATTACTCCGACCGGGCCTTTTCCAAATAATGTAATGCCGGACGGCAAAGCTGCCTTCAGCGGAGTTCTTTATAACAACGCCGGCCTCATGTACTACCTGGATGGGTCGGGAAACGCCGAATACGATGGCGGCGTGGTTTCGCTCAATGATCGGTTGGGACAGAATTTCCGCTTCAACGTTAATTACACCTATTCGCACACCCGCGACGACGGAACCTTCACTACCTTCGTCAGCACGCCTCAAGATCTCTACGCGCGCAATTTGGAACGTGCCGACTCGGTGCAGGATGTTCGTCACAGATTTGTGGGAAATTTTACCGCCGACGCTCCCAAGAGCACCCCCCTGCGCGATTTCGAGTTCAGCTTCATTACTTCGCTGCAGTCGCCCCGGCCTTTTACGATGTTTGTGGGTAACGATGAGAATGGCGATACGAACCCGGTCACGGACCGGGTGGGCTGGTCGCCACGGAATGCCTACCGTGGCGATCACTTCTATGATTTCGATCTCCGCTTATCTCGCGCGATCAAGATAGGTGAGCGCAAGAACCTTTTGCTGGCCTTCGATGCATTCGACGTGTTTAACCGGCAGAACATCAATGAGGTCACGTCAGTTTACGGAGGCGGCACGCCGGATTTCTGCGGTGGCAGTACGCCGTTCAATGGACCGGCGCCAGAGCATTACAACGATGCGGCTTCGCTGGCCATTCAGCGGGGACAGGTATCCTGCATGCCTTACAGCGGGGCGTATGCCAGCTTCGGCGTGGCTCCGGCTCCGAGCGCTTTGTTCGGTACGCCCAGAACTATGTTTAATCCGCGGCAATTGCAGATTTCCGCGAAATTTACCTTCTGATTCTCTCGATGAAGCGGTATAGGCATTAAGAAGCTGCGATGGGAATTTCTGGAGGTCCGCAGCGAGGAAATTACTCTGTCTCAACTGCCGCCATATCGAGCCGATCATGTGGGCAGCCTGCTTCGCCCCGCAGAGCTGTTGCAGATGCGCCATTCCGGGGTTCCTACAGAGCGGCTACGAAAGACAGAAGATGAATACATTCTCCGGGCAATTCAATGCCAGAAGGAGGTTGGGCTCGACATTCTAACGGACGGCGAACTGCGGCGCCGAAATTTTATGAGCGATTTCGTGGATGCGGTTGAGGGATTCGATATCGAAAAATCGGTAGGCCGAAGGTGGTCTGGAACCGATTCGCCAGGCGCAGTAAGCAGCGTGACCGGAATCGTGACTTCGAGGCTGCGGCAGATCGCTCCACTGACGGGACATGAAGTTCCATTTATGCGGGCGCACGCGCCGGGAAACTTTAAAATCACGCTGCCCAGCCCCACGCAATTTCCAGCCATTTCCTACAAGCGCGGAATCACCGACAAAATCTACTCCACTCCCTCTGCGTTCCTTTCAGAGATCGTAACGATCATGACCAAAGAAATGCGGAGCCTGGGCGCACAAGGCGCGAGTTACATTCAGATTGATGCTCCGCGCTACAGCTATTTTGTCGACCCAAAGTGGCGCGAGTGGATCAAAGCGGAGATGGACCAGGATCCCGCCGCGGCGCTGAAGGAAAGCATAGACGCCGACAACGCCTGCCTGCTGGCGGCTCGCCGCCCCGGCATCACGTTGGCGATACACCTTTGCCGCGGCAACAATCGCAGTCACTGGTACGCCGAGGGCGGTTACGATGCGATTGCGGCGCAGCTATTCAGCAGGCTCGCCGTCGACCGCTTTTTGCTCGAATATGACGATGAGCGCTCCGGGACGTTTGAACCGCTTCGCTTCGTTCCTCGAGGCAAAACCGTGGTGCTGGGACTGATCAGCAGCAAGCGGCCGCAACTGGAGCAAAAGAGCGAAATTATCCGGCGGATTAAGCAGGCGTCGCGTTACGTTCCGCTGGAGGATCTTGCTCTGAGCCCGCAGTGCGGCTTCGCTTCGACTGCGGATGGCAATCTGCTCTCTGAAGACGATCAGTGGGCCAAGCTCAGGCTGGTGCACGAGGTCGCGCGTGAAGTATGGCAGTAGATTTAGGTAGGTCCTGGCGCCGCCACGCAACTATCGTCCCTACGCCATCCTTTACGGGGCTTCGATCAGCTCCATTTTGCCGTCGCGGGTACGGTGCAGGATCAGCAACTTGCCTTTGGGATCGCGGAAGATGAAAACGTCGCGGTCGCGGAAGTGGGCCTCTTTGATGGCTTCTTCGAGTGTCATGGGGCGCATCGCGACAGATTCACTCGATCGCACGAGATGGACTTCGGTGGTACGGGCGACCGCAGGGTAGCGATGCACGGCCACCGGGACGGCGGTTTTCTCCGTCAGCCCAACTTTGGCTCGAGCGCCATCGGGGGGGATGGGTCTCTCACTTTCCGGCGCTTCCGCGGAGTGGCCGTTCCATTTCTTGGCTTCTTCGGTTTTGCGCGCAGAAAGTTTTTTCGATTGCCAGCGCTTTTTGTATTTCACCGCCTGCTTTTCGAGATGGTCGAGCGCCTCGTTGACGGCGATGGTCATGTCCTTGGCCTGGGCGAGGCCGACCAGCGGGCCGTTGCGTGGGCTGATGGTGATTTCGGCTTTGTGGCGGTGCTTTTCTACGGTCAGGATGACGTGAGCTTCGAATCTGTCACCGAGAATTTTGCGAATCTTGGAAAGTCCGGTTTCGACTTCTTTCCTGATGGCGGGAGTGACTTCGTAGTGACGTCCGGTGTATTCCACGTTCATGAAGCGGCGCTCCTTTGTCCGGATCCAACAATGTAGAGAAACGCGATCCCTCGTTCCGCTTGGAGAAAACCGCTCCACTCGCGATGACGCCACCGTGCAGGCATGAGGCGATTGATCATCATTCGAGCGTTCTCGCTTTTACTATTGCTTAACTCTTCGCTGGTGCGTGCTGGGGATGCGCATGTCTTCCCGATATTTCGCAACGGTGCGCCGCGTCACTTGAATACCCTGTGACTGAAGAATGCGGGTGAGTTGCTCGTCGGTGAGTGGCCGCGCTGAATCCTCTTCTTCGATTAACTTCTTTACCCGGCGTTTCAGGATCAGCAGGCTGGTATTGCCGCCTTCGGGGCCCTGCACGCTCTCGCTGAAGAAGTAGCGCAGCTCGAAGACTCCCTGCGGCGTGTGCGCGTACTTGCTGGCGACGGCGCGGCTCACGGTGGAGGGATGCACGCCGATTTCCTCGGCGACTTCCTTGATCATCATAGGCTTGAGAAAGTCGATGCCCTTTTCCAGGAAGTCATATTGCCGGGCAACGATGCAGTAACAGACTTTGGTGATCGTCTGCTTGCGCTGCTCGATGTTCTTGATGAGCTGGATCGCGCTCTTGTAGCGCTCTTTTACGTAGTCGCGTGTGCTTTTGTCGTTGGTCTCACGGGTAACCAGCTTTTTGTAAGCCGGGTTGAGGCGAAGCTGCGGAAGGTCGTCGTCGTTCATAATGACGAGCCACTCGTCTCCGTGCTTGACGAAGGCGACGTCGGGCTCGATCAGGCGGGCCTGAATTTTGTTGTATTGCAGGCCGGGGCGCGGGTCGAGCGTGCGGATGTAATCCAGGGCGTGCTGCACGGCTTCGGGCGAGCGTCCGATGGCCTTGGCGATTTCTTTGTGCTGCTTGCCGGTGAGTGTGCGGAGATGCTGGTCGGCAATGGCGATGGCATCCTGAAGAACTTGTGCGGTGCCATTGAGCGGCTTGTCGCCGTTTTTCTGATTCGCGAGCTGCGTCTGGTGATACCGCAACTGGCGCAGCAAGCATTCGCGCAGATCGCGGCAGCCTACGCCCGGCGGATCGAGCTGGCGGACAACTTCGAGAGCCTCCTGCAGATCGGCCTGAGTGAAATTTGGTTTGTAGGTGGGACGCGCGGACTTGGCAGGCTCTGTCGCAGGGGCGACTGCAGCGGCTGCGGAGTTACCGTTGACGGGGAACGCGGCTTCGGAGATCGATTGGGCCTGGCTGTTCGTTTCGGCAATCGGTGTTCCTGCTACAGCATTCGTTTCTGTGTATGGGTTCGGTCGCAGTAATAAGGATGATTCGACTGCGGCGGTGCTTTGCTCTTGGGAAGCTCTATCGCCCGGTATGACGGCGCTTTCAGAAATCACTTCATCGAAAGAGGCGTCTTCCGTAGTTGTTTCCGTTAATGCGGTCTGATCCGCTCCCAATCCGAGAGCAGCCGCTTCGCTGACGATTTTGCTGGCTGTCTCGGCGTCGGCTTCGGGCGCTGACGGAGGAGCGATGCCGAGCATTTCTTCGTCGCTCGCGATCAGGTATCCATCTTCGTTGAGGTTACCGATGATCTGCTCGGCGGCTTCACGCACCTCGGGGCGAAGGCTTAAGGCGCCCAGTTGCCAGGCAAGATGATCCGTGAGCGTGGTCGGTTTCGATAGGAAATTCTCGAACGAAGGACGCTCGATCTCTTCCATCTCACCGCGAGTGCGGTAGCCGGGGTCGAGATAGTCCTGGAAAAATGAGCCGAAATCGATTTCTTCGAAGGGGTCTTTCTTTTCCGCTGTGATGGGAGCTTCTTCGGTGGAAGTCTTGGCGGTGGCGCGGTCGCGGTCTTCCTCTTTGCGGCCGACTTCGTCGATTAATGGAACGGAATCTTCCAGCTCTTCGAGGACTGGGTTCTCGACCATCTCGCTGTTGATCATGTCCTTGAGCTCGAGCTTGTTGAGCGCGAGGACGGACACCATCTGCACGAGACCCGGAGTCAGGATCTGGCGTTGCGAGAGCTTGACGCTCAGTTTGTGCTGTAAGAGAACCATGTGTGTTCGGCTTACTAACGCCAATTTTCGTCATTCCGACGGCTCGCGAAACGAGGCGGAGGAACCTGCTTTCATGCCCGCGCCGGCAGAACAGCGGGTTCCTCACCGGTCCTTCGGCTCGGTTCGGAATGACACCCCGACAACTACATCATTAACCAATAAAACTCACACCAGCGAAAAGCTCTCTCCCAGGTACACGCGCCTCACTTCCGGATCGGCGGCCAACTGCTCCGGCGGGCCGTGGCGGAAGATTCTGCCGTCGTCGATGATGTAAGCGCGATCGGTTACAGACAATGTTTCGCGCACATTGTGATCGGTGATCAGCACTCCGATGCCGCTCGCCCGCAAGCTGCTGATGATTTTTTGCAGGTCGAGAACGGCGATGGGGTCGATCCCGGAAAAAGGTTCGTCGAGCAAAATAAATGTCGGATTGATGCACAAGCAGCGGGAGATTTCGACCCGCCGGCGCTCACCACCCGATAAGGCATAGCCGCGGTTGCGGCGAATGTGCTCCAGTCCAAGTTCATCGATGAGCCGTTCCATCCTTTCGCGGCGTTCGTGCCACGACAGAGGCTGAGCCTCCAGAACCGCGAGAATGTTCTCCTCGACGGTAAGTTTGCGAAAAACCGACGCTTCTTGTGGGAGATAGCTGATGCCAAACTGCCGCGCCCGCAGGTACATGGGAACGTCAGTGATGTCCTGACCGTCGTACAAGACGCGGCCAGTATCAGGGGGGATCAGGCCAACGATGGCATAAAAAGTTGTTGTCTTACCGGCGCCGTTGGGACCGAGTAAACCCACCACCTCGCCCTGATCGACGCGCAGGCTGACACCATTTACAACGCGGCGGCCACGATACGATTTGCCAATTTCATCTGTGGCCAGGGTACGCATTTATCTTGCCAATTTTGTTATTTACTTGGCCACCCGCGTTTGAGTTACCACAGGGGTACTTGCTTCGCCTTCTACGAGCACCCTATCATCCGTCCTAAAGAAAGTCAACGAAACCCCGGTAATCTTGCCGCGTTCGGCATCAAAAATGCTAGGCGGTCCGCCTGTAAGAACGAATTTGTCGTCCGAGGCTGTATAAACAAGGTTTTGTCCGTCGGCTTTCCGGCCGGTTTGCTGGATCATTACATTACCTTCTGCGACCAGGTGATCCAGTCGGCTGGGAGCTGCAAGTTGCTGACTGCTGGCAGTTTGGCTGCGCGGGAGAAGATAGGCGTCGGCTGTGTTCGCGGTTGCCGTGAAGTCAGTTCCTTTGGCCATTACTCCACCTTCGTAGTGGGCGCGTCGGGCGGAATCCATGTAGGTTAAACGGGACGAGGTTATGGCAACGACCTCGGCAGCATCCCTTTCTTGATGTTTCTCTTGAGGTTTCCTGGCGGGGCCTGCATCCTTGGCGGCGGTTTTTGTTGGGGTAGGCTGCTCTGTCGCTTGCACGAGATCGGTGGAGACAGGCTGCGCGGCGTTCCCTTGGGCGACGAGCGAACGGCGGCCGCGGTCGAACTCGATTGAGGGAGCGGTGATCACATTGGCGTCCTGCCAAAGACGGGCGTTGCCCTCATACAAGGCGACGGCGCCAGAGCCGTGCGTAGCCATTTTGTCGGCGGTCACGTGAATCGGCGAAGACGAAGCCAGCAGGGCGCCGCTGGGTTGCTCTTTCAGTTCGCTATAGCTGGTCTTTACGTTTCCATCGGCGAAGGCATCGTTGCTGGCACGGTTGATGCGAATGATTCTTGCGGTTGTGGCCATGCCGCTACCCGCCACACGTGGATTGCCGCTAAGCACCAGAATGCTGTCGGCGGGAGTGTAAACCGCTTTCTCTGACCAGGCCTGGGTTCGCTTCTCAGGCAGGAGGTTATCGGTGTAGGCGACGCTTCCCTGCTGAACGAGGGACGAAATGCCGCCCTCGGGCAAGAAAGCGGCGTCGAGAGTTTCGCTGGTACTGACGCGGTCGGGAACACCGGGTGCTGAGTTCACAATCTTCGCATCGGGCGCTCCATGGATCGACGCAAGGCGGCTGGAACCTTTGCCTCCGGGTCCAGTCGCGGGAATTTCGGCGAATTTTGCTTCAAAACGGCCCGCCGTAACGACAGTTCGCTGCGCGGCCGATTGGGTACTCGATGAGGCGGCGGCCTGCGCTGGAGAAATAGCGATCTGCGCCGCCCCTGAAGTTACGGCGTGGTCGAGATGGCTTCCATCCGCGACGAAGAAGTCGATGATGGGGGCTGCAATGGCAAAATCTTGAGGCGGCGAACCCTTTGCTGTACTGCCGGAGATTGTGGCGGCGTGCTGCGCCAGCCGAACTCCATCTGCGGCATGAATTTTCTGAAGTTGATCCTGGCCCGAGAAATCCAGCACTGCGCGTCCTGCATCGCCTTGCATGGGCTGAGAGCCGAGGCGCTCCACGTGCACGTTACCGGTCAGCGTCGCGGTATGCAGCAGGGGTTGCTTGCCCATCAGCAGCACGTCGCCTGCATCAGCACGGGCGCGCATTTGCTGACCGCTCGAACCAGTCGATTCTGCGACCACGTTTCCGGTCGCCAGCACGCGCTCAACGTTATTGTCGGGTCCTAAGAAGAATGTCGCTTGTTCCGCTTCGGCGGTCCCGCAGGCTCGTTCCAGGCGAGGATCATCGAGCACGATCAGCCGGGGTTCACGCGTAATACGTCCTTGCCTGGCGAAAATGCTTTCATTCTTATCGGTGACCGTCACATGAACTTGTGACTCGAGTGTGAGAGCGTTGGTTTTGGCAGAATATCCCACGCCGACCGCCCATCCTGTGGCCTGCGGGGTCTCAAAATCGACTCGCGCCTCCGTGTGGGCGTCCCCACTTTGCTGGTTGAAGACGAGGTCCCTCGTCTTCAGATGAATCGGATTTTTCAAATCTTTCGGAATGGTCTGATCCGGCGCCGACCCTCCGGAAGGATTGGCTTCGAGATCGATTTGCACTTCGCCGCGCGCCGTAATGTCGCCCGAGGACTTGTCATAGGCGAAGTCGTCGCCGCGAATCTGATCGAAGCGGGAAGAATCTCGGCCGTAGAGTACGATGCTGACGTTGTGGAGTTCGGCGCTGCCGTTCAGTTTGAACTGCTTCAGGTCCCTGGCCTCGATAGTAAAGAGCGTTCGCTTCCCGTCGGATTTCGAGAATTGAAATCCGTTCGCGGTCTGCTTGATGTCGATTCCGATCTTATTGGGAATCTCCTTGAGGACGTTCCGTTCGCGCTGGCGCGCGTAGAAATACATCCCCGCAATTACCGCAGAGAAAAGCACCGCAATCGCGATGAGCCAGCGGCGCAGTCGGTAGATGGGAAGAGGCATTCATCTTCAGTCTAATCCAATGAATTCGCTCCAGGCTCATGTATGGCTTGGCGGCTCGTCAGAGTGGATTGGCGGGAAAGGAATCAACGTGAAATCTTTTACGCGTGATTCACGTTTATCGCGGTCTTAGAATCCTGGGATTGCGGAAACTTCACTAGGCCGGGAGTTTGAAATCTTCCAGCGATAGCTCCAACCCGCCGAAGTCGGGGTGGTCATTCACGCCGATGGTGAAGGCGATGTCGATGGCGTCTCCTGCCAACAGCGGTGATTGTTGCAAGCGCTCGGCCATGTGCCAGCCAAGTGCGTCCAAGGCTGGACTTAGCTTGCGCGCCTGGCTGGCGGCTTGTGCGGCATGCGCAGCCGCTTTCTCACTTCGAGGGATTGCGGCGCCATCCGGATGGCAGCTCGGAGTGGCGAGGATTGCTGTGGCGGAGGGTCCTTCCTCTTGTTCATGCCGCTCTTGCTCTGGTTCTTCTGGCGCGGATTGGCCTGGTGCAAATTGGTGGTCGTTGGCGTCATCGCCCGCCTTTACCTTCAACTTGATGTGTCTGTCTTTCAAAATCTTCGGCGGCGCTACTAATCGGACGCCGCGAGCTACAAAGGCGGGCTCGTGATTTCCCGTGCCGTAAGGCTCAAGCAGGCGTAACGCCTGGTAGAGCGCCGGAGTGACTTCGGCCAAAGTCAATTCGGCTTCGACCTCCAGCACTGGTTCAAGATCGGCAACGGTGAGGCGCCTACGGGCGAAGGCATCGAGTTCCATCCGCAATTGAGAAATGTTTGCCGCTGGCATGGAGAACCCGCAGGCGTGGGAGTGTCCGCCGTAGCGCGTAAACAGATTGCCGGAGGCTTCGATCGCCTGTAGCAAATGAAACGGGCGGATCGAGCGGCCGGAGCCGTGCGCCTGCTCTCCGTCGCGAGAGATGACAATCGCGGGTCGATGATAGCGGTCGACCACACGAGTGGCGGCGATTCCGATTACCCCGCGGTGCCAGCCCTCGCCATCGACGACGATGCAGTAGGCTTCGTTCAGCGCGGTGTCACCAGCGATACGTTCCTCGACTGCTTTTACGATGCGGCGTTCTTCTTCCTGGCGCTCGGCGTTAAGGCGGTCGAGCTTGCCGGCGAGTTCGCGGGCACGGTCAGCGTCTTTCACGCTGAATAGTTCGATCACGTCGCGGGCAATATCCATGCGGCCGGCGGCGTTGATGCGCGGCGCGATGCGGAAGGCGACCTCGGTGGAGTTTGGTGGACGTTTCTGCGAAATCTGCGCGACCTCGAGCAGAGCCTTCAGCCCGGGATTGACCGCGCGGCGCAGCTCTTCGAGGCCGAGTTTGGCAAACACTCGATTCTCCCCGGTGAGCGGCACGGCATCGGCAATGGTTGCAATCGCCACGACTTTCATAAACGATCGCAGCATGCGGAGATGATCTTTTTGGTCGAGGCGGCGCTGCATCAATCCCTGCGCGACTTTGAAGGCCACGCCCGCGCCGCAGAGCTGCTTGTAGGGATATGCGCAGCCATCCTGATTGGGATTCACGACGCTCAAAGCTTTCGGAACGCCATCCGCTCCCGGAAGATGATGGTCGGTGACAATGAGATCGACGCCGAGTCGATGTGCGGTTTCGGCGGGTGCAAACGCGCGAATGCCCATGTCGACGCTGACGATGAGGCGAATCCCGGCCGCAGCGGCGCGCTCGATCACGTCATCGCGGAGATCGTAGCCTTCGCGAATGCGGTGCGGCACGTGAAAATCGGCGGCTCCTCCGCACAGCTCGATCGCGGTTTTGAGAATGACGATCGCCATCGTGCCATCGACATCGTAGTCGCCGTAGATCAACATCGGCTCCTTGCGCTCGATCGCTGCGTCGAGGCGGTCGACGGCGGAGCGCAGGCCGGTCATCGTTTCGGGAGCGTGAAGGTGATCGACACAGGGATTCAGATAGCGAGACGCTGCATCAACTTCCGTGATACCGCGCTGAATCAGCAAATGGGCGAGTGTTTGAAACGGGCTGTCTCGATGATTTGAATTGGAGCGGGACGTTTCGAATCTTAACTCAGGGAGTCCGCGGAGCCCGGCTGCAAGGTTCTTAATCTGGAATGGGTCGGCTGCGGCCAGCTGCCAGCGCACCGCTAGCTCTCGTCGTCCTGATCCGGTTCGTCGATGGGGATGCCGCCGAAGTCTTCGGACACTTCCAGCAGGCGCTGGTAGCGTTCATACCACTCGGTGCTGACTTCGCAGAGAAACATCGATCCCTGATAAGCCCAGCCAAGCTGCAAAAATCCTACCTTGTCGATGTGAGCACGCAACCAGCGCGCGTCTTCGACATCGTCGCCGTCAGAAAACTCAGATTGCGCGAGCCTCTGCACCAGCTCGTCGAGTTCTTCGCGGTCCAGCTTCCACGAGTGCATCGTCAAAAACGGTGCGCCCGCACTCTTCGCGAGTTCGACAAAATCTTTCCAGCCATCGGGGTTCGTTCCCGTCTCCCACATGACACACTGCACCTCCTCATAGTCCACGTAGCCGTGAAAGCGGCGCATACCGTGGCCTTCGATGAAGGCGATCATGTCATCTTTGATTGTTGTAAGGTCTTCCGGCGTGGGCGACATAAGAAATCTCTTCAAGAGGCATTGTATGACGTTTTGCGTGGGAGGTGCCAGCAGGTGCGCCCGCCAAGAGCCAATTTGCTTTGCAGCGGCACGCCTTGAAACAGTAGGATAGAGGCGATGTCGAGCATCACCAGACGCGCTTTTTTGGCGATGGCTGCCGCAATGGGAGCTACGGCGGCATGGGGCCGGCCTTTCGGGAAGAAGTCTGAGGTCGCATGGCGCGAACGGCGCGATCTTTATCCTGAGGGTGTCGCTTCAGGAGACCCAGACAGCAACAGTGTTCTGTTGTGGACGCGGCGCCCGCCGGCAAATGGGGAGCCTGCTGGCGCTCTGAATGTTGAAGTCGCCGAAGACGAGGCCTTCGCTTACGTTGTCGCAACGGCCGCGACCCCAGTTTCTGAGGCATCTGACTGGACCTGCCGTGCGCTGGTAGGGGGACTAAAACCGAGCCGCGTTTACTGGTATCGCTTCACAGATTCTCACGGCTTCGGCAGCCGCGTCGGAAGAACCGTCACTGCGCCCGCGGACGACGATGCGAGACCGGTTCGCTTCGTTTTTGTGAGTTGCCAGAATGCGAACGACGGCGCGCAGAACGCCTATCGCAAAATGATTTTCGAAGACGAACGCGCCCTCGAAGCCGAGCGTATCGGCTTTGTGCTGCATCTTGGCGATTTCATCTACGAAATCGTGTGGTATCCCGAAGATCGTCCGCAGGGCATGTACGACCGGCGCCTGCGAGATATCGTTCGATACCCCCATGGCGAGAAGATTCGCGACTTTCATATTCCGACCACGGTCGAAGACTACCGCGCGGTTTATCGCGCGTATTTGAGCGATCCCGACCTGCAGGATGCGCGGGCGCGCTGGCCTTTCGTCAATATGTGGGACAACCACGAATTCAGTTGGCTGGGCTGGCAATCGTTGCAGCGATTCGGCGGAAAAAACATTCCGTCACAGACGCGGAAAGTGGCCGCCAACCAGGCGTTCTTCGAATACCAGCCGGCGAGAATTGAGAAACCGAGCGGACCTTCGCTTGAGCGTTTCGATCCACCGCACGTTGAGAATGCGCCGGTCACGCAGTTCGACGAGCACGGCCTCGGCCAGGAGCCGAATAATCTTGCCGCGATCGGCAGCCTCAAAGGCTACCGCGCATTGCGATGGGGCCGGAACGTGGAGCTGATCGTCACCGACCAGCGCAGTTATCGTTCGGAAGAGCCTACCGATAGGCCCGAGGCGGCCGCTCTTTCGAGCGATGATTTTCCCGGGTTCGTTTC